>ENA-OQBD01000347-OQBD01000347.1-human-gut-metagenome-genome-assembly--contig:-NODE-347-length-25532-cov-6.027042_pt1 | contig 25532 bp, 22 predicted proteins | sample MGYA00242742_ERZ504543 | MGnify/ENA primary metagenome ERZ504543 (study PRJEB26092, sample SAMD00036239) | human gut metagenome | host: Homo sapiens | study: EMG produced TPA metagenomics assembly of...
ACCGTTTGGCTATCTCTCGTTTTTACTGCTTTTGGTTTGTTTAAACCGTTCTTTAAATGTAAAGAAATTTTCGAGAATCGTATGTGTTTCACTGTTTAGTTATCAAGGTTTGTTGTGTCTGTCTCTCGGACAGCTTGTTCATTTTATCTCATTCTCAACTGCTTGTCAAGAACTTTTTTAATTTTTTTGAAGTATTTAGTCTTCAAAAAAATCAAACGGAGAAGGAGGGATTTGAACCCTCGCGCCGCGTTAACGACCTACTCCCTTTCCAGGGGAGCCCCTTCGGCCAGCTTGGGTACTTCTCCAAATTGCCCTACTTACTAAGTAGTTCCGATATTTATCTCTGCCGTTCTCAGCGACAGGTGATATTATATCTCGTATCTTTTATGTTGTCAAGTACTTTTTAACTTTTTAAAAGTTTTTATTCTGTATTTGACAAACGGAGAGAGTGGGATTCGAACCCACGCGCCCTTGCGGACAAACGGTTTTCAAGACCGCCTCGTTATGACCACTTCGATATCTCTCCATATAATGTTTTTCAACATTTTTTGTGCTGTTTTGTCAGCGCATGTTGTATTCTATCATCAAATATCTCCCCTGTCAATAACAAATTTGATATTTTTTTCAAAAAATTGGACATATAGCTTCAATTTCTGCTATATGTCCATATTTACCGGGATTTTCACCCTGTTCTACTCTCTGTTCTACTCTCTATTCTACTCTCTGTTTTCCTTCAAAAATGCCTCCGCAACCACCAGATCTTCCGGTGTTGTGATCTTGATATTGCGATAAGAACCTTCTGAAAAGCGGATCTTCACCCCGGTCTCATGTTCTGCAACCATGGCATCATCTGTAATTCCTGTCATTTCCTTCTGCCGAATGCTGGTATATGCGCCATAGATCAGTGGGTACTGAAAGATCTGCGGAGTCTGGACGATCCATACACTGCTGCGATCCGGAGTTTCACTGACATTCCCATCCTCATCTGCGATCTTAACTGTATCCTTGGAAGGCATGCCTGTAACACTGGCACCTGTCTGTGCTGCTGCCATAAGTCCTCTTTCAATGATCCCATGATCAATAAATGGTCTGGCACCGTCATGGATCAGCACATACTCTGTGTCTTTACACGCACGAAGTCCTTCATAAACAGAATCGTACCGTTCTTTTCCGCCGGATACTACAGCAGAAATCTTTGTAAAACCATATTTTTCCACGATTTCTTCTTTGCACCAGAAAACATACTCCTCCCCTGTTACCAGGATCACATCCCTGATCAGCGGACTTTCCTGAAAACAGCGCAGAGAATAACAGAGCACCGGCATCCCGTCAAGCTCCATAAACTGCTTCTGTATTTTGCTGTGCATTCTCTTTCCCTGGCCTGCTGCCAGGACAATAGCTGTATTTCTGCACTCTCCCATGATCAATTACCCCGGATTCTTTTATCTTTCGCCAAGCTTCAGGTTCGGAACCGCATTCAGATCCCAGCTGTGGCGTGTTCCCCTGATATATTCATAGTAAGCTGCCACACCGATCATCGCTGCGTTATCCGTACAGAAGATCGGTGACGGACGGTAAAATTTGTATCCACGTTCTGTACATGCTTTTTCCATAGCAGTGCGAAGTGCTCCGTTGGAAGCAACACCTCCTGCAATGGCAACCTTTTTCATACCAAAATCAGCTGCTGCCTGCATGGTATGCTCTACCAGTACGTCAACAACCGCCTTCTGGAAGGATGCCGCGATATCTGCACGGTTTACTTCCTCACCTTTCATTTTTGCCCCGTTTAAATAATTAAGAACTGCGGACTTCACGCCGCTGAAGCTGAAATCATATGGATTTTCACCGATTTTTGCACGTGGAAACTCGATAGCGTCCGGATTTCCTTCCTTTGCCAGCTTATCGATCTTCGGTCCTCCCGGATATCCCAGCCCAATGGCACGTGCAACCTTATCAAATGCCTCACCTGCCGCATCGTCTCTGGTTCGGCCCAGGATCTCAAACTGGCCATAGTCCTTCACAATAACAAGATGGGTGTGTCCACCGGATACAATGGCACAGAGAAACGGCGGTTCCAGATCCGGATGCTCAATATAATTGGCAGAAACATGGCCTTCTATATGATGCACGCCTACCAGTGGCAGGTTTCTTGCATAGGCAATGGCCTTGGCTTCTGCCACACCTACAAGAAGTGCACCGACAAGCCCCGGTCCATAGGTTACACCGATAGCATCAATATCATCCAGAGTGACATTTGCCTCGTCCAGCGCTTCCTGGATGACCTGGTTGATCCTTTCTATATGATTTCTGGAGGCGATCTCCGGTACAACACCTCCGTACAGTTTATGGATCTCGATCTGTGAGGAAATCACGTTTGATAAGACAGTCCTTCCGTTTTTTACAACGGAGGCTGCCGTTTCATCACAGGAGCTCTCAATACCAAGAATTAATGTATCTTTCATTTTTTCCAGTCCTCTTCAAAATTCAGTTCCACACTCTTCCCGTCTTTTCCCGGCCATGCCTTCGGAAAGATCTCACGTACTGTATCCATGTAATCATCCGGACGTACCAGAGAAGGGCTGTAATGGGTCAGCCACATTTCCCCCACTTCCGCATCACGGGCAAGAGTGGCCGCTTCACGAAACGTCATGTGTTTGTAGCCTTTTGCCTTTTCGATCTTGTCATCTTCACCGTACATTCCCTCACAGATAAAAAGATCGGAATCTTTTGCATTACGTAAAATAGACTCTGTCGGTCTGGTATCTGTGGTATAGGTAAGCTTGATCCCTTTTCTTGGCGGACCAAGCACCATATCCGGTGTGTAGATCCTTCCTTCATCCTCCACAGTCTGTCCCTTCTGCAGCGGATTCCAGAATTTCAGCGGGATCTCATGTGCACTGGCACTGTCAGGAGAAAATTTTCCCTGGCGCAGGATCTCAAGGGTATATCCGTAGCAGGTAACATTATGGTTCACCCGAAATGCAGTGATCCGGTACCCATTCAGTTCCAGAACTTCCTCCGGTTTCGTGATCTCGATAAATTTAATTTCAAAGGGCAGCTCCGGTGCGATCACACGAAGTGCGCTTACCACACGTTCCAGTCCTCTTGGGCCTACCAGAGTCAGCGGTTCTGTGCGGTCTGCATTTCCCATAGTCAAAAGAAGTCCCGGAAGTCCGCTGATATGATCCCCATGATAATGGGTAAAACAGATCACATCAATAGGCTTGAAGCTCCAGCCCTTTTCTTTAATGGCCACCTGGGTGCCTTCCCCGCAATCGATCATCAGACTGCTGCCGTTATAACGGGTCATCAGTGCGGTGAGCCATCTGCGTGGCAGCGGCATCATTCCTCCGCAGCCAAGTAAACAAACATCTAACATATTTTTCCTCTTTTCCTGTTCTGTGGCAAAGTTTAGCATACTTATCCCGTACAGACAAGTACCTCTCCCGGGTAAGCCTATTCAGAAACTGCGGTGCGTGTCATAAGAACAGCATCCTCTGTGGGATCTGTATAGTATCCCTTTCGCAGGCCATCCCGCACAAATCCCTGACGTTCATAAAGCCGGATCGCAGTCTCATTTCCTGCCCGGACCTCCAGATGGATCATGGTGATCCCACGCTCTTCTGCCAGACGGATCATACTTTCCATAAGGAAATTTCCGATTCCCTCTCTCTGACGGTCTCTGCGGACAGCCACATTGGTCACATCCCCCTCATCCAGCACCGTAAGAAGACCACAATATCCCAGGATCCGGCCCTTTTCTTCCACAACAAGAAACATCCCATTCTCTTTCATAAGAAATGTCAGAAATCCCTCTTTTGTCCAGGGGACTGAAAAAAGTTCCTCTTCGATCTCCATAACCTGATCCAGATCATCCACAAGCATTTCTCTTAAGATCATGCGTTTTCCCCTTCTGATCCTTTTTTCAGTTTCTGGGCACGCTCCCGCTCAGCCTGTGAAACACGGAGATAATCCGGTTTGTGCTCAGCCGCTGTCTCGGTTCTGCCTTCTTTATAATAAAGGACACCAAGTGCACCTACAGCACCTGCTCTCTGTCTGGAAAGATGGGCCGGTGCAAAAGAAAACGGTACAGTAAGCTTATCTGCGATGATATCTTTAAATACCGGGACTCCGTCTCCGAGGAATGTTACGGCTTCTCCCATCTCATTCAGCATGGAAAGAAGCTCCTCAATTCCCACTGCCATCTGATCCTTTACCGTCATGAGCCTGTGATCCTCGTAACGATAGATTCCCGTATAAACCTGCTTTCTTCTGGCATCCATGATCGGACAGATCAGTCCGTTTACATCATAGATATTATAGGCCAGTGCCTCCACAGTCGGAATCCCGACCAGTGGTTTGTCAAGGGCAAGTCCAAGTCCCTTGGCTGTGGCAGAGCCAATACGGAGTCCGGTAAAAGAGCCCGGTCCCTTGGCTACCGCAATAGCGTCAATCGTCTTCAGATCCAGCTCTGTCATCTTCACGATCTCATCCAGCATGGGAAGAAGCGTCTGGGAATGTGTTTTCTTATAATTAACTGTATATTCCGCTACCAGTGTATCGTCCTCCACAACGGCTACGGATGCCACGATTCCGGAACTGTCCAGTGCCAAAACTCTCATTCTGTCTTTTCTCCTCTCTCCTCAATGGTGATCTTTCTGTATTCAAAGCCCCTCTCAAGATCTTTTTCAATGGTAACTTCGATCCTTTTTTTCCGGCAGGATCTCCTCAATGAGTTCCGCCCATTCGATCAGACAGATTCCCTGCCCGAAAAAATAATCATCGTATCCGATCTCTTCCATTTCTTCCAGATCCCCGATACGATATACATCAAAATGATAAAATGGCAGACGTCCGTCTTCATATTCCTGGATAATGGTAAACGTAGGGCTGTTTACAGGTTCTGTAATTCCAAGACCTGCTGCCACTCCCTGTGTGAACACGGTTTTTCCAACTCCCAGATCGCCTGTCAGTGTGTAGATCTGTCCCGGCTTCGCATTCATTCCGATCGTCCTTCCGACCTCGAATGTTTCCTCAGGATCATGCGTTTCTATGACCATATTTTCCACCTTTTTCTTGCACAATTATTCTTTGCATATTATAATAGAGCGAACAGCGAAATACAATACTTTTTGAAAAGGAGTGCGAAAACTATGGCAAATCCTATCGTTACCATCACAATGGATAATGGCGATGTAATGAAAGCGGAATTATATCCGGAAGTTGCCCCGAACACAGTAAATAACTTCATCAGCCTTGTAAAAAAAGGCTTTTATGACGGCCTGATCTTCCACCGTGTCATCAACGGCTTTATGATCCAGGGCGGATGCCCGGACGGAACCGGTATGGGTGGCCCGGGATACAGCATCAAGGGTGAGTTCTCCCAGAACCGTTTCAAAAACGACCTGAAGCATACACCAGGTGTTCTCTCCATGGCAAGAGCCATGAATCCGAACTCTGCCGGAAGCCAGTTCTTTATCATGCACAAGGCTGCTCCGCATCTTGACGGTAGCTATGCTGCATTCGGTCAGATCATTGAGGGCATGGATGTTGTTAATGCGATCGCAGAAACAGACACGGACTACAGTGACCGTCCTCTTGACGAACAGAAGATCAGCTCCATGACTGTTGATACCTTTGGTGTGGATTATCCGGAACCGGAGAAATGCTAACAGGCATAATTTTCTGAAATAAAAAAGCCCCGCGAAGAGCAGACTGTAACGCAGATCATCTGCCCTCTTCCCGGGGTATTTTTATACTGACATTCTCTTTTCTTTTACTTTTCGAAGGTCTTCACTTCTCCGTTTACTTTCGCAAAATACAGTTCTGCATCCTTCTCAAGTCCGGCTCTTCCGTTTGTTCCTTCTGTGATCGCCTTCTTCACCTCTTCGACCTGATCATCCGGCACAAGAAGCTTCAGGACAACCTTGTCGGTATATTCGGAATCCAGGATCGGCAAACTTCTTTCTCCTGCGATATACTGGATCTTTCCGATCCCTGTATAATCCGTCGTCACTTGAAGAGAGATCCCATGATGCTTCTCAATGACGGTACTTGCCGCCAGTCCTGCCTGGACTGCACCGGAATATGCCCGCACAAGCCCTCCTGTCCCAAGAAGGACACCTCCAAAATATCTGGTCACCACAATGGCCGCATTATAGATCCCGGCTCCCAGAAGCACATCCAGCATAGGCCTTCCGGCTGTTCCGGATGGTTCTCCGTCATCACTGCAGCGGGTGGCTTCCCGGTTCATCCCTACGGAATATACATAGCAGTTATGACGTGCATCCCAGTATTTTTTTTCATTTCTTCGATAAAGGCAAGGGCCTCTTCTTCTGTTTCCACAGGACGGACGGTTGCGATGAAACGGGATTTTTTTTCCACAAGTTCGCCTTCGCCGCCTTCGTATATGGTTTTATAATGTTCCAGCATGGTTTACGCCTCCGTTATCTATATCCAACCCTCTGTTTCAGGCAGAGTTTTCTTTATTGTATAATAATTATCTTCATTGCACAATGTATAAGATATCATGAATTGTGAAATTTTTTTTAGGCTTTATTTGGCATCTCATATTTGTTATAATGAAACGGATTATAAAGGAGGAATATTATGAACTACGGAAAAAGATCCACTTCCAAGAAGCGGAATGCTCTGATCTCCCGTACTTCCATGCTGGAAAAAAGAGCACATGTTTCGTTTATCCGGGTTTTATTTACAGCTCTGATCGCAGTCTGCGTCATGGTTGTCTGCCTTGGTATCGGCTCCTTCCGGGGCGTGATCGCCGGAGCACCTGACGTCAACGATGTGGATATTTCACCTCTCGGATATGCAACCTTCCTGTATGATGACCAGGGAACACAGATCCGACAGCTTTCAGCCCCTACATCCAACCGTCTTCCGGTCTCCCTGGACCAGATCCCGGTCAGTCTGCAGCATGCAGTGGTAGCCATTGAGGATGAGCGTTTTTATGAACATAACGGTATTGATGTCCGCGGTATCGCACGTGCCGGAATGAAGGCGATCACCACCGGTAACTTTTCCGAGGGTGCCAGTACCATCACACAGCAGCTTCTGAAGAATAATGTTTTCACTGACTGGACCAACGAATCCACACAGTTGGAACGTTTCACACGTAAGTTCCAGGAGCAGTACCTTGCTGTACAGATTGAAAAAAAATATGACAAAAATGTGATTCTTGAGAATTACCTGAATACCATTAACCTGGGTGCAGGTTCCTACGGTGTACAGGCCGCTTCCAAAAAATACTTTAACAAAGACGTATGGGATCTAAACCTTTCTGAATGTGCCACCCTTGCCGGCATCACGCAGAACCCTACCAAATTCAATCCGATCACCAATCCAAAAGCAAACTCCAAGAGACGGAAGGAAGTCCTGGATCACATGCTGGATCAGAATTACATCTCACAGGATGAATATAATGCCGCATTGAATGATGACGTTTATTCCCGTATCCAGGCCGCACAGCTTGAGAACACCGAAGAAGAAAGTACTGTTTACACGTATTTCGAAGATGAGGTTACCAATCAGGTCATCAGCGACCTGATGAACATTAAAGGATATACCAAGACACAGGCTACCAATCTTCTTTACAGCGGTGGTCTGAAGATCATGACAACCCTGGATTCCAACATGCAGCAGATCCTTGATGAGGAATATGCGAACCCTGATAACTATCCGGCCAATGTTCAGTATGAACTGGATTATGCGCTGACTGTACAAAGCCCGGATGGAAAACAGACAAACTACAGCAAAGAAATGCTGCAGCTGTATTTCCGCGATCAGGATCCAGAATTTGATCTTCTCTTTGATTCTCCTGAGGAAGGTCAGCAGTATGTGGATCAGTACAAGGCCAACATCCTGGCAGACGGAAGCACCGTAGTATCTGAGCGTGTAAACTTTGCGCCACAGCCACAGTCTTCCATGACTGTCATTGACCAGCATACCGGTTACGTAAAAGCCCTGATCGGAGGCCGTGGTGAAAAAACAGCCAGCCTGACTCTGAACCGTGCCACTGATACGACCAGACAGCCTGGTTCTACCTTTAAGATCGTTTCCACCTATGCACCGGCGCTGAACGAAAAAGGCGATACACTTGCTACAACCTTTATGGATGAGCCTTACGAATACCCGGACGGATCTCCTGTCAACAACGCCTCAAGAAGCTACGGCGGCGAGACCACCATCCGCAAAGCGATCCAGAATTCCATCAACGTTGTAGCTGTTAAATGCCTAGAGCAGGTTACCCCGGCTCTCGGCCTTAAATATCTGGATGATTTCGGTTTCACCACACTAGCTCACGGAACTGAGGCAGATAAAGATGCCAACGGAAATATCTGGAGTGACGCCAACCTGGCTACTGCTCTTGGCGGTATCACCAAAGGTGTCAAGAACGTGGAACTTTGTGCTGCATATGCAGCCATTGCTAATGGCGGGAACTATATCAAACCGATCTATTATACACAGATCCTTGATCATGACGGAAATGTTCTGATCGAGAACTCCTCCGTTTCCAGATCTGTGATCAAAGACAGTACCGCTTATCTTCTTACAAGCGCCATGGAAGACGTTGTAAAAAAAAGGTACCGGTACCGCCTGCCAGCTGGATAATATGACTGTAGCCGGAAAAACAGGTACTACAGAGGACTACAATGACCTGTGGTTCGTAGGCTACACACCGTACTACACCTGTGCAGTATGGTCCGGCTATGACAACAACGAAAAAAGTTCCGGAAGATGCCCGTAACTTCCACAAAAACCTCTGGAAAAAGGGTTATGACCCGTATCCACGAGGGCCTGGAGGACAGAGATTTCGATATGCCTTCCAGTGTGGAAAAAGCCAGTGTCTGCGCAGAGACCGGTCTTCTTCCCAGATCCGGATGCCCGACTATCACAGAGTATTTTGATATCTCCAGTCTTCCCACCGAATACTGTGATCAGCATTTCTACGGCAGCAGCGATTACGATGAAGAGGACTATTATAATAACGAAGATACGGACGCCGATACCGATGCAGCAGCTGAAGCGATTCCAAGCGCAGCTCCGGACAGTACTGACAGCACCGACACTGACAATACTGACACTTCTGATGACGGTTCCGATAATACCGGTGATGATACTGACAATTCCGGAACCGACGACAACACCGGTGGTGATGACGGCAGCAATGATACCGGTGGCGATGACGGCAGCTATGACACCGGCGAAGATCCGGTAGAATATTATGAATGATCTCCATTATAGGTATCTTTCATAAACAACATATAAAAAAGTTGGTTTCCTGAAATATGGAAACCACTTTTTTTACTTTTTAATAACTTCTTACTGTCTCGCAGTTTATCAGTTCAGGCAAGTCCCACCCACCGCTTATTACTTTTCGCATTTGAAGCAGGGGACTTCCCTGGTTCGGTTAAAGTACCATCTTGGCTGCACCGTAGATTCCTGCATCATTGCCAAGTGTCGCGATCACGATAGGAGTATCCTTGCAGGATTCAAAAGCATACTCTCTGTAATATTTCCGGATACAGTCAATAAGCGGCTGTCCGGCCTTGGAAACTCCTCCGCCGATAACAATGGTCTCCGGATCTGTCACACAGCAAATAATGGCAAGAGCACCACCCAGCTGCTCTCCGACCTTTTCCATGGTTGCTACAGCTACCGGATCATTCTCCTTAAATGCGTCCAGAACTGCTTTTGCTGAAATCTCTCCGGCATCTCTGAGAACACTGTTCTCACCGGAAGCTGCAAGCTCTTTTTTTGCCATGCGGACAATTCCGGTCGCAGAAGCATACTGTTCCAGACAGCCCCTGTTTCCGCAGTTGCAGGATTCTGTTTCATGATGATCCACATTGGCATGTCCGATCTCACCGCCAGCTCCGTGATGTCCGGTCACGATCTTTCCATCAACAATGATACCACCGCCTACACCTGTTCCAAGTGTGACCATGATCACATCGGAGGAGCCTGCTGCAGCACCCTTCCATGCCTCTCCCAATGCCGCTACATTGGCGTCATTTCCGGCTTCCGCATGAAGACCTGTAAGTTCTTCCATCTCTCCCACAACGTTCTTATATCCCCAGAAGAGATTTACTGCACGTGATACTTCGCCTTTGGAGTTTACCGGTCCCGGAACACCGATTCCGACGCCTTCCACCTCCTCTTTGGAGATACCCTTTTCTTCCATCTTGGCATTTACTGCTGCTGCCACATCAGGAAGGATCTGATCTCCATTGTTTTCTTTACGGGTTGGAATCTCCCATTTCTCAACAAGAGTACCATCCGTGCGGAAAAGTCCGCATTTTACAGTTGTTCCACCTACATCGATTCCAAAACAATATGTTCCCATTTCTTACCCTCTCTTATTCTTCGTCATCCGGATTTTCTCTTTTTTTCGCAAGATTTGCCTGTACACGCTTGTACAGAGCCTCTGCCGCATTGTATCCCATCTTCTTCTGTCTGTGGTTGACAGCCGCTGCCTCAACGATGATCGCCAGGTTACGGCCCGGACGGATCGGAAGAGAATGGCATACTACCTTATTTCCAAGGTACTCTGTATACTCCTCATGTAGTCCAAGACGATCGTATTCCTTGTCTCTGTCCCACTCCTCAAGCTTGATCACAAGATCGATGGACTGGGTATCCTTAACACTCTCAACACCGAACAGTGTTTTTACGTCGATGATACCGATACCACGAAGTTCGATAAAGTGACGTGTGATATCCGGCGCAGATCCCACCAGTGTTACGTCACTGACCTTACGGATCTCAACAACATCATCACTGACAAGACGATGACCTCTCTTGATCAGCTCCAGGGCTGCCTCGCTCTTACCGATACCACTCTCACCTGTGATCAGGATTCCCTCGCCGTAAACATCAACCAACACACCATGAATAGAAATACATGGTGCAAGCTGCACGCCCAGCCAGCGGATGATCTCTGCCATGAAGCTGGATGTTGTTCTTTCTGTCACGAATGTCGGAACATTATATTTAACAGCCAGATCGATCATGTCCTGAGACGGACGGGTCATGGTACTGAAAATAACACAGGGGATCTTGCTGGAAATGAAACGTTCATATTTAAAACGTCTCTCCTCCTCATTAAGCTGCATCAGATACGTATACTCTACATATCCAATGATCTGAACTCGTTCATTGGCAAAATGCTCCAGATATCCGGTAAGCTGAAGCGCAGGTCTGTTGATCTCCGCAGTCTTGATCACGATGCCTGGCAGGTCGATCTCCGGAGTCAGATTATTAAGCTCCAGTTCCTGTACCATCTTTGTCAACTGTACACCCTTCATACTTTTGTCTCCTTTTCGCTGAAAGTTTGCATTCTCACTGCCGTTTTACCGAGGCGTGAGACACCTTATCTTTAATTATACACAATCACTGCTGAAACTGCAATGCAGCATCAGGATTTATGAAAAAATTCATAGACCTGACGGGCGCTTCTGGCATTCATGCTCTCTGTCTGTGCCAGTTCTTCCTCCGATGCATCCCGGATATTTTCCACAGATTTAAATTTACGCAGAAGAGCTTTCCTCCTGGTATCACCGATCCCCGGGATATCATCCAGGATAGAATGGACCTGTTCCCTGCTCCTGAGGGAACGATGGTATTCAATGGCAAACCGGTGGGCTTCATCCTGGATCCTGGTGATCAGGCGGAAGCCTTCGCCGGATGTGTCAATAGGAATCTCCACATTGTTGAAATACAGGCCTCTCGTCCGATGATGATCGTCCTTGACCATACCGCAGACCGGGATGTTTATCCCAAGCTCATTCAGCACCTTCAGAGCGATATTTACCTGCCCTCTTCCACCATCCATCAGAATCAGATCCGGAAGCCTTGCAAAGCTGTCAAATTCTCCGTTACTCTCATGAGTGAACCTTCGGGTCAGAACCTCTTCCATGCTAGCATAATCGTTGGGTCCCTGTACCCATTTGATCTTGAACTTACGGTAATCACTGCGTTTGGGACGGCCTTTTTCATAAACCACCATGGATCCCACAGACTCAAAGCCACTGATATTTGAAATATCATAGGCTTCCATGCGCACCACATTTTTCAAGCCCAGCCATTCTTCCACCTCATGAACAGCTCCAATAGTTCGTCCTTCCTCCCGCCTGATCCGTTCTCTGTCCTTGGCAAGTACCATACAGGCATTTTCCAGGGCAAGTTCTACCAGTTTTTCCTTGGTTCCCTTCTTCGGGACCCGGATGTGTACCTTCTGCTTTCTCCTTCCTGACAGCCACTCCTCGATGATATCTGCATCTTCGATCTCACTCTGGAGCATGATCTCAGATGGAATAAATGGCGTTCCCGCATAAAACTGTTTCAGAAAGCTTGAAAGGACCTGCGCCTTTGTATCACCTTTTGCCACACGGAGATAAAAATGATCTCTGCCGATCAGCCTGCCATCCCGGATAAAAAACACCTGGACAACCGCATCCTGATCCCTGAGGTCTTCACTGTCATCCATGGCTACTGCAATGATGTCTCTGTCTTCCTGCCCGTAGCCGGTGATCTTCTGCCGTTCCCCGATCTTCCGGATACTGCTGATCAGGTCCCGGTATTCCATAGCATCTTCGTAGCGCATTTCCTCCGAAGCTTTCTGCATTTTTTCCATCAGCTCACTAATGGCGTCCTGAAAATCTCCATTCAGAAATTTGATCACCTTATTGATATTCTTCCGGTATTCTTCCTGGCTGACATATCCCTGGCAGGGTGCCTTGCACTGCTTCATATGATAGTACAGACAGGGCCGGTCCTTTCCGGTATCTCTCGGAAGACTGCGGTTGCAGGAGCGTACCTGATACAGCTTCCGCACTAGTTCGATCACGTCCTTTACTGCTCCGCCGCTTGTATAGGGGCCAAAATATCTTGCCTTGTCCTTTTTCATTCTCCTGGCAAAAAGCACTCTCGGGTATGGCTCATGAACTGTCACCTTAATAAACGGATAGCTCTTGTCATCTTTGAGCATGGTATTATATTTCGGACGATGTTCCTTGATAAGATTACACTCCAGCACAAGGGCTTCCAGCTCCGAATCCGTAATAATGTACTCAAATCTGGTAATATGTGTAACCATCCGTTCAATCTTGGCACCTTTATTACGACTGCTCTGGAAATACTGGCGCACACGATTCTTCAGACTGATGGCTTTTCCCACATAGATGATCTCGTCTTTCTCGCCATGCATGATATAAACTCCCGGTTTTGCCGGAAGCTTCTTTAATTCTTCCTCGATTATGAACATACTTTATTCTCCTGTTTTACTATTACAGTAATAAGAAAACCGGGATTTCTCCCGGTTTTCTTATGATCTGTTTTATGCCTGTGATCCCGGCTTTTCTTCTGTTTCTGCATGATCACTATCTGTTGTCTGAGCAGATTCTTCTGTTTTCTCCGGTGCCTGCATATCCTCTGTCAGTTCCTGTCCGGATATCTCCGGTCTGAACTGAACCGATTCTGTACTTTTTGCAGCCTCGTTATTTTCCGCGATCATTTCAATATCCTGTTTATTGGACACTTCTTTTTCATCCTCGGAAAGTACCAGATCATCCAGATTCTCCGGGATATCCAGGCCCTGCTGAACTGCACGGAGGATCTTCATGAACTCTTTACCTGTAATGGTTTCCTTGCGGATCAGATATTCCGCGATCTTATCCATCTCTGTTCTGTGACTTCCAAGGATCCTCTTGGCTTCCTCATAGGAATGGTGGAGAAGCTTCATCACCTCATGATCGATCTCTGTTGCGGTATCATCACCACAGTTTAAAACTGCTCTTCCGCTGAGATACTGGTTCTCCTGTGTGGCAAGTCCCATCAGTCCGAACTTCTCAGACATACCATACTGTGTGATCATGGCTCTGGCCACCTTGGTAGCCTGCTCAATATCATTGGCAGCACCTGTAGTGACTGTGTCAAAAACGATCTCCTCTGCAGCACGTCCGCCAAGATAGCCTACCAGCATAGCTTCCAATTCTTTCTTGGTGTTGAGATATTTTTCTTCCTCAGGTACCTGCATAACATAACCCAGTGCTCCCATGGTACGGGGTACGATGGTGATCTTCTGTACAGGCTCCGCATCCTTCTGGAGTGCATTTACCAGTGCGTGTCCGACTTCATGGTAGGATACGATCCGGCGTTCCTGTTTGCTTAAGATACGGTCCTTCTTCTCTTTTCCCACCAGAACTACTTCTACGGATTCTTCCAGGTCCTTCTGTGATACAGCTTTACGTCCCTTCTTGACTGCAAGGATCGCAGCCTCATTGATCATATTGGCAAGATCAGAGCCTACCGCACCGGAAGTTGCAAGTGCAATAGCTTCAAAATCAACGGTGTCATCCAGAAGTACGTTCTTGGCATGTACCTTCAGTATATCCACCCTTCCTTTAAGATCCGGTCTGTCAACGATCACACGTCTGTCAAAACGTCCCGGACGGAGAAGAGCCGGATCAAGAACCTCCGGTCTGTTTGTCGCAGCAAGGATCAGAAGTCCCTTGGATGTATCAAAGCCATCCATCTCCGCAAGCAGCTGGTTCAATGTCTGCTCACGCTCATCATTTCCGCCGCCATAGCGGGAATCACGGCTTTTACCAATGGCATCGATCTCATCGATAAATACGATACACGGAGCATTCTTCTTGGCTTCCTCGAAAAGGTCACGGACACGTGAGGCACCCACGCCCACAAACATCTCCACAAATTCCGAGCCGGAAAGAGAGAAGAACGGTACCTGCGCTTCACCTGCAACTGCCTTGGCAAGTAATGTCTTACCGGTTCCCGGAGGGCCTACAAGAAGTGCGCCCTTAGGCAGCTTGGCTCCGATGGCTGTGTATTTTCCGGGGTTGTGAAGAAAATCCACAACTTCCTGGAGAGATTCCTTGGCTTCATCCTGACCTGCCACATCCTTAAAGGAAACGCCCGTTTCCTGCTGCACATATGCCTTGGCTTTGCTCTTACCTACGCCCATGCCCATGATCCCGCCGCCTTTGTTCATGCGGCGCATGGAGAACATCAGAAGTCCGAACAGAAGCAGTGTCGGCAGAACCACGCTCAGGATCATTGCAACAAATTCACCAAAAACATCCGGCGGATCGGTCTCAAACTTGATTCCCTTTCCTTCCAGTCTCTTGGTAAGTGCTGTACTGTCTTCGGTCTTCGTGGTGTAATAGCTCATATCCTCGTACTTGGAATTCTTTTTCTTGGGTACGATCGTCAATGTACTGGACTGGATCGTTACTTCCTTAACCTGGTCCTTATCCACCATATCGATAAATTTATCATAGGAGATCTCACTGCTGTTATCCTTCAGCATATTGGTAAACAACGCGAAGCACACCAATGTGACCAGGAGGCATATCAGAAAAGCCAGAATCGACTGATGATTTTTACCTGATCCCTGCCTAGGATCTTTGTTGTCAGGTCGCTTCCCGTCCTGATCATTATTCAGTTGATTATTCATTTTTTTTCCTCCTCTTGTCATTTCTTTATTATAAAGAGAAAAACCATATAAATCAACTGCGAGATTACAAAAATACCATCGAAAAAACACCGCATTGGATATTGCCAGTGAACGTAAAGTTGTAGTATACTGTTCCCAGTGAATTGGAAAATTAAAGAGGAGAGGAAATCAGACAAATGAAAATAGGTTTTGATAATGACAAATATCTGAAAATGCAGTCAGAACACATCCGTGAAAGAATCGGTCAGTTCGGCAATAAGCTTTATCTTGAATTCGGCGGCAAACTGTTTGACGACTACCATGCATCCCGTGTTCTTCCGGGTTTTGAACCGGACAGCAAGCTCCGCATGCTGATGCAGCTTTCTGATCAGGCGGAGATCGTTATTGTTATCAGTGCCAATGACATTGACAAGAATAAAATACGTGGCGATCTTGGGATCACCTATGACGAAGATGTGCTCCGTCTTATGGATGAGTTTTCAAGCCGTGGCCTGTATGTGGGAAGCGTATGCATCACACAGTACTCCGGCCAGGAAAGTGCCGATCTCTTCAAAAAACGTCTGGAGAAACTGGGAATCCGTGTCTACAAGCTTTACCTGATCCCCGGCTATCCAAGCAACACTTCCTTTATTGTAAGTGACGAGGGTTATGGAAAGAATGATTATATTGAAACTACCAGACCTCTGGTCGTGATCACAGCACCGGGACCAGGAAGTGGAAAGATGGCAACCTGCCTTTCCCAGCTTTACCACGAATACAAACGAGGAGTAAAAGCCGGCTATGCAAAATTTGAGACCTTCCCGATCTGGAATCTTCCTCTGAAACATCCGGTAAACCTTGCCTACGAAGCTGCCACTGCGGATCTGAACGATGTCAACATGATCGACCCGTTCCATCTGGAGGCTTACGGCAAAACTACTGTCAACTACAACCGTGACGTAGAAGTTTTCCCTGTTGTACAGGCCATGTTTGAGAAGATCATGGGCAGCTGCCCTTATAAATCTCCGACAGATATGGGTGTCAACATGGCAGGTAACTGCATCGTTGACGATGAAGTATGCCAGGAGGCTTCCCGCCAGGAGATCATCCGCCGTTATTATAAGAGCATGAACGCTCTGGTTTCCGGCTCCGGTACAGAGAATGAGGTACGTAAAATCGAGCTTCTTCTCCAGCAGGCTCATGCAGAGATCACTGACCGTAAGGTTGTTCCGGCTGCCCTCGAAAAAGAAAAAGCAACCAATGGCCCTGCTGCCGCTCTGGAGCTTCCTGACGGAAAGATCGTATGCGGAAAAACCTCCGATCTTCTCGGCGCATCCGCTGCCCTTCTTCTCAATGCTCTGAAAGAGCTGGCAGGAATCGATCACGAGCTTCATGTGATCTCCCCGGATGCCATCCATCCGATCCAGCAGCTGAAGACCAAATATCTGGGAAGCAGGAATCCACGTCTTCACATTGATGAGATCCTGATCGCCCTTTCCATAAGTGCCGCAACCAGCGATGCCGCACGCCTTGCCCTGGAACAGATCCCGAATCTCCGTGGATGCCAGGCTCATACTTCCGTAATGCTTTCCGATGTGGATGTGATCAGCTTCCGTAAGCTTGGTGTTGAGCTTACCTGCGAAGCCAAGAAGGAACAGAAGAAAAACTATCAGAAAGACTGATCCTCTGATAACATACCTTCTGTATAAATAAAAAGCTATATAAGAAGCTCTGACCAGGACGATACATATATATGTCATCCCGGCCGGAGCTTTTTTATCTTATTCTTATTTTATTTCTGCGTTACTGTATCCGGATACTGCTTCCCACACCTTCTCCGCCACATTGCTTGGTAACGATGATCTTATTGTCAATTCGTTCCTTCAGCTCGGAAACATGGGAAATAATCCCTACCAGACGTCTGCCATCTGCAAGGCTGTTCAGCGCTTTTAATGCCTGCTCCAGAGACTCCTCATCCAGAGAACCGAATCCTTCATCCACAAACATGGAATCCAGCCGGATTCCCCCGGCTGAAGCCTGGATCTCATCGGAAAGTCCCAACGCCAGGGATAACGATGCCTGGAAGGATTCCCCACCGGACAATGTCTTTACGCTTCGTTCCGTTCCGTTATAGTGATCAATGACATTCAGATCAAGACCTGCTTTTTCTTTCTGATTTTTGCTTTGTTCCTGGCGTTTCAGCTCGTACTGGCCGCTACTCATGGTCATAAGACGGAGATTGGCTCTTCGCAGGATCCGGTCAAAATATGCCATCTGGATATACGTTTCCAACTCGATCTTGGATTTTCCGTTCAGTTTTCCGTTTGCTGTATCCGAAAGATTTTTCATCCAGACATATTCTTTTTCCGCCGCAGTCATTTCCGTCTGACGTACCTGCACTTTATGATATATTTCCTCATTTCCCTTCTGAACAGAAAAAAGTGCTTTTCGTTTTTCCGAAAGCTGTGTTTTCTCTTCCCTAAAACGGCTGTACTGCTCTCTGAGCGCATCCTCGTCTACTTCTCCGATTTCTTTTTTCTGCTCCTCAAAGTTTTTTACAACGGCTGTTATTCTTTCCTTTTCCGCCCGGATCTCCTGTAATTTCTGTTGAGCTCTTCTGCTGCTTTCTTTCAGCTCTTCATACAGCTTCCTCTGTGTTTTTATTTCCTGTTCCAGAGATTCTTTTCCACCTTCTCCGAGCTCTTCGTTCAGCTCATCCACTTTCTGTGCTTTGTTCTTCCTCTCTGTTTCCAGACGTACGATGTCCTGTGCAGCTTCATTGATAACTCTTCCCAATTCTTTCAGAGTCTTTTCTCTTTCTATGATCAGCTTCTCAAGATCCCGTTTCTGTTTTGCTTCTTTTTCCTTTCCCTGAACTTTTTCTGACAGGCAGCTGAGCATATCCTGTATCTGTCTTTCAAATCCTGCAGCTGTGTTGTCCGTCACTTCTCCATTTCCTGTCACCAGACTTTTCTGAATCAGTTTTCGGATCTCTTCTGCTGTTATCTGCTGCTGCTTTTTGTTTTCCACGTCTCTTGTCTGAAGACCGGCCTGTTTTCTGTCACATTGATTTTTCTCTTCCTGTAACTGAACGATCTCTGTTTCCAGCTTTTCGATCCACGTTTCTGTTTCGTTCTTCTTTTTTTTACGTTCTATTGCTATGCGAATCTCTTCCTCGCTGTCTGCCAGCTGCTTTTCACATTGATCCTGTTTTTCTTTCAGCAAAGGGATCAGCTTTTTCCATTCCGTCTCATGTAAAAGCTCTTGTGCCTCCCTCTGGATCTGATGCCATAATGTTTTCTGGCGTTCCTTTCGTTTTCCTGCTTCCACGCTCTGTGTATTCGCGTCATTCTCCAGCCTGTCCAGTTTTTGTTTCTCTCTGTCCAGGATTTCCTGATCCACAACCTGTCCTTTGGGAAGTATTCCCGGACGCGGATGCTCGAAAGAACCACATACCGGGCATGGGCAGCCCTCTTTCAGTTCCTGCGCCAGGAGCCCTGCCTGCGCGTCCAGAAAACTCTGAAACAGTTTCTGGTAAACTTCTCTCTGCTTTTGTACTTTTTCAATGGAAATCTTATATTTTTCCTGCTGCTCTTTCGTGGCATTATAAGCCCCTTGAAACTCCTTAACCAGAGCAATCAGTCCTTCTAATTCTTTCTTTTTCCGAAGCCCTTCTGTCTTTTTCGTCTCTGCCTTCTGAAGTTCCAGCTCCGCGCTGTCCAACAGCGCCTTGTCTTTCTTTTGCTGCTCCAGCTCTTCCTTCTGCTGCGTTTCTTTCCGGATGATTTCTTCCTGCCATCCATCTATCTGTTTCTGTTCTTTTTTGATCTCTTCTTCCGTCAGCAGACAGCTGTCATAGCTTCGTTTTTCACTGTCCAGTTTATTGTACTCAAACTTATATTTTTGTAATTCTTCTCCTGCATCTGCCAGTATTGAAAGGCGTTTTTTTCCTTCCTCCTCTTTTTTCTGCAAAAGCTGCTCTTCGGAAATATCCTTCTCTTTTTTTTCACTGACTGTTTCGAGCTTTCCTTCGATTGTTTCCAGCTCTTTTTTTCAGCTTTTCCAGCTCCTGATATTTTTTCAGCTTTTCTTCTTTTTCACGGATCCTGATTCCAAGCTCTTCACATCTGTGATCTGCATCTTTATATTTTTCCGCCTCTTCTACTGCAAGCTGTAGAAGTGGTGTTAATTCTTCCAGATCTTTTTCCGCTTTTTTCTTTTTCAGCTCCAGATTTCGTTTCTGAGCCACAAGATTTTGTGCCTCTTCTGCTTTTCGTATATTCTGATTAAGCGAGTCTTCTTTTTCCCGGAGCTCTTTTTCCTGTGCTTCGCCATATTCCAGAAACTGCTTCAGAAGTTCCAGACTCCGCTCCAGTTTTCCCTCGAATTTTATCTTTTTCAGTTCGTCAAATTCCTCTGCCTCCTGCCATGAAGCAGTCTCCGTTTTCACTCCATCCAAATACTGGGCAATACTACGGCGCATTTCATCATATTCCTTATATCTGGCTATTGACGCATCCTTAAGTTTCATCTGAACCTGCTGATAAAGCCCTGTATGAAAGAGCTGTCGGAAGATTTCTCCTCTCTGTGTAGTTCCTGCCAGAAGTAATTTCTGAAAATCCCCCTGGGCGATCATTGCGATCTGTGTGAACTGATCATAACTCAGTCCCAGAAGCTGTTCCACTGCCACAGTAACATCTTTTGCCTTTGTCACCGGCTGCCGGTCATCCGGATAGATCAGCTGTGCCTCAGCTTTCCTAAGAGTCTGTCCGGTGCCTCTTTTTTTCGGAGCCATATATTCCGGACTCCGGCGCACGTGATAATTTTTCCCCTGATAGGAAAAAACAAGCTCCACAAAGGTCTCTGTGGAAGGCTCTGCATATTTGCTCCGAAACATGGCCGGATCTCTTACCTCTCCACTGGCTCTTCCATATAACGCAAAGGTGATCGCATCAAAGATCGTGGTTTTTCCCGCTCCGGTGTCACCGGTGATCAGGTAGAGACCTCCCTCTCCAAGCTTTGAAAAATCAATCTCTGTTTTGTCCGCATAGGGCCCGAAGGCACTGATGGTCAGTTTTTTTCGGTCTCATTATTTCACCTCCTGGATCTTACGGATCAGGTCTTCGGAATATTTCCGCTGTTCTTCATTCATGGGCTGGTTATTCTGCAGTTCAAAAAATTCCTCAAAATATTCCAGCTCAGATTTCCTTTTCACCGTTTCTGTGCCTGCGATCTCCTGGTTTTCTCTTGTGCGTCGGTTATCATATTCCAACCTCATCAGATTCGGATAAATAGTACGGAGCTTCTGCATTCCATCTACGATATCTTCTTCATCTGTCAGCGTGATCTGCACATAATCCTCTGTGTTTGTGTCCTGATAACCGGACAGTGATATGATTTCCATGTATGTGCCCTTCAGTTTTCGCATATCCCGTAGAGGCTTCAGCGGAATCTCCCTGATCTTGAGATTTCCTTTTTCCAGAAGCTCCACAACTGTCGCGGATTTCTGCTGTCCTGCCTCGGAAAAAGAATATTTCAAAGGAGTTCCGCAGTAGCGGATGTGCTCGCTTCCCACATTCTGAGGACTGTGGATATGACCAAGTGCCACATAGTCAAAATCCCGGAACACATCTGCCTCCACCTGGTCGATACCTCCAACGGAAATCTCTTCAGAATCGCAGCGCATTGCACCGACCACAAACTGATGGGCGATCAGTACATTGCGATGACGTTTATCAATCTCCATATGTGCAACTGCCGCCTGCACGGCCTCCTGGTAGGTACGGATCTCATCCACCTCTTCTTCTCCTTCCAGCCCGTGCCTCACAGTTGCCGGACGCACAAATGGAAGCAGATGGATCCACACTTCTCCATAGCTGTCCGTTAAACAGTACTTTTCTGTTTTTCCATCGTATACCGGGGTCATGCAGATCCCACTGCTACTCATGATCTGTGAACCGAAAGCGATCCTTTCCGCACTGTCATGATTTCCGCTGATGGCATACACCGGAATCTTCCTTTTTGCCAACTGCGTAAGAAACCGGTCAAAAAGCTGCACGGCTTCCGCAGACGGAACCGGTCTGTCGTAAAGATCCCCCGCAAGAAGAACCCCGTCCGGTGCTTCTTTATCAATGATCCTCAGGATTTCATTCAAAATATATTTCTGATCTTCGATCATGGAAAACTCATTGACACGTTTTCCCAGGTGAAGATCTGATAAATGGATCAGTTTCATCGATCACCTGCCACTCAAAATGTGATTAAACATACTCACATCGAGATAATGCGGATTCTCACGAATACCGCTTACTGTTTCTTTGTGTATGCTTTTGAGTAACCGGAGTTATCTCTACTCACAGATCCTAAGTACACTCCACAGTCGTTAATTCCCGAAATAGCCTTCGGTACATACTTACGTTTGCGGGATCATGCAACTTCGTAAGTCTCTGCATCTCTCAGATTCCGTGCTGCATTGAGATCTCTGTCCTCAATATATCCACATGTGCATCTGTAGATCCTGTCTGAAAGTTTCAGATCTTTTTTAATACAGCTGCAGCAGTGGCAGATCCTGGAAGATGGATACCATCGGTCAACTACCCTCAGTTCAATTCCATATTCAGCACATTTTGTTTTCAATTTTGTCCGGAATTCATAGAATTTCTGGGACGCAACTGCTTTTGAGAGATGCCGGTTCTTCATCATCCCGGATATGTTCAGATCCTCGATCGTTATATGAGACGGCTTGGTTTTCACTATCTCAGATATTACCTTGTTGATATGATCTGTACGGATATTTTCTATCCGATGATGAAGTTTCTGTACTTTAAGCTTTTGTTTGCATATATTTGCTCTTTGAGTGGTCTCTCCTTTCTTTAAGTTCTCATATTTACGGGAAAGCTTTCGCTGTGCCCGTCTTAATTGTTTCTCAAGTTTTCTGATCCGTGCTGTTTTATTGATATTTCTGTATACAGTTCCATTTGACACAACCGCAAAGTCTTTCAGCCCCAGATCGATTCCGATCCCATCAGTGAAATTTCCATCTGCTTCCGGAGCAGGTATATCGACAAGTGCAGACACATAATATCTGCCTGCTTTCATGGAAACTGCCCCGCTTCGGATCACATATCCATCCTTAGAAGCCGGAATGTAACCTTTTTCTTTCAGCCTTACCCAGCCAAGTGTTGGGATCTTGATCCTGTGACGTTCACAGAGACAGTCTTTGGGATTATTCTTTACAAAATACATTTTTACATCAGATCTTCCTTTTTTCTTATATCTCGGGAAACTACTCTGATGATGAAAAAATCTTGAAAAAGCGGTACAGGCATTTTCGATTGCATTCTTTACCGATTTGGAACTGACTTCTCTGATCCAGAAATATTCCGGATGCCCTGGAAGGTATTCATTGTTCAGCCATACACTGAACGACTTGCCGCTCATAAATCTTTCACCGGCATCATAACGTTCTTTATTATGAAACAGGTAGAAATTATAAATATATCTGCATGTGCCGATTGTCTTATGTATTTTGATCTTCTGCTCTTCTGTAGGATCGATCTCTGTCTTGAAGCTCTTCAGCAATCTCCTCATCCTTTTCTATCTGTTTTTTATACTTACGAAGTCCATATAATCTACAGGAAAACACATGAAGGATGGAAATAATATCCTGTACAAGTTCTTCCTGTGGTGACAATTCTTCATTGTTCACCACCAGTATCGTTGTGTGGAATCTCATGCAAAATCTTTCAAACCATTCGTATCCAAAACGGATAAATCTGTCTTTATGCGTGATCACTATGGTTTTGACCTTCTGCTCCATGACTTCGTCCAGTAATCCATTCCATTTCCTGCGGTTATAATCAAGTCCGCTTCCATAGTCTTCAATGCACTGGTCTACGATCATTCCTCTGGCATTACAGAACTGACGCAGAAATGCTGTCTGATTTTGAAGATCATCCCTTTGGTTTTTGGTAGATACTCTTGCATAAATAACAACTTTTCGTTTATCATGTTCTATATTTATACCTTTAAATTGAAGATACTGGTCATATGTGTAATAACGCCTGTCTGTTGGAGTTCGGTTTGCTTTTAAGATTCCCTCTCTGTCCCATCTCTGAAGCGTTTTTACAGAAACACCTAATAATTCAGCAAAATCTTTTGGTTTATAATTTGTGATATTTGATGTGTTCATAATATACCTCCATAAGTATATTTAAACACATTTAATATCTTTTTACAATATATTTAGTTACTTATATCATCCTCCTGCGCTTACCCAGCCTCCGAACAGTTCCGGTGCAAGATCGATCTCACAGGCATCCAGTACATCTTTTAGCTGTGAAGGATTGCTGACGCCGGTTACAGGCACAGTCTGGAATGGCTGATTGAAAAAGTATGCCAAAGACAGGGCCTGCAGGCTGTGGCCGGTTTCTTTCTGCAGCTTTAACAGCTTCTGATAGGTGCGAAGGTTTGTCTCGTTCCAGTAGGATCTTTTCATACTTTCTGAAAGACCTGTGATCTGTGTTTCCTTCTCCCGCATCCAGGATGCATCCACCTCTGCATCTGTACAGGAAAGCCCCATTTTCTGAAGTTTTGAAAAAAATCCCATTGCAGTGGAAGAAAACGGAACGGCAGCAACGCCTGTCTCACAGTGCCACTGATATTCTTCTCTGGAAAACTCCACAAGTGTAGGATCCGGATTTGTATTTCCTCCGGGATTGATTCCTGCAAGACTCCACTGATTGGATACTGCTGTGATCCCTGAAAGATTTCGTTCCCTCAGACATTGAGCAATTTCTTTCAGCCTCTCTGTGCGGTAATTGGAAAATCCATAATAACGGATCCGGCCTTCTTTTTTCAATTCTTCCAGAATATCCACGATTTCCTCCGCCGGTTTCTCCGGTATCATCTCTGTGAAGCCAGTAAAAATCCATCTCATCTTTTCCCAGTGTGCGGCAGCTCTCATCCAGGTCCATGCGGATATCTTCTTTGTTCACTCTGCTGCGGCCCGGATCCTCAAAGGAATAGTGCGCGCCCTTCGTTGCCACAATAACTTTTCCCTGCATGCCACTCTCTTTCAGCCATTTTCCTATGATCTGCTCACTGCAGTTTCCATGTCCTTTTAGCCATTTGCAATAGACATTTGCCGTATCAATAAAATTTCCACCTGCGCGTACAAATGCGTTCAGAATCTCAAAGCTTTTTTCCAGGTCTGATTTATCTCCAAATCCTGCTGTTCCGAGGCAAATAGGACTGATGTTCAGATCTGTATTGTTCAGCTGTATATATTTCATCTACGTAACCTCCCGTATTCATATATATCTTTTTCTATTATAACTTTTTTTCCGTAGATCCGAACAGTATATTTCCCAACTATCCATATACCACGGCACAAAAAAATTCCTCCGGCACATGCATGCCGGAGGATTTGATATTCCGTTATCTTAACAATATGATTTATTTGTAAAGTGGTCCATAGTTCTTGCAAGCGCGGAAGTCTGCACCCTCTTTTTCCATACCGAATGCGTTCCAAGCTGCCGGACGATAGATATCCTTCTCAGGAACGTTGTGCATGGATACCGGGATTCTCAGCATAGAGCACATTGTGATCAGGTCTGCACCGATGTGTCCGTAGGAGATAGCACCGTGGTTAGCTCCCCAGTTGTTCATTACATCATAAGCTGTTTTGAACGGTCCCTCTTTGCCATCACATCTTGGAGCGAACCATGTACATGGCCATGTGTAGTCTGTACGTTTCCAGAGCTTGTCAGATACCTCTTCCGGAAGGGCTACTGTCCATCCCTCTGCGATCTGAAGAACCGGTCCAAGTCCTTTTACAAGGTTCAGACGGATCATAGTTGCAGGCATCTGAGCACGAGTCTCATAACGGCTGGAGTATCCGCCTCCACGGAAGTATCCGTTGTCGGCCATACACCACTCTGTGTTGTCCATGATTGCTTTCTGGTCTGCCTCTGTAACATCCCACCACTGTTTCATAACTGGTGTTCCGTCAGCCTCTTTAGCCTGTCCGTTAGCATCCAGGCAAGCAGCACCGGAGTTG
>ENA-OQBD01000352-OQBD01000352.1-human-gut-metagenome-genome-assembly--contig:-NODE-352-length-25290-cov-5.348607_pt1 | contig 25290 bp, 16 predicted proteins | sample MGYA00242742_ERZ504543 | MGnify/ENA primary metagenome ERZ504543 (study PRJEB26092, sample SAMD00036239) | human gut metagenome | host: Homo sapiens | study: EMG produced TPA metagenomics assembly of...
CGATAACTGATTTTCCTCATAATTTAATTCTTTAATTGAAATTCTATAATAAGACGCAATAAAGAAAAGTAGAAAAGCATTATCCTACTATTTTGTTCTCATCTTTATATTTATTAGACGATTCGTTAACATTTATAGGTTAATGTATGTTTACCTGATCAGTTATAAATTGAAAGTTTCTCTTTTAATGACTTAAAAAAAGAATAAATATGAGGTTTATTTCGTCTTTTGTGAGTTTAAATGCCTAAAAGCATAAAATATAGCAGTTTAGTATGTTTTTTACAATAATTTGTTTGATATTACAATTTTATTCATACCTTTGTCATTTGTTAGAGTGAATGAATTTATATTAATGTAAAGTTAAACTTTAAGAGAGAATTTTATGAAAAGAAAATTAATGCTGTTATTGACCTGCCTTTTTGTAGGTATAGGTTTGGTAACCGCTCAGATCACGAAGGTAACAGGTACTGTTATTTCGGAGGAGGACGGATTACCCGTAGTTGGCGCCTCTATTTTAGTAAAAGGTACTACTGTAGGTACAGTTACTGACATGGATGGTAAATTTACATTATCAAATGTTCCAAGTTCCGCAAAGACTTTGGTAGTTTCCTTTATCGGAATGGCTACACAAGAAGTGCCAGTTAAAGCAAACTTGAATATTGTATTAAAGTCTGATACAGAACAGCTTGAAGAGGTAATGGTGGTGGCTTATGGTACAGCGAAAAAATCTGCATTTACAGGTTCGGCTGCTACTATAAAAAATGAAAAAATAGCGACGAGACAAACTTCAAATGTGACAAATGCTTTGGCGGGTCAAGTAGCCGGAGTACAAACTACGAGTAATAATGGTCAGCCGGGCAAAGATGCTGAAGTGCGTATTCGTGGTATTGGATCTATATCGGCTAGTAACAAGCCTTTGTATGTGGTAGATGGAGTTCCGTATGATGGTGAAATTTCTGCTATCAGTACTTCTGATATAGAATCAATGACAGTGTTGAAAGATGCTGCTTCTAATGCTCTGTATGGTGCACGTGGTGCTAATGGTGTAATCTTGATTACTACCAAGCGTGGTAAAAGTGGGGAAGCCCGTGTTACTTTTGACGCTAAATGGGGTGTGAATAAACGTGGAGTACCTAATTATGAAACAATTACGGATCCGGCTACATTCTATGAATTAAACTATTCTTCTATTTATAATGCCGATTTGAAAGGATATGCGGCAGCCGGAGATTTGGCTAAAGCTAATGCGTACGCTAATCAAGCAATGCTTTCTTCTACATATTTGGGATATCAGGTGTATTCCATTCCTCAAGGACAGCAACTGATCGGTATGGATGGCAAATTGAATCCTAATGCGACATTAGGTTATTCTGATGGTACATATTATTATACTCCGGATAATTGGTCGGATGAAATTTTTGAAAATAACCTGCGTCAAGAGTATAATTTAAGTATCAGCGGTGCGACTGAAAAAATGAATTATTATATGTCGGCCGGCTATTTGGATGATAAGGGAATTGTTCCTAACTCTGGTTTCCAACGTTATTCTGCACGTTTGAAAGCTGACTATCAAGTGAAGCCTTGGCTGAAGATGGGAGGAAATGTATCATTTACTCATTATGATAGCCGTGAACAGGATACTGAGGGTGGTACATCAAATGCAAACATCTTTTATGCATCAAATATTATGGGAGCCATTTATCCTATGTATGTTCGTGATGCACAGGGCAATATTATGGTAGATAATCGAGGTTTCCTTCGTTATGATTATGGAAAGCCAGGACAAGATTCAAATGGTAGCCGTAATACGATTCCTAATGCAAATCCGTTGGCAAGTTATATGCTGGATAAAATGAAATATTCGGGTGATGTGGTTAGTGGAAAATGGTCTGCTGATATTGATATTTGGAATGGAATCAAGGCAAAAGTGAATATAGGTGTTGATGTAAATAATGTGCGTGCTACAGAGATGGTTAACCCCTTCTACGGACAGTATTCTGAAACTAGCGGAGTCGGAGGTTTGATCAGTGTAGCTAGTGAGCGTACATTTAGTGTAAATCAGCAGTATTTGTTGACATACAACAAAACATTTAATGATGTTCATAATGTGGATATTTTGGCCGGACATGAAAGTTATGACTATAAATATCAATATTTGTACGGACAACGTGAGAAATTATATGATCCAAATGTTCCTGAATTAGGCAATGGTATTATGAACCAGAGCAATAATTCATATTCTCGTAATTATGCAACAGAAGGATGGCTGTTCCGTGCGCAATATGACTATGATGGACGGTATTTTGTTTCAGCTTCTTTCCGTCGTGATGCTTCTTCTTGTTTTCACCCGGATAATCGTTGGGGTAACTTCTGGTCTGTAGGAGCAGGATGGTTGTTAAGCAAAGAGAAATTCTTGGAAAACCAGTCTTGGATTGATATGTTGAAATTTAAAATCAGCTATGGTTTGCAAGGTAATGATAACTTGATGTTCCAAGGTGGTTTGTACCGTAACTACTATCCGTATCAAGACCAGTATACATTGGCAAACAGTAATGGTGATTTTTCAACTTCTCTATATTATAAAGGTAATAAGGAAATTACTTGGGAAACTTCACACAGCTTTAATACTGGATTTGATTTTGCTTTTTGGGGTGGTAAGTTAGGTGGTTCTGTTGAGTACTTCTCACGTAAAACAACCGATATGCTTTATTTCAAACCGGTAGCAGCTTCAATGGGTTATTCCCGTTTCCCCGAGAATGTGGGTTCAATGGTAAACCGTGGGGTTGAATTGGATTTGTATTCCAATATAATTGAAAACAAGAACCTTTCCTGGAATGTAAATTTTAATCTTACACATTTCAAGAATAAAGTCTTGGAATTATCTCCTGAGCTGAATGGGCAATTGATTGACGGTGCCCGGATTTATCGTGAAGATGAGTCTATGTACCAGCTTTATTTACCTAAATATGTAGGTGTGGATTCTGAAACAGGAGAGAGCCTGTGGGCGCTGGTGACTCCGGATGAGAATGGTAATACAGTTACGAAATCTTATTCTGTCGCTTCTGAAAACAGATTCGCATCAGGTGACATTTTACCTAAAGTTTATGGTGGTTTTGGAACAAGTGTCACAGCCTATGGCTTTGATCTCTCTGTTTCGTTTGCATATCAGCTTGGTGGACGTATTCTGGACTATACTTATCAAGGATTAATGGATGTGGCAGCCACGGGTAGTGCTTTGCATAAAGATATGTTAAAAGCATGGACTCCTGAAAATAAAAATACGGATGTTCCTCGTATGAATATTAATGACCAATATACGAACAGATTAACAGATCGTTTCTTGACTAGTTCGGATTATTTAAGCTTGCAGAATATTACATTGGGTTATACTTTGCCGAAGAGTCTGACACGTAAAATGCAGATTGACGGTGTCCGTGTATTCTTTGTTGCAGATAATGTGGCTTTGCTGACAGCTCGCAAAGGGTTGGACCCACGTCAAGGTTATGTGGCTGCTGACAATGTATATTCACCTATCCGCACAATTTCCGGAGGTATATCTTTAAATTTCTAATTTAGCAACCCATTTTTAAGAATATGAAATTGTCAAATAAATATATAGCATTTGCAGGTGTCGCTTTATTAATGGCATCTTGCGATTTGGATAAATTTCCTGAAGGAGATTACATATCTGAAGAACAGAAAGAAGATATAATCAATGGCAGACCCAATTTGATAACTGCTGAAGTGAACGCCATGGCAGCCAAATTAAATACTTTTGGTACGATTTCAGATGATGCCACTACTTATCATAATGACTATGGAATTCCTGCCGTGTTTATGATACTGGAATCAGGAGGACAGGACTTGGTTGCATTGGTTAATGGATATAACTGGTTTAGAACATCTCAAAATTATAGCGACAGGGTATACGATAGTTCAAGCGATGAATTGATTTGGAAAACGTTCTATAATCACTTGAAAGCTGCAAACAATGTGCTGAAATTGATAGCGGCAGATACGGAAGATTCTTCTTTGAAGGTTTATCGTGGCCAAGCTTTAGCTGCTCGTGCTTATGACTATCTGAACTTGGTTCAAATTTATCAGTTTACTTATGCAGGTCATGAAAATAGTCTGGCAGTACCTATTGTTACAGAAACAATGACTGATGAAGATATGCAGAATAATCCGCGTGCAACTGTACAGCAGGTGTATGACCAGATTATGAGTGACTTGAATACGGCTGCTGATTTATTGACCGGGTATGATAATGGCTCAAACAAAGATCAGATTGACGAGGCGGTAGTTTACGGATTGCGTGCTCGTGCCAATCTGTTAATGCAAAAATGGGCGGATGCAGCTAAAGATGCAGAACGTGCCATTGCTGGCGGTACACCTCAGACTTTAGCCCAGGTATCTACTCCTACCTTTAATTCAGCATCGGCAAGTTCATGGTTATGGGGAGTGATGATTACGCCTGATAATGATGTTGTCCAGACAGGTATTATCAACTGGCCTTCGCACTTGTGCTCTTTTACCGGGAACGGTTATACTTCAGGAGTGCCTGATGGATATAGAAAGGTGAATTCTGCATTATATGATTTAATACCCGAAACAGATATCCGTAAACAATGGTTCTTGTCTCCGGATAATAAATCTTCATTGATTGATAATGAGCAGATTGAGGGTACTTCCATCGTTGAATATTTTGGTTTGACTCCGTATGTAAATACAAAGTTCGGAGCTTATCAAAGTATATTTGGTAACACAACCAATGCGTCAGACTGGCCTTTGATGCGTGTTGAAGAAATGTATCTGATAAAGGCTGAGGCAGAAGCCATGGGTGGTAATCTGAGTGGCGGAAAGAGTACATTGGAAAATTTTGTACGGACATATCGGGATCCTTCTTTTACAAGTAAAGCTAATTCAGCACAGGATTTTCAGGATGAGGTTTGGTTGCAGCGTCGTATGGAACTTTGGGGAGAAGGTTTCTCACTGTTCGATATCCTACGCTTGAAAAAGCCGGTGGTTCGTAAGAATACGAATTATGACCCGTCTGTACAATATAATTCAGCAGCAGAAGCGCAGATCCTGATCTATCGGATTCCGCAATGTGAAATGGAAACCAATTCCGGAATCAGTGACACTGATAACAATCCGGCTGCTCCACAACCACAACTATAGGGAATAACTGTAATAAAAAAGAGGATGACGTTCAACGTTCATCCTCTTTTTTTGTTATATTTGTCGCGAACTTATTTAGATTGATAGATAAATGAAAGAATTTGTAATTTCTGAAGCACAGGTTGAAACTGCCATCTTAGTTGGTTTGATTACTCAGACACAAGATGAGCGTAAGACCAAGGAGTATTTGGATGAGTTGGAGTTCTTGGCCGAAACGGCCGGAGCAACAGTGGTGAAAAGGTTTACTCAGAAACTGCCTGCTGCCAATTCCGTGACTTATGTCGGTAAAGGAAAGCTGGAAGAAATCAAGGAATATATTCATCAGGAAGAGGAAAATGAGCGTGAAGTCGGAATGGTGATTTTTGATGATGAACTTTCTGCCAAGCAGATACGTAATATAGAAGCTGAACTGAAAGTGAAGATTTTGGACCGTACTTCGCTGATTCTGGATATTTTTGCCATGCGGGCTCAAACTGCAAATGCTAAAACACAAGTGGAGTTGGCCCAATATAAGTATATGCTGCCTCGTCTGCAACGTTTGTGGACTCACTTGGAGCGTCAGGGAGGTGGATCCGGTGCCGGTGGAGGTAAAGGCTCTGTGGGATTACGTGGGCCGGGTGAAACTCAGTTGGAAATGGACCGTCGTATCATTTTGAATCGTATGTCATTGTTGAAAGAACGGTTGGCTGAAATTGATAAACAGAAGTCCACTCAACGTAAAAACCGTGGGCGTATGATACGTGTAGCTTTGGTAGGGTATACCAATGTGGGAAAATCTACTTTAATGAATTTGCTTTCAAAAAGCGAGGTCTTTGCTGAAAATAAACTTTTTGCAACATTGGACACCACAGTACGCAAAGTGATTATTGAGAATCTGCCATTTCTGCTTACAGATACCGTAGGATTTATCCGTAAATTACCAACGGATTTGGTTGATTCCTTTAAATCAACCTTGGACGAAGTGCGTGAAGCTGATCTACTGATTCATGTGGTGGATATTTCTCATCCGGATTTTGAGGAACAAATTTCTGTGGTTGATAAAACGATTGCTGATTTGGGGGCAGGTGGAAAGCCTACCATGATTGTTTTTAACAAGATAGATGCTTATACCTATATAGAGAAAGCAGAGGATGATTTGACTCCTAAAACCAGGGAGAATATTACATTGGAAGAACTGATGAAGACATGGATGGCAAAATTGAATGATAATTGTATCTTCATTTCTGCCAGAGAGAAAATAAATATGGATGAATTGAAGACTATTATATATAATAAGGTGCGCGAGCTACACGTACAGAAGTATCCTTATAACGATTTTCTTTATCAAACCTATGATGAAGAATAAATACATATAGAAGATGAAAACTTATCGTTCACTTACACAAGAAGAAATACAACAATTAAAAGAGAGATCATGCACTGCGGTTGATTGGGATGAAATTGAAGTAGTAGAGAACTTTAAGACGGACTATATTTATCATACCCGTTTTTCCGGAAAGGTCAGATTGGGGGTCTTTGAAGATGAGTTTACGTTGGCAGGTGGCATGCGTAAACATTCCGGATTGTATCATGCGACCTTGCATAATGTAACGGTGGGCGATAATTGTTGTATTGAGAATATAAAGAACTATATAGCCAACTATATCATAGGGGACTATGCATTTATAGAGAATGTAGATATCATTCTGGTAGATGGCCGGAGCAAGTTTGGGAATGGCGTTGAAGTAGCTGTATTGAATGAAACGGGTGGACGTGAAGTGCCTATTCATGATCGTCTGTCAGCGCATCAGGCCTATATTCTGGCATTGTACCGTCATCGTCCTGAATTGATTTGCCGGATGAAAGCCATTATTGACCGGTATGCTGAAGAGAATGCTTCGGATACAGGTACTATTGGCCACCATGTTACCATTGTTGATGCGGGATATATAAAGAATGTACGAATAGGTGATTATTGTAAGATAGAAGGGGCGGGACGATTGAAAAACGGTAGCTTGAACAGTAATGAGCAAGCGCCTATTCATATCGGCTATGGAGTGGTATGCGATGATTTTATTATATCAAGCGGCTCCAATGTGGAAGATGGAACTATGTTGACCCGTTGCTTTATCAGCCAGGCATGTCATTTGGGACATAACTATTCTGCATCCGATTCTTTGTTTTTCAGTAATTGTCAAGAAGAGAACGGTGAGGCATGTGCCATTTTTGCCGGACCCTTTACGGTGACTCATCATAAGTCTACTTTGCTGATTGCCGGAATGTTCTCTTTTATGAATGCGGGTTCCGGCTCTAATCAAAGCAACCATATGTATAAGTTAGGTCCGATTCATCAGGGGGCTATGGAGCGTGGGGCGAAGACTACTTCCGATTCTTATATTTTATGGCCCGCACGTGTAGGTGCATTTTCTTTGGTTATGGGGCGTCATGTGAATCATGCCGATACTTCTAATCTGCCTTTTTCTTATCTGATAGAGCAGCAAAATACCACTTATCTGGTGCCAGGGGTGAATTTGCGGAGTGTAGGTACGATTCGGGATGCTCAAAAGTGGCCTAAACGTGACAAACGTAAAGATCCGAACCGTTTGGATCAGATTAATTATAACCTGTTGAGTCCCTATACTATTCAGAAAATGATGAAAGGGCGTAGTATTCTGAAAGAATTACGTAAAGTATCCGGAGAAACTTCAGAAACTTACTCTTACCAAAGTGCGAAAATTAAGAATTCTTCTTTAAATAATGGCATTCGTTTTTATGAAACGGCTATTCATAAATTTTTGGGTAATTCATTAATCAAGCGTTTGGAGGAGGTTCGTTTTAGCAGTGATGAGGAAATCCGTGCCCGGTTGATTCCTGATACAGAGATAGGGACAGGAGAATGGGTGGATATTTCCGGATTGATCGCTCCTAAAAGTGAAATAGAGAAGTTGATGGCAGATATAGAATCTGGAATCCTGACTAATGTGGATCAGATTCATGACCGTTTTGTTGAGATGCATCGTAATTATTATACATACGAGTGGACATGGGCGTATGGGAAGATGCTTGAGTTTTATAATCTGCGTTCCGATGAAATAACGGCAAAGGATGTTATTGCTATCGTGAAGAAGTGGCAGGAGGCTGTTGTCGGATTGGATAAAATGGTCTATGCCGATGCGAAAAAGGAATTTTCTTTGTCTGCTATGACGGGGTTCGGTGCAGATGGATCACGTGAAGAAATGGAGCAGGATTTTGAACAGGTGCGTGGGGTATTTGAAAGTAATCCGTTTGTGACAGCGGTATTGCAGCATATTGAAGCGAAAACAGCGTTGGGTAACGAGTTGATAGAACGGATTGCTTCTATATGATATTTTTGATGAGAGTATCCAGACTAAGATGAACCTTCGGAAAAGTTACAGATGGTAGTTACATATAAAAAGAGCCGTATGAATGCTGGAGTAGTCATACGGCTCTTGCTATTGGATGACATTTGAGCTTGTTTGGATACTTCCTTTTTATTTTTTTCACCACAGGTAGTATAACTCTGCTTGCAGCTCCTTGCTGATGATAAATTTTGATCTTTTGTTTCATCACAAAATCTTCTACCGTACAATGATAGGTATCAATAAACCTTTGTGGATTGCGGTCAATAATGGGGAACCAGGAACTTTGAATTTGAATCATCAGTCTGTGTCCCGGCAGGAATGTGTGTGCCACATCATACAGTGTGTAATTAACCGGAGTTATTTCTTCCGGTTTGAAAGGCAGGGGATTGTCGAATCCCTTACGGAAGCGTCCTCTGAATAATTCGCCACGAATCATCAGCTGGTACCCACTCATTGGGTAGTCACTCTTTAAATAACTGCGTGCAGTTTTGGAATATTCAAATTTTTTACAGGATATACATCAATTTACTTTCACCATAAAATCAGCGTCAGTACTACTGATGGCAGTCATTAATTCCACTTCTATAGGACCGGCCAATGTTAAAGTATCACATAGCGGCTCCGTCATGAAAGTAATGACATCGGGACGTGAAGTAGCAAAGCGTTGGTCATCTACCATGAATTCTTTTGTCCGGTAAGTGGTAGGGTTTGCCGTATAGGGTACCGGACGTGACATATCTGAAATATATTCAGAATAAGACTCTTGTTCTGCCGGTGCTTGTGTGGATACTGATCCGTTTTTATGTATATAATAAGGTGTACCGGCAGTCTTTTGTACAGGCCATTCGTCGTATGTTTTCCATTCGTTTTCACCTGTATGGAATATATTTACTTTATGCTTGGGCTTTTCTCCCTTTCCTTCCAGGAAATATCGGAAAAAAGGATATTCTATTTTGTCCATGTAATAAGCTGAAGTGCTTTTACCGAAATACAGATTACCGAAACCTTGGAACCCGCGTACTGTCCATGCTCCATGCCACCAAGGACCGAATGTCAGATATAAATCTGTGTCCGGTGATTGCTCTTTGATGGCTTTATAAAGATTCCAGGCTCCGTAACAGTCTTCGGAGTCATACAGTCCACCTACCACCAATATGGCTGGCTTCAAGTTATAACAGGAGGTGCGTGCATCGCGCTCTTTCCAGAAATCATCGAAATCAGGATGGTTTTTGATATCATTCCACAATGTCTGTGTGGTATCACGTACCAGGTCGTCTACATTCTTAAAGGTACCGAGTGCCAGAAAATCTGTGTAAACATCATTCTTTACAATTTGGTTCATCACTCCTTTTCCCATGTGGCGTCCTTCCAGTCTGGGAAGGAAATTAGTGGTTTGCAGCAGGGTGAAGGCTCCGTTGTGATGACGGTCATCTCCACGGAACCAGTCGGTGACGGGAGCTTGCGGAGAAACAGCTTTCAAAGCCGGATGATTGGAGGAGGCTGTCATAGTGGCATAGAAACCATCATAACTGATTCCCCATGTTCCTACATTTCCGTTATTATATGTGTTGTGAATCAACCATTCTATGGTATCGTATGTGTCCGTTGCTTCGTCTATATTCTTTTTATCTTTCTTACCCTTTTTGTTTTTGTTGAGAGGGCGTACTTGGATAAATATTCCTTCACTCTTATGCCGTCCACGTACATCTTGGAAGACGATAATATATCGGTGCTCTATATAGTTTTTCAGATTAGTTCTGAAATGACGGTCAAATCCTTCTCCGTATGGGGAACAAGAGTAAGGGCTGCGGTGCATCAGGATAGGATGCTGCCTGCTGTTGTCTTTCGGTTCGTAGACAGCGGTGTAAAGCTTGATTCCGTCACGCATGGGAATCATGACTTCCCGTTTCGTGTAGATTTCCTTCAGTTTGAGTTCGATACTGTCCGGTTGGTTTTTTGCTTGGGTTTGTGTCCATCCTCGAGGGATGAGAAAGCATAACAGTAATGAAGTAATAAATAAGAATTTGCCTAATCTTTTCATGTATAATGTGATGTTATTTTAATGAGTTGGCAAAGGTAAGTACATTCCTTGAAAGTTTTCACGCTAATTAAGGAAAAATTTCGATAATAGTTACTACCTTTGTCACACTAATAACTTTTAACTAAAATAAGTATCAATATGGCAACACCTCCGTTCCATTATCAGCACATGTTCCCGTTGGGACCTGATAAAACCGAGTATTATTTGCTGACTAAAGATTATGTGTCAGTAAGTGAGTTTGAAGGAAAACCTATCTTGAAGATTGAAAAAGAAGGTCTGACTGCTATGGCTAACGCTGCTTTCCGTGATGTTTCTTTCTTGCTTCGCCGTTCACACAATGAACAGGTTGCTAAGATTCTGAGTGATCCCGAAGCCAGTGATAACGATAAGTATGTAGCATTGACTTTCTTGCGTAATGCGGAAGTTTCAGCTAAAGGCAAATTACCTCTTTGTCAAGATACGGGTACTGCTATTATCCATGGTGAGAAAGGTCAGCAGGTATGGACCGGCTATTGTGATGAAGAAGCCCTTTCCTTGGGAGTTTATAAGACTTATACGGAAGAAAATCTTCGTTATTCTCAGAATGCTCCTTTGACTATGTACGATGAGGTGAACACCAAATGTAACCTGCCTGCACAAATTGATTTGGAAGCTACTGAAGGTATGGAATACAAGTTCCTTTGTGTGACTAAAGGTGGTGGTTCGGCGAACAAGACCTATTTATATCAGGAAACGAAAGCTGTATTGAATCCGGCTACATTGGTTCCTTTCCTTGTTGAAAAAATGAAGACTTTGGGTACGGCTGCTTGTCCTCCTTATCATATTGCATTTGTAATCGGTGGTACATCGGCAGAGAAGAACTTGCTGACTGTTAAGCTAGCTTCTACTCACTATTATGACGAGTTGCCTACTACCGGTAATGAATACGGGCGTGCTTTCCGCGATGTGGAACTGGAAAAACAAGTATTGGAAGAAGCTTATAAGATTGGCTTGGGTGCACAGTTTGGTGGTAAGTATATGGCTCACGATGTTCGCATCATCCGCTTGCCTCGTCACGGTGCTTCTTGTCCTATCGGTCTGGGCGTTTCCTGTTCTGCTGACCGTAATATAAAATGTAAGATCAATAAAGATGGTATCTGGATTGAAAAGATGGATGATAAACCGGGTGAGCTGATTCCGGCAGAACTCCGTGAAGCCGGTGAAGGCGATGTGGTTAAGATTGATTTGAACCAACCGATGGCGGATATCCTGAAAGAATTGACCAAGTATCCGGTAGCTACCCGTCTGTCATTGAACGGAACCATTATTGTAGGTCGCGATATCGCTCATGCTAAATTGAAAGAGCGTTTGGATCGTGGCGAAGATTTGCCGCAGTATATCAAAGATCATCCTATCTATTATGCCGGTCCGGCAAAGACTCCGGAAGGTATGGCTTGTGGTTCTATGGGCCCCACTACAGCAGGACGTATGGACCCGTATGTGGATTTGTTCCAGTCACATGGCGGTAGCATGATAATGTTGGCAAAAGGTAATCGTAGCCAGCAGGTAACGGATGCTTGTAAGAAGTATGGCGGTTTCTATCTGGGCTCTATTGGTGGTCCGGCTGCTATCCTTGCTCAGAATAATATCAAGAGCATTGAGTGTGTGGAATATCCGGAATTGGGTATGGAAGCTATCTGGAAAATTGAAGTGGAAGATTTCCCGGCATTCATCTTGGTGGACGATAAAGGTAATGACTTCTTCAAGCAGTTGAAGCCGCGTTGCCTTGGAAATTGTAAATAATTAATAATTCGTAATAATACTAATACAGCCTTCCTCCCTTTAAAGGCGAGGGGGCTGTTCTGTTTTTTATTTAATTGGTGTTATCCGTTACCTTAATAATATGATGAAAAAACTACGATTGTTGTTTGTGCTGTTATGGATGACAAGCAACTTATTTTCTTCTCCTGTTACAGGATTATTAGAGCGCATCGACAAAGGAGCTTCCTCCAAATTTATTATTGAACGTCAGAAATCGGAAACCGATTTTTTTGAACTCGATCAGAAAGGTGATAAAGTAATTATCCGGGGTAATGACTATGTAAATATTGCTACCGGATTGAATTGGTATTTGAAATATTATGCAGGCATACATCTTTCTTGGAATGGAATGACTGCAAAACTGCCTGCTGTTTTGCCTCCTGTGACTAAAAAGGAACGGCATGAAACGGATCTGCCCTATCGTTATGATCTGAATTATTGTACTTTCTCTTATTCCATGGCTTTTTGGGACTGGGAGCGTTGGGAAAAGGAGATAGATTGGATGGCGCTTCACGGTATCAATCTTTCCCTGGCATTGACAGGGACTGAGTCGGTTTGGAGAAATGTACTTCTAAAACTGGGATATACTAAGGATGAAATTAATGAATTTGTAGCCGGACCGGGTTTTACAGCTTGGTGGTTGATGAATAATCTGGAAGGGTGGGGAGGACCTAATCCTGAAAGTTGGTATACCCGTCAGGAAAAACTTCAGAAGAAGATTGTAAAAAGAATGCGTGAATATGGCATCGAACCTGTGTTGCCGGGATATTGTGGCATGGTTCCTCATAATGCAAAGGAGAAATTAGGATTGAATGTTGCTGATCCCGGATTTTGGTGCAGCTATCATCGTCCTGCCTTTTTACAGCCGGAGGATGAACGCTTTGAAGAAATCTCTGCTTTGTATTATAGAGAACTGACAAAACTGTATGGAAAAACTGGTTTTTACGCTATTGATCCGTTTCATGAAGGGGGAAGTACTCAAGGAGTAAATTTGGATGCAGCCGGTAAAGCCATCATGAAAGCCATGAAAAAAACAAATCCGGATGCTGTGTGGGTGGCTCAGGCATGGCAGGACAATCCTCGTACTCCGATGATAGAGCATCTGGAAGCAGGAGACCTGTTAGTCTTGGACTTGCATAGCGAATGCCGTCCGCAATGGGGAGACCCGGCGTCAGAGTGGTGTCGCAAAGGAGGATACGGGCAGCATGGGTGGGTGTACTGCATGTTGTTGAATTTTGGTGGTAACATTGGGCTTCATGGTAAAATGGATGCGCTGATTGATGGCTTTTATGACGCGAAAGCAGATGTTCATGCCGGAAGGACATTGCGTGGAGTAGGGATGACTCCGGAAGGTATTGAGAACAATCCGGTTATGTATGAGCTGGTGATGGAATTGCCGTGGCGTGAACATCGGTTTACTCGTGATGAGTGGTTGAAAGGATACGTATATGCTCGTTATGGGGTAGAGGATGAGGCTTTGCAACAAGTTTGGGATTTATTGGGTAACGGTATTTATAATAGTCCCAAGGAGAAAATACAACAGGGAACGCATGAGTCTGTATTCTGCGCTCGTCCGGGGTTGGATGTATATCAGGTATCCAGTTGGTCGGAGATGAAAGAATACTATAATCCGCAGGATGTGATAGAGGCTGCCCGACTGATGGTTTCTGTGGCTGATAAATATCAGGGTAATAATAATTTTGAGTTCGATTTGGTGGATGTGCTCCGGCAGGCATTGGCAGAAAAGGGGCGTTTGATGCAAAAAGTGGTAACGGCTGCGTTTCGGGCAGGAGACAAGCAAGTATTTGAGTTGGCTTCACAGCATTTTCTGCATCTTATTCTATTGCAAGACCAGTTGTTGGGTACCCGGAAAGAATTCAAGGTTGGAACTTGGATTGAAGCGGCACGTTCAGCAGGACAGACCCAGGAAGAAAAAGCATTATACGAATGGAATGCACGTGTTCAGATTACTACATGGGGAAATCGTGTAGCGGCAGATCAAGGCGGACTTCGTGATTATGCTCATAAAGAATGGAATGGCATTTGAAAGATTTCTATTTTATGAGATGGAAGGCTTATTTTGATTATTTAGCTTGTGTCCTGGATGGAAAGCAACCGGAGGAACTTGATTTTTATACCTTGGAAGAAGCATGGACTAAAGAAACAGGATTCTATTCCTCAATTCCTGAAGGAAATACTGTGGTAGTAGCTAAAAACATTTTTGAAGAAGTTTTTTAAATGTTCTTTCTACTATGGATAACTTAAGACTTTCATAGGTTATAAGGCTTGATTATGGGTTCAGAACCGATGGGTATGAAACTATGATAACTTTATTCACGGTAGGGGGTGGATTGAATTTACCCCTTACGGTGAATGAAAGTTATGGAAACAGATAGCGTGTGGAAAAACGCTTACTTCTTCTTCTCGGATGTCTGTTTCCAGATACGTACCATATAGAATGCGCAATGTGTGAACGCAAAGACGAACGAAATAGCGAGCAATGTCTTGTCTTCTTCCCAGCCTACTGTCTGTTGATGCCACAATCCTGTAATAACTGAAAGTACAGACAGGGCGATTCCTGTCATATTCAATATGGTGAGTCCTTTGCGTCGTTTTACGTTATGTTCCAGTTTGCTGTGTTTTACTCCATAGCAGGCATAAACATCCAGACCTATCAGCATCCATAATACCAATCGGATCCAAGTGTCAGCCGGAAGAAACAACATCATACAAAGGCAGGTAAGGATGCCTAGAATCGGTACCGTGGGAACAAAAGGAGTTTTAAAGGCACGATGTACGTCAGGCATACTTTTACGCACGATCAATACTGCCGCGCAAACCAATGTGAAGGCGAATAAGGTACCTATACTGGTCATTTCTCCGGCTACACGTGCCGGAACAAATGCTGCCAGCCCTCCTACAATGACCATGAATAACAAATTACTGTGTGCCGGTGTCCGGTATTTCTCGTGAATCTTTGAAAAGAAAGGAGGCAACAGTCCGTCGCGGCTCATACTTAGAAATACACGGCTTTGTCCTAGCAAAGTTACCATAATAACCGAGCAGTAACCAAACAGGATAGCCAGTACGATGGCCCGGTTCAACCACGGATAATCCGGATGAATTACTCCTGTGGCATCTGCATGTCCCATGTGGTCAATCGCTACGGCAACAGGTGCGATACCTTGTTGTCCTGCAAAGTCAGAATAATGGGCAACTCCCGTCATTACGTAAGCAAACACCATATAAAGAATGGTGCAAATCAGCAGGGAACCTAGAATGCCGACGGGCATATCCCGTTTCGGATTTTTTGTTTCCTGAGCGGCTGTACTTACGGCATCAAAACCAAGAAAGGCGAAAAATACAATCGCTGCTCCACGCAATACACCCGAGAATCCGAACTCGCCTAAAGTACCAGTATTGGCAGGGATATAAGGAACATAATTCTCTGCATTAATGTATTTCCATCCTAATACAACGAAAATAAGAATCACTGCCACTTTCAGGAACACAATGAAGCCGTTAAAGATAGAACTTCCTTCTGTTCCACGAATCAGAAAAATACTCATCAGCACTACAATCAGTGCGGCTGGTATATTCACAATACCTCCGTCCCAGGGACAAGCAGCAAGTGCATGGGGGATATTTATCCCCACTCCTTCCAGAAAAACAACGAGATATCTGCTCCAGCTGATACTGACGGTAGTAGCGGCAACAGTATATTCCAATACTAGATCCCAGCCGATAATCCATGCTATAAGTTCGCCCATTGTAGCATATGAGTATGTATAAGCACTACCTGCTACAGGTATCATGGAAGCAAACTCGGCATAACATAAACCGGCAAAGCAACAACCTATTGCCGCTATGGCGAAAGATAAAGTAATGGCAGGCCCTGTGTATCCTGCGGCTACTGTTCCGGTGATGGAGAATAATCCGGCACCGATGATAACACCTACTCCTAATGCGATCAAGCTCCATGGTCCCAAGACTCTTTTCAGGGTCTTGTTTCCAGATTCATTGGCTTCGGCTTGTAATGCAGCAAAAGGCTTCTTGATAAATAATCCCATATCTTTTTACAACATATTTAGTGATAATTGTGTGCAAAGGTACGGATAACTGCCCTGAATTACAAGCTATAAGTAAAGGCTATAACGATTATTCGAGATATTTCGTTATTCTTCCACTTAGTTGGAGCAGGGAAATTTCACAGACTTTGGTGTTATATTCAGCAGACAAAATACGTTCTTCCGCATCAAGCAGGCTCTTTTGGGCTTCACGCATCTCGATGCCGGAGAGATCTCCCAGCAGATAACGTTCTTTGGCTATTTCATGGTTTTCACGGGCGGCAACCAGATTCTGGCGTTCCAAATTTAATAAACGTAAATTATTGCGATAGGCCTGCCACAGATTGCTTAAATCCGCTTTCAAGCCCAATTCCAGCTGTTCTCTTTCCAGTTGCGAGTTACGTATTTGCAGGCTGGCATTGCGCTTTTCACGGCGACGGTTACCATCCCATAGGTTAATGCCTACGGTAATTCCTCCGTTTAGTCCCCAATTGCTTCTCCGGCTGGTGGCGTTTGTTTCATATTTGTTGAATGTATAGCCATAACCGGCGTTCAATTTTACATAGGGATAATTACGGGATAGAACCTGACGGTAATCCAATTGGGCAATTGTTGTATTTTGATCAGCTTTCAGCAGGTTGGCATTCGTCTTGAGGGTGGATTCCCATAATTCATCGTAATTCAGCGCATCATTCACTGTTATAATGGAGTCATTGACACGTAGCGGTCGGTTGACTTCCTGTACGGCCATTAACTCGTTCAGGTTGATACGTGAGGTAACCACCAGTTCCTGTTGTTTCATATATTGTGCACTGTCTGCATTGAAGTCCACTTTGGCTTGTTGATAATCCAGCCGGGAAAAATTACCGATATGGTATCGTTCTTCTACAATGCGCAGGCGTTCTTTGGATAAAGACACAGCGTAAAGGAAGTTCTTCAGACGTATTTCCTGTTGTACATAATTATAGTATTCGGCAGTGAGTCCCGCTATGAAGTCTTCAAGGGTAATACGCGTGTTGGTTTCTCCCTGGCGTTCCAGTTCCTTCAGTTTTTTGTAGGTGGTGCTGATATTGAATCCGTCGAACAGAGTCCAGTTTACATCCAGTCCGGCCTTTAAGGTTTGGTCGTAGATGTTTCGTTCACTGGCTGTAGTGCCTGTACTTCTACTCTTGGTATCCGTATTGTCCAACGTTCCTGTATATCCGGCAGACAAATCAACAGTCGGCAGATAACCGGCATTTGCTAATGTGGCATTGTTATGGCTGATCTGTTCTTCATTACGGGTGATACGTATGGAATAATTGTTTGCAAGTCCTTCCTCCAGACATTTTTTCAGCGTATAAGGATATTGCGCATAGGTGGAAGCCACCCATGCAGTACAGATACATAAAGTTATAATGATTCGTTTCATACAGTTTCTGTTTTAACGTTTCGGTTGGTAGATATATAACTATAAATAGCCGGTACGATATACATGGTCAGGAAAGTAGATACTAACATTCCTCCCACAACAGCCGTACCCATGGCGATACGTTGGTTGGCGCCTTCTCCTGTTGCGAATGCCAGCGGGATCAAGCCTAATACGGTAGAGGCACTTGTCATGAGAATAGGGCGCAAGCGTTGCAAAGCGGCATCCCGTATGGCCTGCATCTTGTTTTCACCGGATTCTTGTTTCTGATTGGCAAATTCCACAATCAAGATACCATTCTTTGCTACCAGACCAATCAGCATAATAATACCGATCTGGCTGAATATGTTCATGGTAATGCCACCGGCATACATGAAAATCAGTGCTCCTGCAATGGCCAGAGGAACGGTAAGCATGATGATGAAAGGGTCCTTGAAACTTTCGAACTGTGCCGCCAGAATAAGATAGATAAGTATCAATGCCAGAATGAAAGCAAACATCAGGCTGGATGAACTTTCCCGATAGTCTTTGGAGTCTCCCGACAAGGCGGTACGGAAGGTTTCGTCCAAAGTCTGGGCGGCGATTTTATCCATTTCTTCCAAGCCTTGTCCGATGGTCTTTCCATCTGCCAGTCCGGCAGATACGGTAGCGGAAATAAAACGGTTGTAGTGGTACAATTTAGGAGGAGCTACGGATTCTACAAATTCTACCAGATTGTCCAATTGAATCATTTCCCCTTTGTCGCTTCGTATGTAAATAGATTTGATATTGGCCGGTGTATTACGTTGTTGGCGGTTTATCTGACCCAAAATCTCATATTGTTTTCCATTCATATAAAAATAGCCCATACGTTGTCCGCTGAAACCGTATTGCAGTGTTTCGGCTATATCACGCACGGTGGCTCCCATTGTACCTGCCTTATCACGGTTAATATTCACTCTCATTTCCGGGCTGCTGAACTTCAGGTCCACGTCCGCCATCTGGAAAGTAGGGTTGTCATATACTTTGCTTAAAAAAGCCGGTAATACTTTCTCCAGTTTTTCTATACTGACAGCTTGTAGTACATATTGTACGGGCATACTTCCTCTCCGTCCGCCGAAAGAAGACTGTTGTTGCACAAAGGCACGTGCTTTCGTCTTGTTGCGGATGGCCTGTGAGATACGTTCGGCAACTTCCATCTGGGTGTAATCACGATCTTTGATATCTTTCAATGTGATACGTATATTTCCACTGCCACTGGAAACACGTGCGGTTACAGATTCGGCATCGGGTATAATAGAATCTACCAGATTGTTGATATCTTCCGTATAATCACGGATGTATTCATAGCTGGCGCCTTCGGCTGCACGGGTATTGATACTTATTTGCGACCGGTCTTCCATCGGAGCCATTTCAGCGGGTATCTGGACCCAAAGTACTCCGATGGCTATCAACATAATCACTGTAACAGGTATTGCCCATATGCGTCTTTTAAGAAAAGCGTTCAGTGAACGGGCATATATGCGGTTCATACCTTCAAAGAAAGGCTCTGTCTTTTGGTAGAACCATCCCTGTTTTTCCCGTTTTATCAATAGCTTGGTTGCCAGCATAGGGGTGAACGTTAATGCGGCAAAGGAAGAAATGATGACCGAACCTGCCACAACGAAACTGAACTCACGGAACAGACGTCCGCTGGTTCCTTCCATAAATACGATGGGCAGGAACACTGCCACCAAGGTGATAGTGGTGGAGATAACAGCGAAGAAAATTTCTTTTGCCCCTTCTATTCCTGCTTCGAACGGACGCATGCCTCGTTCTATGCGGATATAGATATTCTCTGTCATAACGATGGCGTCATCCACTACCAAACCTACGGACAATACCACCGCCAGCATGGTCAGCACATTGATGGAGAAACCTGCTATGTACATCACAAAGAAAGCTCCGATCAATGAAACCGGAATCACGATGCAGGGAATCAGTGTCACGCGCCAGTCGCGCAAGAACAGGAAAATGATGATGATAACCAGTACGAACGCTTCATACACCGTACTTTTTACTTCATCAATGGAAGCGCGGATAAACTTAGTGTTGTCAAAGCCATAGCTGTATTTCACATCGTCGGGCAAGTCCTTCTTCATCTGCTCCATACGCTGGTATACGGCATCGGCGATTTCGATATGGTTGGCACCGGGTTGTGGAATGACAACGACACCTACCATCGGCACTCCGTTCATTTTCATGTAACTCTTGATATCTGCCGGACCTAGTTCGGCGTAACCGATATCGCTGAAACGGACCACTCTTCCGCCTACTTCTTTTAATATGATGTTATTGAATTCTTTAGCGGTGTGCATTTGTCCCATGGTGCGTAAGGTCAATTCTACGGTATTACCTTCAATGCTGCCCGAGGGGAGTTCTATATTTTCATTGGTTATCGCGTTCTTTACATCTACCGGAGTAATGCCATACCCTGCCATCTTGGTGGGGTCGAGCCATAGGCGCATGGAGTAACGTTTTTCTCCCCAAATAGATACGCTGCTTACATCCGAAATGGTTTGCAGTTGTTCTTTTACGGTCAAGTCTGCTATTTCACTCAGTTCCAACAGAGAGCGGCTGTCACTTTGGATAGCTACCATCAGGATAGGCGTTGCATCGGCATCAGCCTTGGATACAGTAGGAGGGTCACAGTCGCGTGGCAGGTAACGTTGTGCGCGGGACACTTTGTCACGTACGTCATTGGCGGCAGTTTCCAAATCGACGGATAATTCAAATTCCACTGTGATACGGCATTGCCCTTGTTGGCTGACACTGGACAAAGAACGGATTCCCGGAATACCGTTGATGTTTTGTTCCAAAGGCTCGGTTATCTGATTCTCGATTACATCGGCATTGGCACCCGAGTAACTACAGGTAACAGAGATGATCGGATTATCTACCGAAGGATATTCGCGGACTCCCAATGTATTGTAACCGATCAGTCCGAAAAGTAATATGATGATGGTAAGCACGGTGGCAAGCACAGGCCTACGGATACTAAGTTCGGAAATATTCATAAAAGTATTTTTTTAGTTGTTAGTTAATGGCCTGAAGTTCCACAGGCATTCCCTTACGTAATTGCAGTGTACCCGATGTCAGGATGGTATCACCCACAGACAATCCTCGTACAATCTGTACTTCGGCTTCGGTACGGAGTCCTATAATAACATCTACAGGGTCTGCAACTCCGCTACGATAAACAAATACTTTATTTTTACCCATTTCGGGGACAATCGCTTCGGATGGAATCGCTATCGCATCTTCTATTTCTTTTTGTTTTAATTGAATATCTGCATATCTGCCTGCCAGCAGTTCGCCGTTGCGGTTGGGGTAGATGGCACGGATGTTCAATGAATGGGTTTCCATATCTATACTGGATTCGGTTGCATAAACCTGTGCATGATAGGTATCCAGTTTTCCTTCTACTTTGAATTCCAGATTAGTCCCTTTTTTTATTTCCCGGGCATAACGTTCCGGTACAGCGAACTCTACTTTCAATGGAGTCACTTTGGTCAGTCTGGCTACTACAGTGGTGGGGGAGGCGTATGCTCCCGTACTGACCTGCCTCAATCCGATGATACCGTCGAATGGTGCGCGGAGTTCGGTCATGTCAATGTTGGCTTTGATATTTTCGATATCAGCGTTAAGGGTGGCAAGTTCGGTTTTTACCTGTTCGTATGCTTCTTTACTGACCGCATCTCGTTTTAACAGGGCGTTTTGGCGGAACACACGGTCTTCGGCTAAAGGTATTTGTGCTTCCAGACGTTTTAACTGAGCCTGTAACTGCCGGTCGTTTACTTTGGCAAGTAATTCTCCTCGTTTTACCAATGTGCCTTCTGTGAAAAAAATATCGGTGATCTTTCCGGAGGTTTCAAAAGACAGACTCACTTCTTCGTCAGGAACCAGGCGTCCGGTCACCAATATTTCATCTGTCAGCAAGTGTGGTTTTATGACTTGTGCATTGACTTTCAATGTGCGTTGCTTGTTTTCTTTAGGCAACGCGTCGGCGGCTGTCAGTTCTTCATTTTCGTGAGGGGTAAATTGATAGATGCCTAGTCCGGCCAAGCCGGCTCCGATTAATATAATGATGCCCCATTTGATTCGTTTGTTCATGTGCCTTTCTATATGGGTTTAATAAATACGTTAATGTAAGATTAGATAAAAAAACGTGGCGTTCAGTTTAAACGCCACGTTCTTTTTTAATATTTTTTTTCGTTTGCCAGTTTCCACATCGCAAGGAAAGAGGCTTTGGTTATATCGACTATCTTCAGCCAATTGATTTTCTGTGTTTCATCTCCCGGAAGGTGATAATCGGGATGGGCATCAGTGTGATACCATATAATAGGTATTCCCAGTTTGGCGAACGTGCCGTTGTCGCTGCCTCCCACCGGATTGTCCCAAGCCCGGTAGTCAGGGGATAACTGCAAGCGGTAATCCTCAATATCTTTTTTCAGCCAGTCACCGAAGGCCTGATGGGCTGCGGTATAGAAGTAAACGAAATAATCGGGCTGGTCCTCCCGGCTGTTACGTCCTATCATGTCATAGTTCAAATAGGCTTTTACCTTTTTAATATCCGGATAGTTCATGGCGAAATAACGGGAGCCCAGCAATCCCTTTTCCTCACCATCCCAAAAGGCGAAGATAACGGTACGTTCCGGCTGCTCGCCGGTAGCAAGAAAAGCACGGGCTACCTGTAATACGGCTTGAACGCCTGATGCATTATCATCTGCACCGTTATAAATCTGATCTCCTTCCAGCATCGGATCGTAGCCTATGTGGTCGTAATGTGCACCGATAATGACAATTTCATTTGGATTCTTTCCTTCTATTTTACCTAAGATATTACGTAATGCCAATTTTTGATGTACCACTTTTTTCAGTTCCGCAATAGAATCGGGATGTACTTGCCAGCGTTTCCCTTTCACTTGCCGTTCAGCATGATACACGTCAAAGGGCTGTATATAGTCTCCGTCCAGTGGCTTTATTCCCATCTGTTTCAGGCAGGAAATGATATAATTGCCTGCAATGCGTCCACCTTTCCATCCGGCTTCGCGTCCTTCCAGTTCGTCACAGGCCAAAAAGCCGATATGTGCTTCGGCTGTGGCACGGTTAATGGTTTCTACTCCTTTTTTTTCAGGAGCTACTTTTTTTAGGAGAAGCGGCATTCAGCCCGGTGGTGCATAATGCAAACAGTGCAATAGCTAAGAGGTGTTTTTTCATAAAGTTGTGGTTTTTAGTAAGCGGCGCGATACTTGCCTTCTTCCTTGTCTTCCAACATATTCAGGTAAGAAGCATAGCGTGACTCGCTGATTAGATGTTTCTCCACTGCATCGCGTACGGCGCATCCGGGCTCGTGCCTATGGGTGCAGTTTCCATACTTGCAATGAGCGGAATATTCAAATATTTCTTTAAAGTAATGTCCTACTTCCTCTTCTTCCATATCGAATGTTCCGAAACCTTTGATACCCGGAGTGTCGATGATGTATCCGCCGCCGTCTACCGGGAACATTTCGGAAAAGGTTGTGGTATGCATTCCCTTGTTATGGTAATCGGATATTTCACCTGTTTTCAAAGTTTGTTCAGGTAAAATGGCGTTGATTAATGTTGATTTCCCTACTCCTGAGTTGCCGGAAAGCAAAGTGACTTTCCCTTCCAGGTCTTTTTTCACTTCATCTGTACCTATGTTGTTCAGTGCGGAAACTTTGAAGCAAGGGTAACCGATGTATGTGTACAGGTTTATCAGAGCATCCATATAGCGTGTATCATCCTCATTATACCTGTCTGTCTTATTGAATATCAGTTTGACGGGTACACGGTATGCTTCCGCGGTGGCTAGAAAACGGTCAATGAATATAGTTGAGGTTTCGGGATAATTAATTGTAACAATCAGCATACATTGATCCAGATTGGCTGCCAGTATGTGCGATTGTTTGGAAAGGTTGGAGGCGCGCCGGATGATATAGTTCTTGCGGTCTTCTATCTCACTGATGAAGGCGGTTCCTTCATTGTTGATAATGATTTGTACATAATCTCCTACAGCAATGGGATTGGTACTCCGAATACCCTTTAAACGGAAATTTCCTTTGATCTTGCATTCGATGGTACGTCCGTCTTCTGTTTTGACAAGATACCAGCTGCCTGTGTTTTTTATTACTAGTCCTTTCATAAATTAAAATGAAGAATGAAAAATGAAGAAAGAGGAATTGGACCGCACGGACAAAAGCAAGGCTGTGCAGGACAATTCTTCCTTCTTCATTATTATTGCTTCATTATTTTAAGTTCTTCATTAAACCGTCATAATTTCTTTATCTTTCTCTGCCAGAAGTTCTTCAATCTTCGCGATATATTTATCGTGTACTTTCTGAAGTTTGGCTTCCGCATTCTTTTGCTCGTCTTCGGGCATACCCTCTTTAACGGCCTTTTTCAGTGTGTCTATAGCGTCACGGCGTGCGTTGCGTATACTTACTTTTGCGGTTTCGCCTTCGCCTTTACATTGTTTGGCCAGTTGCTTGCGGCGTTCCTCTGTCAATGGCGGAATACCCAAACGGATAATTTCACCGTTGTTTTCGGGAGTGATGCCCAGATCAGAGTCCATGATAGCTTTTTCGATGATACGGAACATACTTTTGTCCCATGGCTTGATGGCGATACTGCGTGCATCGGGAGTAGTCACGGCAGCTACATTACTGATGGGAACCATGCTTCCATAAGAGTCAACACGAATGCCGTCCAGCAACCGGGTACTGGCTTTTCCTGCACGAATGTGCGCTAAGGCTTCTTCCAAATACATAACGGCCATGTCCATTTTCTCTTGTGCGTCGTTGATGCAAGTTTTTGCGTCTATCATACTGTTCTGTTATTTAAGTTGTTTATTGATTCGTTTTAAGTGAAACAAAAGTAATTTATTTTTTGATTATCTGCAATAAAAGAGAGATGATTTTATATTTCTAACGGCTCTTTACCTTATCATCACCAGTTTAAGTTGTTGGGGCTTTATTAAAAATAGGTGAAAAGTTTTTGTGTCTTATCGGATAACAGGATTGAAATGATGAACACCTTAAGCTTTTCTTCCCTGTATACTAAGTCTTTTCTACTGCATGATTAAGCTTTTTCATACGGCAACCTATTACAGACTCCGATAATGGACTGTATAAACTATTGTAGTGGACTGTAGGGTCTGCTGTAATAGACTGTACGGTCCACTGACGGAGTCTGTAGTAGGTTGCCGTATGAAAGGCCTTAGCTGTGCGGAAGAAAGCCCTTAGTCTACGGGGAGAATACTTTTGTAATCAGGTATAACGACGAGACAGACAAAGACATCAACAGAATTAGGGTAAATTTGGTTGGTAAGCATTATCTTTGCATTAAAAAAGATGATAACTTTATATTTAGCCCGTCACGGGCAGACAGAAG
>ENA-OQBD01000354-OQBD01000354.1-human-gut-metagenome-genome-assembly--contig:-NODE-354-length-25231-cov-4.660253_pt1 | contig 25231 bp, 28 predicted proteins | sample MGYA00242742_ERZ504543 | MGnify/ENA primary metagenome ERZ504543 (study PRJEB26092, sample SAMD00036239) | human gut metagenome | host: Homo sapiens | study: EMG produced TPA metagenomics assembly of...
ATCGCTTAATTTTCTCATTCATCAAAGAATCCACCTTGTCCATTCTGATCACTGCATAGGTCAGAACCAACGGAAATATTCTACGTCATTTCCACGAATGTTCAGTGTCCAGCAGATGTCATCCAGTGTGGTAAGAACGTGTGCTGTCGCACCTGCTTCTTTCATTGCTGCACGTGTACGTGCAAGCTTGCTCTCCACAGTCTCTCCTGTGTATTTCTGTTCCAGTTCAAATACCGGCTCTTCTGAAAGAATCGGACGGTCTTCCCATACTTCATCGATCAGATCATATGCATAAACGACCTTTCCGTTCTTCTCAGATGCGATCTTCTCGTATTCTTCTCCTTCTGTTACAGAAACAACACGTCCATCAAATCCTACAGTTTCGCCTTCTGCCAGAGCTGTTTCCAAATATTCCCCAATCTTCGGAACGCCCGGCTGTCCCATCTTCATCAGTTCTACTGTTGTTCCCTCCAGCTGCTTTGCCGCCTGGATAAAGTATCTTCCGTCTGTCCACAGGCGTGCTTCTGTCTTTGAAACCACTGCTGTTCCTGCAGATCCCGTAAATCCGGTAATATACTCTCTTGCTTTAAAATGCTCCCCAACATATTCGCTCTGATGAAAATCTGCAGTCGGAATAATATAAATATCTATTCCCTTTTCCTGCATTTTTGCACGCAATTTTTCAAGTCTTTCCGGTATTGTAGACATTTTAAAAAACCTCCTTTAATTTTTCCATTCTCTGACCATTATAACCCGTAAACTTTTGAAAAGCAACCTAAGAAAAGGAGTCGGATTCAGCAAGAACATCATTTTCATTCAGATCCTGTGCACTGCCTGTAAGTCCGGTCACAAGTCCGCTACACATCCGATTATCTTCACCTTTTTTGACATCTTCCATCACCTTTCGCAAATTTTCACAAATGGTAGTCTACCCGAAAAACTTGTTCTGTCTATGGGAAAAATATGATTTTTCTGTAAAATCAGGACTGATGCATTGCTGCATGCTCCTTTTCCAACTCTTTAAAAAGTTCCGGCACAGTCCACTGACTGTTTGTGTCTGTCAGAACCGCTTTATAATCAATACGTTTCATACCCTTCTTTCGCATCATAAATAAAATCTGATCCAGATGGCTGCCTGTCACTCCGGCAAATACCATCATCTCATCTGCCAGCTCTTCACCCGCATAAATCCTGTCTGTCTCTGACGCTTCTTTCATTCCGGCAAGTACACCAACCGTCTGAAAATACTCTTCTTTTTTTATCAGTCGCACCCGAATCCTGAGTGACATACAGATCATCTGTAGCTCCTGCGCACGCTTCTTATCTTTTATATTAAATAATAATACTGTTTCTCTCATAAATTTCCTCGACTACTCCGCTTTTCTCAAACGGTTCTTTTTATGTTTATTCCACTCTCCGATTACCTCACTGACAGTTGATACCGTAACAAACGCACTCTGGTCTGTCTCATGGATAAATGCAAGAAGCTTTGCATATTCACTCTTTTCCAGAATTGTAACCACTTCTGTCTGTTCCTGATTGCCCAGTCCTCCGACTGCCGGATAAAGAGTCGCCCCTCTGTGCAGCTCATGTACAACAAACTGCTGGATCTCCGGATATTTCTTTGACAGGATACACACCCTCTTACGGATACTGAAACCATCGATAAAATTATCCAGAACAATCCCATAAAGATAAGTTCCCAGAAGGCTCACTACCAGTGTTTTTCTGTCGTAGACAATGGATAGACGTCGCAGCGGTCACAAATCCTGCGATCGTAAGACTCTTTCCAATTTCAAAATGCAAATATTTATTTAAAACTTTGCAACAACATCAAGCCCACCAGAAGATGCATTGACATTAAACAAAATCGCCTGTCCAATGCTGATCACCAGAATATGGCACAGCATATTGATAAACATATCATCCGTGAGCGGCGGAACATCTGGTGTCACTGTTTCAAAAATACGCAGATAAACCGGGAGCATTAAAGATGTAATGACCGTCTTACCTCCAGAATTCTTTTCCGACAAACACAATCCCATATGATCAGAAGTGCTACATTTAGAATCATCGTCATCGTCGAAACCTTCAGCGGAATAAAATTTGCCAGAACCATGACAAGTCCCGAAATACTTCCCACAACAAAGGAATTCGGCATCATCAGATAATACACTGCTGCCGATACAATAAACATTCCTACCGTGATCGTTGCATACTCTTTCAATATGTTTTTTGCTTTGTTCTTCTCTTTCAATTTTCTTTCCTCTCTTTCATACCGGTGCCTCTTATTTCCCCAAATATGCGGCACACTATATTTCCCAACATAGCACATTCATCATAACATACTTCTCATCAAACTTCTACGCTATGTTTCTCATTAAAAACATGAAATCTTCTTTCCATTTATAGTAGTTTCAATTATAATAAAGGAAGAGTGAATTTTTTAACAATTAGAGAAGAGAGGGTTAATTATGAATGCTGATGGAAACGTAATCAAAATCAAACATGACGTACTGTTCGAAATAGCAAAGCTTGCTTTTGCAGGTGAACTTGAAGAACAGCGTGATCACCTCCCGCTGAAGCTTATTCCGGGACCGACCCCGCAGTTCCGCTGCTGTATCTACAAAGAGCGTGAGATCATCCGCCAGAGAATCCGCCTCGCAGAAGGCAAAGCTCCGGGACCGGAAGATGATGGCAATATCATCCAGGTTATTTCTTCTGCCTGCGAAGACTGTCCGATCTCCAGCTACACAGTAACAGAGAACTGTCAGAACTGTCTTGGAAAGGCATGTATCAATGCCTGTAAGTTTGGGGCAATTGAACCGGGACATTACCGTTCCCACATTGACGCATCCAAATGTAAAGAATGTGGTCAGTGTGCCAAAGCCTGTCCGTACAATGCCATTGCACATTTAAAACGTCCGTGTAAATTCAGTTGTCCGGTCGATGCGATCACCTACGACGAGCATGGCATTTCCATAATCGACAAAAACAAATGTATCCGCTGCGGTAAATGTATCCACAGCTGTCCATTCGGTGCAATTGCTTCCAAAACATTTATTGTTCCGGTAATCAATGCTTTAAGAGAAGGAAAACACATCTACGCAATGGCTGCTCCTGCCACAGAAGGTCAGTTTGGTGCTGACATTACCATGGAAAGCTGGCGCAAAGCAATGAAAGAGCTCGGATTCGTAGATTTCTACGATGTAGGACTTGGTGGAGATATGACTGCTGCTTATGAAGCTGAAGAATGGGCTGAAGCTTACAAAGAAGGGCAGAAAAAAGTAACTTCCTGCTGCCCTGCATTTGTAAATATGGTTCGCCTGCATTACCCACAGCTTGCTGACAATATCTCAACAACTGTTTCTCCGATGTGTGCAGTTTCCCGTATGATCAAAGCACAGGATCCGGAAGCGATCACTGTATTTATCGGACCTTGCCTTGCTAAGAAATCCGAAGTTGTCGATCAGCAGATCGAAGGAAATGCAGATTATGTTCTTACATACAGCGAGATCCGTGCGATCATGAAAGCAAAAGACGTTGAACTCGAGGCCTGTCCGAACGACAACCAGACCGCTTCTACCTTCGGAAAACGCTTTGCAAATTCCGGCGGTGTAACAGCAGCTGTTCTGGAAAGTCTGAAAGAATCTGACAACTGCATCGATGCGAAAGTCTGTCGTGCAAATGGTTCTCAGGAATGTAAGAAAGCCCTCCTTCTCATGAAGGTTGGACGTCTTCCGGAAGACTTCATCGAAGGCATGGCATGTGACGGCGGATGTGTCGGCGGTCCAAGTTCATTCAATGACCAGATGACTTCCAAGAAGAACCGTGATGCCTTGATCTCTCAGGCTGACGATCGTGGAATTCTTGATAATCTGAAGAATTACGATATGGATAAGTTCTCTATGCATAGAGACTAAAATTATAAGGGAGTTTTGCTCTATCACTGAAATCAGTTATAAAGTAAAACTCCCTCATTCTAATTATACACACCACGCATCTATTTATTATCTCCTATACCACGGCAGCCTGTCCCGCAGCATCATCTTTTCCATCCGCTCCAGATTCTTATCCGAATGCTCAATCTCCCGCGAATACCGGTACACCAGCTCTACGATCTCTTCTGGTGTAAGCTCTCCTTCATTTTTTATCCACCGTGCTTTCCACAGCTCATAAATATGGAAAGTACTTATTACTGCCATCTGCACCTTCGCATAAATCCTTCCATCATAAACTGCGCCACAGAAATAAGTGAAAATGAAATACACCAGCAGCTGCTCTGCCTGGATCTGGATATTGCTCTCTTCCTTCGCCCACCGCTTAAAGTCAGACGAGATTCCTTTATACGCATCTGCTCCATGTGAATACAGAAGTTCTTCGCTCTCCATCAGAAGCATATCCCAGTCCTCACGTAGAAGTTCCAATTCATAAAGTTCCCGGAACATCTTATGCGCCATCTCCCATCTTTCCTGCACAGACGGCTTTTCTTCTTTCCAAAGTTTCCGTACAAACTTTCTGGCACTCTTTGTCTGATAACGTTCAATGACTTCCTCGCAGGAAAATAACTGTTCCCGGTTAAATCTGCCCTGCAGATCATGCGCCATTCCAAGAATCAGTCCCACTCTTATTTTTAATGAATGTTCCCGGTCCTGCAGAATTCCAAGCATTGCATCTCTCGCATCTACAAGCATAGAATACAGAAACGGATCAAATTCCTCGTATTCCTCTTCTCCTTCTTTTTCATAAGTAAGAAAACGGACCGGCTCTTTCTTCTCCATCAAAATCCTTGCCACCTCCGGACAGGATACCGACAGGGTAATCTCCCGTACATCCTCAAACTCCTCGACATGTCTCGGATACAGGCGGCAGGTTTTACACAGACTTTTCTCTCCGAGATTCGCATACATCTCACACAGATTACAGTCATTTAAAAATGCACATCGCTTTTCTTTATCCTGCCTAAAAATGCCACGGATCCAGTCCACGGATTTCAACATCGTAAACCGGAATTTTCCTTTCACATGCTTATATTTATTCAGTGATTTTTTGTCAATTACAATCTTCCACCCTGCACAACAGGTATCTTCACATTTGTCTGCGATGCAGGTGAACTCTTTATAATAATCCGGAATTGTATATTGCATTTATTTTTCTACCCCGACCTTCTTACAGATATCCGCCAGACAGCATCTGTCACAGTGCGGCTTCGTCCTTGCCGTACAAACTTCTCTTCCGTGGTACACCAGTCTGTGACAGAAATCGCTTCCTTCCTCCGGCGGAACCAGCTTCCAGAGTTCCATCTCTACTTTCTTCGGATCCTTAATCCCGTCTACCAGTCCAATACGGTTCACCAGACGGATACAATGGGTATCCGTTACGATCGCAGGCTCACCAAATACATCTCCCATGATCAGGTTCGCGCTCTTTCTCCCAACACCAGGCAGCTTTAAGATCGCATTAAAATCCTTCGGAATCTTTCCGCCATACTCATCCCGAAGCATCTTCATACAGGCACTGATATCCCGTGCCTTACTTTTCCCAAGTCCACAAGGACGTACAATCTCTTCGATATTATTTACATCTGCTTCTGCAAGTGCCTCTACTGTCGGATATTTTGCAAATAAACCTTCTACGACTACATTTACCCTTGCATCCGTACACTGTGCCGCAAGACGCACACTGACCAGAAGTTTCCATGCCTGATCATAATCCAGAGTACAGTCTGCATCCGGATATTCCTTTCTTAAGCGTTCTATTACTTCCAATGTTCTCTGTTTCTTTGTCATCTTTTTTATCCTTCTTTATCTCATATTTTGTATAGTAAGATAATTCATCTGCTTCATTAGTTTAAGATCTTCTTTGTTAAATGCAAGAAGATTCATAAGCTTTTCTTATATTACAATTTCTTTTTCCGAAATCACTGCTTTAAAGGTCACCGGAAGCATCGTATAATTAGAGAGACCGGACACCAGTGCCAGTTGCTGTCCCGGATTCACCAGATTATTTACACAGGAGATCATGATATGTTCTGATTTCAGAGCCTGGTTATGAAGCATATAGGTTCCGATAAATCCTTCCTTTTCATACTCACCAGTATAAAGTCCGCCACATTCCCCCGGTTCTTTGACCTCACTTACATCATTAAACAAATGCACTTTATATTTGTTATTCTTTCCTTCCACCGCCTGCTGTTCAATCAAACTTTTGACAATTACTTTTCCAATCCCGTCATAGCTGTACATGTACAATTTTTCAATCGTCTCCATATAAGTACATTCTTCCTCTTCCTCAGCAATCTCATCTCCGATAATTGCAAGAGGTGACACCTTAAAAATCTTAGACAATTCAAGAAATGTCGAAATATCCAATGAAATATCCCCTTTTTCGTATTTAGAAACTGTCGACACACTCTTATGCAGTCTTACAGCAAGTTCTTTCAGCGTCATATTATATGCCATCCGGTATTTTCTAATATTACGCCCTACCTTCTCATCTACATTCATACCAATTTTCTTTCCTTAAATCAACTTTTTTATGATATGTGCATAAATTTTAACGCATTTCCTCAATTTTCTAGTATGCACCATAATTTTTTCTCTTCTTTCAATAATAACACGTCTGAATTTTTTCGTGTCAATAAAACGCACCTCTTTTGTCTTTTCTGATTTACCCGGATAAAATGATAGCATAAAAACACAAGCCACGGAGTCATCCGTATGACAAATATGTGGAAGGAGAATACAAATGAAAGTAGAAGAAAGGTTACTCAAATACATCGCAATCAAAACACCTTGCGATGAAAACAGCGATACAGTTCCAACCTCTCAGTGTCAGTTTGATCTTGCAAGAATCCTTGCTGATGAACTGAAAGAACTCGGACTTGACAAGGTTGTTCTGGACGATAAATGCTTCGTTTATGGAATCCTTGCAGCAACACCAGGATATGAAAATAAGAAAAAGCTTGGACTTATCGCACATATGGATACTGTACCAGAATTTTGCGAGGCAGAAATCCATCCGGTCTGTACACCAGATTATGACGGATGTGATCTCGTTCTCGGAGACAGTGGACGGGTTCTTACAACCAAAGATTTCCCGCATCTGAAAGGATTAAAGGGACGTACACTCATCACTTCCGATGGAAATACCATCCTCGGAGTTGACGACAAAGCCGGTATTGCTGAGATCATGCAGCTTCTTGAGATCCTGATCACAGAAAAGATTCCGCACGGACAGATCAGTGTCGCATTTACACCGGACGAAGAATGTGGAAGCGGCGCTGCGCATTTTGATTTTGATACTTTTGACGCGGAGGTTGCCTATACGCTGGACGGGGACGGCGAAGGCGAGATCCAGTATCAGAACTTCAATGCATGCGAAGCAAAATTTGAGATCAATGGCAAAAATGTACATCCGGGTTCTGCAAAAGATGTGATGATCAATGCCGTTCTCATTGCCGCAGATATCAACAATATGCTCCCAAGATTCGAGATTCCGCGTCATACCGAACAGTATGAAGGATTCTACCATCTTCTGAGCATACACGGAGATGAAGGGCATGCCGTATCCGAATACATCATCCGCGACCACGACAGCGCAAGCTTTGAAGCCCGCCGCAATACGCTCCGCCATATCGAAAAGATCTTAAATGAGCTCTGGGGCGAGGGTACAGTCACACTGACACTTACCGATGAATACCAGAACATGGAATGTATCATCAAAGATCACATGTATCTGATTGATTATGCCAGAGAGGCCTGTGCGAAAGCAAATGTTCCGGAGGATATTTCTCCAATCCGCGGAGGTACAGACGGCTGCAAGCTTTCCTTTAAAGGTCTTCCTTGCCCGAACCTTGGAACAGGCGGACACGGATATCACGGACCACTGGAGCACGTCACCATCGAAGGTATGGAAGCAGCTGTCCGTGTCATTGTAGAACTTGTAAAAATCTTTGCAAATGAGTAAATACCAAATAGGAAACGGAGATACTGATTATGAAAAAGAAAAAAATATCTTTCCCTTCTGCGCTCACTGTATTATTTATCGTCCTTATTTTCGCTGCAATTTTAACTGCAGTGGTACCGGCAGGACTTTATTCCAAATTAACGTACAACGCAGACCATGATGTATTTGAAATCACAACACCGGAAGGTGAAGTGACAGAAATGGCTCCTACCCAGGAATCCCTGGACGAGCTGGGTGTTACCGGAAACTTAAATAAATTCCTTGATGGAAGTATCAGCAAACCGATCGCTGTTCCTGGAACCTACGAGAGAGTCGATCAGGAACCGCAGGGCGTATTTAAAATCCTCCTTGCAGCAATCAGTGGTGTTTACGATACCATTGATATCATCCTCTTTGTATTTATCCTTGGCGGATGTATCGGTGTCCTGAATTATATGGGTGCATTCAATGCGGCAATCGCAGCACTTTCCAAAGTCACCAAGGGCAAAGAATATATTCTGATCATCCTGATCACGATCATTATCGCAGCCGGTGGAACTACCTTCGGTCTTGCAGAAGAAACCATTGCACTTTACCCGATCCTTGTACCGGTATTCCTTGCAGCCGGATATGATGTTATGGTTTGTATCGCTGCAATTTACATGGGATCTTCTATCGGAACCATGTTCCCGACCATCAACCCGTTCTCTGTCGGAAACGCATCCAATGCAGCCGGAATCAGCCTTGCTGACGGTATGGGAATCCGTGGTGTTGCTCTGGTACTCGGCACTCTGATCACTTTGATCTACATCCTTCGCTATGCAAAGAAGGTAAAAGAAGATCCTACAAAATCAATCTGTTACGACCAGTATGAACATCATATGCAGAAATTCGGTCATCAGGGCGAGGTTCCTGATTTTACCGGAAAAATGAAGCTTTCCCTCCTCGTATTCGGCGTATCCTTCGGTGTGCTTGTATGGGGACTTGTATCTCAGGGCTGGTGGTTCGACAACATGACTGCCCTCTTCCTTGCCTGCGCGATCCTGCTTGCATTTACTTCAGGAATCGGCGAAAAGAACTTTATGGATCAGTTTATCGGCGGTGCCGCTGACCTGATGGGCGTAGCTCTGGTAGTCGGTGTGGCACGTGGTATCAACATCATTCTGGAAGACGGTATGATTTCTGACACCATCCTGGAATTCTTCTCAGGTGCAATCAGCGGAATGAATCCGATCGTATTCATCATCTTGATGATGCTTGTATTTATCGTACTCGGATTCTTTATATCCTCTTCCTCAGGGCTTGCAGTTCTGTCCATCCCGATCATGGCTCCGCTTGCCGACACCGTAGGTGTTTCAAGATCAGCAATCGTATCTGCTTATGCATACGGTCTTGGTCTGATTTCTTTCATCACACCAACCGGTCTGATCCTTGCATCCCTTGCGATGGTGGATGTTACTTATGATAAATGGCTGAAATTCATCATGCCGCTGATGGGTATGACTACCGTCTTCAGTGCGATCATGCTGATCATTCAGTTATATGTATAAGCTTCTTGCATAAGGAGGTAAACTCTTATGGATTTTGAAAAACAAATACAGGCAGACCGTGAAAGTCTGATCCAGGATATTATGAAACTGGTGTCCATAGACAGCGTAGAAGCCGCACCGGATGCAGGAATGCCTTTCGGTGCAGGCGCTGCCAAAGCACTTGACTGCTTTCTCGAAACGGCAGAATCCATTGGTCTTAAAACAGAAAATTTTGATCACTATGCCGGACACGCAGATTATGGGGATCAGGAAGAAACTCTCGGAATCCTCGGTCATGTGGACGTGGTTCCATGCAGTGGCAACTGGGTATGTGATCCGTTTAAACCGGAAATCATTGACGGAAAGCTGTATGGTCGTGGCGTACTTGATGATAAAGGTCCTCTTCTTGCCTGCCTCCATGCAGTCAAGATTTTAAAAGAAATGGGTGTGCCACTCAGCAAAAAGATCCGTTTTATTGTAGGTGCGAACGAAGAGACAGACTGGAAATGCATGGACTATTATTTCAACAAGAAAAAGATCCCTGCTCCACAGATGTCCTTCACACCGGATGCAGTATTCCCACTTATTTACGCTGAAAAAGGCGTCTTTCAGTATCAGCTTGTAACCGATATCTCAGAGGATATCACTTTATCCGGTGGAAATGCATTTAACGCAGTCGCAGACCATGCTTCCGTCCTGCTTCCTCTCGAACTGGAAACCGTGATCCGCAAGAGCCTGCTCTCCTGGGAGACACAGACCAGATGCCATTTCACAGTAGAAAATGCAGGTGCATCCCTCCGGCTGACCGCAGAAGGTTTTGCCGCACACGCAGCACATCCTTCTACCGGAATCAATGCGATCAGCGGACTGATGTCAGCTTTATCTGAGCTTTCTCCGGAAAATGAGTTGGCAAGGATTGCCACATTTTACATGGAGCACATCGGTTTTGACCTGACCGGAAAGGGACTTGGAATCGATCTTACAGATGAGATCTCCGGCAAATTAAGTTTCAATGTCGGAAAGGTCGAAGTATGCGATCATAAGGTGATTTTCTCCATCGACAACCGTGTACCGGTTACTTACCGGTGCGCCCAGGTTCAGGAGCTCATTCAGAAACAGCTTATCGGTTCCGGATTCCGTTTTGAGAACCCATATGCAACTGAATCCATCCACGTACCTGAGGATTCTTTCCTGGTTCAGACTCTGATGGAATCCTACCGCAATGTCACCGGTGATATGTCCGCAAAGCCTCTGGTAGACGGTGCCTGCTCTTACGCAAGAGCACTGGATAACTGTGTCGCTTTCGGCGCACTCCTCCCAGACCAGCCTGATCTGATGCATCAGACAAATGAATGTCTGGAGCTGGATAAACTGGATCTCTGGATGAAGATTTATCTGGATGCAATCTACCGGCTTGCAAATAAACAATAACGTATAACTAAGAGAGAATAACGTAACGCTTTTGTTAATTTTTACGTTATTCTCTCATTTTTTTGTTCACTTTTTTGTTTATTATGTATATTTCCCATCCATTTCACATACAAATTCGATGACATCCCAGAACATTTATGGTATAATTTAGAAAATCTAATTACTTATTTGTTAAGATACCAGGGTCAAAAAGGTCAGAAAGCCGATGCAAGCTTGCTTGCAAGAGGATTTTTGACCTCTTGACCCGCCAAAAACATGAGTAAGTGACCATTTTTCAAAGAAAAATGAGTGGATTACGAATGTTTTTGAGGATTGCGAGAGTGCAAAGCACGTAGCACTCTGATATCAAAGGGGGCAAAATACCTTTTGACCACAACATCTTGTTAACGCACAATATGAGGGGGATTTTACATGAAAAAATTATCACGTCATGAACTGATGCAATACGGAACGGCTATCATTTCGTTCCTGATTGTAATGACGTTCACACTTCTGATTTTTTTCTGGTTTGTACAACAGAGCGTTGATAAAAGTGTACAGAATGTTCTTCAAAAAAACACACTGCAGCAAAAGGATCACCTAGGAACTGGTTCTGGAAAAAAGAATATGAATTTCTGGAGAGTCCTGCTGCATACTTCGGAACAACTTCCGATCTGTTCAGCAACGATAATCTTCAGCTTCTTACTGAACTGGCTTCTTCCAGCTCCTATCATCGGCTTATACTTTTTTCTACAGATGGTATCGGGTACTCCAGCGATGGAAAGAAGACCGATGCAAGTTCACGGGACTATTTTCAAAAGACATTGGAAGGCAGACGCGTCATTAGTTCTCCTCTGTCAAGCAGCGTAGACAACGAAACCCTTGTTGTCCTCACAGTTCCTGTTTATGACAAAGATCAGAATATTATCGGTGTCTTTGGAGGCTCCATCGATGTCACGGAACTGACTACCATGCTTTTTGAGGATCTGTATTCGGGTTCCGGCTACTCATTTATCACAGACTCGGACGGCAACATCATTTCCATTGAATCTACGCACAAACGAAATCCGGGAGAACGTTTTTTACTTCTTCCTCTGACTGGGTATTTCAGACCTCGGAAGATGGCGCTACCCTTCAGGAAGATTTTAAGCAAGGACACGCAAACTGCCGCAAGATTACAGCAGATTTATCACATGCACGCTATATTTCCTACCAGCCACTAAAGTACAACAGCTGGATGCTCTGCTATATCATTCCTGCTGTCGATGCCCGTCAACCCCTTTGCTTTTATCAACAACTTTGAAATCATTCTGTTCGCCATTTTTTTATCTGCATTGTGCTGCTTCTGATCTTCGCACTCTGGAAGATCAACCAGAAGAATCAGACTTCGCTTCTTCGCCAGGCGCATACAGATGCTCTGACCGGACTTCTGAACAAAGTTTACGCAGAACACACGATTTCCGAATGGCTACGCGAAAAAGATTTTGAAGATTTACAGGCTTTAATGATGATCGATATGGATTATTTCAAGCAGATCAATGATACTTATGGACATGCAACCGGTGACCAGGTACTGAAAATATTTGCCGGATTTCTGAAAGAACAATTCCGGACAACCGATATCATCGGTCGTGTCGGTGGTGACGAATTTATGATCCTGATGAAAAATGTACGTCTGGATTACAGTATCCATCTGCATTTGCAAAAGCTCTATACAAATCTTCAAAATATAGATATCCCGGAACTAAATGGCCAGAAACTTTCCTGCAGTATCGGCTGTGCTGTTGCTCCAACGGATGCTGAATCTTTCAGCCAGTTATATCGCCTTGCTGATCATGCTCTATATACAGCTAAGCAAAACGGACGTGGACGTTTTGTTATTTACCACGATATCAAGAACCAGCAGGAAACCGTTTTATCCTGATCAACGTCAGGAATTCTGGTACAGGTCAATATTCCTGTCATTTAATCTCAAAATTCCCGCCGGGCAGATTCTGTACCTGTCCGGCGGGAATTTCATTCTTCTTTATATCTCAGATATGCCCCGGCACATCCAGTCATTTTTAATCATCGTAAGTATCCAGAAAATTGTGTCTTACACCTTTTGCCTTGTAACCGACAACCGTATCCAGATTGACATTTTCCACACTCTTGAAAATATTGCCCTCCACAAACGGGTTCGTCTTCTTAAGCTCTGCAATCAGCTTTTTGATTTCCATACGCTTTGACTGATTTTCTTCATTGTTGCAGGTTGTACAGGTATCGGTAAACTTACATGCACACTGGATAAAATGCAGATCATTGTAATCTCTCCATGCCTTGATGTCATCCTCACGGATCAGATACATCGGGCGGATCAGTTCCATCCCTTCAAAATTTGTACTGTGAAGCTTCGGCATCATAGTCTGCACCTGTGCACTGTAGAGCATTCCCATCAGGATCGTCTCGATCACATCATCATAATGATGTCCCAGTGCGATTTTGTTGCAGCCCATCTGCTGTGCAAAATTATAAAGATATCCACGTCTCATCCTTGCACAGATATAACACGGTGATTTTTCAATCTCAAATACCGATTCAAAAATATTGGATTCAAAGATCTGGATCGGAATCTTCATCTTCCTTGCATTTTCTTCAATGACCTTCCGGTTCTCCGGACTGTATCCCGGATCCATCACCAGGAACTTTACTTCAAAGTTAAATTTGTTGTGACGCTTTAATTCCTGGAAAAGCTTTGCCATCAGCATTGAATCTTTCCCACCGGAAATACATACTGCGATCCGGTCACCTTCTTTGACCAGTTCATATTCTCTGACAGCTTTTGTAAATTTGGACCAGATCTTCTTTTTGAACTTCTTGCGGATACTAAGCTCCACATGTTCACAGACATCATCTGCTTCCTTTTTCTTCATATCTGCCATCAGCCATCCAACATAACCGCCCTTCAGGCTGTATGCTTCATATCCCTGCTCCTGCAGTTCTTCTGCGATATCCCTGCTGATCTGTCCTCTGCTGCAGCAGATAATGATCTTCTTTTCCTTATCTTCCGGCGGATTCTCCATCAGTACATCTGCTGAGCTTGCCGTCGAATTCGGCAGGATTCCATGGGCGCGCTCAATCTCGCCACGGATATCAAAAAGCTCGTAGGACTCTGCAGGAAGCGCTTCCATTTCCTCGATCGTAATATCTATACTCATTGATTTTCTCCTTGTAAAAAGAATGTCCCCTGACACATAATCCTCTTTCTTGAACAGAAAGTTCCATCTGGATTGTTGTCAAATAAAAAATGCGCATGTATCGGTACATATCATAGCATAATCTGTGCATCTGGTCAAAGGGAGATCCATCCAAAAATACCGGATTTCCGCTTATTTCCGCTTATCGCACAGCATTTTCAACACTCCTGACTGCCGCAACTCCTTTCGGAAATGCAATTCCTCTTAAATCGCTGCCCACGTCCTTCAGACAGTAAACGATCAGAACAAACTGGAATGCCCCGGTATATACGGTAAGACTGACAAACAGTGAATAGTACCAGCCAAATCCGGCATTTTCCATCATAATCCCATATGCCATGCTTACGAAAATGTAGCTGCACATGATCGGAATGGATTTCAGAAAAGCATTTTTTCTGATCTGTGCCTTTGTCATAGTGTTTTCTCCTTAAAATTTTCTGTGCACATCGAAAAAGACGAAGGTTCCGAAAAACCTCCGTCCAAAATTCCTGTGTGTATAATATTTATTTGCCCTGAACCGCTGCAAATCCACCTTCAAGATCTGCGATGATATCATCGATATGTTCTGTACCGATAGAAAGACGGATTGTGTTCGGTTTGATTCCCTGATCAAGCAGTTCTTCTTCTGTCAGCTGAGAATGTGTTGTTGTTGCCGGATGGATAACAAGGCTCTTAACATCCGCAACATTTGCAAGCAGCGAAAAGATCTTCAGGTTGTCGATGAACTTGTGAGCTTCTTCCTGTCCGCCTTTGATCTCGAATGTAAAGATAGATGCTCCACCATTCGGGAAATATTTTTCATAAAGTGCATGATCCGGATGATTCGGCAGTGACGGATGGTTCACATGCTCTACCATTGGATGATTAGAGAGGTATTCTACTACTTTCTTTGTATTTTCTACATGACGGTCAATTCTAAGTGACAGTGTCTCTGTTCCCTGCAGAAGAAGGAATGCGTTAAATGGAGAAATTGTTGCTCCCATATCACGAAGAAGGATTGCACGGATGTAAGTTACAAATGCTGCCGGACCTGCTGCATCTACGAAAGATACTCCGTGGTAGCTTGGGTTTGCATCTGCGATTGCCGGGTATTTTCCACTTGCTTTCCAGTCAAATTTGCCGGAATCTACGATGATTCCACCAAGAGTTGTTCCGTGTCCACCGATGAATTTGGTAGCAGAATGTACAACGATGTCTGCTCCGTGTTCGATCGGGCGGATCAAATACGGTGTTCCGAATGTGTTGTCGATTACAAGCGGAAGTCCATGCTTGTGTGCAATTTCAGCGATCGCATCGATATCCGGGATATCACTGTTCGGATTACCAAGAGTTTCAAGATAGATGGCTCTTGTGTTATCCTGAATTGCATCTTCTACTTCTTTCAAGTTATGTGCATCTACAAATGCAGTTGTGATTCCGTAATGTGTCAGTGTGTGTTCAAGAAGGTTGAAGCTTCCACCGTAGATTGTCTTCTGCGCTACGATATGTCCGCCATCTGCTGCAAGTGCTTCGATGGTATATGTAATTGCAGCTGCTCCGGATGCTGTTGCAAGAGCTGCCACACCACCTTCAAGTGCTGCGATTCTCTTTTCAAATACGTCCTGTGTAGAGTTTGTCAGACGTCCGTAAATGTTACCTGCATCTGCAAGTCCGAATCTTGCTGCTGCATGTGCAGAGTTCTTAAATACATAAGATGTTGTCTGGTAAATCGGTACTGCTCTGGCATCAGATGCCGGATCTGGTTCTTCCTGTCCTACGTGAAGCTGAAGTGTTTCAAATTTATAATCGCTCATATTTTTCTACCTCTCTTTTCTACTGTCTGATGTATCGTGATCTCTATAGTGATCTTTCAAATTTGATAGTTGCATTATATCCACTTTTACCTACTTTGTCAATAGGTTAATAGGGAATTATTTTAAAAACATTTAATTTCAATATGTTTTATCTGTTTTTCTTCTATCAATATAAAAAAGACGCTTTTGGCGTCTTTTCTGTATAATAACATCCACTACTGCTCATCAATGATCAGCCCGGCGATCAGTTCTGCTCCTGTCACAAGATCTTTGATTGTCGTATATTCATTTACCGAATGTGCCTGGTACATTCCATTTGACAGCACCAGTCCAGGAATCCCGTTCTTCGCAAAGCTGTTGTTGTCACTTCCGCCAAATGTCTCTACAAGATTTCCTGCAAGTCCCAGCTCTTTGCTTACTCTTTCAAACCGTTTTACCGGCACACTGTCTTTTGCTGTCTCATAAGCGATCAGATGAACTTCACAGATAAGTTCTGATTCAGCTCCGTGTTTTTCAGCCACCTTTTTGAAGGTATTTCCCACTTCTTCTACACAACGAGTCGCTTTTTCATGAGAATAGCTCCTGATTTCTCCCTTTACGATACATTTTTCCGGAACAATGTTCGTTCCGCTCCCACCTTCGATCAATCCGATATTGCAGGTTGTCTCTTCATCCACATGTCCCTGACTGATCTGCGTGATCGCTTCGGATGCAATAGCGATCGCATGGACGCCGTGCTCCGGATCAAATCCGGCGTGGGATGCCTTCCCGGTTACTACCACCTGATAAGAAATCAGAGACGGTGCTTTATATGCCGCGCTTCCAACCGGTCCGCTGATATCCAGTACATAGGCTTCTTTTGCACGAACCTTTGAAAAATCAAATACGCTGCTGCCCTTGATATAAAGCTCTTCTGCAATTGCAAAAAGAATCTCGATATCCCGGTGTGGTACTCCCGCTTCTTTTACACTGCGGATTCCTTCCAGAATCTCCACAAGTCCTGCCACATCATCAGCTCCAAGAACTGCTTTTCCTGCGGAACGGATCACACCGTCTTCTCCGATGATCCCTTTCTTGCCTTTAGACGGCTCAACCGTATCCATATGACCGGACAAAAGGACCGGATCTCCCGGAAGATCTCCCGGAAGATATGCATATAAGTTTCCGGCGTTTCCTCCGAAATGTTTTCCGGCATTGTCTTCCTCTACTTCAAAACCAAGTTCTTCTAATTTCACAATCAGCCGGTCTGCCATCTGACGTTCACCAAAGCTTGGTGCATCAATCGCAGTCAGTTCCTGAAATTCATCAACTGCCCGCTGTTCGTTTACCTTTATTTTACTCATTTCTGCCACTTCCTTATCTGCACGGTCATATTCCATCTGCCGGCTATCTGTCCGGTAATACACCTTCGGCCACAGATATCTTCCGCTTTATACACAATTCTATTTGATTTACTTTAATACAGCTTCCAGATCTGCGATCAGATCCTCTGCTCCCTCAATTCCAACAGACAATCTCAGAATCCTGTCTGTAATTCCGTTCCGGTCAAGCTCTTCTCTGGAAAGATCCGCATGCGTCTGGGTGATTGGATAAGTGATCAGAGTCTCAGTTCCTCCTAGGCTTTCCGCAAACTGGATCAGTTTTACATTTTCCAGAATGTGATATGCTCTCTCTTTGGAATCTACTTCAAAGGTCAGGATCGAACCAAATCCTCTTGCCTGCTTTTTCATCAGTTCGTAGCCCGGATGTGATTCAAGCCCCGGATAAAGCACCCTTGTCACATGCTCCTGCTTCTCCAGAAAATGTGCGATCTTCAGTGCATTTTCCTGTGCCCTGTCCATACGGACTCCAAGCGTCTTGATCCCTCTGAGGATCAGCCAGCTGTCCATCGGTGCAAGGGTTGCTCCTGTCGTCTTGATGATAAAACGAAGCTGTTCCTGAATGTCCTCACGGTTTGTTATCAGAAAACCTGCAAGTGTGTCATTATGTCCACCCAGATATTTTGTCCCGCTATGCACAACAATGTCAGCACCAAGCTTCAGCGGATTCTGGAAATATGGTGATAAAAAGGTATTGTCCACGATCAGAAGAAGTTCATGTTTTTTTGCTTTCTTTGAAAGTTCTTCCAGATCGGATACACGCATCATCGGATTGGTCGGTGTCTCTGCATAAATTGCTTTTGTGTTATCCTGGATATAATCCTCTACATCCACACTGCTTAAATCCACGCTGGTAAATGTCAGTCCATTTTTCACATTGATGCTGTGGAACAGACGGACGCTTCCTCCGTAAAGATCCTCATCAATGATGATGTGATCGCCCGGTTTGAAAATCTCCATCAGAGCTGTGATTGCTGCCATTCCTGTCGAAAATGCCAGTGCATCGATTCCTTCTTCCAGCGATGCTACGATCTTCTCAAGATGTTCTCTCGTCGGATTCTGTAATCTGGAATAATCATAACCACTGCCTCCGCCTACTCTGTCTCTTGCAAATGTTGCGGACTGATAGATTGGATAACTGATCGCCCCATATATTTCATCCTTATTATCGTCAGCCAGATGCTGACATCGTGTATCAATTCCGTACTTCATTCTTGTCTATCTCTCCTGTTTCTATAATCAATGTCGCTATTTACTGTACAATATCTTTCTGCCAAAATTCAGTTTTCTTTTCATAAATTTACGCAAGTTCTTTCTCTGTCATCACACATTCAAACTCTCCGGAGCCGCTTATCTGTGAAAAATCTGCGGTATAGCCGAGCTTTTCATAGAATCCAAGTGCCGCTTTTCTGGAATTGATATAGATTTTTGTCACACCTTTTTCGCGCATCCAGTTTTCCGCCTCAATGATCCCTGCCTGTCCGTAATGTTTTCCCCTATAGGATTCCAGTGTTGCCACGCGCTCAATTTTTCCGGTATGTTCATCCAGATAATGTAGCCTGCAGGTGGATACCGGATAAATTCCGTCCATCACCAGAATATATTCATCTTCCGGTGTGTCATCTGAAAATTCTCCCTCAAGCGGGATCTGAAATCCCAGGCACATTGCCTGTGTCCGCACATAATGTACTCCGGCTCTCTGCCATTCCTCGGTTACTCTTATTGCTTTCATTCTCTATTTCCCCACTTTCTACTTTGCAGATAATTTCTCTCTTCCGTGTGGTAACAGCCACAGAGATTCATCTGGTCCGTTCGGCACAATCGCATACTCGTTTGACGGGCAGCAGTCGATATGATAATGCTTCTTGATCGCCGCCTGACATACGCCATCGGAAATTGCCCTCGCACAGCCAACTACCTGGTCTCCATCGTAAATAAATGCCGTCGCATAGCTGTTCTTAAATATTTTTTCTTCTGTAGCGGCATCAAAATGACTCAGTCCAAAATGGTCTAAAATATCTGCCACTGCCTGATAATCTACATTTTCCTTGTCTGTCACCAGTCTGATACTCATTGCTTTCGCTCCCTTCTTTTATCCTGTTGGAAAAAATCGACTGATCCCTCAGCCGATTTTGTTTTTTCTCTTAAATTGAATAATCCGGTTCTTCCATCCGGTTGATCTTTGTAAAGAACTCTTTGACACGTTCGTTCTTTGGATTTCCAAACACTTCTCTCGGCGTTCCGTCTTCCAGGATCTTTCCTCCGTCCAGGAAGATCACTCTGGTTGCAACGTTTCGTACAAAGCTCATCTCATGGGACACCAGAAGCATTGTATATCCTTCATTTGCCGCTTTTTTGATCGTATCCAGAACTTCTCCGACAAGCTCCGGATCCAGTGCAGATGTCGGCTCATCCAGAAGCAAAAGCTTTGGCTCCATCGCAAGTGCTCTTGCGATTGCAACCCTCTGCTGCTGACCACCTGACATATGTCTCGGATAATGATTTGCGTGATCCAGAAGACCTACATTTTTAAGCTGCTTTCTCGCAATCCTTTCTGCTTCCTCGTTTTTTCATCTTCTTTACCACGATCAGCCCCTCCATTACATTCTGAAGTGCTGTCTTCTTTGAAAAAAAGATTGAAATTCTGAAAAACCATGCCGGTCTTTTTCCGAAGCTCTGTCAGATCTTTGCCATGAATATGTGCAAGATCCTGTGTCTCACCGGCAATCGTTATGGTTCCGGTTTCCGGTTTTTCCAGTCTGTCCACACATCTTAAAAATGTGGATTTTCCTGTTCCAGAAGGTCCAATGATCGCTACGACATCTCCCTGATTGATGGTAAGGTCGATCCCATCAAGAACCTTATTATTTTTAAATGTTTTTGATATATTTTTGATTTCGATCATACCTTATTCCACCTCTGTATCTCTGATATCTAAAAGTGCCGGTGCATCTTCCGGTACGCGGAGTTTCTTCTCCAGATAGCTGATCACTCTTTCCAGTACAAAAGTAATTACCCAATAAATAATTGCCAGTGAGATATACACTTCAAAGTAACGGTAATTTCTTCCCGCAAGAATCTTTCCTTCTGCAGTCATCTCCACTACGGAACAGACAAATGCAAGAGAAGTTCCTTTGATCAGCCCGATAAATGCATTTCCAAGGGATGGGAGTGCTACCACGATTGCCTCCGGAAGGATGATCCTTATCAATGCCTGGAAATAATTCATTCCCAAAGCGCTTGCTGCCTCAACCTGTCCTTTATCTACTGATTCGAGAGAAGCACGGATAATTTCTGCGTTGAATGCGGATTCATTGAGTGCCAGCGCAACGAATGCATATACGATTGGTGCGACTCCATTGACATTGTAGTTGGTTCCACATTTAAAGTTGATATATTTCAGGAGCATCGGAATACCGAAATAGGTCACATATAGCTGAACCAGGATCGGCGTTCCGCGGATGACCGAGATATAGATACTTACCAGCTGTTTCAGTACCGGTACCTTTTTAATCTTCACAAGTGCAAGGAGCAGTCCCAGGATGAGACTGGCGATCATTGCTGTGACAGCCAGTTCCATTGTGACCGGAAGATATTTTAAAAGTAGCGGTATCTGTGTAAATACCAGTTTTCCATCAAATAATTTACCCATTAGTTAATCGTCTCCTCGAACTTGTCATTCTCCGGTGCAGTATCCTGACCATACCATTTCTTACTGATCTCAGTCAGAGTTCCGTCTTCCTTCAGCTCCTTCAGTGCTTTGTCTACCTGTTCTCTTAAATCTTTCTGATCCTGTGGGAAAATATAATATGCATAAGAGTTTTCGGCAATCATTTTTGCTTCATCTTCCGGAATATCATTTTTCTGCACATCATAGTTAAATTCTTCCATGTAAGAGTTGTACATTGCCAGATCGATGATCGTAAAATCCTGCGATCCGTCTGCTACATGCTGTAAAAATACAGATGTATCTGCATCCGAGTAAGTAATATTGATCGCTTTATCCGGATTCTTTTCATTCCATGCTTCTACTGCATTGGATACGCTGATTCCCGTACCACCTTCAAAAGAAAGTCCTGCTGCATCTTCAAATGATTTGATCTCTTTTCCACCTTTCTTTGTTACGAATACATAGCTGATCTTGTCATATGGATAAGAGTAAAGATAACTTGCTCCACGGTCTTCGTTGTAAGAGAAGTTGTTGACTCCGATCTGATAATTTCCACTGTTCAGTCCGGAAAGTACAGATCCAAAATCAGTCACTTCGTATTCCAGTTCATAATCCGGAAGTTTATCAAAAACTGCATTCAGTACATCCACATCGTATCCTGCCGGCTTGTCATCATCACCTACATAGACATATGGTTTTGCATTTGCTCCGGTTGCTGCTTTGATTACTGTCTTTCCACTGTCTGAAGGGCTGTCTTTTGAAGCACTTCCTGAAGAAGATCCGCATCCTGTAGCCAGGACTCCTGCTGCCAGTGTAACTGCTAAAATGCTTGCCAACTTTTTCATAATATTTTTCCTCCTCTTTCGTCTGTTATTTTTCTGCTTTAAATTTGTGTGCCGGATCTTTACTGAGTGATTCTCTTCCTGTCGGTGTCTTCCAGATAGTATCCCAGTCTGTTTCCTGTACCACGATATCATAGTATGTATTTTCCCAATACTCTTCATCTGCTTCATTCAGATCGACAGATGCCGCAAAATCCTTAAAATATGTGTTATGTCTGAATGCCGGGATCTGATACAGATCTCTTGCATATCCCCACAGATTCGGGTAATCTACCAGACGGTGTTTGCAAGGTCCGATATTTCTTGAATAAGACACATCCAGTCTTGCGATGGTTGTATAAAGACGGATATCACTGTCTGTCACATAATCTCCGAATAAGAATCTCTTGTCTGCAAGTCTTTCCTCCATTGCATCAAGCCCTGCGAAAAATGTCTCATATCCATCGGCAAATGCCTGTAAGGATTCAGCGAACTGCGCTCGATAAACAGCGTTGTTTACATTTTCAAAGAGCCATTTGTTCAGCTTATCGATCTCCGGTCTTAATTCTTCCGGGTAAAGATCCGGCGCTCCCTTTTTGTGGAACGGTCTGAACGCTGTTTCCAGATGATTTGTAAGCCAGTGGTAATCATTATTTACCACTTTCTTTGTCTTATAATCTACAAATGCCGGAACGGTTGTACGTCCTGTGTATTCTTCATCCGCATTGTAGTAAAGCTCACTTAAGAACTGTGCGCCCGTTTCCGGATTGATATGATCCGGGGAATTTACAAATTCCCATCCAAGATTCTCTTCCCGGTCTGTCCAGTCTACGATCTCAACTTTCACTGCATCCTCAAGTCCGAGAAGCTCTCTTGCGATCGCTGCCCGATTGGACCAGTTGCATCCTTTTGCCCAGAAAAGAATATATCTGTCTTTTTCTACCGGATTTTTCCCTTCTCCAAAACCTTCCGTGAAGCGGTTTGGCTGACGATGGAAATTTCCATATTCATCAATTTCCTGTGCGGTTTCTCTCGGTCTTACTCTGATCTGTTTTCCATTTACATCTACATATTCAAAATCTGCCATAATTCGTTCCTCCTACTGTTCTTCTGCCTTAAATTTATTGCCCGGATCGCTGCTTAAATGTGCACGGTCATGCGGTGCACCCCAGTATGCATCAAAATTGATCTCATCCAGAAATCTTGCATTGAAAGATTCAAAAAATAATGCGCCGACCTTCTTGTTGTTTGGATTTGCGAAATCCTTAAAGTAGGTGTTGTTTCTGAATGCCGGAATCTGATACAGGTCTCTTGCATATCCCCACAGATTCGGATAATCGATCAGGCGGTGTTTGGTATGTCCAAGCTGCCAGGTGTAACGAATATCCAGTCTCGCCAGCGTCACATACAGTCTCACATCACTGTCTGTCACATAATCTCCAAAGAGAAATCTCTGATTTTCCAGACGTTTTTCCAGAATATCCATTGCTGCATAAAAAGAATTATAGGCATCCCAGTAAGCTTCCTTTGATCTTGCAAAGGTTGCTTTATAAACTCCATTATTAATGTTATCAAAGAGCCAGTCATTCATCTCATCGATATCTTTTCTGAGTTCTTCCGGATAAAGATCCGGTGCTCCTTTTTTGTGGAACGGTTTAAAATCTACTTCAAAATAATTGGTAAGCCAGGTGTAATCGTTATTTACAACTTTTCCTGTCTTTGTATCGATCAGAGCCGGTACCGTTGTTCTTCCTGTGTAATCATCATCTGCTTTGTAATAAGCTTCACTTAAGAACTGGATTCCAAGGACCGGATCGATATGATCTTTGTCGTATACGAATTCCCATCCAAGATTCTTCTCATGCTTTGCATGATCAACCATGTTGACACTAATTGCATCTTCCAGTCCAAGAAGTTCTCTTACGATCGAAGCTCTGTTAGACCAGTGGCAAAGCTTTGCCCATACCAGATGGTATCTGCCTTTTTCTACCGGATTTTTTCCTTCTCCAAATCCTTCTGTAAAATGATTTGGCTGGCGGACAAAATATCCATTCTCATCTATTTCCGATACAACTTCCTGCGGACGTACACGGATCTTTCTTCCATTTACTACTTCATAATCAAATTCTGCCATTATTTCTTCCTCCGTTCATATTTATCAGTACTGGTTATTTTGTATAACCTTTATTTCCTATCAATTTAGTTGGTATAATATCATCTATTACCTACTAAGTCAATAGGTTATTTTATTTTTTGTTTTTTCTTGAAACACATATAACCCTACGGTATAATAGGTAAAAAGGCACCAGGGTTCATAAACTCTCTGGTGCTGCTATTGTACATATAAAAATATGGGGGAAAACTAATTATGATTTCTACAAAAGGACGTTACGCACTCCGCGTGATGATTGATCTCGCCCCAGCATAAGGACGAAGAATATGTTACCGCTTAACGAGATCGCAATCCGCCAGGAAATTTCCGAAAAATACCTGGAAATTGTCCTGAAAATTCTTGTAAAGAAGAAACTCTTAAAAGGACGCCGTGGCAAAGGGGGCGGATACCAGCTTACCAGGGAACCTTCTGAATACACTATCGGCGAGATTCTTGAACTTGCGGAAGGCAATCTTGCTACAGTCGCCTGCCTGGTTCCAGGTGCCGAGGTCTGCAGCCGCGAAGAGCAGTGCATTACACTCCCTTTGTGGAAGAAATTTGATGGAATGGTACATGATTTCTTCTACGAGATTACATTGGAAGATGTGTTAAACGGAAATATTTAAGGAGATTTTTTATGAATACTTCGAATTTTGAATGGCCAGTTGATAAAAAGCCACTGTATTCCCTGCTTTCAATCCGCCTCCGCGGTCTGATTGACGGAATTCCTCACCAGATCTCAAATCTGGCAAATGCATCGGCCCTTCTCGGTGATGCGCTTCTGAATATCAACTGGGTTGGTTTTTATCTGATGAGAGAAGGCAGGCTCGTCCTTGGTCCTTTCCAGGGCAAACCTGCCTGTATTGAAATTGAAATCGGTAAAGGTGTCTGCGGAACCGCTGTGGCAAACGATCAGGTTATGCTGGTAAAGGATGTCCACCAGTTCCCGGGACATATCGCCTGCGACAGCGCCTCTAATTCCGAGATCGTGATTCCGCTTCATAAAGGAAATGAAATCGTTGGCGTTCTGGATATCGACAGCCCTGTTCTCGCCCGTTTTGATGAAGAAGATCAGGAAGGGCTGGAACACTTTGTCAGAATCCTGGAATCTATTTTTGATCAGATAAGCTGTTCTTCCAGATAGCTTACAATCACCTCAGCTGCATATCCATGTGACTTTCCCCGGATGCCGGAGAGAACCCATCTTTTTCCTCCGGCGTATCCGGGAGTTCTAAAAATCCATAAATCTTTTCCATAAGCGTGATGGCATCATTATGATCCGGATTATTATCAC
>ENA-OQBD01000356-OQBD01000356.1-human-gut-metagenome-genome-assembly--contig:-NODE-356-length-25045-cov-4.047877_pt1 | contig 25045 bp, 26 predicted proteins | sample MGYA00242742_ERZ504543 | MGnify/ENA primary metagenome ERZ504543 (study PRJEB26092, sample SAMD00036239) | human gut metagenome | host: Homo sapiens | study: EMG produced TPA metagenomics assembly of...
ACCTACAATTTCTGCCGAACGCGCAATAGCGCCTAAATTACCCGCATCGGTAATATGATCCAAAATAATGATAAGAGCTTGCCCATTATGTTCATCTGCATGCGTTTGAGCAGCATCGATAACGTCTTGAGCGCTTGCGTATTGATAGGGGCGCGTTTCCAACATAAGTCCCTGATGAGAACCGCGCTCTGATCGAGCATCCAAATCACTACGCTTGACCTGTTTTACCGAAACGCCCATCTTATGGCAGCGCTTGACAACATCAGAAACGACTTTATCTCCCTTAAGACCATCGGCAACATAGAGGCATTTGGCAGGAATATTTGCCTTTAATGCTTCTAAAACAGGTCGTTTACCTTCTACAAATTCTGCCATCGGCTTGCCTCCTGGCAACGATCGTCTCTTATCTCCATCACTACAGCACCCTTCGCGACACGCAATTTCTTCATTAAGCAAACTAATCAGCTGCCGCTGAATAACTCGAAAGTCAGTCGGTGCCTTTATAACACTTTTCATACGCTATTATGGCGCTTTTGTGGGTGCGTTAATTGTATTAAAAAAAGCGAGCTACAAGAGCTCGCTTTAGAAATTAATCCACCTCATCGGTTCGAATCTTGACCTCCAAACAAGAAGCAAGATAAGAGCCGAAACATTTTCAAACTGGCTGGGCCAGCAGGATTCGAACCTACATAGCTGGTACCAAAAACCAGAGTCCTACCATTGGACGATGGCCCAGTAGCGCGGAGTCAAATTATAGCGGCAAGTCTTACTAAATTCAATGCAAAACTTAGCGCGTGCACAATTTATTGACACTGCCGCCGTCGCGGTTGATTCCCAAATTTTCCATTTGAGATTTATCTCGCGGTTAACTTTTGACTGCCGTCGCGGTTGGTTCCCAATTGTCGACGTGGTTAGTTTCTCACTGCCGTTGCAATTAATTTCCGGCTGATGCTGCAGCTAGCTTCCAGCTTACATTGCAGTTAGCGTAAAACTATTGCGGTCTCAGTTTGATAATTAAACGTGCGCCATTCCACGCAGCTCTACGCGCACCGCCTGACATCAATCCTTACTGAATACCCTCCAAATGAGGAATCATTTCAAAGCCAGCAGCCAGATCCTCATCAGTAGGAACGTAGTCGGTCATCGAACCATCCTTGTAGGACATGTAAGCCGCCAGGTCAAAATAGCCTGTACCGGTCAGGCCAAACACGATAGTCTTCTCCTCGCCAGTCTCTTTACACTTCAGGGCTTCGTCCATTGCCACTCGAATCGCATGCGCTGACTCAGGGGCAGGCAAGGTGCCCTCAACGCGTGCAAACAACGTTGCAGCCTCAAACACTTTTGTTTGCTCAACCGCACGAGCCTCATCAATGAAGCCATCATGGTACAGCTGAGAGAGAATGGGGCTCATTCCGTGATAACGCAAGCCACCTGCATGATTAGGGGATGGGATAAAGGCAGAACCCAATGTGTACATCTTTGCCAGTGGCGTAACTTTACCCACATCGCAGAAGTCATAAGCGAACTTACCGCGCGTCATGGTAGGACAACTTGCAGGTTCAACCGCAATGAAATACGGCGCATCCTTACCTGCCAACTTATCCGCCATAAAGGGAGCCATTAGACCACCCAGATTGGATCCGCCACCAGCGCAGCCAATCAAGATGTCAGCCTTTTCGCCTATTTTGTCGAGTGCCGCTTTGGTCTCCAGACCAATAATAGATTGATGCAGTAGCACTTGATTTAAAACGCTTCCTAATACATAGCGACATCCCTCGGTCGAGACCGCCTCTTCAACTGCTTCAGAAATTGCTGTTCCTAGCGAACCAGAATTCTCGGGATCTTTTGCCAGAATAGCACGTCCCACATTTGTTTCATTGGAAGGCGAAGGAGTCACGCGAGCACCGTAAGTTTCCATAACTGCTTTACGATACGGCTTTTGCTGCGCTGAGCATTTCACCATATAAACATGCAAGTCTAATTCAAAGAAACCACATGCCATAGAAAGCGCAGTACCCCACTGCCCTGCACCTGTTTCAGTGGTCAAGCAGGTCAATCCCTGTTGCTTGGCATAATATGCCTGCGCAATAGCCGAATTAAGTTTATGAGAACCGCTGGTATTGTTGCCTTCGAATTTGTAGTAGATCTTGGCGGGAGTGTCGAGCGCCTTCTCCAAAAATTCCGCATGTACCAAAGGAGAAGGACGATACATCTTGTAGAAATCACGTACCGGTTCAGGAATAGGAATAAAACGATCGGTCGTATTAAGCTCCTGCTTGGCAAGCTCTGTTGCAAACACGGGCTCTAAATCTTCAACCGTTACAGGCTTTAAGGTTTTTGGATTCAGCATGGGTGCGTGATCGGTCTTCATGTCCGCACGCAAGTTGTAATAGTGAGTAGGTAATTCGTCTTCAGATAGATAGGTCTTGTAGTCGGTGCTTACTCGCTTGTTCATAGTAGTGTCTCCTTACTTTTTCTCAGGAGACAATGGGCAATAAAAAAACGCCCTGTCTCCTACCACTTACGTGCAGGGACAAAGAGCGAAACTCCTGCGGTGCCACCACTGCTTGACGCTATACGCGTCCACTCATGAAATGCAATCACATTTCTGCTCTATAACGGGAGCACCCGTCTTTTGCTACTGTGCGAATGCGTTTACCGTACGGCAAAACTGATCACTGATTCACAAAAGCCCTCGGAGGTCCATTTGATGATTCGCTTCCTGTCGGGATCCCAGCACCCCCGACTCTCTGTGAGTGCGCTACCACCGTTACTTCCTCGTCAACGGTTTGTTGGAAGCAACTATAACAAAACTTTGCATCTACTCAAGGTATTTTTCCTTAATTGGCAAAATGAAAGTCTGAGAGAGGGGGGTTTGATTTTTCTTTACTGTCATTTCCTAATTACCTATTGACTTAGTAGGTAATTAGTGATGATATATTCCTACCTTATTGGTAGGTTTTGAAAGGAACACTTATGACACGCCTTTATCCTTCTGTAGATCAGTTAGTCGGAAGCACTCCTCTTGTGCGACTTTCACATATAGAAAAAGCCCAAAACATCCCCGCTACTCTTCTCGCAAAGTTAGAAATGTTCAATCCGGCCGGCTCAGTAAAAGATCGTATTGCGAAAGCCATGATCGAAGATGCTCAGTCTCAAGGATTGCTCACCCAAGATTCGGTAATCATTGAACCAACCAGCGGAAACACCGGAATCGCTCTCGCGTCGATCGGCGCAATGAAAGGCTATCGCGTAATTTTGGTAATGCCTGAAACTATGTCTATTGAGCGTCGACAGCTCATGAAGGCGTATGGCGCGGAGCTTGTTTTAACCGAAGGAGCAGCTGGCATGAAAGGCGCCGTAGCGAAAGCTGCCGAATTGGTGAAAGAAATTCCGGGAGGCATATCCCTTGGACAATTTACCAATCCTGCCAACCCAGAAATTCATCGCCGTACCACTGGGCCCGAAATCTGGAACGACACCGACGGTGCCGTAGATTTCTTTGTTGCGGGTGTCGGAACGGGAGGAACTATTACAGGTGTTGGCGAATATCTAAAAGCCCAAAACCCTGAAGTACGCATTGTTGCCGTAGAACCCTCCGATTCAGCGCTCCTTTCAACAGGCGTTGCTGGCCCTCACAAAATTCAAGGTATTGGAGCAGGCTTTATCCCTAAAACCCTCAATACTGAAATATATGACGAAGTGATAGCCGTTTCTAATGATGATGCATTCGCCACAGCAAAACTTATTGCACAAAGTGAAGGTGCTCTCGTTGGCATTTCATCTGGAGCTGCCCTCAATGCCGCAATCCAGATAGCTAAGCGCCCCGAAAATGCGGGAAAAACCATCGTAACTTTATTGCCCGATACGGGCGAACGTTATCTTTCCACCCCGCTTTTTAGTGAATAGAAAAGAGGAATCTTATGGAAATATATGCCGATAACGCCGCAACCACCGCATTGAGTCCTCTCGCACTTGAGGCAATGCTTCCCTTCTTCGACCAAACGTATGCAAACCCTTCAAGTCTGCACGACCCAGGACAGCGCGCCGCCGAAGCGCTCGCACAAGCACGGGAGAGCATCGCACAATGCCTAGGATGCTCTGCTCAAGAAATCTATTTCACTTCAGGCGGAAGCGAAGCGGACACTCAAGCACTTTTAAGCGCTGCCGCTCTTGGCGAAAAAAGAGGTAAGAAACACCTCGTTTCAACCGCTTTTGAGCATCATGCAATTCTTCACACCTTAGAGGCGCTAGCAAAACGCGGTTTTGAAGTAACCTTGCTCGAAATCCCTGACACAGGAATAATAAGTCCCGATCAAGTTCGCAAGGCAATCCGTCCTGACACCTGCCTTGTTTCGGTAATGTTTGCAAACAACGAAATTGGCACCATTCAACCCATTTCGGAAATCGGTGCTCTTTGCCAAGAAGCAGGTGTGCTTTTTCATACCGATGCAGTACAAGCAGTAGGACATATTCCTGTTCAAATACAAGATTCCAACATCGATCTGCTTTCACTTTCTGGTCACAAATTCCATGGCCCAAAAGGAATTGGTGCGCTCTATGCTAAAAAAGCCATCCGCTTACAAAACCTCATCTATGGAGGTGCCCAAGAACGGGGTAAACGCGCTGGTACTGAAAACGTTCCCGCTATCGTTGGCATGGCAGCTGCGCTCAAAGAAGCCTGTGCCTTACAAAAGCAGCATCAGCTCCATCTATGCGCCATGCGTGACAAACTCATTGAAGGATTAGCACGCATACCTCATAGCGCGTTAAGTGGAAGCGCCGAAAATCGTCTGCCTGGAAACGTACATTTTTGTTTTGAGGGTATCGAAGGAGAATCTCTTTTGCTGCTTTTAAGCGATAAGGGAATCTATGCCTCTTCAGGTTCTGCCTGCACATCAGGCTCTCTCGAGCCAAGTCATGTGTTGCTTGCCTTAGGCAGACCCCATGAAGTAGCACACGGGTCGCTTCGTTTGAGCTTGGATGAATCTATTACCGAACAAGAAGTTGACTACCTAATCGACTCAATCACTGACGTGGTTGCCTACCTTCGCAGCATCTCCCCGTTATGGCAGGAATTAGTTGCGGGCGAAAAGGATTTTATTCTCTAATCGTTTCTTAATGACGCTTTGAATCCCCTGTCATTTTTTGGCTACACCCTTCCGAAGTATCTTTTACCCATATTTAGGAGTGAATACTCATGGCTTTATACAGCGACATTGTTATGGATCATTTTCGTAATCCCCGCAACGTGGGATCGTTGCCCGATGCTAACGGCATAGGCGAAGTAGGTAACGCCCAGTGCGGCGATATTATGAAGATCTATCTAAAAATCAACAACGACATCATTGAAGATGTGAAATTCGAAACCTTCGGTTGTGCCTCCGCCATTGCCTCCAGTTCGATGGCGACCGAGCTCATCAAGAATAAGCCCCTATCCGAAGCTCTCCAGATCACCAATAAATCCATCGTCGAGACTTTAGACGGGCTACCTGCTCATAAGGTTCATTGCTCGGTACTCGCAAAGGAGGCAATTGAAGCAGCAGTGAATGACTATTACGAAAAACAGGGCGAATCAAAAGCGCTAAACTAAAGCAAGGCAAAAACGAACAGCAGCCATGCAACTTACCTTGCCGACAATTGTGCGAGTAAACAACAAGCACAAAAAACTTTAAGTAAGGTCGATTGACTAGAACAAATGCATGGCTGTCTAAAACGTATAATTCGATTTTACGAAGGGAGGATACGTCATGTTTATTTCAACGAGGGGCCGCTATGCCTTACGCGTCATGATTGACTTGGCAGAAACCAGCAACGGCGAATACGTACCCATGAAAACCATTGCCGAACGCCAAGATATTTCCCTCAAATACCTAGAACGTATCCTTCCTATTCTGAAGAAGAACGGGCTTGTAGAGGGCATCCAAGGCAAAGGAGGCGGATATCGCCTCTGCCGTGCGCCCGAAAAGTACCCTGTTGGTGAAATATTACGCCTTACCGAAGGAGATTTAGCTCCTGTAGCATGCCTCGAATGCGGCGCTGCACCCTGCGATCGACGCAACGAATGCCGCACCATTGGAATGTGGGAGAAGCTCGATTCCCTCATTAACGATTACTTCGATGGGGTTACAATCGCCGACTTAATGAAAAAAATAAACAGTAAATAGGTAGAGCTTTACCTTTCGTTGTAGCTCGTATCGAAACGCCGCTTTGAAAGAATGCATGCAAAAACGTCGCCCTGGATTAGCTCCCTCAATCTCTGGGATAGGACAAAACAGGTGTGCGACATTTTAGCGACGTTATTTGCATTCTTAAAAAGCGATAAAGCGTGAAGCCGAGCTGAAACGAAAGATAAAAGCTCTACTTTATGCGTTATTCAGTTTCCTTATGGATTTAGTCAACCGCAAGCAAGCACTGACCAAGACGCTCAACTTCACCGAAATCGCCATGAAAATCTGAGCCACCGGTACATTCCAGCCCAAAGCGATCAGCTAATTCAGCACAGCGATCCCAGTCCGCCTGAGTATGGTCAGGATGAAAACGTTCAATCCCCCAAAGCCCCGCATCCACTAACGCAGGCACCATATCGTAGCTGTCCAATTGTCCGGGATGCGCCAACACCGCCACACCACCATCTTCAGTAATTGCGGCGACCGCATCACGCGCATCGACGTAGGTGATATCACGTTTACATATACCTTCACCTTTAAATAAGCTTTTATAGAGCGTTTGGTATTCCTGGCTCGTAAAAGGAGCCGTTGTGAGTGCTGCCATAAGATGCTGTTTGTAAAAACCCGTCGATGCCGCACGCAACTTTTTTTAACAGTTCATAGTCAAGACTATATCCTGCTTTTTCAATCTGCTCTTGCTGCCAAGCAGTATTTTCCGTACGAGCGCGCAAAGTAGGGCCACAAAGAGCAGCAATCGCTGGAGAGTTCTCCTTAAGACCAAAGCCAAGAATATGTACTTTGCGTTCTGGAGCAGGATTCCAAGCACTAATTTCTATGCCAGAAATATAGGTGATAACCGCCGATCCTTCGTTACCCGGAACAGCAGAGAGCGCTTGTGCCGCAGCGGCTGCATCATCGAACCCCGCCGTTGTGTCGTGATTGGTTATCGCAAGGTGAGTCAATCCTGCAGCTTGAGCCTGAGCCAACAACTCCGCAGAAGTAAAAGACCCATCAGAAATGGTTGAATGACAATGGAGGTCTGCGCGCAAGGGAGAAGCGCCATCCCATCCCAAGAGCTCTGATAAGGAAAGATTTGGTTTCATACTATTCCTTCAGTAAATATCCTAGCGCGCACCTTATTAAAAGGTACGCGCTTAAAATCTAGCGTACTTTACGCAACAATGCTTCCTTTTTGCATATTGAATTCGTGATCGCAAAGGCCCTCCATGAATTCTAAGTCATGGAAAATACCAAGCATGGTAGTACCTTGTGCCTTGAGCTGTTCGATCAATTCACGAACCTTCATCTTTGATGCTGCGTCCAAAGATGCCGTAGGTTCATCAAGAAGAAGCAAACGAGGCTGTTTGATCATTGCTGCCGCAATATTCAAACGCAGCTTTTCGCCACCCGAGAAGGTTCGTGGATACAAAGGCCAAAGCGATTCATTGATATCAAAATGATGCAGCATTCGTTCCGTTTCCGCCTTTGCACGTTCCATATCAGCAGAACCAAACGTTTCAAGTGCGCTTTGCAGCACGATATCGTATGCAGTCTGACGAGGCAGAGCATTCAAAAACTGAGAAACATATCCCATTTCATAAGCACGGATATGTATCATTTCTCGTTCCCCTACCGTGCACAAATCAACTTTTCCAAAACTGGCACTGCGATACCAAATGGAGCCTGACTCGGGCAAATTCGTACGATAAATGCAACGCAAAATAGTGGATTTACCGGAACCCGAACGTCCCGTAATTCCCACAAATTCGCCTTCTTGAATAGCGAGCGTAATATTCCGGCAGCCTTTGATTTGACGATCCGCCATATGCATATAGAAAGACTTAGACAAGTTTTCTATGCTCAGCAAAGGCTCATTTTCTACTACAGATTCCACAGCTACCTCCTAGCGATCATAGCCTTGGGGCTGATCAGGATAGTGAGAACGATAGACCGAATTACCACCTACGAAAGCACGCGTGATTACTGGAGTGGTAACGGTTCCTTCAGGGTTGCAGCCAATTTCGCGAACGAGCAGAATATCGGCACGTTTGCCTACCTCAAGAGAACCGACTTCATTATCAATACCAACTGCTTTTGCTGGATTTGCGGTAACCAACGCGAAAGCAGAAGGTAGGCTCATTTTGCATTCACGATGGAGGGTAAATACCGCATCAATGAGCGCCGCTGGATAATAATCGCTGCACAGCATATCAATCGCACCATTTTCAACCCCTTCACGTGCTGAAAGGTTTCCAGAATGACTGTGGCCTAACATTACGTTTGGAGCTCCTGCCAGCGTAAACATGCCGTGTTCCTTCGCTTCGTGCGCCGTTTTCATATCAATGGGGAACTCGGAAATTACTGCGCCAAGCGAATCCATGTATTCCACCTTCTCAGTGCAATCATCGTCATGAGAAGCCAGTGAAATACTTTTTTCATGAGCAAGGTCCGCCAAACGCTTCAAATCCTCAGGGCTGATTTTTTTAGCGTTTTGGCGATCTTTAATAAGCGCATCAACCTCTTCGTCAGTCATGCCTTCACGATAGCCTTTCATGGTGTTGCTATACACCAACAAGTCGCGATACTGGCCCTGACCAGGAGTGTGATCCATAAACGAAATCAAGTCTACCTTGTCTTCTGTAAGGTAGTGTTCAATTTCATCTACGCGGTCTACCGCATCAAGCTCTACGCGCAAATGCAAACGATGACGAATAAGGTGATCATGTTCTTCGCCTTCGCGAATTGCAGCAATTGCATCGAGCAACTTTTGAACATTTTCGAAATTGCGGATAGGTTTGTGATCAAACACGTGCGAACCATACGTAGAAAGAGAATGGTAGATGGTGGTCACCCCATGAGTAACCAATTCGCGGTCTACTTTATAAAGTGAAGTAGGCAAATCCATAACCACGCTCGGACGAGGAGATGCTACTGATTCAATATAGTCCGAATGAATGTCTACCATACCAGGCACTACATACGCACCACGTGCATCAACTACAGGCAAGCCCGTTGCAGCATCCACTACAAGCCCAGGATTACCTGTATCAGCAAAGACATCGGTTTCTCGAGTGCGCGCATTTGCAAGCGTTGGCTTAATATCAACAATTGTTCCCTGTTTAATAACAACATCATGATTGGGCAATATTTCGGTTTCGGTAACCACATTGCCGCCACGTATTACTAAAGAATTTGCTTCCATAGTTATCTCCCATACCTAAGTATTTATAAAACATCTCGTGCGGAGGTTGCCCGCTAGCCAAAGAGCACATACCAACCGAACGGACAACCTCCCAGAGATGAGAGAAAAAGGCCTATAAATCAGCACTTGAAATTCTTGATGTTCTGTAACCTCATCGCAGAGCTAGCCACATCGAAAGAGCACCAGTACTTTCTCGCGCTTTGCCTGTTAGAGCAGCGAGTACACCAATTGCTGGGTATACGCATGCTGAGGATCTTCTAGAATCTGATCGGTCAAACCCGATTCAATTACCTGACCATTCAGCATTACGAAGGTGCGATCTGCCAACATGCGAATTACGCCCAGGTCATGACTAACCACCAACATACTTACGCCGAAATCGCGTTTAATCTGCAAAATGAGATCAAGTACGCTTGCCTGAACCGAAAGATCAAGACCTGTGGTTACTTCGTCAAGCAACAAAATGGGCGGATTATTGGAAAGCGCTTTTGCGATTTGTACACGTTGCTGCATACCACCAGAAAACTGCTTCGGTGGTTCACCTGCGCGGCTGAGTGGAATATTTACCTTGTCCAGCAACTCGTTGCCGCGCGCACGCATGGTCTCTACATTGCGGTTACCAGCCGCAATCATCTGTTCGGCAATGTTTGACATGGACGAAAAGTTCATGCGTAATCCCAAATAAGGATTTTGATACACCATGCCTAAAACCGTATTGCGAACCTTGCGCTTATGCTGTGACGAAAGAGTGAGAAGGTTTTGGACTCCACCGTCAAAAGGAATTGCACGAACTTCGCCTTCCGTTGCTTGCTGATCGAAATACAAGCACTGCATGAAGGTTGATTTACCGCTACCGGATTCTCCTACAATACCTACAATCTCGCCAGGATAGAGATTCATGCTCACGTCGCGTACTGCATGAACTGTATGGCAGTGAGGGCAGATATTACGCTCAAGCTTTGCATCAGGAGAAAGGCAGTACTCGCACCCTTCGCCAAAACGTTTCGACACATGCGAAACGGACAAGCAAGGACTTTGTTCCATTTCTGGAATACTCATACTTATTCACCCTCCTGGTTTTGCTTACCGGCTTCCTGTTTAGCGGCCGCCTGCGCCTCACAGCGCGCATGGCAATAGGCCGTATCGTTGCATTGGTAATACGTCTCGCCGGTTTTGTCGTCGATCAATTCGTCCAAGTACACGCCTGTTGCACCACACAAACGGCAATGCTTGCCTTCGAAGTTTTCTACCGAGAAGGGATAATCTTCGAAATCCAGAGGCGCTACCTTGGTATAAGGTGGCACCGCATAGATTTTCTTTTCTCGGCCAGCACCGAGGAGGGTAAGATTTTCGCTCATATGCAGCTTCATCGTGTCAAAACGAGGAATAGGCGAAGGCGCCATAACATAGCGATCTTCCACTAAACAGGGATGATCAGCGTTGGTGGTGGTGTGCCCATAGCGAATGATTTGATCAAATAAACCAAGCCATGCGCCGGTGTAGTCAGCTTCAGCATGAAGAACAAGCGTCTTAGCCTCACTGGGCTCAAAATGACGCAATGGCTCAGGTGTGGGAACCTGCAACACTAAAATCTGCTCTGCCGATAGAGGCTGCTCAGGAATACGGTGACGCGATTGAATAATGGTAGCTTCTTCAGTGTTCTCTACGACATCTACATCGGTGGTTTCTACGATCAATTTTTTAATGTTGACTGCATTAACACTATCGTCAGCACCTTGGTCAATTACCTTAAGGACATCATCCTGCCCAATAAGAGACAAGGTAACCTGCAAACCACCTGTTCCCCATCCACGTCCAATAGGCATTTCTCGGGATGCGAAGGGAATCTGATGACCAGGAGTTGCGATACCTTTTAATACTGCACGACGGATTTCACGCTTAGATGCCTCGTCGAAGAAGGCGAAATGGTACAGCTGTCGCATAATCACTCCTTTTCTTCTTCAACGGCTGAACAACTTGCATGTTCGTCAGCGGCAGAATCATCTTCATCTTCAACCGTTGAACGAACGCTGGATAACTTAGATTGGAACGTTACGTAGTGTGGCAACTTCAAGTGGGATACAAAGCCAGTCGCCTCTACGCCATCAACGTGATACAAGACGAATTCTTCATCTTGGGTTGGATACTGCTTATCACCTTGATTGAGACAGAAGTCCAAAACACTCATTGCAATGGCCTTGGTTTCCAGATGCCCCATAACTAAGCCATAGCCCACTTCGAAGGACAGATGCGCCTTACCATTTTTGGTTGAATCAACGGAAAAGACACTTTCAACCTCGGTGACAGGAATGCTGCCAATGTAGTAAGAATCATCCTCGTTGTGGCCTTCGGAAAGCGGGTTGTCAATCAGGATCTCAAGAGTTCCTGCACGAAGTTCCCCTACCGTAGGATGCGAAGGGCCAAAACCGCGAATAGCCGCATAGCCAAGAGTGGTTACACCCTGAGTCATGCCTCGCGCAAGTGTTTGCAGACGAGCAGAACGAGGAGCAGGGAACGTCAAGGGTTCCATGGTTACGTCAACAGGCTCAGTGTCGTCATCTTCGTAAACCTCCGACAGGCCCTCTGAACGCAAGTAATCCATAACCTTTGGCAACGAACCCAAAGAAGCAAGAGCTTCTTCGCTTGCACTACCGCAAGCCTCTTCCAAATTCGCTAAGAATTCTTCGCGAATTCGAGCCTGATCTTCGGGAGTTTCGGCTTCTAAATCAAAGTTGATCAAACGATGAGAGTAGTCGCGCGTCACACCCAAAAGCTGACCACCTGGCACGTCTTTAAAGGCAGCAGAAATACGACGCTCTACCTGCATTTTTTCCGTATCGATCACGCGCGAAACATAAGGACGCTCCAAGGTTGACCTGAAAGCACGCAGCAAAAAGACTGCTTCTTCTGGAGATCCCTGCGCTTGCTTGAGCGCTAATGCTGCAAGACGAGGAGCATACAGGGAGGCTTCTCCCATAACCTGCTCAATAAGACCAGGGAAGGTTATTTCGATTTCTTCAACCGTTGAAGTATCGCCGTGAGCAACCCGCTCGTATTCAAGCAGTTTCAAGCTCTCTTCGATGGCAAGACCGCCACCGCGAACTGCTACATATCCCATGCTGCACCCTCCTTTTCAACCGACAGTATTTTGGTTGTACGAGGAATGCCTACCACATGGCCTTCAACGTCCACCAGGACAAAATCGACACCGCAAGGATACTCATCGGCGCGATCGCGACGTGCTTCAATCCAGTCGTTACGATCAACATAAAACGTATGGGTATCTTTGATGCCAGGGCCACTTACCACTACGCGATACACTTTATCGCCCTGAGGCACAAACCCTTCAGCGGCGCTTGACGCAGAAGATCCAGGAATGGTGTTGCCTGCCAATGATCCGCAGTTAATCACAATCGTTGCCCCTTTTTCTGGAGCAATCAAGGTACCTTCAAATGCTTTTAGAACAGCATCGCGACAAGCAAAAGAATGTGCTACATCGGGAATCATTATAAAATCTGCCTGCTCCAATTCAGCGGGATGCGAATGGGTATTAAGGACCACCCACTGAGTTGCTTCTTGCTCACGCGTTCCGGAAACCGCAAAGGTCACCGCCTGGTCAACCAGGGTCTTAACAACAACTTCGAAATGAGCGGGCAGAGGATTTTCTTCTTCGGCACCTACACGCAACACCTCGACTTCACCAAGCCGCCCTGGGCGTGCAAGCGCATTCATGATATTTCGAAAAGCACGTTGCAATATGTGCGTTTCAGCGTTATTTGCAATCATAACTACACTTCCATGGTCGAAAAATCTACTTGCGTTCTTAACAGCGCTTCGTTGCGCTTGCGCTTCTTTGCCTGAATGTGCTCATCTGATTCAGCAAGTCGCGCATTCCATCCTGCGTTTTCGCACGATGCAGGATCGAGCGTGTAGGCAGCATCTACTACTGCCAAGTCGAATGCTTTGTCGTGATCTTCTCCCATGACCATGCCATATCCATACGCACTACCAATACGTACCACGCATGAAGTCATAAGCGCTTCCCCTAAATAAAACTGGGAGCGCTGCGCACTTTCGCGCACTCGAAGCATGACAAGCTCTTCGGTTGGCTCTTTGACAAGGGCAACGTCATGCATCTGTTCGATTTCACGCGCAAGTTGATCGAGGATAGTGCGATCCCCCTCGAGCAAAATGCGCGTACGAACCTTTCTTTCCATTTCCTTTTTCTCTCCTGATTTTTCTCTCTAGTTTTGGACAATGAAGCGTTTGCGCAGCTGTGTGGCAACAATCTCCAGCACAATCGCAACCGCCAGACAGAAGTACACGATGACGCCTACTTCATGAATATTGAGATAGAAGCTACCTGCCAAGAACAGCTGATAACCAACGCCACCAGCACCAGCAACTGCTCCTACTGCAACCGCATTTACAAAGTTGATTTCAAATCGGATAAACGTCCACGAAAGCATTTCAGTGATCTTCTCGGGTACTACTGCCGAAAAAACAACCTGCCACCAAGAAGCGCCTGAAGCACGAAGAGCCTCAATGACTCCCGGATCAACTTCTTCGAAACTTTCCGAATAAGCCTTAACCAAATAGGCAACGCTATGGAATAAAAGACCGGTCACCGCAGCTTCTGGACCAAGACCAATAGCTACCGTAAAGATAAGCACCCACAAAATGGTTGGTACCGCACGGAAAAACGACATGATTGCCTTGATGACGTTTGATACCGCTTTGTTAGATAAATTCATCGCAGCAAAAAGACCAAAGAAAAAGGCAATCACTGCGCCAATGAAGGTCGTCAAAGCTGCCAGTGCAAGTGACTGGAGCGTACCAACAATGACGTCTTCCATCGTAAAGTGGTTCTCCAACCAGGGCTGAGTGAGCATGGTGGCAAAGTCTTCCAATGCAGCTGGAACTGCTTGCACTATCGGGATTTTGCCGTAGTCCATGATGATGAACGTGAAAACAGTAACTGCAGCTAAGATACCCAGGGTGATCCACAAAACGGTATTGGATTTATTTGCCAAGCGCGTTTTAATGCGTCCGCCATGACTTCTTTTGATGCCAAGCGTCGTATCATCAAACTGTTTTGCTTCAGCAATACGCTCGGCACTTGCAACAGCGCTAACCGAGGGACTCATATAATCTGCCTCCTCACGTAGTTAGAAATAGCTTCGCAGGCAATTACCACCACAATGATGAAAAGCAAGATGATTGCTGTTACGTCATAGTCGAAGCTTTTGTAATAGACGTTAAAAACAAAACCGATGCCCGTACCGGTCAAAATACCGACCAACGTAGCGTCACGAATGTTGGTCTCTACCATGTACAAAAGCCAGCTCACTACCGAAGTAATCGAAAGAGGAATAACTGCCTGAGTAACGATCTGCAAGTAGCTCGCACCTGTAGAACGCAGCGCCTCAATAACGCCACCGCTAATTTCGTCGAGCGTTTCCAAAAAGCAGCGTGTTAAATAACCGAAACTTCCTAAGAACAAAACAAGAAAGCCGGTAAATTCGCTTTGATTAAAAGAGAAGAGCAGAATAAAAGCCCACGCTACTGCAGGAATATTACGAAACAGCGAAGCAATTGCACGAACAATAAGTGAAGCGGGACCACCAATGCCTACCGAGCGGCATCCTAATACCGCCAAAACATAAGCAAGGATTGCTCCTGTCACGCTTGATGCCACCGCAGAAAGAATAGTGGAAAGCAGCGCATTAAGGATTTGGGGAACCCTATCAAGAGCCTCTACCGTGGGAACAAAATTAGTTGCCATCCACACTACCGCAGACGGAAAATCTAGAACTGCGGATACAAAGTCAAACTCTACTGCTGCCCCCGAAAGCGCATTAATAGCGATAAAACCCAAGGCAAGAAGGACAATAAAAATGCTGCGCTTACGAAAGAATTTTCGTCCTTCAGGCGAATTTGGAAGAATCACTTTTCCCGCATCGGCAATATCAACTGTGCCGGGTCCTTCGGCAGCTTTGCGATTCAAGAAAGAAAACGCACTCATAAGGCAGCTCCCGTGAAGGACTCTTCTTTCTTGACCTCAGATTGAGAAGTAGATGAAGCTTTCTTTGCAGTCGCTCCGTTTTCCGCTTGCGCTTCAGTATCGTTTACCACAATGCCAGGACGATCGGGTGCCTGATTTACCAATTCGCCCTCTTCTACGCCATCAGCGTGTTCGCGTACATAAGGCGTACCATAAATATAGGAAATCACCTTGGCATCCAACTCATCAGGAGTGCCGTCAAATACTAACTTGCCACGACGAAGTCCGATGATGCGATCAGAAAACTCTACCGCATAGTCAACCTGATGCAGATTTACCAAGCAAGCAATACCCAACTCATCGCAAGCCCAACGAAGCTGCTCCATTACTGTACGTGAAGAACGGGGATCCAAACTTGCAATAGGCTCATCGCACAACATCAAAAGGGGATCCTGAACCAAGGCGCGAGCGATACCAACACGCTGCTTCTGTCCACCTGAAAGTTGATCGGCACGCTTATAAGCAAACTCTGCAAGACCAACTTTTGCCAAAATATCAAAGGCTTCCAGTTTTCTTCCTCAGAATAAAGACCCAGCGCACCTGCAAGGCTTGATTTGTAACCTAAACGACCCTGCAATACATTCTCGATAGCGCTTGCACGATAAACTAAGTTGTAGTGCTGGAAAATCATGCTAATGCGTCGGCGCACCCCACGAAGCTGGCGCTTCGACATCTTGGTAACGTCTTCGCCATTGAAAATGATGCTGCCTTCGGTGGGGTCAATCAAGCGATTAATACAACGCAAAAACGTTGATTTACCAGCACCGGAGCAGCCAATAACACTTACAAATTCACCGCGACCTACCGTTACATTAATGCCGTCAAGAGCCTTGCTCTTGCCGTTGTAACTTTTGGAAAGGTCGTCGATAACCAGAAGATCTGAATCAGCCATAATTCCTCTCCGTTAATCAAACAAAAGACTTTATCTCGGTAAAACAAAGACCCCGCTGAGAAGACCTCAACGGGATCAGTGTCATCTCGCTCTCTTAGCCGAGGTTGCGAATTGGGTCATACCAGGAATCTTCAACAGCTACGAAAGCAGTCTTGTCGGATTCCTTCTCTACCAGACCAGTTGCGTTTTCATCTTCGCCGTCATAGAAGATTGCGGTGTTAGCAGCGGTATCAGCAGAGGTCATAGCTTCGGTGATCGCCTTCTGCTCGTCTTCGCTCAAGGTATCAGTGTTGTAGCAGAAGGGAGCATTCAGAACAGGGGTGATGCCGATAATGGTGAACTGTTCACCGCGTACCGTATCGAAAGGAGCTGCAGCGTCATCCTTTACCTGATATACCGCACCTACGGTGTTAGGCTCGCCGGATACCAGATCAAAGTACATATCAACGTCAATGTCGTCGAATGCAGCAGCTTCAGCGTTGCCGGAAAGCAGGTTAACAGCAGAGCCCTGGTGAGAATCGCCAAACATTACGGAGCTAAAGAAGGTACCGTCTTCGAGCAATTCATCAGAGGATTCAAGACCAAAGTGGCTAACAATAGAGCTTGAAGGAATTGCAAAACCAGAGGTGGAAGTTGCGGATACGAAGGAGAAGCTCTTACCCTTAATGTTGTCGATAGAGTACGTATCGCCACTTGCATACTGATCAGCATTTTCAGTCTTTACGCAGATGCGGCTGTAGTAGCAGGCTTCATCGAGCGTGCCATTTGCATCGCTTGCGGTAAACGCGCACTGAACTTTATCGTTCTTTTCATTTGCCTGTACATAACCTTCAGCACCAAGGTAGCCCATCTGAGCCTGACCAGAAACCAGAGCCTCAATTGCTACGTTATAGTCGGTCGTGGTCATGATTTCAACATCGCGGCCGGTAGCGTTCTTGATGATCTCAGCAACTGCATCACGGGAGGCTTCCATATCTGCAGAAGAATTATCGGGCAAGAATACAACCGTAAGAGGTTCGCTATTCGAAGAACCTTCACCCGAATTAGACGAGCAACCTGTCGCAAGCAACACGGTGCCGAGTGCGAGCACAGCAGTAAGGAGAACTGCAAGAGCACGCTTTGCGGTAGATACACCTTCCATTTGTTTCTACTCTTCCTTTCTTTGTTTTCTCTTGTCATAAAGCGACACGAGGCACTATATCGAAGGAAAATATTGAAAAAAATGGTTTGAACACGGTTCTAAAACAGGTTTAAGAAACGCTGGCGTAACTTGAAATACCCGTAACGTTTGTAAGAAAAAATGAGAAAAACGAGTTTACGTTTTACGTGCATTGAACGATTCTTTAAGAAAGTTCTTAATAAATGCATCTTGCATTTAACATGGATTCTGCGCTAGGAAACATCATGCATTGAGCGACGGCACGATAAACTTCTAACTTATTAACCCCAATGCGGCAGTTATTGACCCTAATTTGGCAGGCTTTCAATATGGAAATTCCCCTACACCCAGCCTCGCCACATCAAGCAATAATCTTTTAAAGAGCGGAAAGGTTCAAACGAACCGATTTTGACAAGTCGGTGCAGAAAATGATGAAGCTATTATTCATCGCGTGGCAAAAGTCGCTCAAGGTCATGGGGTTCCAATGGCGCGAATTGCCCTTGCCTGGCAATGGGCACGCGGAATTGCTGCACCTATTATTGGATGCTCCAAACCAGAACGCGTCGATGATGCTGTTGCTGCTTTAGACGTTACCCTCACCGAAGAAGAAATCGCCTTTATCGAAGAACCCTACGTAGCTCATGAACTGGTTGGCCCTCTGGCACGCCCTGGCGAGAAGCCTCTCGCAGGCACGACTGATCCTAATAAGAAATAACCAAACGGAATAACTAAACGGCAGAAGAGCATCCGCTACTCTTTATCACGCAGCTCCCAAAAAGCTACCGCGCTTGCGGCTGCGACATTAAGCGAATCTACCCCATGAGCCATGGGGATACGCACCGTGTAATCGCACGCCGCAATGGTATGCTGCGACAATCCATCACCTTCAGTGCCAAGCACCAACGCCAACTTTTCACAGTGCTTGAGAATAGGGTCATCCAGTGCAATTGAATCGTCGTTAAGCGCAAGGGCGGCGGAAACAAATCCTTCACTTCGAAGCAAATCTAATCCTACCTTTGGCCATGCATCAATTTCTGTCGTACCAATTCGCGTCCAAGGCACCTGGAATACCGTTCCCATAGACACGCGTACCGCACGACGATAAAGCGGATCGCAACACGCTGACGTTACCAAAACGACATCGACACCAAGCGCAGCTGCACTTCGAAACGCAGCGCCAACGTTGGTGTGATTGGTTATATCTTCCAAAATTGCTACACGACGAGCATTTGTTTTTTCAAGAAGCTCGCGCACTGACGGCAACGGCTTGCGGCGCATCGCGCATAAAACTCCACGAGTGAGCTCATAACCTGCAAGCTTTTCTATTTCCTTTGCTGGAGCAACAAAAACAGGAAGATCTCGAGATTTTTTCGATGCTGCTTGCGCGCGCTCAAGAAGCTTACTCATGGATTCCAGCTTATGATCAGGAATTAACAACGAGAGCGGCTCGTATCCTGCATCGAGCGCACGATTGATCACCTTGTCTGATTCAGCAATAAAAATGCCTTTTTCTGGCTCAAGCTTATTGCGCAACTGCACTTCCGTTAAGCGCGCATATACGTCTAATCGAGAATCGTCTAAAGAATTAATCGTCTCTATCATGTACACACCACTTTCAAAAGTGCCCATCGAAACCTTTAGCTAATCGAAACTATTATTAAATCGAACCCCTAGTTTTGCAAAAAGCATTATTACCAAAGGGAATTGGTGTCATTTTCGTGAACTTTAATGCCTGATAAAAACCAAAACTGACGCCATAATCGCAAACCCCATTACCGCTTTTCAGCAAGCACCAGGCAAAGTTTACACCACTAACAAAGCCACGAGCGGCAGCGTTATTACCGAAAGAACAGTAGTTAAAAACGTCACGCGTGCAACCGTTTTGGTATCACCCGAATACGCCAGTGAAAGCATTGTGCCATTCGACGCGACAGGCATTCCTGCCAAAAGAACCAAAATCGCCAAAATAAAAGAGTCATGCACGAATAACCCAAACACAAAGAACACCACTAAGGGCACTACGATTAGGCGTATTGCGGTGGTGAGATAGCTCCATCCGTCAGTAAAAATATCATGCAAAGGCATTTTTGCAATGGACGATCCCACCACAAGCATTGCTGCAGGCACAGTCATTCCGCCCAGCAAATCACACGCTTGCTGTATCGGGCTCCCCGGTGCATTGATTTCAAAAATCGCTAATATAGCCGCAACGCTTGAAGCGATAACTGCCGGTTTTAAAAGAGCATGCCCCACTGCTCCAAGCTGCTTTCGCCACCCGCGTCGCTCGTCATCTGATTCCACCGTGCCCGATATGAGCATTACCCCAACAGAAAAGATAACAATATTGAAAATGATGTTATAGATAGCAGCATAAAGTACTGCACTTGGATCAAGGACCGATGCCAGTACCGCATAACCAATAAAGCCGGTATTTCCAAACACCATCATGAATTCGTGAGCGCCACGTGTAACCTTAGGCATCTTACGATAAATTAATCGCCCAATTATGAGACTCAAAGTAATCGTTAAGACAAAATAAAGTGCCGCATATAACAAGGTAAACCCTATGTCATGCGCACTTGGCAAAGACTCACTTGAGAGAACGGAGTTTAGAATAAGTGCAGGAAGCGTGATATTAAAAACCAACTGTGAGAGCATCGTGTCGAAGGTGTCATTCATCAGCGATTTTTTACGTGCAATAAAACCGCAAATAACAATAACCGCCAATATAAACATCTGAATTGCAGTGTGCTGGAATACTTCCACTGTGATAGCGCTACCTTTTTTCTCGTGGGTTTAAATATTTCCGAAATATTATAGTAGCGACATTTCGCAAAATAATTTATTTCGGAACAATCCGATGCCCATGTTTACGCTCTATAACCATACGACACACCACCATGCATGCTGCTGTAACCGCCCAGGTAAGAGGATACGTTATTGCAATTGATTCTAGAGTTACGACATCCCACGTAAAAACAAACACGAGACATGCTCTCAAAAGGCAGATCCCTACAAAAATAATTACTGCAGGAGCAACCGAATGCCCTAATCCTCGAATGGCATCTCCCTGTACTTCAAGAATGGAATAAAACACATAAAAGGGAAATGTAATAGCAATAATAGCAAGACCGAGATTAATCACGATTTCGTCTTGAGAAAAAACCCAGAACGCCCAATAGCCAATTGCTAACATTACCATTGATAGTATTGCGGTGGTAACAAATCCTAAGCTTTGGCAAATCCAAACACCACGCGAAACACGCGCATGGTTTCCCGCTCCATGGTTTTGAGCAACAAACGTAGTAGTTGCTTGACCAATAGCAAGAATTGCATAGTAAATAGGCAGTTCAACCTTAAAGTAAATAGAAAAAGCAGTAATTGCCTCAACACCTAATAAGTCGATTTGATGTTGTACCACCACATTAGACAAAGTGATAACCATTGCCTGCAAACCAACGGGAATTCCAATGCGCAAAACCGTTACGAGAAAAGCCTTATCTAAACAAATTCGAGACCAGCGCAATGCATATCTTCGATCTACCTTTGTCAGAGAAACTAGCACAATACCCGCAGCGATACCATTTGATAGCAATGTCGCAAAAGCAACTCCTTCAATTCCCAGACCAAGCACACAAAGCGCAAGCCAATTCGCAGCAATGTTGCCTAGCCCACCAACTGTCTGAGCCAGTAAAGGAGTTCGAGAATCACCCAGAGCACGACAAACGCCAGCTGCCATGTTGTAAAGCGCAACTGCAAGCATTGCTATAAAATATACCCGCAAATATATCAGGGCATCCGCGACTGCCGACTTGGGAGTTTTCATTGCTTCAATATAAAGTGGGGCGAACAACAAGCCCACAATTGCAAGTACGATACCCGCTATTAGGCCTACCACTATCGATGCATGTATTCCGCGACTAAGCCGATCAATTTCTCCAGCGCCAAACAAGCGAGCCACTACAATATTGGCACCTACCGAAAGGCCCGTAAACAGCCCTATCAAGCAAGTGATAAGCAGCGTACTTATTCCAAGAGCAGCTGCTGCCTGAATACCTAATATATTACTTACAAAAAATAGATCGACCGTAGAATAAAGCTGTTGAACAACACTCGTAAACAATAGCGGTATCGCGAAAGAAAGAATTGAAGGAATGATAGGTCCCTTCGTAAGATCTTGGGTACGAGTTTTGCCACGAAAGCGCTTTTCGTTTCGAGGTAATTCACTTCCCTGTGTGAGACTGTTGTTATTCTCAAGATGCTCAGCACTATCTCTTTTAGTAGACTTCTGACTTTTTCTCAACAAAGACATGCTGGCCTCAAATCATCCTAAAATGTAATAAGCGATTCTAAGAGCCGTTTTGCGGCATCAGATTGAGGATTGGCAAATATCTGATCCGTTGATCCTTTCTCTACAATCTTGCCTGCATCCATAACATATAAACGGCAACAAAAACCTCGAACAACTGCCAAATCGTGGCTGATAAACAAACATGCCATAGAAAGCTCTTCACAAAGATTTTTGAGCAAAGCAAGAATATGCGCTTGTACGGTCACGTCCAAAGCGCTCGTTGGTTCGTCACAGATAAGAAGCTTGGGCTTACCGATAATGGCGCGTGCGATTGCGGCACGCTGACACTCTCCTCCTGAAAGTTCCCACGCATGTTTTTTCCGTACGAAACGGCAACCCTACTAACTCGAGGACTGAACGCATACGTTTTTCTGCTTGCACGCGGTTAAATCCTTCACGATACGCAAGTCCCTCCATAACCGCAGTACCTACGTTCATACGTTCAGAGAAAGAAGAAACTGGATGTTGAAAAATCATTTGCATATTTAATAAGGCATTCCTTGTTTGGGGAGAACGCCTTCTTGCAGAAATGCTTGGATCTATGGATATTCCCGCAAAATCAAGTTCACCAGAATTTGCCTGTTCAAGACCTATTATGATATTTGCAAGAGTAGATTTCCCGCTGCCACTCGTGCCGATAAGCCCTACGCATTCACGTTCGTCAACGCAAATATCTACATCCTTCAGCACATGAAACGATTCTTTTTCTGAACGAAATGTTTTATTGATATGACTCGCCGTTAGCAGCATGGTTACTCTCCTTGTTTCTGTCGAACCAAACAGTCGGCTTTAGTGCAAAATGCCTGATGGGTATTAGACAGATGAGTCATTTTTGAAAGAGTAGAGCAAGTTTTATCGCTATAGAATGCACAACGTTGAGCATAACTACATATTGTTTCTTGGAGTTGCGAATGGTTCAATGTCTGAGGCACAAGAGGCAAGGTGCCATCTGCTTTAGGAATCGCCTGTATCAAGTTTTTCGTGTAAGGATGAGCGGGTGTAGCAAGGACTTCCTGAACGGTACCGGTCTCTACCAATGTCCCATGATACATTACCCCCACATAATCAGCCATTTCTGCAATAACTCCCATATTGTGGCTAACCACAATCATCGCCAAGTTACGTTCTTCATGAATGCGCTTTAAAACAGAAAGTACCTGTGCTTGTGCCGCAACATCAAGCGCGCTGGTCGGTTCATCTGCCAATAAAACGCAAGGATCGCACGCCAAGCAAAACGCCAACACAACCCGCTGACACATTCCTCCCGAAAGCTGCTGTGGCAAACATTGAAGTACGTGCTCTGGGTTATCGAGGCCCATTTCATACAAAAGCTGAACCTCTAAAGCATGCAAAGCCTCCTTGGTCAGATTTCGATGAGCCCGAATACATTCATCGAATTGATTTTTAATGGTGTAGAGCGGATCAAGTGATGCCACGGGATCTTGAAATACATAAGCCAACTCTGCTCCACAAAGCGCAGCTCGCTTCTTGTATGAAAGCTCCGTTAGATCTGTCCCTTTATAGATAAGAGAACCCTTTTGACTGGCCTTACTTTGCCCCAATAAGCCCGCGATGGCACGTAATACGGTACTTTTTCCCGATCCGCTTTCCCCTACAAGACCAATTACCTCTCCCTGCCGAACCGACAGGGAGAGATTGCGCACTGCCTCTTTAGCGCCATACGAAATGCTCACATCACGTAATTCGAGAATATGTTGAGCTTGGCTATTCAACCGTAGTGTCCTTTGTGATGAAGTAGTACTCAGATGGAGCAACCGCAATGTTTTGCACATTGCTCGATGCTAAATACGCGGTCTGAGAATTGCCAAAGAAGATATAGGCGTTATCGTTGAGCACTTCTTGTGAAATCTGCTTTGCAATTTCATCGCGCTCTGCCTGATCGAATGTGGTAACCAGCTGATCAATCAAAGTATCTACGGTCTCATTGGAATAATTTCCAAAATTCGCAGAGCCACCCGTCTTAAATGCCATACTTGCAAAATAATTTGCATCGCCCGTTGGTGCCATTCCATACGAATCAATGGTCATATCAGGATCTGCACTATTGTAGGTTTCAGCATCCTGCAACCAATAATCAACCGTTGTAATGTCAAGCTGAATACCCACGGAGGCAAGCTTGGATTGTAAATCGTCCGCTAAGTTCACAAAGCGTTCGTATTGAGAGCAGTTGTAAAGCTCAAGCACACAAGGAGTGCCGTCAGGTAATTCACGAACCCCATCGCCATCAGTATCTACCACGCCTGCTTCATCAAGAGCACTTGCTGCAGCTGCCGTATCAAAGCTATCAACCGTGACATCAAGGCCTTCGGTGCCACCATAAGGAAGTACGGAACTGTATACTCCATAGCTTGGCGTTTCAGTGCCCGCACAAATTGCATTAGCATAATTATCACGATCAATGCAATAAGAAACAGCCAAGCGAACCGCATCATTAGAAGATACAGGATGAGTATCCTCGTTCATATTGAAGCGAATAAAATCAACACGAGTAGAATCTACGGCATGATGAGCGATATTCTCATCATTCTCCACCGTCGTTACTGCACTAGCAGCAGGCATTGCAATAACGTCAATTTCACCATTTTGCAAAGCCATAGTCATGGAGCCAATATCCATGTAGGTAGTCAGTGTTATGGAATCAAGCTGAGGGTCTCCATTCCAATAATTCTCGTTGGGAGCAAGAGAAATGTGATCTTCGAAAACGAAATCAGTTACTACATACGGGCCAGTGCAAGCAGTGCCTTCATTCTCATAATCAATACCATCGGCCGTGTAATAAATACAGAACAGCGGATCGCAGATCACATTTTGGAAGGAAGGTACCGGCTCGCTGGTGGTCACCGTTACCGTCTGACCATCGGCTTCGATAGATTCCAATGCAAGTGTTTCCGCAGCACGGCTATTTACTTCATAGGTACGCTCCCAGCATGCTTTAACCGAATCTCCGGTCATCTTTTCACCATTAGAAAACGTTACATCATCTCGAAGGTTAATCGTCCAGGTGTATTCATCAACGTTTTCAACCGACTCTGCCAACCAAGGTTCAATGTTGTAATCATCGGTGAGTTTCAGCAAGTTTTCGGTTACGCCATAGTACTCAAGTTCCCAACCGTCCCAGTTATAGGCTGGGTCGAGAGTTTCGTTATAGAAATACGCCGAAGATCCTGCTCGAAGTTCTTTTGAGTC
>ENA-OQBD01000362-OQBD01000362.1-human-gut-metagenome-genome-assembly--contig:-NODE-362-length-24829-cov-3.765687_pt1 | contig 24829 bp, 22 predicted proteins | sample MGYA00242742_ERZ504543 | MGnify/ENA primary metagenome ERZ504543 (study PRJEB26092, sample SAMD00036239) | human gut metagenome | host: Homo sapiens | study: EMG produced TPA metagenomics assembly of...
CACTCATGGGAATCAGCAGAGGCAGTCCTCCTTGTTTGTCTGTTACAGTTTCGTAAGCTAGGCATACTGAACCACTACGCATCATTGCCTCTGTTAATTCTTTGTCACAGGCAAAATGGAAGTATGTAAATACCAGTTGGTCCTTACGTACCAGATTATATTCACATTCGATGGGTTCCTTGACTTTTATAATCATTTCAGCGATGGCGTACACATCTTTTATAGTAGGAAGGATACGCGCTCCGACTTTCTCATACTCTTCGTCGGAAAATCCGCTGTTTATACCTGCGGTGTGTTGTATATACACCGTGTGACCTCTCTGTACCAACTCGTGTGCTCCTGCAGGGGTTAATGATACACGATTCTCGTTGTTTTTGATTTCTTTAGGAATTCCTACTATCATAATTGTCACATTTAAGGGGTTTGACTGCCTCAAAGATAACAAAATGTCAGAAAAGTAGGTTTTGTCCGGATATGTTTTTTTCGTAATAAATGTATGTTTAGCAACATTATTTTAAGGGATATTCTGTTTTTTATTTGTAAGTTTGCGGAGAGATTCAAAATTTTTGTGATGAGTTCTCCATAAAATAAAGAAAATGACTTTACGAAATTATATAATCATAGTAGCTTTGGGCAGTATTTTCACTGTACGGGCACAGGAAGAACCGGCTGCTCCTGTATTCCGTCCTCCTTTTGATTTTCCGCTTACTCTGAGCGGTAATTTTGGTGAACTGCGTTCTAACCACTTTCATGGAGGAGTGGACTTTAAAACCCAGGGAGAGGTGGGAAAACCTATTCATTGCATTGCCGACGGATATGTGAGCCGTGTACTGGTTACTCCCGGCGGATATGGGCAGGCTATTTTTATTACTCATCCCAATGGATATACTTCAGTGTATGGGCATGTGTTGAAATTTGCTTCCGCAGTGGCAAAAGTAGTGGAGGAATATCAATATCGGCATGAAACTTTTGCTGTGGATTTGAAATTCGAGCCTCATCAGGTCAGTTTCAAAGCTGGAGAAATCATTGCTTTAAGCGGTAATGAAGGGTATTCTTTCGGACCGCATCTGCATATGGAGATACGCCGTACGGATACTGGTGAATTGATAGATCCCTTACAGTTCTATACCGATAAAATTAAAGACACTACTCCGCCACGTGCGTCAATGATTATGCTTTATCCGCAGCGGGGCGCTGGAGTTGTGGAAGGCTCACAAAGAAAAAAATCCATATCTGTTGCTTCTTTGGGACAACCGGTTTCTGCTTGGGGGAAAATAGCCGCTGGCATTAAGGCATACGACTATATGGATGGCACACATAATAATTATGGTGTGCGTTCCGTGGTACTCTATGTGGATACGACAGAAGTTTTTCGCAGTACGGTGGATGGCGTTTTGCCCGAAGAGAACCGGATGATTAATGCCTGGACAGACTATGAGGAGAATGTAAAGAGGCATAATTGGGTGATGCGCTCACAGATTCTTCCCGGAAATAGTTTGCGCATGTTGCAAGCCAATGATGAAGGAGGGGTGGTTACGATTGATGAAGAACGTGATTATCATTTTCGTTATGAATTAGCTGATTTATACGGGAATAACTCGACTTATCGTTTCATTGTGCGTGGCCGTAGGCAGCCGATAGAGGAATATCATCCGCAGGTAAAACATTATTTGGCATGGAATAAAGGTAATGTGGTTCAGGAACCGGGTATGGAACTGGTTATCCCCCGAGGAATGTTGTATGAGGATGTGGCACTGAACTGTCATGTGGTTAAAGATACAGCCGCAATATCTTACGAGTACCAGTTGCACGATGAGCCAGTAGCTTTGCAGGCTGGGTGCACGCTGATGATCGGGGTACGCCATCTTCCTGTAGAGGATACGTCGAAATATTATGTGGCCCGTAAGTGGGGAAAAAGGAAAGGTTCAGCAGGAGGAATTTATGAAAATGGTTGGATGAAGACTTCCATCCGTGAACTGGGAACCTATACCGTAGCTATAGATACTTTGTCTCCACGAGTGACCCCATTAAATAAGGCACAATGGAAGACAGGTAAGGTTCAGTTCAAAATAGGAGATGCGGAAACGGGTATTAAGGATTATAAGGTGAAGATAGACGGCGAATTTGCCTTATTCGGTTTCAGTTCCAAAAATGCGAAATTGTGGATGAAGCATCCTGAACGGTTAAAAAAAGGAGTCGCCCATAAATTGGAATTGGTGGTGACAGATTATTGTGGAAACGAAACAAAAGAGGAATATGAATTTTGATGGTAAAATAAGTATTATACACAATTAAAAAGTTATATATTAATGAAGAATAAACTGATTTTAGGTGCTGCCTTTCTATTGGCGGCAATAACAGAGAGTTTGGCATGCACTAACCTGATTGTAGGTAAGGGAGCCTCGGTTGATGGTTCTGTTATCGTTTCTTATTCCGCTGATTCATACGGAATGTTTGGCGAGTTGTATCACTATCCTGCCGGTATGCATGAAAAAGGAACCATGCGTGATATCTATGATTGGGATTCGGGCAAATATTTAGGGCAAATAAAAGAAGCGCGTCAAACCTATAATGTGGTAGGTAATATGAATGAATTTCAGGTAACCATAGGTGAAACTACTTTTGGTGGACGGGAGGAATTGGTTGATTCTACCGGTATTATGGATTATGGAAGTTTGATTTATGTAGCTCTCCAGCGTTCTCGTACAGCTAAAGAAGCCATACAGGTAATGACGGATTTAGTAAAAGAATATGGTTATTATAGCAGTGGCGAATCATTCAGTATCGCTGATCCCAATGAAGTCTGGATTTTGGAGATGATCGGTAAGGGTCCCGGTGTGAAAGGTGCTGTATGGGTAGCAGTCCGTATACCGGATGATTGTATTGCCGCACATGCTAATCAGAGCCGGATTCATCAGTTCAATATGAATGACAAGGATAATTGTCTTTACTCTCCGGATGTGATTTCTTTCGCTCGTGAAAAAGGTTATTTTGACGGTATGAATAAAGATTTCAGTTTCTCGGCGGCATATAATCCTTTAGATTTTGGTGGTGTACGGTTCTGTGAAGCGCGTGTATGGAGTTTCTATAATATGTTCAACAAGTCGGTGGGAGATACCTATCTTCCTTATATTCAGGGGGACAGCAAAGAACCGATGCCTCTTTATATCAAGCCTTCCCGTAAACTTTCAGTACGTGATGTACAAGCGGCTATGCGCGATCACTATGAGGGTACTCCACTGGATATAACTAATGATCCCGGTGCCGGTCCGTTTAAAACTCCTTATCGTCTGTCTCCCTTGAGTTTTAAAGTAGGAGATCAGGAATATTTCAATGAACGTCCCATTTCGACTCAGCAAACGGCTTTCACTTTTGTGGCACAGATGCGTGCTAACCTGCCCGATGCAATAGGGGGAGTATTATGGTTTGGAACAGATGATGCTAATATGACAGTGTTTGCTCCTGTATATTGTTGTTCGGATCGTATTCCTGACTGTTATAGCGGTAAAGAAGCCGACTGTGTAACTTTTTCATGGGACTCTGCATTTTGGATTTATAATTGGGTGGCCGATATGATTCGTCCACGTTATAGCCTGATGATTGATGATATGCGTGCCGTTCAAAATAATTTGGAAGATACTTATGCGAATGCACAGGCTGGCATTGAATCTTCTGCCATGAGCTTATATGAGAAAGATCCTGTAAAGGCAAAAGAGTTCTTGACTAACTATAGTTGCATGACAGCCGAATCGGCAATAGACAGCTGGAAGAAATTGGGCGAATTTTTGATTGTGAAGTATAATGACGGTGCTGTGAAAAAGATGGCAAAAGATGGAACCATACTTCGTCCTGAAACCGGTCATTGCGCTCCTTTGGTACGTCCGGGGTATCCCAAAGAATTTTTGGAAGAACTGGTAAAGGCCACCGGTGAACGCTATAAGATGAAATAGGATATATTTTTGTATGTTCTGAAAATTTGATTAATTAGTGGAGGGGCAGGTTATGATCCTGCTCCTGTGCATAATAAGATATTTTTAGATTGTATTCAGGATGCCTGGGAACTTTCCCGACTGTTATATAGTAGTGATTTTTTTACCTTGTATGGTCTTCTGCTTTTTTATGACAGATTATTTTAGGGGGATAATCCTTTATATCTCTAATTTTCTTCTTTCAAATTTCTAGGATTTTTAATTTAATTCTTTTACATTTGTCAAGACGTAAAAATCGGATGTAATTATAAACCTTATAAATAACAAAAATTATGGAAAATGAAGAATTGATAAAGCAAGTGACAGAGAAAGCAGAGAAATGGTTAACACCTGCTTATGATGCCGAAACACAGGCTGAAATTAAGAAAATGTTGGCGAATCCCGATAAGACTGATTTGATTGAAGCATTTTATAAAGATTTGGAGTTTGGGACAGGTGGTTTGCGTGGTATTATGGGCGTGGGCAGTAACCGTATGAATATTTATACGGTAGGTGCTGCTACTCAAGGTTTGTCCAATTATCTAAATAAAAATTTTAAAGATCTCGATCAGATATCTGTTGTGGTAGGTCATGATTGCCGTAACAACAGCCGTTTGTTTGCGGAAATTTCTGCCAATATCTTTTCTGCGAACGGTATTAAAGTATATTTGTTTGAAGATATGCGTCCTACTCCTGAAATGTCATTTGCTATCCGTCATTTCGGTTGCCAGAGCGGTATCAATATTACTGCCTCTCATAATCCGAGAGAATACAATGGTTACAAGGCTTATTGGGATGATGGTGCACAAGTATTGGCTCCGCACGATAAGGGTATCATTGATGAGGTGAACAAGATTTCATCGGCTACTGACATCAAGTTTGAAGGTAACAAGGATCTGATTCAGATTGTGGGCGAAGAGGTAGACAGCGTCTATTTGAATAAAGTGAAAACAATTTCTATTGATCCTGAAGTGATCAAGCGTCAGAAGGATTTGAAAATTGTGTATACTCCGATTCATGGTACAGGTATGATGTTGATTCCGCGTGCATTGAAGCAATGGGGATTTGAAAATGTACATACCGTGCCTGAACAAATGGTGAAGAGTGGCGATTTTCCGACTGTTGTCTCTCCGAATCCGGAAAATGCCGAGGCTTTGTCTATGGCTATTGATTTGGCTAAGAAAATAGACGCTGACATTGTAATGGCTAGCGATCCGGATGCTGACCGCGTAGGTATGGCTTGTAAAAATGACAAAGGAGAATGGGTGCTGATCAATGGTAACCAAACCTGTTTGCTGTTCTTGTATTATATAATAAAGAACCGTATTGCGATGGGTAAGATGAAGGATGATGATTTCATTGTGAAGACTATCGTTACTACGGAACTGATTAAATCTGTCGCAGACAAGAATCACATCGAAATGTTGGATTGCTATACCGGATTCAAGTGGATTGCACGTGAAATCCGTTTGCGTGAAGGCAAACAGCAATACATCGGAGGTGGTGAAGAAAGCTACGGATTCCTGGCCGAAGACTTTGTCCGTGATAAAGATGCTGTTTCTGCTTGTACATTGTTGGCGGAGATTTGTGCTTGGGCAAAAGACCAGGGCAAGACCTTGTTCGAAGTTTTGCTTGATATTTATGTGGAGTATGGTTTCTCAAAAGAAACTACTGTGAATGTTGTGAAACCAGGAAAGAGCGGGGCAGAAGAGATTAAGGCAATGATGGAAAACTTCCGTTCTAATCCTCCGAGAGAAATAGGCGGTTCTAAGGTTGTTCTTGTCAAGGACTTTAAAACTTTGAAGGTGACAGATGGTAACGGGAATATAACAGAAATAGATATGCCGGAGGCTAGTAACGTATTGCAATATTTTACGGAAGATGGAACTAAGATTTCAGTTCGCCCGTCAGGAACAGAACCTAAAATCAAATTTTATGTGGAAGTAAAAGGTGAAATGGGTTGCCACAAATGTTTCGATGCTGCTAATGCAGCTGCTGAGGAAAAGGTGGAAGCCGTAAGAAAATCACTGGGAATTTAATCGAGTATAAGCATCGGGCGAAAGTCTGAGAGAATATTCATAAATAAAAGAAGGGGTGGTGGAGATGTATTTCTCTATCCCCCTTTTCTTTTATTTCCGTGCCATTTATATCAAAATCTACACTTCTTTGTTTATTTTTTGTTGTAACTTTGCCTTCTGTTTTAAATAAGGTAAAAGATATGATGTGGTTACTTTTGGCATTTCTCTCGGCTGCATTGCTGGGATTCTATGATGTATTTAAGAAACAGTCGTTGAAGGACAATGCGGTTATTCCGGTATTATTTCTGAATACGTTGTTCTCTAGTTTGATATTTCTTCCTTTTATTGTATTGTCAGTGTGGAGGCCGGGAATATTGGAGGATTCTATTTTTTATGTGCCTGTTGCAGGGTGGGAGGTGCATCGCTATGTGGTGTTGAAATCTGTTATTGTCCTTTCGTCGTGGATATTGGGATATTTTGGGATGAAGAATCTGCCTATCACAATTGTGGGACCTATAAACGCTACTCGTCCGGTGATGGTGTTGGTGGGAGCTTTAGTGGTCTTTGGTGAGCGATTGAATTTTTACCAATGGATTGGTGTGCTGATGGCTGTCTTCTCTTTTTTTATGCTGAGCCGCAGTGGAAAGAAAGAGGGAATAGATTTCAAACATAATAAATGGATTTATTATGTGGTAATGGCAGCTGTGTTGGGAGCGGTCAGCGGGCTTTATGACAAGTATCTCATGGCGCCTGTCGATCAAGGAGGTATCGGACTGGATAGAATGATTGTACAGTCATGGTATAATATCTATCAATTGTTTATGATGGGAGGTGTTTTGATGTTGTTATGGTGGCCGAAGCGCCAATCTACCACTCCGTTTCATTGGCATTGGTGTATTATTCTGATATCTATTTTTCTGTCGGCAGCTGATTTTGTTTATTTCTATGCCTTAAGCTTGGATGGTGCAATGATTTCCATAGTATCTATGGTAAGGCGTGGCAGTGTGCTTGTTTCTTTTCTATTTGGTGCAATGGTATTCCGTGAGAAGAATCTTAAAAGCAAGGCTGTGGATTTGGCACTGGTACTTATTGGTATGATATTTTTGTATTTGGGAAGTCGGTAAGCAAAAAAGACGGGGTGTGACTCATCGTGCATACCCCGTTATTCTTGATTACTCTATAATGATTTTATATTCTACATCAAACGTTTCTTTTGGTTCCAATTTCTGTATCCATTCACGGTCCTTTAATTCGCCCGAATACCCTACAGAATCGCAACGTCCATACCATGGTTCAATGCAAACAAATGGGCAATCGGGATGTGTCTTGGTAGGAGACCACAAAGCTACCAATGGAGAATTAAATTCCAAACTGATATGGGGCTTTTTCTTTTTATCCAGTAAGGTTATTTTTTTCAGTTGTTTATTGTCAAAAATATAAGTGTCACAATCAAAAGTATGAATATCAATTGGCATCAGCCCTTCTTTGTTTAATTTTAGTACATGACGTTCTGGTGATACGCACCCCTTTTCGGTTGGCATGATATATTCTAAGTCAGACTTTCGGTCAAAAACAAAGAAGCCACGATCCTTTGTAGCAGCATCGAACTCGGGGAAATAGAAAGCTGGGTGTGCTCCAATCTGGAAATACATATCCATAGCTCCCAGATTTTCTACACGCCATTTTACGGTGATTTTATTTTCTTCCAATAAATATCCCACCAGCAGGCGGAAGGGAAAAGGAAACTTGCCCAATGTATCAGGAGTGCTTTCCAACCAATATACAGCTCCTTTGTCTTCTTTATAGGTTAGTTTGAAGTCCATATCACGTGCAAAACCGTGTTGTCCTATTTCATAAGTATTTCCGGCATGACGGTATTTATTGTTCCACACACGTCCTACTATAGGGAAAAGGACAGGTGAACGCCGTCCCCAAAATTTAGCGTCGCCCTGCCAAAGATATTCTTTGCCATCCTTTTTGATACTTTGAAGCTCGGCACCATGCTCGGCTATTTGTACAGTCAGGATAGAATTAGATAGTGTTTCCATGTTTCTTCGTTTATAAATTCTTTTTTCAAAGGTAGGGATGTTTCATGACATGACAAAGTGAATCTTCATCTTTGTGTAAATTTTATCTAAAAGGCTGTTTGGGTCAAATAAATTTTAATAAAAGTATATGGTTGTGTTTATTTTTGCTTATGTTTGTCAATAAGCTATGAAGGAGGATAAGATGGAGAACATACATTTGATATTTAAATTTTTATGGTATAGTGTATTATTTTGTATATGGGGAGTATCTTGTACAAGTTCCGGAACTTATAAAAAGACCCAAATGGATATCTATATGCAGTATTATGATTTTATAATTGATTCATTGTCAAAAAATCCTAGTTATGTATGTACCCGGACTGCCAGGCAAATGTCGGTTGCCACAGATAGTGTGGCGTATTACCATTATCTTGTTCTTTTGGCAAAAGCATATATGTTTAAATCCGAGATGGATTCGGCTAAACTTAGCATGGATAGAGCGGAAGTATTTTGCGATGGAGCTGAACCGTCATCGTTAATTAATGATTTGTATGCTGAGATTTACAATATGCGGGGTAATGTATGTGTTCGTCAAGGGTTGACAGATTCTTCAGTGGTATGTTTTCAAAAAGCATTTGATTATCGTTTGAAGGGTAGTAACAGAGATATGCTTCATGATATTTCTATTAATTTGGCTGATGCTTTTGTCCGTACCGGTCATTATGATAAAGGCGCGATGTGGTATCGTAAAGCTTTGTCTTACTGTGATTCATTGAAGATTCCTGAAGAAAAACGTTTTCCTGTTTATTACGGATTGGCACAGGTTTATATGGAACTTCGTGATTTTACGTCTTGTGATCATTACTATGAACTGGCTGCCCGGCAATATGATAAGATGCTTCCATTTGAGAAACATATTTATTTGAATAATCGTGGTAATTCTTATTATTTTCGTGCTGATTATCCTAATGCTTTGGAATTTTTCAGAAAAATCATTATTGTTAGCTCGTTCTTATCCGGATATGATTTTTGAGGAACATCTGACTGAAATGAATTTGGGAGAAACTTTTCTATTGATGAATCAGGTTGATTCTGCCGCATACTATTTAAACCTTTGCAGTGATTTTTTTCGTTCTATCGAAAATCAGACGGCTCTCTATTATTTGGATACCCAATTGATTGAACTTGCCTTGAAGCAGAATAATTTGTCTTTAGCACGTAAACGTATGTCTGAGGCTATACAGCCTGATTATGTGGAACCGAATATGCAGCATATCCGTAACCGTTACCTGCAACATTATTTTGAAGAGGTGGGGGATTTCAAACAAGCCTATTATTATCAAATGGAAAATCAGCGTATTGATGATTCTACACGTAATGAGCGTATTAAAATGCGTACAGCTGAAATTGATCTGAAATACAGTCAGGACACCACGCTGATGAAGCAGAAAATTTTTATCCAGCAAAAAGAGAATGAAGTACTGGCGCTGAATCAGACGCTTTACCTGTGGATGTTTGCCTGCATCTGTATTTTGGGGCTCGTTGTTTTTGTTTACATGTACAACAAGAGACAGCGTTTCCTGCTGCAAATGAAAAGTCAGAATATGATTGCCACTTTGCGTATGGAGAATATCCGTAACCGGGTTTCCCCCCATTTCATTTTTAACATTCTGAACCGTGAGATGGGAAACTACACCGATGAGCAGGCCGGAAATATGCGTGGGTTGGTAAAGCTGATGCGGCGCAACCTGGAACTGACCGAACAGCTGTGCGTTACCATGGCCGAGGAACTGGACTTTGTCAATACGTTTATCAACCTGGAACGTGAAGCATTGGGAGATAGCTTTATACTGTCCACATCCATAGATGCTGCCATCCATCTTGACCAAGAAATACTTCCTTCCATGATGATACAGATTCCGATAGAAAATGCCATCAAGCATGCCCTGAAGGACAAAGAGGGGATGAAAAGACTGTGGATTGATATCAAGAAGACCGGGGAGGGAATCTGCGTCAAGGTGCGTGACAATGGGGGAGGTTACCGGATAAACAGTGCCAACCATGGTACAGGCACCGGTATAAAAGTGATTCTTCAAACCATACAGTTGTTGAACGCCAACAATAAAAAGCATATCGACATATCCATAACCAATGTGCAGCTGGAAGACGGAGAAACCGGTTGCGAGTTTGCTGTCTTCCTGCCTCAAGGCTATGATTATAATTTGAAAAAGATGGTTTAGTTATTATTTTTGCTAGGATAGTGTCCGAAACGGTCGCTATAGTTCCATAACCGGAGTGTCGGGTTTGTGCGTTAAAACATGTTTTAATACTTTTGTTCCGTTAATAACTAAAGCAGGATTGTTTACTATGGATAAACTATACAGGGTCGTAATAATTGATGATGATGAGTTCTCTGCGGACAATCTTTGTCTGGAGCTGAAGAAATATAACAGGCTGTCTATAGACGGGATGGCACGTAACGGTGCGAATGGCCGGAAACTGCTGGAAAAGGTTCATCCGGACTTGCTGTTTCTGGACGTGGAATTGCCGGACATGAAGGGCATGGAACTGCTGGAACAGCTAAGGGGGGCAATCACTTGGAATATGCAGATTGTGTTCTATACAGCTTATGATAAGTACATGATTTATGCTATCCGTGGGGCAGCTTTCGACTACTTGCTGAAGCCTATAGACAAGAAGGAGCTGGAAGGGATCATTGACCGCTTCATGAAAAAGGCGGAAGAGTCGGCAGCCGCATCTTTGGTTATCCCTCCGCGTGTGTATTCGGCCGGCGAGCATACTTTTATGATATCCACACCCATCAATGACTTGCGCATTCTGCGCTCCATTGACATCGGTTTTTTCCGTTATAACTCCGACCGGAAACTGTGGGAAGTGGTGCTGAACAACCAGCTGCCTTTGCTGCTGAAGAAAAATACTACGGCCGATCATATCAAGGGATATGACTCCTGCTTCGTCCAGATCCATCAGTCGTATATCATTAATATCAATTATCTGATGATGATTAAGGAGAACCGCTGCGTCATGTTTCCCCCGTTTGAGAATATTACGGAACTTCAGGTTTCCAAGAAGTTCAGAAAAGAATTGCAGGATAGGTTTTATTTGTTGTAGTGAATCTATTGATGACGTTGAAAATACAAGTTTATAGAAAGTGATTTTAAGTCACAGTGGAAAAGCAGGAGTCGTGAGATTGCTGCTTTTTTTGGTTTTTAGTGCTTAATTTTCCCTTTGCGGTATATGGAAATGAGGCTATATAGTCGTTAATTTAGATAGAATAGTATGCTTGTTAGGCTGTTTGATACTTTCTCTTGGTTTTGTGAATTTGTAAAAATGACGTTAAATTGTTTTTCTTTGAAGCCGCATAAGGTTAAAAAAAAGACATGTATATGAATGAAGTAAAAAAAGTAATATTGTTTTTATTATGCTGTGCTATACCTTTTAGTTTTTATGCACAGAAGGCGCGCCAAAATGCTGTAACAAAGAAATGGGGATATGAGCAGACCGAAAATAAAGGATGGTGGGAAAAATTCAAAATATAGGGGTAATTCTATGTTTGGTGGATGGGATGCGGCTTTAGTAAATCAGGATTATGAGATAAATTGGTTGATTTCTCCACAATATGAAGGGGTGACCAAGAGATTTACAGAAAAGTTGGCAGGAGTAGTTTTAGGAGGAAAAGTAGGTTTTATAGACATACACAACCGTTTTATAATTAAACCGCAGTTTGAAAATGCAGATGATATTCATGGATTTAATTTAGGACTGTCTGCGGTAAAGAAGAATGGCAAGTTTGGCTTTATAAATAAAAAAGGAGAATTTGTCATTGAACCTCAATTTGATTACGCTGATAATTTTTAGAGATAACATGTTGGCTACAATCAAGCAAGAGGGTAAGTTCGGGGCTATTAATTTAAGGGGAGAAATCGTTGTTCCATGTAAATATATTCTAGAAGAAGCAATGATAAGCGTTCCTATATCCAATAAGGTATATCGCCAGAAACAAGAAGAAGTGAAAAATGCGAAAGGGAACGGTGATTTTGATGATTTGCTTGATAAAATCGCTGAATGTAGCAGAGAGGTCAATGAAAAAATTAATAATCCTGGAGCAGAAGTTATAACCGATTCTCTCAGAATAAGGGAAGATAATGGTAAAATGGGCCTTGTAGTGGGAGGACAAACTGTAATTCCTACAGAATATGAGGAGCTTATAATAGCAGAAGATGGATTTGTTCTTGCTTGCAAGCAGGATAAATGGGGGGCTTTGGATATATATGGGCGTACTATATTGCCTTGTGTTTATCAATGGGTATATTATGATGTATCGGCAAAGGTCTGGATTGCCAAAAGTCTTGCAATGGGGCTATATAATAGTCAAGGTGCTTTATTACTACCGGGAAGGATTGATTATATAGGTAGTTTTGTGGATGGCAAAGCACCTGTTTGGCTGAATTCCGTACTCGGTTGGATAGATACGAAGGGACAACTCTCTGATGGCTTTGCAGAGGATGTGACAGAATCCTTTTTGAAAGAAGAAAAAAAAGGGAGTGGCAGGTGCTTGGGGTATGTTTAATTTATTGACAGATTTGATTCCGGACTATGCCATGGCCCACTATTATATGGGAAAAGGGCAAGTGACTGATGGCATTTATTCTAAAGGAATGGAGCATCTGAAGATAGCGGCAGAATTGGATCCGGATAATGGAGAAGTAGCGTTAGCGCTGAAGCAAGCCAAAAAGGACAAGAAGAAAAGAACGTTGAATACGATTGGTTACATTGCAAGTGTGCATAATGATTTGGAATCTACAAACTCTAATTCTTTTAAAGATGAAAGCAGAAATCAAAATAAGCCTTCATCCGGAATTAATCTGGGAGTTTCTATGGATGAGGTAGATGCCCTTGGTGGGTCTACAGCTACTGCTATAGCAGGAGGTAGTAATCATTGTGGTTTTTTGAAATATGTGTTAGAAGATCTTGAAGAAAAGATTCAGAAGAATACGGGCGAATTGATGGGAGAGTATTATCGGAAAGTGAAGGATGAATATTTGCAGTTTGCCGGTAAAGAAGGGTGTGAACAATAATATATAATTAAAGAATAGAATTATGAGAGTAATGAATGTGAAATTTGTCGGTAGAATCATTATGACGGTTCTTTTTGTATTCATCTGTATTGGAGTGCACGCAGGTGATGACCCTTTAAAATATGAGATAGAGGGAGAAGGAGTAGGTGCACAAGGTACTTATTTGGTAAAAGTGACAGTAATCCAGAAGAAAAGTAAATTGGATGCCGATGTGATCAAGAAGTGTGCAGTTCATGGGGTGCTTTTTAAAGGATTTTCCAGCCAGACTTCACGCACCCGGCAGAAACCTTTGGCAGGAAGTATGGTGGTAGAACAGCAACATCAGGATTATTTTGATGTCTTTTTCCAAAAAGGAGGTTCTTACATGAATTTTGCCAATATGGTAGGAGAGAATCTTTCAGTGGTGAAGATGGGAAAGCAGTATCGAATTTCAGCAGTGGTTTCCGTTGCGAAAGACGCCCTCTATCAAGAGCTGGTATCAGCCGGAGTTATTAAAGGACTAAATAATGGATTTTAGCTTATGTATAAGAGGTTGATTGTTACTTTTCTGATACTGGCTGACGGATTATTGTCTGCTTTTGCCCGGCAGGCTCGTGATGTGATTAATCTGAATAATGGTAACTTGTATCATTGAAATTAGACTATGAATTTTAAAGAAGAAAAAATTATGAAACATCTGTTTTATACGTGGAAATTGGGATGTCTGCTTTTACTTATCCTTGCCGGATGCAGCAGCAAAAAAAGTGTTTCTTCCTATCATTCCTTTGAGAGTGAATGTTTGGGAGTAGAACTGGATGGGTCGGAAACACTTCGCGCCTGGGGCAGAGGGAAAAATCGTACAGATGCTATAGAGCAGGCAAAGAAAAATGCAGTAAGAGATGTCTTGTTCAAAGGTGTTGTTGCCGGTAGTCGTGAATGTAGTGTGCGCCCTTTGATAACAGAAGTGAATGCACAGGAACGGTATGCATCTTATTTTAACGACTTTTTTAGAGACGGAGGGGAATATCTGAAGTATGTAAGTATGGAAGATAAGAAAACAAATTCTAACACGAAGGCTTCTAATAAAACCCAAATTTCTTATTCCACTACGGTGCGTGTGCTTCGTTCTCAATTACAGCAGAAACTGATAGAAGATAAAATTTTAAAACCATAAAGACAGAAAAACATGAAAAAATTATATGCTATTTTATTTCTTGTAGCACTTATACACACCGGAGTGTATGGGCAGGCTAAAAAACCCACCATTATGGTTGTTCCCGCTAATGTGTGGTGTACCCATAATGGTTATACACAAAAATATAACAATCAAGGCACTATTACTGAAATTCCGGATTATAAAAAGGCATTGGATAATGATTTGAACTTGGTGAATGTCATAACGAAAATAGGTGAATTGATGGCTGAAAAAGATTTTCCGTTGAAGGATATGGCATCTTCTATTCGTTCCATAGAGCAGAGTTCGGCGGAACATGAGATGACTACCAGTTCTACTTCGGGAGCTTCACTGGCAGAGTCTCCTTTGGATCGGTTAATGAATAGAGCTAAAGCTGATATTCTGATTGAAGTAGTTTGGAATATTAATACAATGGGTCCCAAACGTTCTGTTACTTATACTTTGCGAGGCTTGGATGCCTACACTAATAAGCAGGTCGCAGCGACGCAAGGTACGGGAGAACCTTCTATGGCTGCTGAAGTGGCAGTATTGTTGGAAGAAGCGGTAGTAGACAAGATGGATGCTTTCGTAAGTCAATTACAGAAACATTTTGATGATTTGATGGCTAATGGCCGTGAAGTGGCATTGGAAGTCCGTGTGTTTGATAATGGGAGCGGCGTTAATTTGGAAAGTGAATTTGGGGGGGCTGAACTACAGGAAATCATAGAAGATTGGGTGGCGCAGAATACGGTGGCTCATCGTTTTAGTTTAACTGATGCAACTGAGAATATGATGCTTTTTGAGCAGGTACGCATTCCGCTTTATCGTGAAAATGGAATGGCTAGAGATACAAGAAGCTTTGCAAATGATTTGCGCAAATATCTCAATCAGAAAGCCAATCTTACCTGCAAAGTAATGACGAAAGGGTTAGGTAAAGCTGAATTGGTTATCGGAGAAAAATAGAAAAGATATGAAAATAAGGAATATGATATTTGCCGCTTGGTGCGCATGTTGTGCCATGTCTGTGGCAGCACAGGATTGTGAGATAAGCCTTACCATAGCTAAAGCTGCCCAGAAAGAGGAACTTCCATCCCAGGTACAAGAGATTTTAGGAAATCGTTTAGCTGCGGCAGTGGCCGGTCAGGGGAGTGTTGCCAATTCCAATTTTACACCATTCTTTATCACAGCTAGGACCAATACTTTATATAAGGAAACATTGTCCGGTCCTCCTGTCAGTACAGCGCTTACTGTTCAATTGACTTTGTATATAGGCGATGCAGTAGGGCAGAAAGTATTTTCTACTCTCACTGTGGATGCAAAAGGAGTAGGTACTAATATTAACCGGGCATATATCAATGCTTTCCGTGCAATAAATGGCAATAACGTGAAAATACAAGAATTTATACGCGAAGGGAAAGAAAAAATTATCTCTTGGTATAATAGTAATTACAGGCAAATATTGGTAAAAGCGCAAAAAAGTGCTTCTATGCATGAGTATGATGCTGCATTGTATTATGTTACCTCTATTCCTGAATGTTGTGTCGGCTATGAGGAAGCTAGTAAACTGATAGACACTTATTATACTCAATATGTGAATTATAATTGTCAATTGATTATGCAATACGCCAGATCCGAATGGGCGAAGTCACCCGATGCGGAAGGTGCTTCAAAGGCTTTTGACTGGTTGGTTTTCATTGAACCGGGAAGCAGTTGTGAAGGTGAAGCTAAAGTTTTGTATAATGAAATAAAGCAAAAGGTGACCAGTGATTGGGGATTTTTGAGAATCGTGAGAAATATAAGGATGAAGCGGGGCTGAAAAAGCAGAGGATAGAAGCTGCCAGAGCTATAGGTGTAGCATTTGGTAATGGGCAGCAACCGGTTACTACTAATATTACTTGGCTCCATTAATTCAAGTTCAAATGATTTTAAATAAAGAGAATATGAGAAATAAAAAAGTTATCCTAATTCTATGTCTGCTGGTGCTGGTCAGTGGCTCTGTGCAAGCTCAGAGGTTGAAGGCCGTGCAGAATGAAAAGGGGCGTTATGGCTTTATGACGGAAGACGGGACGGTAGTGATAAAATATAGATATGATGAAGCTACTCCCTTTAAAGACGGTATCGCTAAAATAGGAAAAGATGGAAAATACAGTCTGATTAATGAAGATGGTGAAATCATTACAAAACGGAAATATACATATATCGGTGAATTTTATAACGGGGTTTGCCCCGTCGCTGAAGGTGGAAATACTGAAAAAGGAGTAATGCTAACCACGGGTGGGCTCATAGGCAATAAAGCTAGTAGCAATACAGGTGAAAAATGGGGGTTGATTGATAAGACAGGTAAGGAAATCCTGAAAACCGATTATGAAGCAATGGGAGATTTGAATAAGAAACTGATATATGTCTTGAAAGGCAAGAAGTTCGGGTTCATTGATTCAGCTGGCAATATCATAGTGAAGCCTACTTATAATTTTATTGGCAGTTTCAATAACCAAGGAATCTGTTGGGTTAATATCGGTGGCAAATACGATAAAAAGAACAACATGGTGTCTAAAGGTAAATTCGGGTTAATCAATGAAAATGGGCGGGAAATAATTCCTGCCAAGTATGAAGATGTGGGCAACTTCCCTGTTTTGCGAGATAAGAAAACCGGAGCTTTGCTTGATGAGGCTGCCTTTTATACCAAGGCAGACCAGTCTGCATTTCCGGCTACCAAGCAGGAAATACAGAGCTTGCTGCTTCCCAAACCTCATGCCGCTGAGTCCCAGTTGTCTTCATCGAGGGTCGATTATTTTTATTTCATTAATAAGAAATCCCAAGGGTTGGTAGATATCCATGGAAATACTATTATTCCTTTAACTGCCAATCAGGCTATTCTTCCTCCTTCAGACAATATGCTTAGGCTTGCTAAAGTGGAAAAGAAGCAAATAGCTAAAGCTTATTATGATTTGGATGCTGAAGTGATGGTCAGAATATCTTCTTCAGAAAAGGGAAAGTTTGGAGCTTTCAGCCATAATTTAGCTCCGGTTTCATTGGATGATGAATTGTTTTTCATAGATAAAAAGGGGAATAAGGTGATTGGTGGCCTGTCAAAGGCTTTCCTAAGTAATGAAGGATACCGGGTGGTACAAAAGGGATCGGCTTTTGGCGCTATTGATTCTACAGGGGCAGTTGTTATTCCTATTGAATATACCAATTCGCTTACCAGCGTGAACAATGGACGTTTGGGAGTACAAAAAAATGCTTCTTGGTTTTATGTGGATATGAAAGGACAAATCGTATCCGATAAGTATGACCGTATAGGCAATTTTCATCAGGGGTATGCATCCGTATGCCTGAACAAATTATGGGGGGCTATTGATTTGCAGAACCGGGTTGTCGTTCCTTTAGAGTGGCAAGGTGTAGCTCCTATAGTCGATCCGAAATTGATATGGGTGAAAAAGGATAACCTGTATTATCTTTATGATGGGGTGCAAAAGTCTGTTCGTCTGAAGCAGGGATTTGCCAATGCGTCCAACTTTGATAATGAGATGGCTTATGTGATGTCTGATGGAAAGTGGGGGATTATTGATCGCATGCAACCGTACTGGTGCCTTGCTTGTTCGAGAAAGAAGAGGATATGGTCTTGGCCAAACAATATATGTTAGCGGAAGACAAGAAGAACTTGACCGAAATAGAGGCTCTTCGAGTGATTGCACGTTTTGACCCGGATACAAATATGTTTAAGATAACCTCTGTCATTCCGGATAAACATTGGGATTATTAATTATTGAATGTTTGAAAAATGAAAAGATTCATTATAATACAGCTGTTGGCGGTGGTATTCGCCGCTCAAATTCAAGCCCAGGGAGACGGCGAAATAAAATATCGCCGCAGTTCTCTTTATAGCATGATGATCAATCACGAAGGAAGAGAATTTGGTGATGAAATAAAGGATGTTTTTCTCAAAATTCCTGTCCCTGATAAATACAATAACCATGATTTAAGTGTAAAAGTAATCTATACTTCTGAAAAGAAATTGGATAAAAACCATGAGGAGATAGATGAATTTATCAGAAACAATGGTATTGCCAGCCGTATGGTAGGACGCTGGTTTAACCGTGATTACATGACAGGGATCTGTGATGTGGAACTGGTGAAAGAACGAGGGCTGTATAACGCTTCCGAACTGGACAAGGCTCTGGCATCCAAGACTCAACGCGGAAACGCTCTGCTGGAAGATGCCGGTGAGGACTTGATTGGAAATACTTTTCTTATTGTGAATGACATTCGCTATATTGACCGTTCAAAAGGTTCAAGTGTGTGGGGAGGAATTGTCAAAGGACTGGGTGCGGCAGCGGCTATTTACACCGGTGAGACATCCTATATGGATTTAGGTAATTCTACGGGAGATATGGTTGCATCCTATAAGGGGTTTAAAGTAAATATTGATACTTATCTCTATCAACTGGTTTGGGATGAAGAGACCGCAACAAAATTCTATACTCAATATTATACTGATAAGGATAATAAGGAGAAGGTGAATGCTTTCAATAATAACCGTAAGATGTTCAAGTTGAAGTATGTGGGCAGCCAGCATAGTGATGGAAGTAACACTTCCTTTTTGGGTATTAACTTGGACGAGCCCCAGCAAATGGTGCGAAAGGCATGCCAACGTGCCATTGATGAAAATATAGCGAGTCTGCAAAAGAATTTTGACCAGTTCAAAGTAAATACCCCTTAATTAGTGTTTCTCCCCTTAAAGCTTATATTGGCTTGAAAGAGGGAGTCACTGAAAAGTCTAAATTTGAAGTACTGGAAGCCGAACTGAGCAAAGAAGGCAAAATGACTTATAAGCGTGTAGGAGTGATTCAGCCTAAGGAGAATCTGATTTGGGATAATCGTTATATGGCTTCCGAGGAACAGGCTTATGGTTCGGACTTTGGTTTTACCACTTTCCGAAAAGTGTCGGGTGGCGATTTTTATCCGGGAATGTTGATTCGTGAAATAAAATAAGTGTTTAAGTTAGCCGGCTTCGTCAACAGAAGTGAAAATTGGTTGCTTGCCAAAAAAGATTTGTTGATATGGCTGAAATAGTGAAACATAAAACAAACAGGCGTTTATTCTTCGGAAATGAACGCCTGTTTGTTTATGTTTTAAAATGGTTCTATACTGCCAGCTTGGAGAGGTGTGAAAAGTAGAACTGTTTTTTTGATGGCTCTTCCAATTTCATATCATATAGAGCTGGAATGTGAAGCTTAATTTACAAATTTTCAAGCTTGTCTTATTGGCATAATTTATTTATTGTATATATAGTCGTTAATTTTAGCTGCTTGGTATCTGCTTTAGTGTGTTTAGTGTAAATCTTGACAAAATTGATGGTTTTTTTGAATATAAAAGTTGCAATACATTTGCAAATGTAAACTTATAGAGTCAATTGTTACGAAGTATGGAAAAGACAATTATTGCAGCACTTTTAATGCTGATTTCGTTAATATCGTATGCACAGGGTTTAATGTGGACTGCGAAGGCTGAACTCAATATGAGCAGCATGTCTAACGTAGAGGAATCTAAAATGCATCCAGGTTTCTATGCAGGAATAGGAGCTGGGTATGTTATTGATGAAACTCGGTCTGTCCGTCCTTCTTTATTGTTCACTATGAAAGGAGTGAAACAAGATTACAAATTTTAATAAAAATACTGCATTATGAAGAAACTGTTTTTTATCATGGCTATGTCCGTATGTGCATTCACGGCACAAGCACAAATCTACTTCCGGTATTCGTGTGGGGTTAAATATGACCAGTGCTACAGGGAAGTATAATGATCTTATGGCAGATCAAGATTATATATAAAAGCTATATGGGTTACAGTATCCATTATTTTATAGATGTTCCTGTGATTGGAAACTTCAGTATTCAGCCTGCTGTTGGACTTTCTATGAAAGGTATCACTTATGAGTACGATAAATTTACCACTAAAAAGTCGCATCGGCTCGATTTGGATTCTTATAAGAAATATGATGTGACGGAATCTCGCGGCACTAGTGTCACTCAAAAACATAATCTGGGATATTTGGACGTTCCTATTTTATTTGCTTATGCTTTACCTTTGTCAGAATCGTTTAGGGTTCAGTTGGGAGTGGGGCCTTACTTCTCTTATGGGTTGTTTGGTAAGTTTAAATATGAGTCGGATAAATATTTGACAGTATCCCCCGATAAATATGGAGAAAATAAACATACCATAACCAAAGATGATTGTCCCTCCTTTGGCAAGAATGATGATGCGGACGATCCTAAAGGTAATATTAACCGTTTTGATTGGGGAATTGCCGTACAGGGCAGCATTTATTGGAAACGCTTGTTTTTGAATGTCGCTTATCAAAAAGGTTTGAAATCGGCTAATATTACTGACGAGAAGAATGAAGGGAAAGATAAATTGGCCCTTTCCAATTTGTCGTTAGGGTTAGGCTTTATATTTTAAGTTGTGAACAGGCTGAGGAACTGCTGGAAAATAGAAGAATAGAGAGGCATCAGAAATTTGATGAAACTTGTCCACCCTTTCTTGCCGAAATGAAGAATCTGTCGGATGTAAATGGAGGTTCATTTGGAAACGTATGTGTAGAAACCCGTTTCCGGTCACTGTTCCGTATCGTTCCGAAAGTCTTTATTCTTTTCGGAAAAGACAAGGACGTTTACAAAAAAGATGAAGACGTCTGATAAAAAGAACAAGACGTTTCATTCCAAAGATCTATATCTTTCAATCTTTAGTTTAAGTCTTTCCGGCTCTACCGGTTTAGCCTTCTCCTCCGAAAGGGAAGGATGCTGGATGTGACGGCAAAACTTGGTACAGGATTTCGTGGAACTTGCTGCAAGATCCGACAGAACTTGTATCAAGATTCTGAATACTTTAGCAAGGAAAGTCGCAGTTTCGAGGCTGCACAAGCTTACCGTGTTTATTGCACAAGCCTGCTTTGTCCACCGGACAGGGCAGGCTTGTGCAATAAACACGGTGGATAAAGTGGTGGCTGCAGGCATTTTTCTTGCATAAAATAATGTATTGCCATCACCTCTCTAACTCCCTATTCATAGGGAGTACAGGGAAAAGGTGACAGCAGTGGCAACAGAATTATAAAACTCTGTTGTAGGAAAGTGGGTCAATTGGAAACGACTCCTCTGTACAACACACGTTATCTTTTATTTTCTTTTTCCGGATAATGAGGTCCATAAAGCATGGTCTTCTCCTTGACCACCAATCGGCCGTCCTTCACGAACTCTTCGCCGCGTTCACTTAAGTGGCGAGTCATTTCATTACGCATTTCCGTCAGCTGCTTCCTGTATTTTTTGTCATTGACGGCATTGTGCAATTCCTGAGGGTCTTGGGTCAAGTCGAATAACTCTTCGGTACCGGTATGGATACGCCATATATATTTTATTTTGCCGTCAGTCAGTGCACACCAATAGTTATCATCACTGTAACAGGTGGCATGCTCCAGATCCAGATACTTGCGCCAGTTTGTTTCCATGCCTTTGGCAAGCGGTAACAAGGAACGGCCGTCCATGTCAGTGGGGATGGTCACATCGGCTGCATCGAGGAAAGTGGGAAGAATATCACGCAACTCTACGGGAGCGTCTGTTTTTCCCGGTGTAACGTGGTTGGCAGAAGGCCATTTCACGATGTATGGCACATGAGTGGAGCCCTCGTATGGATAGGTCTTTCTCCAGTGATAATGGTCGCCCATCATATCGCCATGATCGGAAACGAAAACGATTAATGCGTCATTATACATATCCTTTTCTTTCAATGTTTGGATAATTCTGCCTATCTGTTCGTCAATGAAAGTGATGTTGGCATAATAATGACGTCTGGAATTGCGTGCATATTCATTGCCAAAATTACCGTATGGAGCGTCTTGTGCCGTTTCTTCAGAATTTAGTTTCTTGGCGTATTTGCCACACCAGTCTCCGATGGCAGGATCGGGTATTAGGGCATCCTTATACATGTCCAGATATCTTTGTGGTGGATCATACGGACTGTGCGGACGGGCAAAAGAAACTTTCAGAAATAACGGTTTGTTGGTCGGATCGTAGTTGCTGATAAGTTCACAGGCCATTTCTCCTGTCCAATAGGTAGGATGGAGGTTTTCGGGCAATTTATAGATACTTGCCGTATGGTCGTTCCAGCCTATGCCGGTGGCGTCAGGATTCTTTCCGGGGGCTTTTGTTTGGAACCATTGGCGGTAATCACTGGTGAAATTCTCGTCCTCCACGCGTCCGCTTTCATCTAGCAGAGTGCCTTCGAAACCATGTTTTATCCGTTGGGGATGCCAGTGCATTTTACCGATTCCAAAAGTATAATAACCAGCGTCTTTTAGCATCTGTGGCATTTCGTATTTATATTCGGGAGATACTTTTCCATATCCCAACAAGCCATGATGCCAAGGAGAAAGTCCGGTCAGCAGACCTGCACGTGCCGGAGTGCTGCTTGGACAAGAAGAATAACCATTCATAAATAATGTTCCCTCGGCAGCTAGTGCGTCCAGGTTAGGGGAGATAACCGCATCGTTTCCCATACAGCCTATGGCATCAGCTCGCTGTTGGTCGGTCATTATCAGTATGATATGAGGATGTTTTTGTGCGTATGCAAAAGAGGAGCACACTCCGGCTGTGACAGCCAATGTACATTTCAAATTGGTACAATACTCATATTTATTTTGGTTTTTCATGGTGTTATGCAGCAAAGATAATAAATTATCAGATACATTGAGCTACAAATTAGAACGGAAAAGGTTTGATATGCATCAAATTGTTTTAATAGAAAGCTTTATCGTATCTTTGTAACCGTTTAATAAACCTATAAAAAGATGAAAAAGAAAACTTTACTGAAAAGTATTTGGATTTTATTGGTGATGTGTGGGGTGTCTGCCAATGCCGGAGCTCAGGATTTGAAATCTATATTGTCGGGAGTGGCGAAAGCCGTTGTCGGAAATAAGGCTACGACAGCTTCTTCCATTATCGGCACATGGACATACTCCGGTCCTGAATGTCAGTTCGAAAGTGAAAACCTGTTGGCAAAAGCCGGTGGTGAAATGGCTGCCAAGGAAGTGGAAGAGAAAATGATAGCCGTATATAACAAAGTGGGTATGAATAATATCCGGTACACCTTCAATGAAGACGGAACTTACTCGTATCAGATGAAAAAACGTACGGTCACGGGGAGTTATGTATTTGATGACGCCGCGAAGACAATCACCATGACAGGCAAGCTGGGACTGAAGACAGTGGCTTATGTTACGGTAACAGGGAATGACATGAGTATGGTATTCAAAGCAGACAAGTTAATGTCCATTCTAAAGACCATTACCGGAGCAGCATCGAAAGTGAACTCTACCGCAGCTACCATCAACAGTGTGGCGGAAGCTTATGACGGTCTGATGCTAGGCTTTGAGCTGAAGAAATAAACCATGAAGGCATTTATAGTTTAGGCATGGATTCCACGGAAGATTAGTTCCATAAAATTCATGCCTAAACATATAACAAAGTACTTTATTCTTTATCCTTCAGTGCGGCAAAGATAAGTCCTTCCAGTTCTTCCGCCAATTCCGGATTGTCCTGAATCACCTGTTTGGAAGCATCACGACCTTGTCCCAGTTTGGTATCATTATAGCTGTACCACGAACCGCTTTTCTTAATAATGCCGAGTTCGGCTCCCAAATCGATAATTTCTCCGGCTCTAGAAATACCTTCGCCAAACATAATATCGAATTCAGCTTTGCGGAAAGGAGGAGCCACTTTATTCTTCACCACCTTTACACGTGTCTGATTTCCGATAACTTCCTCGCCATCTTTCAACTGTGTGGCGCGACGGATATCCAAACGTACCGAAGCATAGAACTTCAAGGCATTACCACCGGTAGTTGTTTCAGGATTACCGAACATTACACCGATTTTCTCACGCAACTGGTTGATAAAGATACAAGTTGTGTTGGTCTTACTGATGGCAGAGGTGAGCTTGCGCAGTGCCTGTGACATCAAACGTGCCTGAAGTCCCACTTTATTATCACCCATATCACCTTCGATTTCAGCTTTCGGTGTCAATGCTGCAACAGAGTCAATAACAATAATATCAATGGCTGAAGAGCGAATCAATTGTTCCGCAATTTCCAATGCCTGCTCACCATTGTCCGGCTGTGAGATCCACAGGTTATCTACATCCACTCCCAGTTTGGAAGCATAGAAACGATCGAATGCATGTTCCGCATCAATAAAAGCAGCGATTCCTCCCGCTTTTTGAGCTTCGGCAATAGCATGGATAGCCAATGTTGTTTTACCGGATGATTCAGGGCCGTATATCTCGATGATTCTTCCCTTCGGATAACCGCCTACACCGAGTGCAGCGTTCAAGGCGATGGAACCGGTCGGGATAACCTCTACCTGCTGAACGTTTTCATCTCCTAATTTCATGATAGAGCCTTTACCGAAGTTCTTCTCTATCTTATCCATTGCAGCTTGCAACGCTTTCAATTTTTCGCTAGCTCCGGAACCCGGTCCTGCTGTGAACTGGAATTTCTTCGTTATCTTTTTAG
>ENA-OQBD01000364-OQBD01000364.1-human-gut-metagenome-genome-assembly--contig:-NODE-364-length-24741-cov-3.815837_pt1 | contig 24741 bp, 21 predicted proteins | sample MGYA00242742_ERZ504543 | MGnify/ENA primary metagenome ERZ504543 (study PRJEB26092, sample SAMD00036239) | human gut metagenome | host: Homo sapiens | study: EMG produced TPA metagenomics assembly of...
TTTTTCCAGTGCTCTAACACCTCATAGTCAAGCTCTGTTTCGGCAGCTTTCGTAATCGGCAACCATCTCATCATAGTTTGTCGTAACACCGTATTTATCCAGCCACTGCGCAGCCATGTTTAATTTGAAACAGAACACACCACAATTCCAGAGTGCACCCATATCCACAAGTTTCCTGTGCGGTCACCTCATCCGGTTTTTCACGGAATCCTTTTACTGCAAACGGCTCGGATCCGCTTTTTTTCAGGAACGATATATCCATATTTTGTGGATGGATAGGTCGGCACGCCGCCGAGCAGTCCGATCACACTGTCCTGTTTTTCAATATATTCACCCAAAGATTTGATCTTATTAAAAAACTCTACTGTAGTGTATGGATCTACCGGCAGAAATGCAACCACATCATCCGGCTTTGCACCCTTGTTTGACAAAAGATAGGCACAGGATAACATAACAGCCGGGAATGTGTTGCGGCGCATAGGCTCAACCGCAACTTCTGCCTGTCCGTCCAACTGGCTCTCGATGAGCTCCACCTGGGAATCGCTTGCACAAACGATCGTATTTTCGGAAAGAGATGCCGCTTTCAGCTGTCCAAAGACACGCTGTAACATGGAACATTTTTCGGTGCTTTCCGAATGTTCCGCTTCATCCGGGTTCATTAACTTAATATACTGCTTGGAACACAGATCATTTGATAACGGCCAGAGACGCTTTCCGGAACCGCCTGATAATAAAACAATATACATGTTATTTCTCCATTCTACGCTCTTAGCGCTCTGCACGCATCGGATTGTGCAGGAAATCATCATAAGTCAGGCGGATTCCTTCCTCTAACTCTGTCTTATATTTCCAGCCGAGTCCCTCTAATTTGCTTACATCAAGAAGTTTTCTCGGTGTTCCGTCCGGTTTTGTGGAATCCCATTTGATCTCACCCTCATATCCGACTACTTTGGCAACCAGTTCTGTCAGCTCTTTGATGGTCAGCTCTTTTCCGGTTCCAAGGTTCACGGTCTCGTTTCCGCTGTAATGGTTCATCAGATATACGCAGGCATCTGCAAGATCGTCCACATAGAGGAACTCTCTGAGAGGTGTACCGGTTCCCCAGCAGGTTACCTCTTTTAATCCGGCCTCTTTTGCCTCATGGAAACGACGGATCAGTGCCGGAAGCACATGGCTGTGCTCTGGATGATAATTGTCGTTTGGTCCGTAAAGGTTGGTCGGCATAACAGAAATATAATCAGTTCCGTACTGACGGTTTAAAAACTCGCAGTATTTTAAACCGCTGATCTTTGCAAGTGCATATGCCTCATTGGTTTTCTCCAGTTCACTTGTCAGAAGGCAGCTCTCTTTCATCGGCTGTGGAGCCATACGCGGATAAATACAGGAAGAGCCTAAAAACATTAACTTCTTACATCCGTTTTTCCATGCCTCGTGGATCACGTTCATCTCAAGAACCATATTGTCATACATGAAATCAGCGAGTGCTTCACTGTTTGCCATGATACCGCCTACTTTTGCGGCTGCAAGAAACACATAATCCGGTTTTTCTTTTGCAAAAAACTCCTCCACTGCATCCTGACGGCAGAGATCTAACTCTTTGTGTGTTCTTGTGATGATATTTGTATATCCTTCTTTTTCAAGCTGACGGACAATCGCGGAACCTACCATTCCTCTGTGTCCGGCAACATATATTTTTGCATCCTTTTCCATGATCTTATTCTCCATTTCTGTCTGTTTCCCAAGACATAACAAGTTTGAGCGTAAGCACAAACTTGTGTGTGAAAAATCTTATTTTTCACACTTTTCTCCAAATGTTATTTTTCGTTTTTTACAAGCTCCATATCATGCGCTACCATGATCTTTACAAGTTCCTCAAAAGTAGTTTTCGTCGGATTCCAGCCAAGCTCTGTCTTTGCTTTTGCAGGATCTCCCCAGAGATTTACAACGTCGGTCGGACGATAGAACTCCGGTGAAACTTTGATAACAGTCTTTCCGGTTGCTTTGTCGATACCGACTTCATCCATACCCTCGCCCTTGAACTCAAGCTCAATGCCAGCCTCGCGGAATGCGTGCTCACAGAACTCGCGGACAGAGTGCTGCTCACCGGTTGCGATCACGAAATCTTCCGGTTTGTCGTTCTGTAAGATCAGCCACATACATTCAACATAGTCTTTTGCATAACCCCAGTCACGCAGGGATGATAAATTTCCAAGGTAGAGCACATCCTGTTTGCCCTGGGCGATTCTTGCTGCTGCAAGGGAGATTTTTCTGGTTACGAAAGTCTCACCACGGCGCTCTGACTCATGGTTGAATAAAATACCATTACAGCAGAACATGTTATATGCTTCACGGTACTCTTTTACGATCCAGAAACCGTACTGTTTTGCAACTGCATACGGGCTGTATGGGTGGAACGGTGTTGTCTCGCGCTGTGGAACTTCCTCTACTTTTCCATATAACTCGGAAGTGGAAGCCTGATAAATACGGCAGGTCTTCTCTAATCCACAGATACGGACTGCCTCAAGCACTCGGAGTACTCCGGTTGCGACAACATCTGCTGTATATTCCGGCACATCGAAGCTGACACCAACATGGCTCTGTGCAGCGAGGTTGTAGATCTCATCCGGTTTAATGCTTCCGATCAGACGTACCAGACTTAAAGAATCAGACAGATCTCCGTAATGAACGGTAAAATTCGGATTGCCCTCTAAATGGTCGATACGCTCTCTCTTTTCTACGGAAGAACGGCGTACCATACCGTGTACTTCATATCCTTTTTCTAAAAGAAGCTCTGCAAGGTAGCTTCCATCCTGTCCTGTGACACCTGTGATCAATGCTTTTTTACTCATTTCATCTCTCCTTTTATGAATTCTATGATTATTTTGCTAATATCAAAATTTTAAGCCGTTGTATAGATTAATCTAATTTTTTTGATTTTGCAATTGAATATATTGGTCTAAAATAGTATTATATTGCTATGCAAAAATTATTTTTTGAAAAATATAAAACCTCCGAAGTTACAAATACGCGAAGCGTCATCAATACCCCCTCCGCATTTACCCGCAAAAATTTCTTCCACATACAGGAAGCTGGCTATTTAAAAAGCCTGAAATCACATTTAAGCAGGCGGAGCGAGCTGAATTCCTACCTGTTTTTTGTCGTGCTCTCCGGCAGTGGCGAGGTCACCTACCGCGAACCGTTATCCGAAGGCGGAATGATCTCTTCAACGGCGCATGCGGGTGACTGTTTTTTTCTCGACTGTTCCGGGGAATACACCCACATCAGTACGGATGAAGATCCATGGGAACTTCTCTGGATCCATTTCAACGGTCCCGAGGCCAGGGCATATTATACCTATTTCAGGGATCACCATAACTGGCATTTCCGCTCTGCTCATTTCACAGAACTGATCAACGCAATCGAGAGTATCATCCGCTACAACGAAGAACCGACCGATGACACCGATCTTTTAACTGCCCAGCAGATCATTCATATTTTAACGCTCATCTGTACCGAGTCTAATGAAAAAAATGAACTGCTCTCAGATAAACTTAAAACAATTCTGCACTATCTGGACGAACATTATACCGAAAATATCTCCTTAGACCAGCTTGCGGAACATTTTTTTATCAGTAAGTATTATCTTTCACGGGAATTTAAAAAGGAATTCGGAACGACGGTCATACAGTATGTGCTGGCAAAAAGGATCAATAATGCCAAGGAGCTGCTTCGGTACAGCAATTCTTCGATTGAGGAGATTGCGCACCTGTGTGGGATCGATGATGCGAGTTATTTTAATAAGGTGTTCCGGAAGATGGAGGGGTGTACGGCGTCGGAGTACCGGAAACGCTGGTAGAAGTGGGTGGCTCGGACGTCTGGAAACGGCTGGGTGGAATTTGCAGTAAATGGCTCGGACGCGGGGAAACGCCTGGCTTTACGTTATGTTTTCGATAGGCGTTTCACCGCTTCCTATCTCTACTTTGGCTTTCGTCGCAGGCGTTTCATTACGACATGGCTCTACCTGGTCTTTCGACGCAGGCGTTTCTTTAACCGGTTCAGTATTTCTGAAAACACAAGGCATCCCTGGACGGCGGCGGTAATGCGCAGTGCATGATACAGAACAAATGGTACAACTGCGCCGCCCGGTACAGGAATTGCGATAAATTTGGATGCAATACGTTCGACAACTTCTAAGGCAAAGATGTGGAAGGCGAGCAGGAAGATCGTATTTTTTCCGACGTAGGCGATGAATCTGCCCGGTGCCGTATTTTCGATCAGTTTGCCAAACCAGATGCAGAGCAGTGATCCGGTGAGTCCGACGATGATGAAAAATGGGACGCTGAATGCTCCGTAGATGCCGTATTCGCGGATGGACATATTGATGCCGGGATCAAGACAGCTTGTCAGGATGTAGATGACAAATACCGCTGCGATTAACGGAATGTTCCATTTTTTTTCGAAGAACTGTGCTCTCCCAAGCAGGGTTCCTGCAATCATGAAGATGGTTCCCACGCAGGCAAGATCGATGCTCCATGGAAGGAGTACCTGAATATCTGCAAGTGCCATTGTGATGGCAGTCAAAACGATCAGTGTACCGATTAAAAATTTCCGGTCAGACAGCATGTCGATGCCCATCTCCTGCACGTCAATGTGCATATGGCCGACAGCCTGAACCGCGTCGGTGTGGAACTTTGCGCCAACCGAATGCGCCAGCTCGGCAATCTGCTTGATCGGCTGAATCGTGCCGATCTCGTTGTTTGCCGCCATAACGGAAACCAGTGCGGTGTCCTCAGACAGCTCTGCTTTCAGCTGCTCAAGATCTACACGGCCTTCCTTATCCACATTCAGATAGGTAACGCGGTAGCCTTCCTTCTCAAGCGCCTCGCAGGTGTAAAGCACTGCATGATGCTCGATCTTGGAGGTGATGATGTGCTTGCGGCCCTTGGAAGACGGACCGTGCATAAAGCCGCGGATCGCAAGGTTGTCCGCCTGCGAGCCGCCGCCGGTGAATACAATCTCACCCGGTGCATAGTCGTTCTTCTCGTTGACCGGCTCTGCCGCGTTCAGGCACTTGCCGACAACGGTACGCGCATCGTTGAGCGCTTCCTTTGCCGCACGGCCGATGCGGTACAGAGAGGACGGGTTGCCGTAGTTCTCGGTCAGCCACGGCTTCATAGCGTTGAACGCAGTTTCGGACATCGGGGTCGTCGCCGCGTTATCCGCATATACAAATCTCTTTTCCATAGTATATCTGCCTTTCTTTGTCCAAAAAGGTTGTCTTAAACACAAGCTGAACAGACGGTTTTCGACGCGCGAAAACCCGAGTAAAATGATAGGTTCAGCGGGTACTATTAATATACACCCGAAACGGGTATTTTAGCAAGTGAAAAACTGACGAAACAGCACGCATATCCTGCTGCATTTTGCATTAGTTTGTGCATTTTGTGTAGTTTTATAAGGAGGTTAGCTTTGTTTTACCGGTGCGTGTGCGTATCGAGGCGCTTTTTCAGCCGTTCGAGCACCTCGGTATAACGCTCGGAGCGGGCGGTCGGGTTGCCGCGCAGCAGGCTCTTGCGGGTGCGGCCGAGTGCGGCTGCCCGCTCGTCAAAGCGGCGCTGCAGCTCGTCGAGCTTGGCCTGCAGCTGCTCGCGTGCGGCTTCGGTCTGCGCCCTGCGCTCGTCGGAGCGCATCTCATGCACGGCGGCAAGCTGCTCCTTCGCATCGTCCATTTTCTCGGAGAGCTGCGCTTTCGCGTCGGCAAGCTGCTCCCTGGCATCGTCCACACGCTCGGCAAGCTGTGCCTTCGCCTCGCCCACCTTCTCAGTGAATTCGCCGTGCGCTTCCTCTACACGGTAGGACAGGTTTGTCAGACCGACAAGCGCAGTCTCGGACAGCTGCTGTCGCAGCTCGGCTCCCTGCTCGCGCAAACGGTCGAGTTCCTCGAGCACCTTGGCGAGATCGAGTGCGCTGCGTACGGATACGATCACATCGCTGATAAATGCCGCCGAAAACAGAACGTCGATCACGATCAACCCGATAAACGGCAGACCGAGCACCAGCTTTTCAATCGGCGGGTGAATGACGCTCGTCAGGATCAGGCCGAGAAAGCCCCAGCACAGTGACGAGCGCAGGCAGATATAGCCCTGAAACTGGAATCTCTGCTTGGAGTAATCCCAGTATTTTACCTTGAATATCTTCTCCATCACCACACCGACAATGTATTCAAACACAGTCGCCGCGATCATGCTCGCCAGATACAGCCACACCGGATGCTGCTTTAACGGCAGAGAAACATGCAGCAGGATCACGGCGCCGAAGCCGTAAATCGGCAGCATGGGGCCGCGCAGGAAGCCGCGGTTGACCAGTCTGCGCTGTCCTACCGAGACCACGGTGGACTCAAAGCACCAGCCGAGCATACAGTACAGGTAGAAAACCAGCAGCCACTGGGCAGCGGAATAACTGTAATACACGCTCTCACTCCTCATGATTTGGATTTCTCATCTATTTATTCTATCGAATTTTTTGACTTTTTGCAAGGGGAACGATATAATAGAATCATACCATTTTAATAGGAAGGGTAGGAACGCCTAATGCTGAATTTTAATCTGCACACCACGACCGAGGTCGTATTTGGCAAAGATATTGAGGAACAGATCGGCCCGCGCCTGAAAGAACTCGGCGCACATCGCATCCTCGTACACTTCGGCGGCTCGAGCGCCCGCACCTCCGGTCTGCTCGACCGTGTGGAAAAAAGCCTGTTTGCGGCGGGTCTTGCCTTTGTTGAACTGGGCGGTGTATCACCGAACCCGAAGGTATCGCTTGTCCGCAAGGGCATTGCACTGGCAGAGCGAGAGGGCATCGACTTTGTGCTGGCAGTCGGCGGCGGCTCGGTAATCGACTCGGCGAAGGCCATCGCCATGGGCGTTGCCACAAAAACCGATCCGTGGCAGTTTGCATCTACCGGCACAAAGCCGGATACCACCCTGCCGGTCGGCACTGTACTGACGCTGGCAGCCTCCGGCTCGGAAAGCAGCAACTCCTGCGTACTCACCAATGAGGAGACCAAGGAGAAGCGCGGTATCACGAGCGAGACCAACCGTCCGCGCATCAGCTTCCTTGATCCGGAGAACACCTATACCGTGTCCAAATTCCAGACCGGCTGCGGCATTGTGGACATCATGATGCACACGCTCGAGCGTTACCTCACGCCGGAAGGCGGCGAAAGCGACATTACCGACCGCATTGCCGAGGGTCTGCTCATTGCCGTGCGCGATGCCGGCCGCCGCGCTATCGCCAATCCGCGCGATTATGAGGCGCGTGCGTCCCTGATGTGGGCGGGCAGCGTTTCACATAACGATTACACCGGCTGCGGCCGCAAGCGTCTGTTCCCGGTGCATAAGCTCGAGCATGAGCTGTCCGCGTTCCGCGATGAGATTGCACACGGTGCCGGTCTGTCCGTGCTGTTCCCGGCCTGGGCGCTGTACGAAATGAAGAACGATTTTCCGCGCTTTGCTCAGCTGGCGAACCGCGTATTTGGCGTGGAGATGGATTTCCATCATCCCGAGCGCACCGCGCGCGAAGGCATCCTGACCATGAAGCGCTTCTTTGAGGAGATCGGCATGCCGACGCATCTGGCGCAGCTGGGCATCAAGCCGGAGAATTACGCACAGCTGGCAGCGAATACCGTCCGCACGGTCAAGGGTCCGGTCAAGAGCTATTCCGCACTCGACGAACAGGCTATCATCGAGATTTATAAGCTGGCGGAGTAAAACCGCCTGTGCCAAAGACGGTGCAATAAGCGTAACAACTGCGAAGGGAAGGCTGTGCAGCAGCCGCTCCCTGCAGCCCATCACCAAAACCATAATGACCGCTCGGTACCAGCCGAACGGTCATTTATTTTATCCATCTCCGCAATTACCGTCCGGTCGGACGTTTTTTTGCTTCGGGGTTGCTCTGAACTGCCGAAGGTGGTAGGATAAAAGCAGCAAAGCTATCGAGAACAAATGAAAGCAGGGATTTTATGCAAATTGTAGATACCGGCGTACTGACCCCGTCCTTCATGGACTTCTCACTGCCGTCCGAATTTGCGAAAAGCGCGCTGTATTACTGCCCGCAGTTCGGTCAGTTCATCTGCAACAGCGATTACCGGATCGAACGAAACGGCATTGACCAATACCTGCTGATCTACATCAACAGTGGTTCGCTCTGCATCCGCACAGACGGTATGACCGCCGAGGCGCATGAGGGCGAAATAGCGCTGTTCGACTGCCGCAAGCCGCACTGCTACTGGTGTCCGGACAAGGTTGACTTCTACTGGTTTCACTTCAACGGTGCGGGCAGCAAGCAGTACACCGAATATCTGACCGAGCGATTCGGCCTTGTGCACGAAAAGCAGCCGATGCTGTCGCTCAAGGATCAGTTCCGCACGGTCGTGCACTCGGCGCAGTACGGCATGAGCACGCAGTTTGCCTCCATGAACGAGCACCAGATTTCCATTGCGGTACACAGCATTCTGGGTGGTCTGGCGTCGCAGACCGTGCGAACCACCGTCACCAGTGAGCTGCTTGCACCGGCACTGGCGTACATTCACGGTCATTTTGCCGATGATATTTCGCTGGACGACCTTGCCGGGATGTGCGGCATCAGCAAATCGCACTTTATCCGCAGCTTCAAGCGATACGTCGGCTGTACGCCGCATGAGTATCTGCTGCAGTACCGTCTGCGTCAGTCCAAGCGTCTGCTGCTGTCCAGCGACCTGACCGTTGAACAGATTGCCGAGGACTGCGGCTTCAACAGTGCATCGCACTTTGCGCGGGCATTCCGGCAGGAGACGGATATTTCGCCAACGGCGTTCCGGGCTATTTCGTTCTGATTTTACCATATCAGACGTTATCTGTGTGCTAAAGAATACGGAATGGGTGCTAACCCTTAGCTGGGGTTCCAAAAGGATAGACACCAAGGTTTGCCCGTAGGCCACTAAACCTTGTTCCCGCGCCGTGCGCGGATTAAATGAGTACTATCCTCTTGGGACTCCAGTTTCCTTTATTTGTTTGTCTGGCGAAAATCGGAGAGCGGCGACCGCTTCGAAATTTGGGAACGGCAGTCGGGTGACCGTTGCGAGTCTTTCTCCGCCTTTTCGCAGTTCACAGATAACTTACCGCTACACAGGCGGTTTCATCTCAGCAGGCGCGACATATCCGTGTCGCGCAACTCGTTAGTCTGGATATGACAGACAGCACCTGCGAATTTATCTATTTAGAACCGTTTAGCCGCGCAGGTGCTTTCTATTACCACGTGCCGACAAATTGTGCAGCACTGCTATGCCGCACCTTGCGTTGATGAAACCGTATGTGTAGCAGCAAGGTATCCGACCCCTTCGAATAGGTTGAGAAAGACACGGTAGTAAAAATCCTCTGCCGTTCCCCTATTTCGGAGCGGTCGCCAGTCTCTGGTATGCGCCAGACTAAGAAATAAAGGGAAACGGGAGTTAAGAGGGTAGAAACCGCAGGTGTCTACCCTCTTGCCCCCGCCGCCGAGCGCGGCAAATCCTCTCGCTGAGGTTCAGCGAAAAACGCCCCGCCCGTTCGGGCGAACCGCCTGCGCGGTTCGTGTGCCCCAGAAAGCCGGTGCCGAATATCTGAACGCAAAAAAGACAGACCGCAACAGTGATCTGTCTTTTATTTCGGTTTGCTTTATCAGCCGCCCAGACCCAGAGGAGAGAACAGCACATAAATGCCTGCCAGCAGGATGAACGTAACTGCGATAACCGGCTTGCGGTACTTCCACGGGGTCATATCAACAACCTCGAGGTCAGGCAGTACATACGCTTCCTTGCGCGGTGCAGCCTTGGTCAGAATCGCCATCAGGATCAGGTCAATTACGAATGCGCCTACTTCAAAGTACAGGAAGTGGAACGGCAGAAGGTTCATCATCAGGCCATAGCATACGATATGGACAATGATGGCAACCTTCGGTGCAAAGCTCGGCATGCGCGGAGCCAGAATACCCATAACAACGATGGCCAGAACCGGAACGCCGTAGTAGCCCCACATCTGATTGAGGAAGGTGCTGATGCCGGCCGGCAGATACAGCAGGAACGGTGCGATAATAATGGATGCCAGACACAGCACGATGCCGAAACGCTTTGCAATGGTGATCAGCTGTGCATCCGTGCGCTTCCTCTTGGAGATAACCGGAAGGATGTCCAGGGTGAACAGCGTCATGGAGCTGTTCAGTACCGAGTTAAAGGAGGACAGGATCGCACCGAACATGACTGCTGCAAAGAAACCCAGTACCGGAGTCGGCAGGATGTCCTTGATCAGAGACGGGTACGCCATATCGAAGTCGGTCAGTACGCCGCCGTCACGGATGAACTGGATCACGCCGGGCGCTACCAGAAAGATCGGGCAGAATACGCAGGTAAGACCGGTCAGCAGCGAGCCTTTCTGCGCTTCCTTCAGGTTCTTCGCGCCGAGTACGCGCTGCATGATGGACTGGTTGGTGCACCAGTAAGAGATATGGTTGATACCACAGCCAAGTACGATCATCGGCCACGGAATGTACGGCGGCTGTGCGTTGGCAGGCTGGATCGCATTCAGGTGCTCCGGAGAGGAGGTAGCGAAAAGACGGATGCCTTCTGCGATGCTGCCGTCGCCCAGCGCGATAAATGCCAGAACCGGGATCAGGATGACCGCGCCGATGATAAAGATGATGCCGTTCAGAGAGTCTGATACGGCTACGGCCTTCAGGCCGCCGAAGATTGCATAGATACCGCCGATTATGCCGAGTGCGACGCACATTACGGTGGTTGCCATGAAACGGTTGCCGCCCATCAGTGCGGTAATACCGAAGATACGCTCCATCGCTACCGAGCCTGCGTACAGCACCAGCGGCAGCATGGTTACAATATAAGCGACAAGGAAAATGAACGATACAATGACGCGGGTTGCGCGGTCAAAGCGGCTTTCCAGAAATTCCGGGATAGTGGAAATGCCTAGCTTGAAATACTTCGGGATGAAGAACAGTGCCATCAGCGTCAATGCGATTGGGCACATGGTCTCCCAGCCCATTGCAGTCATGCCGGCTGCATAACCCTGACCGTTGCGGCCTACCAGCTGCTCCGCGGACAGGTTGGTCATCATCAGAGAACCAAAGATAACCAGACCGCTCAGGCTTCGGCCTCCAAGGAAGTAACCGTCTTTGCTGGTCTCGTCCGTTCCCTTGGTTTTAAGCCAGCTTACGAATGCCACTGCTACAGTGACAAGCACAAATGAACCCAGTGTAAATACCATTTTCTTGAAACCCCTCTTGTTTGCTGTGTAAATACGCTGCCACGGGTATTTGCAGCAGCGTGTCCCTCTTTTTCTCTGCAGCCTACAGGATAATCTGTACGGAATTGCTAATTTTGTATATCTCATCCAACTTCATTCCATAGCAATGCCCCCTAATCCTGCTTGGGCAGGAGCAGGGGGCACCACCATATAGAGAAATAGAATGAGAGAAAGGATCTTTGAAATTTGCGTTATATCCATATCGGATTGGCAGAACGTTGGAGCGTTTTCCTGCCGATCCGGAGAGAGGATCTTACGCGTGAACATTATCGCACAATCTGCGTTTGTGCGAAATGCAGTTTTCTTAGTGGAGCTGCGTCTTCAGGGTATCCAGACGCTCCTGCGCGTTGTCCGGGGTAACTACGTCAGAACCGGAGTCAACGAACTCGTCAACGGTCTCGCCGTCCAGAACCTGAACCATGGTCTCAACAGCCTTGTAGCCCATCTCGTAAGCCATCTGGGCAACAGACATCGTCATCTGACCGTCCAGGATTGCTTCACAAGCAGCGCGGTCACCATTGAAGCCGAGGAAGATGGTGTTCTTATATGCGTCATGGCCCTGCGCTGCACGGGCTGCTGCCATAGCCATATCGTCGTTGTTTGCGCAAATGATTGCGATGCCTTCCGGATGTGTCTGCATGATAGCTTCCATAGCGGTGGTAGCGCGGTCAGCAGTTGCATCTGCGTACTGTACTTCATCGCTCAGGAAGGTGCCGCCTGCTTCTTCAACGCCAGCCTTGTAGCCGTTCATACGAGCGGTGTTGGTCTGGTCGCCCTGTACGCCTGCGATCTCAATGCACTTGATGTCGGTCCATCCGGCAGCCTTGGCAGCCTCTACAGCAGCCTCGCCGCCCTTCTTGGCAGCAGCTTCGTTACCGGTACCTACGAAGGACTTAACCTCCGGTGCCGTGAAGTTGGTGTCGATAGCAACAATCGGCAGCTTGGTGCCGCTGACCAGCTGCGCTGCCGTATCCGACTGCAGCGGAGAAATAACAATGCCGTCATACGTGCCGGAGCTGAGGTCGGTCTCGATCATGTTCTGCATTTCATCGAATGCGGTCTCAGAACTTGGGCCCTTAACCTCTACCGTAACCTTGTCCGAATGCTCGGAAGCATAATCCTCAGCGCCCGACTTTACATACTGCCAGTACTCGGCAGCCAGAGTCTTCAGGATAACGCTGACCTTGTAGCTGCCGCCGGAAGCGGATGCGCCACCGTCATTACTGCTGCCATCGGTCGAGGCAGAATTGCCGCCGCCGCATGCGGTCATCGACAATGCCATCGCTCCTGCCAGCAACATCGCTAACACTCTCTTCTTGTTCATAATTTCTTCTCCTCTCTTTTTTCCGGGCCCTGCTCTCTCAGCGCCCTTTTACACTTGTGTATTTCACACTTGCGTGTACTCTTTATCAGCAGTCCCTCTTGATTTTCTGTTGGATGAAATTCAAGAGGACCGATAATCAAAATAATGAAAACGGGAATAGTGTAGATGCGATTGTAAAAATGGGTATGTGATTACTATTTCATTAGAAGCCTGCCTTGCGCAGGTTCTCACGACCGATGGTAGCCTTTTCGAGCGGTACGTCGAAGGACTTAACCGGGAACAGATCCTGCTCTACGACGCACCAGCCGTCGTAGCCGCACTCGTCGAGTGCCTTATGCATTGCAGTGAAGTCGATGCTGCCCTTGCCCGGCTCAACCATGATATCCTCGGTTACAGCCTTAGCGAAGGACCACTTGTTCTCGTCCATCTTAGCCTTAACAGCCAGATCGCAGTCTTTGAAGTGGATGTACGGGATGCGCTTTGCCCACTTCTTGTAGAAGGAGATCGGCTCGCCGCCGCCGTATACATGGTGGCCGGTGTCGAAGCACAGATCAACGTTGGTATCATTCAGGAAGCGCTCGATCTGCTCCTCGGTCTGAACGTGGCTGTCAACGTGCGGGTGGAACAGGCCAACAAAGCCGTTCGCAGCGCAGCGGTCAGCGCACTTCTGTACATTCTTGCAGTAGGTAGCCCACTCCTCGTCGGTCAGCTCCGGATTCATCTCCAGCTCGCCGGTAGCGAGGTTGGTGTACATCGGAGGCAGCAGAACGATATACTTAGCGGACGGGAAAGCCTTCAGCAGCTTGGAAATATCGTCGATATCCTTCAGCATACCCTCAACAGCAGCGTCGTCGAGGAAGTTGCCGCCCTCGGTAGCGCCTACCAGAGTCAGGCCGCGCGCATCCATAGCGTTCTTGAGAACCTTGGGATCGTCGTTCGGCATGTAGCCCCAGGGACCGATCTCGCAGCCCTCGTAGCCGGCAACCTTCATTTCGTCCAGGCAGCGCCACCACTGGGGCTGTTTTGCGTTGTTCGGATCGCTTGCCGGGAACCATACACCCCAGGAGTCCGGTGCAATACCAATCTTGATAGCCATAATTATATCCTCCCTGTCAAATTATTCAGGAAACTGTCAGCCTTTTCGGTCTCGGCGGGATCGCTCCCGCCGGAGACCGTTTCGGCATTATGTTTTAATTGATGTAAGCGGACAACTTACTTAACGTCAACCCACTCGTGAGTCTTGGAGGACTCGATAACAGCAGCTACGGTGCGGTCGATCTTGTAGCCGAACTCGAAGTCGGTTACATAGTCAGCGCCATTGGTGATAGCGTCGAACAGAGCGTGAACCTCGAGGATCTTCATGTCGTTGTAAGCGATGGAGATACCGCCTGCCGGCTGGAATGCGGAGTAGCCCTTCATCAGCGGGTTGAGCAGTACGGTGCGGAAGCCGCGGTCGCGCTCGTTGTCAGACTGGAAGTAAACCTGAACTTCGCCCATGCGCTCCAGATCGTAACGAACAGAACCCTTGGTGCCCTGAATCTCGTAGGTCAGGTAGTTCTTGCGGCCGGTAGCAACACGCGAGCAAGCGATCTGACCGATAGCGCCGTTAGCGTACTCAGCCATGAAGGTCATGATGTCCTCGTTCTCAACGTCAACCATCTCGGTGGAGCCTGCGGACTTCGGACGCTTCGGGAATACGGTGGTAGCAACTGCGTTTACCTTGGTGATGTCGCCCATGATGAACTGAGAGATGGACAGCAGGTGGGAACCGAGGTCGCCCAGAGCACCGCAGCCAGCCAGCTTGTTGATGTGGCGCCAGGTGATCGGGAGGGACTCGTCGAGCAGCTGGTCCTGATCGTAAGTGCCGGTGAAGCGCATGATCTTGCCGAGAGCGCCGGACTGAACGAGCTCACGAACGTAAGCATTTGCCGGGTTCTGGGTGTTGTTAAAGCCAACGTAGTTAACTACGCCCTTCTCGGCAGCCAGCTCAGCCAGCTCTCTGGACTCCTCAGCGGAGATGGACAGCGGCTTCTCGCAGTATACGTTCTTGCCGTTCTCCAGAGCAGCCTTAGCAACTACATAGTGGAAAGCGTTCGGGGTAGCGATATCAACCAGGTCTACGTTCGGGTCGGTAACTACATCGTGCCAGTCGGTGGAGATGCGCTTGAAGCCGATCTTCTTCTGTGCGGACTTTGCAGCCTCTTCGTTAGCGTCAGCTACGATCTCGAAGGATGCGGTGCCGTAGTCAGGACCAAACATGCATCTCAGCGTCAGCCAGTGCAGAGGAATGAGCCTTGCCCATCCAGCCGGAACCTACCAGACCAATACGGATTTCTTTCATGATAATTTCCTCCTTGACATTTAAATCTTAGACATACTCTTTTCACGATTACCGGAAGCTTTTTTGTTTGTTTTAACTTTCGGTGTTTTCGTTTGTTTGACTATATTATAGCTGCGGAAGAGTTATATCGCAATGCACTGTATAACTCTGTTCTATACAAAAATTACTCTTTTCATTCTGGCATTGTATGGATTGCACACATAAAAGCACAGACGTTTGAGCACCTTGCTGAATATCAATTTCATTCCGAAAAGCATCAAAAAACCGGCGGAAATTCTTACCCGATTTTATCGTGCGAATATGCCCGTGCACACATTTTGCGAAAATAAGAAAGGGAACTTTTCATGAGAAAACCCGCAGGATTTTCCGCATGCGAAGCGAACCGAACTTGCCTGCCCGGCAGGGGCACAAGAGGGTAGAAACCGCAGGTGTCTACCCTCTTGCCCCCCGCCGCGGGCGCGGCAACTCCCCACGCTGAGGTTCAGCGAAAAACGCCCCGCCCGTTCGGGCGAACCGCCTGCGCGCCTCGTGCCTCCGCACAATCGGTGCAGAAAAGAACTGCCGCCCGGATAGGGCGAACACGCTGACGCAGTTCGCGTACCCCAGATGGCCGGTGCAGAGCAAAACAAAAAGAGGCTCACTCTCGTGAACCTCTTCCGCAAATCGTATCAAATTGTACTTATTTTGCTTTCACTGCGCCGTCCTTGATCAAATCCCAGTTTTTCTTGAGATAATCATAGCCGGAGTAAATGGTAACCAGCGTTACCACCCAGCCGACAATGGTCAGCAGCAGCGGCATACCATCCGCATGAGGGATGAACATAACAGCGGTAACACCATCGCCGTCCGCGAAGGCGATACCGTTTGCCAGCGCACCCATGATGATATAATACAGATAAACGACGATGATACCGCCAATCTGCACACAGGTCTTGACCTTACCCGTCCACGTTGCGGCGAGCACGCGGCCCTTATTGGCTGCAACCACGCGCAGAGACGTGATGATCAGCTCACGCGCGAGGATAACGCAGACCATCCAGCCTGCCATCGCCTTCTGCTCTACGAACAGGATGAGCGCGGACGCTACGAGCAGCTTATCGGCCAGCGGATCGACAAATTTGCCGAAATCCGTCACCTGATTGTACTTTCGCGCCACATAGCCGTCCAGAAAATCCGTGAACGATGCCACGCAGAACAGCACGAGCGCGATGACCGTGCTGGTCGGGAACGCGGCGAGATACCGGGTCTCATCGATGATCAGCATGGGCTGCGCCGCAAAATAGATGAAAAACGGAATCATCGCAATGCGGGTCAGCGTGATTTTGTTTGCGGTTGTCATAGGAAATTATGCCTCCTTCTGACGGACACCGAGCAGGTCGGGTCCAAGGCTTTCAGTGATGAGAACGGACACAAACTCGCCTTCTGCCGGTTCGTTATCCGCCGCGTCAAAGTAGACGTGGCCGTCTACCTCGACCGAATCCGCGTAGGTACGGCCATACCACAGGTCCTGCTCCTCGTCAAAGCCCTCGCAGAGCACCTGCATGACCTCACCGTGGCGGGAGGTATTGTAGTCGTCGAGCACACCGGACTGCAGCTCTTCGACGATCAGACGGCGGTTCTGCTTGGTCTCGTCGTCGATCTGGTCGGGCAGCTCTGCAGCCTCCGTGCCTTCCTCCGGCGAATACTCGAACACACCGACACGCTCAATGCCGACATTCTGCAGGAACTCACACAGCTCGGCAAACTCGTCCTCGGTCTCGCCCGGCAGACCGACGATCAGGCTTGTACGCAGTACAAGACCCGGACGTACCATATCATTTCTGTAAGGCATATTGTGTTTAATGCAATGTATATGTTCCCGTTCACATATCTGTACAAGCTCATCATGACGGGTTACGGCAAGAGTTTTACCAAAGCTTACAAAGTGGCTTATATTTATCGCATTTTCAAAGAGAGTGTTGTTGTTGAAGGAGGCTAAAAGCTTGTTGGTACCGAATCTTTTTGACATACCGGATGCCATAATAATGCACGAAATAGAGCTGAAGGTATTATCAATATCGATTAAAAGTACATCAGATCTGCTTTTAATACTGTCAAGAAATTCTGTGGATTGTTTTCTGATGACCGCTAATACGCGTGAGTTATCAAGAAGACTTTTAATGTTCTCCTGAAAAGGGATACAGGAGCTTTCCAGATAACCAAGCTCGTCAATAACAAATACACTATCAGCAGAGGTCATAAGATGCTTCATAATGGCAGGACAGGCGCAGTTAATAAAGCCATCCTCTACGGAGGTCATGTTGTTGCCTTTTTTAGGGGAAACAGGAGTGAGTGTACGTGGTCTGCCAATCACATATTCTTTTCCATCATCTATAAGATTAGATTTAATAACAACTTCTGGTGTGTCTGTTCTGCGGCTTAGCAGATAATTGAAAAAATCAGACATATCCATAGTTTCTTCAATCTGGTTTAAAATGTTGTTTAACAGATATGATTTGCCACTTCCCGGTCTCCCGTAATAAAAAGATGTTTTTTCATCTGACATCTTAAAAAAGTGTAATTACAGCCAAAGCATCTAAATAACAATTATCCATAGAATAAATAAGTCACCTCGTTTCACTAAATGATTTTATAACGTATGTGTGTCTGGTGAGAATAGACATTTATACGCAGTATAGGTATAGGTCTATAATGCCACAACTACACGGTGTGTTTTATGGTTAATGTCAGTACATTCAATGACATTAATATTATCATATATAAGAGACATCTTTTCATTAATAATATCAAGAGAGTCTGTATGTGTATTAATGGTGCTAAGGATTGTCCCAGACTTCATAAGAAGTATATTATCGCAGTATTCTAAAGCAAGCTCAGGGCTGTGAATACACATTAGGGCGCATCTGCCATCGGATACAATACTTCTTATGTGCTGCATAAGAAGATGACGGTTAGAAAAATCAAGTGCACTATCCGGTTCATCGAGAAGAAGCAGTGGGGAAGCCTCTATTATGGTGCGTGCCAGAATACATAACTGCTTCTGCCCTTCGCTTAAAGCTAAGAAGTCTGATTCGTATAAACCCTTAAGTCCAACCATATCAATAGCTTTATCCACACGCCTGAGCATATCTGTGGTGTAGCCTCCAAGTATGTGCATATGAGGATTGAAGCCAAGCAGACATACATCCCTGACGGTCATGCTTATAGTAAGATTGTTTCTTTGGGGAATGTAGCTTATGAGCTGTGCCTTTTTTTTAACAGAGAGGTTTTCAAGTAAGTGTTCATTAAGCTGACATTTTCCGTTGTGTTTTATAAGTCCCATGATGGCCTTAATAAGAGAGGTTTTACCACAGCCGTTATTGCCAATAACAGCATTAAGCTGTCCAGGCATAAGGTCAAAGCTTACGTTATCAACCGCACAGGTGCTGCCGTAATATACTGATATTCCGTCTGCGGAAAATGTATTATTGAATAAATCGGACATCATAACGCCTCCTTTTTATTAGCTCTGATAAGCAGAATGATAAGCAGTGGAGCACCAAGAAGTGAGGTAAATATACTGACTGGCAGCTCTGATGGGGATACACTTCTTGCCAGTATATCAGCAAGTGTCAGTAAAATAGCTCCTGTGAAGCCACTTGTTATGTATGTAAATATGTCATTACGCTTTGTAAGAAGTCTGGCAATATGAGGTGCGATAAGTCCGATAAAGCTTATAAGCCCCGTAACACATATTATTGATGATACGATAAGAGTAGCAAGCATTAATATAATAAAACGCAGACTTGTCACATTTACACCTAGTGATACGGCTTCTTCCTCGCTTGTAGAAAGAATGAGAACCTGTCGGTATAACAAAGCTATTACAATAAATCCGGCAAGTGTTGTGAAGAAGGGAATAGCAAGGCTGTCCCTTGAAATACCATTAAGGCTTCCCATAATCCAGTATTCGATTGAAGCAAGCTGTTTTTCGGGATCTGCAGCAAGCTTTAGAAACATAAGTATAGTCTGTGCCACAGAATGAATAGCTATACCGGCAAGCACGATTGTATAACTGTTTCTGCCAGGGACAAGATAAGCCGTAAGCAGAGTTATTATGAGTGCTGTAACAGCTCCGATAAAAGCAGATATGGAGATGACTGGAACAGAAGCAGAAACTGCGACTATTGCAAGAGCAGCACCGGCACTTGCACCGGAGGAAACGCCAACGATATCGGGAGAAGCCAGAGGGTTTTTAAATATAAGCTGATATATATAACCTGATATTGAAAGCCCAAAACCACCTATAACACCCATAAGGGCGCGGGGAAGCCTGAGCCTTTTAAAGACCATAATAGACATAGTATCACCAGACAGTAAGCTCTTTAATGTGAGTGGATACTGTCCGGTAATGACAGACCATACAAGTACCGCCAGAAGAAGCAGTACCTGTATGACTGATAAAAGTATAATTTTGTTCCGGTAATTAGAAGTATTTTTGAACATAAATCATCCTTATTTAGCAGGTGTGAATCCATAAAAGCTTTCATAGAATTTAGTTACACATTCTTCATAGAAATCATTAGTAACCTTTTCTGGGTGAAGAACAGAGGCAATATATATGCTTCCTAAGAAGCTTGCTGGTACAGGTGAATCCCATGCTTCTATATCACCAGGAAGTTTTACAACCTTTTTATTCTTAACAGCATTGCAGTCTGCAAGATTAGCATCATTTATAACGTCATCTACTGAGTAAGTTGCATCGGCAGCTATTATAATGTAATCAGGGTTCCAGGCAAGAAGCTGTTCATATGAAATATTTGCCCAGTAAGTATCTGTAAGCTCAGAGGCTGCATTCTTTCCGCCTGCATTGCTAAGTAATGTGTTCTGATACATCTTGCTTCCGGCTGTTGAAAGAACAGAGCTGTTGCCCGCAAGATATACTAAAGGAGTGCTCTCACCTGCAAGCTTGGCTTTATTATCAGCTAAAAATGTATCGATAGAATTGTTAAGTGCATCAGAGCGTCCGATTGTGTTAGTTATTTTACCAACAAGTGTTATACATTCCTTAAGGAGCGTTGCATCCTCAGGATTAACAACAACAGCCTTGATACCAAGACCTTCAAGTGTATCTGCAGCTTTTTTTAACTTCATAGGAAGGAATACAACATCAGGTGCTGCTGCAACACAGGCTTCTGTGTTGAATTCCTTAGCTGTTCCCATATTAGGGAGACTTACAATGGATGGAGCTGCAAGCTTATAGATGTTTCGTGTATTAGCCTTAGCTTCGATTCCCACAAGCTTATCCTTTAATCCAAGTGCAAGGAGAAGACTTGTAGAGATATAGTAAGATGAAGCAATCTTTTCAGGTGCTTTTTCAAAAGTTACTGTTCGTCCTGCCTGGTCGGTAACAGTAAGAGGGTAGCTTGTGCTTACCTCGTTGAATTGTGACATGACATCAAAGGCTGATGTTGAAGCAGCCTGTGTAGTACTGTCGTTTGCAGCAGAACTGCCACATGCTACAGTTGATATAAGCATGAGCACTGCAAGGACTAAAGCAGATAATCTTTTAAAATTCTTCATATTTATCCTCATTTCTACTTTATTTTTACACATTTTTTATGTTGGCCAGAATATATCTGACAGCAACAGTTAAAACAAGTGCGCGAATGAATTTTATCAGATTGACAAGGCTTTTACAAGTCAGTATAGTTATATTATGATGTAATTAAGAAGCGGTCAGAAAAGAGGTTAAATGTTGTTTGAGCTGCACAGCAGGACTTTTATTTCTGGCATAAGTATGATCAAAATGAGGAGTTTTTATGCTTAATATACAGAATTATAAGAGAGTAGAAAGTATTGAAGAGGCCTACGAGCTTAACCAGAAGAAGGCTAACAGAATTGTCGGCGGCATGATGTGGATGCGTATGGGTGATAACAGAATCAATACCGCGATTGACATGTCAGGACTGGGACTTGATAAGATTGAAGAGGCAGATGAAGAATTTAAGATTGGATGCATGACATCACTAAGACAGTTGGAAAACCATAAGGGGTTTAATGAGTATACGAATGGCTGCGCTAAGGAAGCACTAAGGCATATTGTTGGCGTGCAGTTTAGAAATCTTGCAACAGTTGGTGGAAGCATATATGGAAGATATGGATTTTCTGATGTTCTTACATTATTAATTGGACTTGATTCATACGTTGAATTATATAAGGGTGGAATAGTTTCCCTAAAGGAGTATGCGGCAAAAAGCTATGACAGGGATATTATTGTAAGCATTATAGTTAAGAAAAAGCCAGTTAAGATGTTTTATGAGGCAGTAAGAATAACAGAAACAGACCTTCCGGTTCTTACCTGTGCCGGCGTAGGCTTTAGTGGTGCAGGTGAATATAATATATGCATAGGTGCAAGACCTGGAAGAGCTGTTATTGTTGAAGATAAGGAAGGTATTCTTAGGGGCGGAGTAAATGATGAGGCTATAGAGAGCTTCGCAAGGTATGTAAAAGAAAATGTTCCTACAGAGAGTAATATGCGTGGAAGTGCTGAATACAGAAGCCATCTGGCACAAGAGCTTACCAAGAGAGCATTAAGGGCAGTAAATTATTAATAATTAGTTATTGATTATTAATAGCTGATGTATTATTTATATAGAAATGTTAATATATAGATTTGTTTATATATCGATTTATTAGTGTATGGATTGGAGAATATATGTTAGTAGATATTAAGTTAAATGGAAAGTCGGTCAAAGCAGATGTGGCCTGCGATATGACTCTTTATGATTTCGTGAGGGAGCATGGCTGTTATAGTGTAAAATGTGGCTGTGAGACTTCTAACTGCGGACTGTGTACGGTATTTCTTAACGATAAACCAGTGCTTTCATGTTCGGTTCTTGCTGTAAGAGCAGATAAATGCAGCGTTACAACGCTTGAAGGTTTACAGGAGGAGGCCGCAGAATTCGTTACATTTATAGCTGACCAGGGGGCAGAGCAGTGTGGCTTCTGTAATCCGGGCTTTGTTATGAATGCTATTGCACTCTTTAGGGAGAATCCTTATCCTGATGAAGATGAGATAAAGGAGTTTCTTTCAGGAAATCTGTGCAGATGTTCAGGGTATGAAGGCCAGTTAAGAGGAATTCTGGATTACCTCAGGGTAAAAAAGGCTAAGGAAGCCAGTGTGGAAAATAAAGAAAATATAGCAGAGGAGGTGAAGTAATGAAGTCGGTTAATAAAGCGGTAAGAAAAAAGGATGCAATGGAGCTGCTTCTTGGAAAGCCAGTATATACAGATGATATTGCACCAAAGGATTGTCTTGTTGTAAAGCTTCTGCGTTCACCATATGCCAACGCATATGTTAAGAGCATTAATACAGATATTGCAATGAAGGTACCCGGAATAGAGGCAATATATACATATAAGGATGTTGACCAGAATATGAAGCGTTTTACCTGTGCCGGTCAGACGTATCCTGAGCCAAGTCCTTATGACAGGCTTATTCTTGATAAACATGTAAGATTCATAGGTGATCCGGTTGCGATTGTTGCGGGAGTGGATGAGCGCTGTGTTGATAAGGCAATGAAGCTTATTAAGGCAGAGTATGAGGTACTTGAGCCAGTGCTTGACTTTACAAAGGCAAAGGATAATGAGATACTTGTTCATCCGGAGGATAACTGGGAAGCAATGTGTCCTGTCGGAGCTGATAATAAAAGAAATCTATGTGCACATGATGAGTGCAGTAATGGTGATATAGATAGGGTGCTTGAGAGCTGTGATATTGTAATTGACAGGACATATCATACAAAGGCATGCCAGCAGAGTATGATGGAGACCTTCAGGACATTCTGTACAATCGATACTTATGGAAGACTTCATGTTGTAAGCTCTACACAGATAGTATTTCATTGCAGAAGAATCATATCACACGCACTTGGAATATCTCCATCAAAGATACGTGTTACAAAGCCTAGAATAGGTGGTGGTTTTGGCGCAAAGCAGACCTCAGTTTCAGAAATATATCCGGCATTTGTCACATGGAAGACTAAGAAGCCAGCTATGATTATATTCTCAAGGGAAGAGTCATTATCAGCTTCATCTCCAAGACATGAGATGCAGATGCATGTAAGGCTTGGTGCAACTAAGGATGGTATCGTAAAAGGAATAGATTTATATACTCTGTCTAACACAGGAGCTTATGGGGAGCATGGACCAACGACAGTAGGTCTTTCAGGACACAAGTCAATACCGTTATATGGAAAGGCAGAGGCATTCCGTTTTGTAAGTGATGTTGTATACACGAATGTTATGTCAGCAGGAGCGTACAGAGGTTATGGTGCCACACAGGGGCTTTTTGCCGTTGAATCTGCTGTAAATGAGCTTGCTGATAAGCTGCATATGGATCCTTTTGAAATAAGATTTAAAAACATAGTTAAGGAGGGCGATGTAATGCCTGCTTACTATGGTCAGGTAAATACAAGCTGTGCGCTTGACAGATGCTTAGCAAAGGTTAAAGAGATGATTAAATGGGATGAGAAGTATCCTATGAGAAAGATATCTGATACGAAGGCACGTTTTGTCGGAATGGGTATGGCTATGCAGGGCTCTGGTATATCAGGTGTGGATGTGGGAAGTGCCACACTTAAGCTTAATGATGAGGGTGTGTATACAATGAATATCGGTGCTGCTGATATGGGAACAGGCTGTGATACAATACTTGCACAGATTGCTGCGGAGGTGCTTGAGTGCAGTACTGATGACATAAGTGTATTCGGTGCTGATACTGATATATCACCTTATGATTCAGGATCATATGCATCAAGTACAACATATGTTACCGGAAAGGCTGTTGAGAACTGTGCCTTAGAGCTAAGAAACAGAATCGAAAGTCTTGGAGTAAAGCTTATAGGCTGTGATAAGAGTGAGGTTACATTTGACGGAAGCTGTGTAAGCTGTGAGGCTGGAGAGCACAAGGGTGCATCAGTAAGTCTTTGTGATATAGCAACAGCTTCTATGTGTGGCAATGATATGGCACTTTCTGTTACTAATACACATACATCACCTATTTCACCACCACCATTTATGGTAGGTGCAGCTGAGGTTGAAGTTGACCTTGTTACAGGCGAAAGCAGGGTTGTAGAATATGATGCATGCGTTGACTGTGGAACACCGGTTAATCCTAATCTTGCAAGAGTACAGGCAGAAGGCGGAATCCTTCAGGGAATTGGTATGGCAATGTCTGAAAATATCACATATTCTGATAAGGGAAAGCTTTATGAGAACTCATTCCTGCAATATAAGATACCATCAAGGATGGATATTGGACATATTAATGTTGAGTTTGAAAGTAGCTTCGAGGATGCTGGACCATTTGGTGCTAAGTCAATAGGAGAGGTTGTAATAAATACACCACTTCCGGCTGTGACAGATGCACTAAGCCACGCAGCAGGAAAGAGGTTCTATGAGCTGCCTATAACACCGGAGCAGATTGCTATGGCGAGGGCAGAGAGTAATTAGGATTATAATACAGATAAGATAAAAGATAAGACGGCACGATTTATTTCTGGATAAAGGGAATGGTCGTGCTGTTTTTTATGTTTATAAATAAAGTAAAAGCTTGAAGAAATGGACAAAATGAGTGAAAATAGTTTTGAAGAAACAGTCATAATGAGCAAAAATAATCTTGAAGAAACGGACAAAATACGCCAAAACAACTTTGAAGAAATGGGCAAAATGAGTGAAAATAATCTTGAAGAAACGGTCAAAAT
>ENA-OQBD01000367-OQBD01000367.1-human-gut-metagenome-genome-assembly--contig:-NODE-367-length-24671-cov-7.272124_pt1 | contig 24671 bp, 33 predicted proteins | sample MGYA00242742_ERZ504543 | MGnify/ENA primary metagenome ERZ504543 (study PRJEB26092, sample SAMD00036239) | human gut metagenome | host: Homo sapiens | study: EMG produced TPA metagenomics assembly of...
GATTTTCATTTTGGATGCCGGAACATCTACTGTATCATGTTTTGCAGTGTTAGCGTTACGGATTCTTGTAAGCATATCTGCAATCGGATCACTCATACTCATTTGAATTTGCCTCCTTCTAAAATTTTACCAACTAGCTTTCTTAACGCCAGGAATCTGGCCTTTGTATGCTAATTCACGGAAGCAGATTCTGCAGATTCCGTATTTTCTTAAATATGCGTGTGGACGGCCACAAATTCTGCAACGATTGTATTCTCTTGTAGAGAATTTAGCTTTGCGCTGCTGTTTGATTTTCATTGCTGTTTTAGCCATGAATCAATTCCTCCTATTACTTTGCGAATGGCATGTTGAATAATGTCAGTAATTCACGAGCTTCTTCATCTGTGTTAGCAGTGGTAACGAAGATAATGTCCATACCTCTGACTTTATCAACTTTATCATACTCGATCTCTGGGAAAATCAGCTGCTCTTTGATACCAAGAGCATAGTTTCCTCTGCCATCGAAAGCGTTCGGATTTACGCCGCGGAAGTCACGTACACGAGGCAGTGCCAGGTTGATCAGGCGGTCTGCGAACTCGTACATTTTCTCGCCACGAAGGGTAACTTTGCATCCGATCGGCATACCCTCACGGATTTTAAAGTTTGCTACGGAATTTTTCGCTTTGGTGGTAACTGCTTTCTGTCCGGTGATAGCTTCCATATCACTGATTGCAGCGTCCAGAAGTTTAGCGTTCTCCTTAGCTTCACCAACACCCATGTTGATTACGATTTTGGAGAGCTTCGGCACTTCCATCACGTTTTTGTATCCAAATTTTTTGGTCATTGCATCAACGATCTGCTCGTTGTAAAGATCTTTCAGTCTACTCACGGTTTTGCCTCCTCTCTTCCTTAATCAATTACTGCGCCGTTCAGCTCTTTTGCTTTTGCAACGCGGGTTCTAACAGCTTTTGTTTTGCCGTTTTTCTCAACCATCTCAACTTTGATTCCAACGCGGGTCGGAACTCCTTTTACAACCAGCATTACGTTGGATGCATCGATAGGAGCTTCTTTGTTAACGATTCCGCCCTGCTGATTGCTCATAGACGGTTTCTCATGCTTTGTAATCATGTTTACGCCTTCAACAACAACACGGTTGTTCTTTACGTCAACGCTGACTACTTTGCCGGTTTTGTCTTTATCTTTGCCGGCGATTACCTTTACGGTATCGCCTTTTTTAATCTTCATTGACATAGCTGTCCTCCTATAATACTTCCGGAGCTAAGGAAACAATCTTCATGAACTGTTTCTCACGAAGCTCTCTGGCTACTGGTCCAAAAATACGGGTTCCTTTTGGAGTTTTGTCATCTTTGATAATAACTGCTGCGTTCTCATCAAATTTGATGTAAGAACCGTCTTTACGACGAGCGCCTTTTACGCTTCTTACAACAACAGCTTTTACTACGTCACCTTTTTTAACAACGCCGCCTGGTGTTGCATCTTTGACCGAAGCAACGATTACATCACCAATGTTGGCATATCTTCTTGTAGAACCGCCCATAACACGAATGCATAAGATTTCTTTTGCACCGGTGTTGTCAGCGACTTTCAGTCTAGTTTCCTGCTGAATCATGCTGGTATTCCTCCTTTAGCATTCTGATCTCTTATTTATTTCGCTTTCTCAACGATCTCCACAAGTCTCCATCTCTTATCTTTGGATAAAGGTCTTGTTTCCATAACTCGTACGGTATCACCTACATGGCACTCGTTGTTTGCATCGTGTGCTTTCAGCTTATATGTGCTTTTTACAATTTTCTTGTACAGAGGATGTTTTACATGGTCTTCGATGGCAACCACGATAGTCTTATCCATCTTATCGCTGACAACTTTGCCCACGCGAGTTTTTCTAAGATTTCTTTCTTCCACGATATTTTCCTCCTAATTACTCAGCTGCGTTTGCCTTCTGGGCAATAACAGTCTGGATTCTTGCAATATTTTTGCGAACCTCTTTGATTCGGCTTGTATTGTCAAGCTGGTTGGTTGCATTCTGGAATCTTAAATTGAAGAGTTCCTTTTTAGCAGCTACTAATTCGTCATTCAGCTCAGCTGCGCTCTTTGTATTTAAATCTTTTACAAATTCGTTAGTTTTCACTGTTATCACCGCCTTCTAAGTCTGCACGAGAAACAACTTTGCATTTACATGGTAACTTATGCATGGCAAGACGTAATGCCTCGCGGGCTGTTTCTTCCGGAACACCTGCGATTTCGAACATTACACGGCCTGGTTTTACTACTGCTACCCAGTACTCCAGAGAACCTTTTCCGGAACCCATTCGGGTTTCAGCCGGCTGTGCGGTTACTGGTTTGTCCGGGAAAATTTTGATCCAAACTTTACCACCACGTTTGATGTAACGTGTCATGGCGATACGGGCTGCCTCGATCTGGTTGGATTTGATCCAGCATGGCTCAAGGGCTACGAGACCAAATTCACCGTAGTTAATTTTGTTTCCTCTGAGGGCTTTACCCTTCATGGAACCACGGAACTGTTTACGACGTTTTACTCTCTTCGGCATTAACATAATTAATTCTCGCTCCCTTCCTTTTTAGTTCTGGTTGGAAGTACTTCGCCATTGTAGATCCATGCTTTTACGCCAACTTTACCGTAAGTGGTATCTGCTTCAGCGAATCCATAATCGATATCGGCACGCAGGGTCTGCAGCGGAATAGTTCCCTCGCTGTAGAACTCGGTACGAGCCATATCAGCTCCACCAAGACGTCCGGATACAGATGTTTTGATTCCCTTAGCGCCAGCTCTCATCGTACGCTGCATGGTAGACTTCATAGCACGACGGAAGGAAATACGGTTTTCCAGCTGTAATGCAATGTTCTCAGCAACGAGCTGTGCATCGCGGTCCGGTCTTTTTACTTCTTTGATATCTACGATAAGCTTTTTGTCAGTCAGTTTCTGAACTTCAGCTTTTACTTTCTCGATCTCTGCTCCGCCTTTACCGATAACAACGCCCGGTTTTGCGGTGTAGATGATAACTTTTACTCTGTCAGATGCTCTTTCGATTTCGATCTTGGAAACACCTGCGCTGTACAGTTTCTTCTTCAGGTATGTGCGGATGTTGTAGTCCTCTACGAGGTTATCTGCGAAATCACCCTCGGCATACCATTTGGAATCCCAGTCTTTAATAACACCGACTCTCAGGCCGTGTGGATTAACTTTCTGTCCCATGACATGTCCTCCTTATTTCTCGTCTAACACAATCGTGATGTGGCTGTTTCTCTTCAGGATTCTGTAAGCTCTGCCCTGTGCTCTCGGATGAATTCTCTTCATGGTCGGAGCCTTGTTAGCGAAGCACTCAGCTACATACAGGTTTTCTCTGGAAAGACCGTTGTTGTTCTCAGCGTTTGCGATTGCGGACTCCAGCAGTTTTTTCACTACGCTGGAGGCATATCTCGGGTTATAAGTTACAATACCAAGTGCGGTTGTTACGTCTTTACCGCGGATTGCATCTAAAACAAATCCAGCTTTCTGCGCAGACATTCTAGCGTAGGATAACTTTGCAGACGGTCTGGTATCTTTGTTAGCATTTCTTGCTCTTTTAATCTGACTTCTATGTCCTTTAGCCATTGCTAAAAAACCTCCTCTCTCAAATCATTCTACTTAGCGGACGCCGGATTTCTTCTCGTCCTTGCCGTGACCTCTGTAGGTTCTGGTTGCTACGAACTCACCGAGTTTGTGTCCAACCATATCCTCTGTAACGTATACCGGCACATGTTTTCTTCCGTCATGAACAGCGATTGTGTGTCCAACGAATGACGGGAAGATTGTAGAACGACGTGACCAGGTTTTAATGACTGTTTTATCTCCTGAAGCGTTTGCAGCGTCAACTTTCTTTAACAGGCTTTCATCTGCAAATGGTCCTTTTTTTAATGAACGAGACATCGTTTACCTCCTTATTTCGATAAAGCTTTTCCATCGCGTCTTCTTACGATGTACTTGTTAGACTGCTTGTTCTTTGCTCTGGTCTTCAGGCCAAGAGCCGGTTTTCCCCAAGGAGTAGACGGGCCCGGACGTCCGATACCGGTCTTTCCTTCTCCACCACCATGTGGATGGTCATTCGGGTTCATGACAGAACCACGTACAGTCGGGCGGATACCCATGTTACGTTTCCGTCCTGCTTTACCAATGTTGATCAGGCTGTGCTCGCCATTTCCAACAACACCGATGGATGCACGGCAGTTGATCGGAACCATTCTCATCTCTCCAGACGGAAGACGAAGGGTTGCGTATTTACCTTCTTTAGCCATCAGCTGAGCGCCATTACCAGCTGCACGAACAAGCTGTCCGCCTTTGCCTGCATGAAGCTCTACGTTGTGAACCATGGTACCAACCGGAATCTCGGACAGCGGCAGGCAGTTTCCAGGTCTTACCTCGGCAGCAGCGCCGCTCATAACCTTCATGCCAACTTTCAGTCCTTCCGGAGCCAGGATGTATGCTTTCTCGCCGTCTGCATAGCAGATCAGAGCGATGTTTGCTGTTCTGTTCGGATCGTACTCGATCGATTTAACGATTGCCGGAACATCATCTTTTCTTCTCTTGAAGTCGATGATTCTGTATTTTCTTCTGCTTCCGCCTCCGCGGTGTCTTACAGTGATTTTACCCTGGTTGTTACGACCAGCGTTTTTCTTCAGGGACACTACCAGAGATTTCTCCGGTGTGCTCTTCGTGATTTCGTTGAAATCAGAGGAGGTCATGTGTCTTCTGGAAGGTGTATATGGGTTAAAGCTTTTGATTCCCATTACTTTGTTCTCCTTTCATTTCGTATCGCACTTATGTGTGCATATTTCGAACAGCTGCTAATTAAAGTCCTTCGAAGATTTCGATGTCTTTGCTGTCCTCGGTCAGAGCAACGATTGCTTTCTTGCTCTTTGCAGTTTTTCCAACTACCATTCCACGACGTTTGTTCTTTCCGTCCATGTTCATGGTGTTTACGCTTTTTACTTTTGTTCCTTCGAACATTTTCTCAACTGCTTCTTTAATCTGAGATTTGTTTGCTTCCGGGTGAACCATAAATGTGTATTTCTTCTCGCCCATAGCGTTCATGCTCTTCTCAGTTACGATTGGTTTCAGGATTACGTCGTAATATCTGATATCTGCCATTATGCGTACACCTCCTCGATAGATGCAACACTGCTCTTGGTTGCGATGATGGTGTTGTATTTCAGCATGTCGAATACATTGATGGTATTAACAGATGCAGTCTGAACGCCAGCAATATTTCTTGCGGAAAGTGCTACGTTTTCGCTGTCATCTCCGATGATTACCAGTGCGTTGTTTACTTTGAGGTTATCAAGCACTTTCTTCATCTCTTTTGTTTTAACCTCTGCAAGTTTCAGCTCATCAAGAACGATGAATTTGTTCTCCTGAACTTTGCTTGTCAGAACGGATTTTAATGCAGCTCTTTTCTCTTTCTTGTTCATTTTGAAAGAGTAATCTCTTGGTACTGGAGCGAATACAACTCCGCCGCCTGTCCACTGAGGAGCTCTTGTTGAACCCTGTCTTGCGTGACCTGTTCCTTTCTGTCTCCACGGTTTTCTTCCGCCACCGCTTACTTCGGAACGGGTTTTAGCTTTCTGAGTTCCCTGACGATTATTTGCAAGCTGAAGCACTACAGCCTGATGTACCAGATGCTCGTTGATTTCTACACCGAACACTGCATCATTAAGCTCCATGCTGCCAACTTCTTTGCCTTCCATATTTAATACAGATACGTTAGCCATTACGTGTGTTCCTCCTTTCAACGAACTTATTTACCGCATTTTACTGTCTCTTTGATGGTAACCATGGATTTCTTCGGTCCTGGTACAGCACCTTTGACTAACAGTAAATTGTTCTCTACGTCAACTTTTACGATTTCCAGGTTCTGTACGGTGATTTTCTTTCCACCCATCTGTCCTGGCATTCTTTTTCCTTTGAATACCTTACTCGGATCGGAGCAAGCACCATTGGAACCTGCGTGACGATGATATTTGGAACCATGAGCCATAGGTCCTCTGGACTGTCCATGTCTCTTGATGGCACCCTGGAATCCTTTACCTTTGCTTGTTGCAGTAGCGTCGATTTTGTCGCCTGCGCCAAAGATATCGGCCTTGATTTCCTGTCCTAATGTATAGGTTTCAGCATCTTCAAATCTGAACTCTTTCAGATATCTCTTGCAGGAAACACCTGCTTTTGCGAACTGGCCTTTCATTGGTTTGTTCACACGGTTTTCTTTCTTCTCGCCGAAGCCTACCTGAATTGCACTGTACCCGTCGTTGTCTGCGGTTTTCACCTGTGTTACAACACACGGACCTGCCTGCAATACAGTTACCGGTACTAAAACACCGTTTTCGTCGAAGATCTGAGTCATTCCGACTTTTGTAGCTAAAATTGCTTTCTTCATTCCTTTTACCTCCTGTTTTATCTACAGCGGAACTTCCTATTATAAAGAAGTTCATTCTAGCGAACAGTTGATATAAGTGGAACACTATGACCCTTAGGGATGTTGATTCCTTCGAATGAGTGTTGCTTCTATATCATCTATTGCTTACTTAATTGATGGCCGGGGGCTGATCCCGGACTTTTTACAGCTGATCTTATTTGTTTTTCATCTTGATGTCGATGTAAACGCCAGCCGGCATTTCCAGTCTTGATAATGCATCCACTGTTTTCTGGGTAGGTGCGATGATATCAATCAGTCTCTTGTGGGTTCTCTGCTCGAACTGCTCACGGGAATCTTTGTACTTATGAACGGCACGAAGGATAGTTACTACCTCTTTCTTCGTTGGAAGCGGTACTGGTCCGCTCACCGTTGCTCCGTTCTTCTTTACAGTTTCGATAATTTTCTGTGCAGATGCATCTACTAACTGATGATCATACGCTTTCAGTGTAATTCTCATTACTTGACTTGCCATAAAAAAATGTCGCCTCCTTTTCGCACTTTTAACTTCAGTACGACAAGCGGTGACTGTACACTCTCCCGTGTGTGTCGTGAGAAACTCACACGTTGTTTCATACTCCTACCCTGGTTATCCCATTGGGGCAAATAGTAATCAGTTTTTGATTCGTACAGTGACTTGTCGCCAGTTTCCTAACTTGACATTCGCTCCACGGAAAACCTGCACCAGCTTATTCATTTGCCGGGCAGCAACCTCGCGCTTCATTGCTATCATGTCACAGCTTTCTTAGTATATCCGAGAGTACCGAAAATTGCAAGTACTTTCTTTGTTTTTTTTTAAGTACAATCTTTTTCTATTTATTTTTGCATTTTCCTTGCAACCAGATCAAATATTACACATAATCAAATCACATTATATATAGAAGAAACTCATCTCAAGTCGTGATCTATCAGGTATCATACTAACCTCAATGCAAAATTTATGTTACTGTTCACTCCCGTGTCAATCACTCCGCTGATTGGCACGGAGAATGCGCGTTTTGACTTGAATGCATCTCGCCCCATCGCCAAAGGCGATTTTAAATGGCGAGATGCGTTGCTGGTCGCACATCGTGTGAACAGTAACAAATTTATAAGGAATCTTATTTTTTGCCCATATAACACTTGACACTGCTCTACACGAATGGTATTATTATCTCGACTTGTAAGACCAAAGGCGGTTTTCCTATTTACCGAGGAGAAACTGTCTTTTTTTATTCGTTTTTACAGGTCAGATACTTCAGTTATCATGCAGTACGCTAACGCCGGATGTTTTCCCCAAGAATATCCCTGCCGCAGCAGTACCGTCAGCGCACAGCCTCTTTGTAGGAATTCCCCAGTTTCGTGTGCAGATGTTTCTGTCTGGTAACTAAAGGATCCTCTCAATTACATACCATAGAAGTGACGCCGCCTGCTGGAGTTGCAGATCCAGCAAAGCGGCGTCATTTCCGTTATAATGCATTCTTGTTACTGTTCACACGATGTGCGACCAGCAACGCATTCTTTACTTTTATAAGAGTTTTTCTATCTCCGGAAATGGACTCAGACTCCTTTTCAATATTCCATGAATATATGCAATCACCATTCCATAGTTTGCAATCGGGATCCCTTGATCCTGTGCGCAACTGATCCTGTATTTCATTTCGCGTTCATTCAGCATACACCCTCCACAATGAATGATCATTTTGTATGAACCAAGGTCATCTGGGAATTCTGTTCCTGAAGAAGTCTCTATTATAAGTTCTTTCCCTGTATACTCTTTCAGCCAGCGTGGAATCTTCACCGTACCAATATCATCACACTGTCTATGATGCGTGCACCCCTCACTGATCAGGACTTTATCGCCGCCTCTTAAACTATCAAGTGCTTTTACCCCACGCACCATCGTTTCCAGATTCCCTTTATATCTTGCAAATAAAATAGAAAAGGATGTCAGTAAAATATCTTTTGGTGTATCTTTCGCAACTTTTCCAAAAACCTGGCTATCTGTAATAACCATCTTTGGCTTTTTTTCCAAGTGAAGCTAATGTTTTTGTAAGTTCCGTTTCTTTCACAACGATTGCAGATGCATCCGCATCGAGAATATCTCGAATCGTCTGCTGCTGTGGCAAAATCAGGCGTCCCTTTGGTGCCGCACTGTCAATCGGCACAACAAGCACTACAAAATCGGATGGTTCAAGAAGATCTCCAACAATCTTTCGTTCTTCCTCTTCCTTTCCTTTCAACGCTCCAAGTTCTTCCTTCAGCTCATAAATTCCGCTTTTATCCGCTGCACTTACAAGAAGAATCTTCTCTTTCTCTGTTTTCAAATAACTTGCGGTATTTCCCTGTACCCGCAATCTCTCATCTTCTTGTGTAAACCGTTCACATTTATTCAGTACTATTATATAAGGTATGTTCTTTTTCTGAATCCGCTCTGTTATTTTGAGATCTTCTTCACTGACACCACACGTTCCATCAATCACAACAACAGCAATGTCTGTCTTATTCAACACCTGATAGCTCTTCTTCACACGAAGTTCACCCAGTTCACCTTCATCATCAATTCCAGGAGTATCCATCATCACAACAGGACCCAACGGAAGAAGTTCCATTGTCTTATAAACCGGATCCGTTGTTGTTCCTTTCACATCAGAAACTACCGCAAGATCCTGTCCAGTTACCGCATTCATCACGCTTGATTTTCCCGCATTGCGCTTACCAAAAAAGCCGATGTGCACTCGTTCGGACACCGGCGTCTGATTCATACCCATATTCTTTTTCCTTTCTTTTGGCGGAGACATGTGGGAATCGAACCCACCCGGGACGTACCACGCCCCACACTGGTTTTGAAGACCAGGAAGCACACCAGTTACTCTTCTGCCTCCATAATGCTTAGACAATTCATCATTGATGTATTTATTAAGAAACGGAGCAAACGCCAGCTGATATCTGGTCATCCGCTCCGCCATCTGATTCTATCCTAACAGAATCTTTCTTTCCTGTAAATCACAATTGCTTACATCAGTTCCTCTGCCATCTTCTCGATGTCCGCTTTATTCTGCTCATCCATAGAAGACATAATCTTTACTGAAGTCTTAAGCCATGTGATATTCTTGCTCTTCTCAAACATTCCTGTCATCACTTTACCAGCCATAGAAGCCCAGGATCCATTCTCAATCAGACCAATTGTCTTATTCTGATAGTTACGCTCTGTCAAGTGCTCGATAAATGTCTTCATGAACGGGAATACATCTCCGTTATAAGTTGTTGAAGCAAGAACAATCTTACCGTAACGGAACGCATCTTCTACAGCCTCTGCCATATCCTCACGGGCAAGGTCTGTTACTACGACCTTAGGGCATCCTTTTTCTTTCAGCTTCTCAGCAAGAAGTTCAACTGCCTTCTTTGTATTTCCATAAACAGATGTGTACGCGATCATAACACCTTCAGATTCTGTTCCATAAGAAGACCATGTATTATACTGTCCAATGTAGTGCTCCCAGATTCTCTGTAAGAACCGGTCCATGCAGCGGGCAGATTATCTGAATATCCAGTGTTGCTGCAACCTTCAAAAGATTCTGAACCTGTGCTCCGTATTTTCCAACAATTCCGATATAGTAACGGCGTGCTTCGCAATCCCAGTCTTCCTCTACATCAAGCGCTCCGAACTTACCGAATCCATCCGCAGAGAAAAGAACCTTATCCTTGCTATCGTATGTTACCATTACCTCCGGCCAATGTACCATCGGTGCAAATACAAATGTAAGCTCATGTTTTCCAAGTGTCAGTGTATCTTTATTCTTCACTTCCAGCTTGTTCTCGTCTGCAAGTTTCAGGTCACGGAAAAAGTTTCCGATCATTGTAAATGTCTTTGCATTTCCAACCACCTTTGTATTCGGATATACTTCCAGAAATTTCTGAATATTTGCTGAATGATCCGGCTCCATGTGCTGAACGATCAGGTAATCAGGTGTTGCTCCATTCAATACATCTGCAATATTCTTCAGCCACTCATCGCCAAAAGCTACATCCACTGTATCCATAACCGCAATTTTCTCATCATTGATCACATAGGAATTGTAAGCCATGCCATTCGGCACAATATAGTGACCCTCGAATAAATCAATGTTGTGATCATTTACACCTACATATAAAATGTCATCTGTAATTCTCATATTATGCTCCTTCTCTGCCGAACTATCAGCAGTCTTTTCATTACCGCTCCCACTGATCTGTGAGCAGCACTTTTTCGTTACTGTACACTCCCGTGTGAACAGTAACCTTTTTCTTTTATTACTGAATAGAGTATAGCGCAAACCGCCCTCAGAATCAACGTTCATTCTCATATTCTCGTTTCTTTTTTGAAAACATGTTACTGTTCACTTCCATATCTATCACTCCACTGTTCAACACAGAATATGCGCATTTTGCCTTGAATCCAAAGATCAGACCATGCACTCATGAAGTTCTTCTCTCTCAATCCCCTTTTCCTGCATTACATGCTTGATCTGTTCTACCGCCTCAAGCGGTGCTGCCCAGGCAAGTCCACAACCTGCCGAGATTACTCTTGGCACCGGAATCAGTCTGCCCGGTACCTCCTCTGCCTTACACGCTTTTTCCATCGCCATCGCATCCGCAGTTGTGTGAAATGTCACCACAAGTTTTAATTCTTTCTTTCTCATTTATGAGATCTCCTGTTTTCCTCTTATCTTTCTTAAAAAATCACAGATTGCCCAGGCAATACTCATACCTGCCGCAATCCCCAATGCATATAAAAATGTATCTCGTCCATAATTCCATGCCTGATGTAAATTTCCTTCAACAACACTTCTCATACAATAATAAAGCGTGCTTCCTGGAATCAGTGGAATCACCGATGTTACAAAAAATTGAAGTCGAAGTACTCCTGCAACTACGCGCAAGTATCTCCGCATATAAGTCGATTCCAAAAGCTGCTGCTAGTGTTGGGAAGAACACACCTCCCCAACATTCTCTGCAGATGATAAATAGCAGCCAGCCCAGAAAACCGCCAAGCGCCGCCAATGGAAGGTGTTTCTTCTTCATATGAAACAATATACCAAATGCAACCGAACCTGCTGCACCTGTAAATAATTGAACAATATACGTCATCAACCAATCCTCCCAATCAGAAATATTGCTCCGATAAATCCAAGTGCAAGCACTGCTGCAAGAAGCATCGCCTCTATAAAACGCATAACCCCAGATATTGTATCTCCGATCAATATATCACGAATTGCATTTGTTGCCATCAATCCCGGGATCAATAACATAATATCGCCAATCATAATCTTATCCACGTGCAAAGCCGGAAAAATCCGCGCCATAACACAATAAAACATCCCGTAAGAAATGATGCCACAAATTGAAACGTCACTTCATTCATGCAATACTTTCTTATATGTCTCTGTGCTCCCAGATTAAGATACCCGCTAATCCGGCCAGTAATGCATCCCAAAGATTTCCTCCATAGAAAAGCGCAAAGCTAAAAGCTGCCAGAATACTCCCTGCGAGTTTTCCTGTTTGTGTCGGAACTACTTTGTCAATCTGATCGAAGACTTTCCTGAGTTCTTCAGGAGACATAGGATTCTGGCAAAACTGTCTACTCAAATGATTCAATTTCTCCAGCTTCTCAAAATCATTTCCTCCGTTCTTTCGGATTCTCCTTGTCTGAGTTCGTACATTTTCTTCTGGAAATTCCATTGTAATAACAATACTCGATGTGATCACGAACACATTCATCTGCGTTGCACCGCATGCATATCCCATACGGTTCAATGTATCTTCTACACGAAATATCTCCGCCCCGCTTGAAAGCAGCGCATCTCCGATATCAAGAAATACATGCAGATATTTTGTTGAAATATACATGCTGTTATCCTCACACTTTCCTTTTTCTCAACTCTCTTATTATAACCGAAACCAGACAAATAGAAAACATTTTTCATTACTAAAATACTCCCTTTACCAAATTCACATTCAGTAAAGGGAGCAAGGCTTTTTACTATTTCATTTTACTCGATCACAACAGCAAATCCATCTTCGATTTCTTCTACTGTTGTTTTCTTTCCGTGATCCTTTGCAAATTTCTCCACATTTGTTTTCTGATGTGGTTCTGTCACAAGAACCTTTACCGGACTACTGTCACTTTTAATCGCTTCTGCTGTCAGCATCAATGGTTCTGGACAAGATAATCCTCTTGCATCTACTTCTCTCATAACTATTTTCTCCTTATTTTGCTTCGCTTCTCTTGTTTGTAAATGCGATTACAAAACATACAATAATACAAATAATTGCTGCGATCTTACCTGCTGGCGGAACAGCTCCGGCTACGATCTCACCTGTCTCAGCATTCAGTGCTGTTCCACTTGCTGCCAGACCAAAGTTATGTGCAAGTGCTCCACCTGCAAACATACCGATCACTGTTACTCCTGCATCAGATGATCCCTGACCTGCAAGTACAAGCTGACGCAGCGGGCATCCTCCTGCAAGAACTGCTGCAAATCCTACTGCATACATTCCAAGAATGCTCCACAGGTGCTGGGAGTGAGCGATCACTCCAGGTGTATTGAATGCAAGAACAAAATGTCCTGTTGCAACATTGTATACAAGCATAACTGTGAAGAATCCTACAATGATTGTGATCAGGTCAAAGTTCTTCATAAGAATGATATCACGGATACTTCCTGCGAAACACATTCTTGATTTCTGAGCAAATGCTCCAAAGAGAAGTCCACCGATCAGAGAAATAATGATTGGTGCATGCATACTTCCCGGACCTGCTGTACTGCTCTTTAAAAGATTTGTTCCAAGTGCAAGTACAAGCACTCCGATCATAAGAAGTGGAAGCACACTTCCGCTCACTTTATTTGTCACATGTGCACGTCCAAGGCTGAAACCTTTCTTCAATGCAAACACGCCTGTAGCAATACCAAGTACAAATCCGATCAGTGCTACCCATGCATTCAGATCTCCGGCTGACATACGAATCACCATACGAAGCGGACATCCAAGGAATACAAGTGCTCCGATCACAAGAATCATTCCAAGTACAAAACGTACAATTGTGGAAGATCCGGCTGTTGCACGATATTCTTTTGTCGCAATTGAAATAATAAATGCACCGAGGACGATTCCGATGATTTCCGGTCTTGCATACTGTACCGGCTCTGCGGAATGAAGTCCAAGTGCTCCTGCTGTATCACGCACAAAACACGCAATACAGATTGCCATGTTCGCCGGGTTTCCAAAGTAAGCAAGCGTTGCTGCTACCAGACCCATTATGACACCGGCGATTCCCAGTTTCTTCTTTGAATCAAATAAATTCATTTTCTCTTCCTCTCTTTCTTTACAACTCCTTTATCGCACGAATTGCAAAATCAACTTCTTCTTCCGTATTGTAATGAGAGAAACTGAAGCGGACAGCTCCCTGTTCTACTGTACCGAGTGCTTTGTGCATCAGTGGTGCACAGTGTGCTCCCGGTCTGGTCGCAATCCCATAAACTTCATTCAATTCATCACTGACTTCAGAAGAGTCATAATCTCCCAGATTGAAAGTCACGATCGGAGCTCTTTCCTCTGCTGTAAAATCTCCATAGACTTTCACATCCGGGAGCTGAGAAATCCCATCATAAAACCTGCGCATCAGATGGAGTTCTTTCTCGCGGATCACATCAATTCCTGTACGGTTCAGATAATCAATTGCTGCGCCAAGTCCTGCAATCCCATGCCCATTAAGAGTTCCGGCCTCAAGTGCCGTCGGCATCTGGGATGGGTGATGCATGTTATAAGTATCCACGCCGCTTCCTCCGCACAGAAGCGGACGAATTTCCACACCTTCCCTAACATAAAGTCCTCCGGTCCCCTGCGGTCCAAGCAGACCTTTATGTCCTGTGAAGCACAATACATCAACCCCAAGTTCCTGCACATCAATCGGATAAACACCTGCTGTCTGAGAAGCATCCACAACAAACAAAATATGCTTCTCTGATGCAATCTGTCCTACCCGTTTCAGATTGATCATATTTCCCGTTAGATTTGAAGCATGGGTACACACAATTGCTTTTGTATTTTCCCGCACCTCATTCTCCATCTCTTCATATGACAGATTTCCCTTTTCATCACAGTTTAGAATCGTAAGCTCTACTCCCTGTTCCTGACACCAGTACAGCGGACGCAATACTGAATTATGTTCCAGTACTGTCGTGATCACATGATCCCCCGGTTGAAACAAACCTTTCAGTGCAATATTGAGACTCTCTGTAGAATTTGCGGTAAATGCAATTCTTGTCGAACTCTCTGCATGAAAAAAAATCTGCAAGTTTTTCCCTTACTGCATAGATACTTCTCGAAGCATCAAGTGCAGCTTCTGTTCCGCCTCTCCCTGCATTGCCCATATGCTCGAGAGCATAGAGAATCGCCTCCTTTACTTCTTCCGGTTTCTGCAATGTGGTTGCCGCATTATCCATGTAGATCATAGGGCTTCTCTTCCTTTCTGTATGTGTTTATATCGTTTACTTTTCAGATACAAATCACTAGTTATAGTATACTTCTCTTTTCTATTTCCGTCTAATAGGAATCCGTAATGGATCCACCTTATTTATAGGAATTTTCTATAAATAGGGCGTGTTATTTGCTATTCATCTATCCCTGTATTTTCTTTCTTCAAATACATTCTCTTTATCATCTTTATAAAACGCTCTGCTGCCGGAAGCAACGGATATTCTGCATCATAGACAAGGTTGATCATTCTCTTTCCACCTTGACTACCCAGTGGAAAAGCCAGAAGTGTTCCATTTTTCAATTCCTCTTCTGCCGCAAGTTTAGACAAAATCGTAACTCCCATTCCTTTACTTACAGATCTTTTGATCGTCTCCTGATTCTCCATCAATGCTGCCAGCTTCAGTTTTTTCATATCAATCCCTTGTTCTGCCAGCATTTTTACTGCTTCTTTTTTTGTTCCGGACCCTTCTTCTCTTAAAATCACCGGTTCGTCCATGATCCAATCCACCAATTTTTGTCCAACACAAAGCTTTTCAACAAATTTCTCATTTGACGGAGTAAGCACAACCAATTCGTCTTCATAAAATGGAAGATATTTACAGTTTCCTTTCTCGATCACGGTTCCTGTAAATCCAATATCAATATGATGGGAAAGAATCCTATCGATAACTCCTTCACTGTCTGTCTCAAAAAGCTTCAATTTTTCACCAGGATATTCTGCATTGAAATGTAGACATTACATTTGGAAGAATATATTGCGCCGGTACGGTTGAAGCACCAATACGAAGTACATTTCCCTCCGGTTTTATTTCTTTTCCAAACCGCCCTTTTATTGTCTTTTCGATTTCAAGCATTTGTACCGCATAAGCATAAAGCTCTTTTCCATTCTCTGACAGCTCAACTCCTCTTGTATTTCTTATAAGGAAACAGGTCTTCAGCTCTTTTTCTAATGCAGACACATGTGCACTAACAGTTGGCTGCGTAAGAAATAACTGCTTTGCCGCTTCCGAAAAACTTTTTGTTTCTGCTACTTTCACAAATGCTTCCAGTTGTTTTAAGTTCATTCACTCTCCCCTTACTTTCCTCTGATTTGTTCTCTTTGCAATTTATTTCCTGCCAAGCGTTCTGTCTGTGCACCTTCTTTTGCTGTAAATCCGATTCGATCTGTATATTCAAAAATCAATCTGGCATTTTTTCTGCTTGTCTGAAATACTTCTTTCACCTGACTCAGTGTAATCACTTTAGATACAGATAATATACGGCTTACTTCTGTTCTAATTTTAAACGTAATCTCTGTTGTTGTATAAACACTCTCACAAACCTCTGTAATTTCGTTTTCTTCCTGCATATAATTCAGAATTTCCATCAATTCATCTTGACTTTGTATTCCACTTTTCTTTTTCGTTTTTCTTGCTGACTCAAAAAAATGTTTCCAATTCCACTTTGTTCAAAAAGAAAACGTTATTTTCCTCTGATTGACTGGCAAAGATTTCTCTTAACTTAGAAACTTCTTCCGTCTCTTTTACTTTATATCCCTCCGGAGAAATCAGCTCTATACTAGAATTTTTCTGTTGCAACCTTATACAACCGACATTTCCATGTTCCTCCAATCGTATAAGACATTTCTGAATTTCCCGATTCTGTTCCTTTTTCCCTTTGCTGATCTGATTGAAAAGAACTGTCTTTGGCATTCCTCTTCGATATGGATGAGCAGACAACCAGCTTTTCAATTCATCCATAATTCTCTTTTCTAAAGAAATCTGTTCCTGCAGGCTCTTTTCTTGATCCGGGATTTCCTTTGAACACTCATTTTCTTGATTCCAAAGATTGTTTTCCAACAGTTCCAGTCTTTGTAAAACCCCATCATGAAATTTTCGCTCTTTTTTTTCTCCCATCTCAAGAATAATTCCTCCACCGATTGTCTCGAGTGGTGAATAAAACCGGATAACAAACCGGTCCCCCGGACAAAACGCAGCAGGTTCTTCTAATCTTAGTTGGACATAGGCTGATTCTCCCGGTTCAACTTTCTCACAGGACAGCGGAACTGCTCTGCACAGAACTTCTGTTGTTCCGCTATAAAAATGTAATCGAGTCTGGTGTTCAATACTTCTTTTACTCTGAGGAAGAAGTGTCAGTTTTGCATTCACATAGTGGCTGACTTTCATGCTTCCTTCCGGTGCGATCACATTTCCTCGATACACAAACTTCCCATCGCTGCTCTGTCTTCGATCCGTCTGAACCAAGTTCAGTGCGCTCCGCTGACCTGCTTCACAAACTTCTGCTTCCTGCTCATGCACCTGAACTCCACGGACTCTGCACGAAGTTTGTTGTGGATAGACCATCACCCGATCTCCCGAATGAATTTTTCCGCCAAGAAGTGTTCCCGTCACAACCGTTCCGCTTCCTTTCATTGAAAATACTCTGTCCACAGGAAGTCTTGGCAATGCAGGAGTTTTCCACATTTCTTTCTGCTTTTTTACACATTTCAGGATTTGACTTCTTAATTCTTCAATTCCAGCTCCGGATTTTGCTGAAACACGTACAATGTCCACCTTATATTCCAGCTTATCTTCTGCCTGATCATTTCTCTGACCTACTGTAAACATCTGTTGCATTTCTTCACAGATCTGCTGTTCTACCATCTTCAGCCATTCCTCATCCACAAGGTCACATTTATTCAAAACAACAAGGATATTCTCAACACCCAAAAGGCGTAAAATTGCCAGATGTTCTCTTGTCTGTGGCATAATCCCCTCATCTGCAGCAATTACAAGAAGAACAAGGTCCATTCCTACCACACCTGCAGTCATATTAGAGATAAATTTCTCATGCCCGGGAACATCAATGATTCCGACACGCTCTCCGTCTGTCAGATCCATCCATGTAAACCCTAGATCAATTGTGATTCCACGTGCTTTCTCTTCTTTCAGACGGTCTGTATCTCTTCCCGTTAATGTCTTGATCAGTGTTGTCTTCCCATGATCGATATGTCCGGCTGTTCCGATGATCACATGTCTTTCCATCTAATGCAGTCCCTTTCTTAATACTGTTTTCTTTCTCAGTTCTGTTTTCTTTCCATAACATGTCTGATCTGTGTCGCCAGATATTCGATTCCTTCTTCCGGGAAAGTTCTCATATCCAGAAGGAAACGCCCTTCCTTTATTCTTCCGATTACCGGAATTGAGAGATTTCTCATCCTGCTTTCTAATTCTTCAACGGTAATCTCGTTTGCTTCCAATGTTACTCCATAACTTGAAATCTCTGTTTCGGGAAGTGCTCCGCCGCCTGCCTTAGAAATACATTTTTCCACTTGAATCTGAACCAACGCTCCCTCTTGACTCCATCTATCAGCACAGACTCTTGCCTTCTCTTTTATTTCCTCCGCAGGTCTTGTCAGCATTCTCAAGGTCGGAATCTTTTGAACCGCTTCTTTCTGATCCAGATAACATTTCAATACTTCTTCTATCGCTGTCAATGTAAATTTATCTGCTCGAAGAGCCCGAAGCAACGGATGGTTACGCATCTGATCAATATATCTTTTCTTTCCGACAAGGACTCCGGCCTGTGCTCCACCAAATAGTTTATCCCCACTAAAACAAACAACATCTGCACCGGCCTTTACTTCTTCCTGTACGGTTGGTTCTTTGGATAAACCATATTCCTCCAGATTTATAAGTACGCCACTGCCTAGATCTTCAATCACAGGAATTCTGCTTCGTTCTGTATGATTCTCGAAGATTTCAGGTGACAATTCCTGCGTGCACTCTATCAGGCCATTACTTAATTCATACAATTCTTCTGCACTTACCGATTCTGTAAACCCGACAATCCTGTAATTACTTGTGTGGACTTTCAAAAATGCTTTCGTCTTTTCACTGACTGCTGCTTTATAATCTTCTATCCTTGTACGATTGGTTGTCCCGACTTCTTTCAAAATAGCACCGCTTAATTCAAGAACTTCCGGAATACGGAATTTCCCTCCGATTTCAACAAGTTCTCCTCTGGAGACGATCACTTCTCCGCCTTTTGTCAATGCACTCAAGGCAAGAAGTACAGCTCCGGCATTGTTATTCACAACAATTGCCGCTTCTGCTCCTGTGATCTGACAAAGCAATTCTTCTGCATATCCGGTCCTGTTTCCACGTTTTCCAGTCTGTAGATCATATTCCAGACTGGAATAATTCTCTGCAACTGATTTCAGTTTTTCCGCAATCTCATGACTAAGCGGTGCACGTCCAAGCCCGGTATGAAGGATTACTCCTGTTCCGTTATAAACCGGTTGAATCTCCTTTTTCTGTTCTTGTTCCAGAAGATGGTTCACTTCTGATTTCCTTGAACTTGATTCTATCTCATACAGAAATTTCCGAATCATTTCTTTTGCTTCCTGCTCACTGATTCCCTTTTTGATTTCTTGTGAGATTTCATTTCTCAGATTCTCCACAGAATCTCTGACTGCTCCGAGAACACGCTCATATCCTTCTTTCTCTGCCAGTCTCTGAACATTTTCTTTCTTCATCAAGTCATCTACTCGCGGAAGCAGGCGAAAGATCTGATTCTTTTCTTTCTGTAAATTTTCTCTTTTCTTATTCTGATCTGACTTTTCCAACTACTGCTGCTCCTTATTTTCTCTTTCTACAGCGAAATGCCGCAAGAAACCGTTACCGTTCACAGCACACTGTGAACAGTAACAAGAAATCTCTTACAGCATTTCCATTTTTCCTTTTTTAGTTGGATGAGCTTTCCCTGCCTCTCTTTGACGCAGCCTACAACTGAAACTTTCGTTTCCATTCCCACTGCCTCAAAGTCTGCCAACAGACAATCTAATTCTTCTCCTGGGACACTGACAAGAAGTCCTCCTGAAGTCTGCGGATCACTGATCAGATCTAAATAGACCTCTTCTACATCTCCTGTATCCAAGCCTTCTGCTGCAAACTCCCGGTTCTTATATGCTCCTGCCGGAACGAGCCCCATTCTTGCATATGCAATCGCTTCTGTCATATATTCAATTTGCTCCGGATATAATTCCAAAGTCATTTCACTTGCCTCGGCCATCTCTGTACAATGTCCCAGCAATCCAAATCCCGTCACATCTGTACATGCGTGGATCGTGTGTTTCTCAATTGCTCTTTTCGCTTTCTGATTCAATGAAGCCATCACTTTCGCAGCTTCATCTGCGGCTGCTTCAGAAGCCATCTGTGCTTTCACTGTTGTATTCACAATACCACTTCCAAGCTGTTTGGTCAGAACCAGCACATCTCCCGGCTGACACCCGTAATTCTTATAAATCTTATCCGGGTGAACGAAGCCTGTTACCGAGAGTCCGTATTTCGGTTCATCATCCTGCACCGAATGACCTCCGACTAGAACGGCTCCTGCTTCTAACACCTTGTCTGCTCCGCCTCGCAAGATCTCACCTAAGATCTCCGGATCCAGACAATTTGGAAAACATACAATATTCAATGCAACCTTCGGCTCTCCTCCCATTGCATATACATCGCTTAAGGAGTTCGCCGCTGCAATCTGTCCGAACAGATACGGATCATCCACAACCGGTGTGAAGAAATCCAGTGTCTGTATCATGGCAGTCTCATCCGATATTTTATAAATTGCGGCATCATCTGATGTCTCAACACCGACAAGCAGACGCTCATCGGAAAATTTAGGCAGCTTACCCAGAACCTGGGCAAGGGTCTCAGGACCGATTTTGGCCGCTCAACCAGCTGTCTTTGTCATCTGTGTCAGATGAATCTCTTTGAGTCCCTTACTCATTTCGCTCACTTCCTTTCGATTACTTTTTCAAAACAATTCCCTCGATATACGAAAAAAGCTTGTTGCAGCAGCTTTCCCATCACATTTTCAAATTACTGTAACTGTTCCTATGTTTCTAACAAGGTTTCACAATCTTACCTGCATGATTCATAGACTCGACAATGTCATACATATTTGTAACTGTTCCTACTGCAAGCTTGTCTTTCAGTCCATAATAATCCAGACATGTCCCACAAGTCACGATTTCAACGCCCTGGCTTTCAAGATTCTTCAGATCCTCCAGAGAGTCAGATCCTTCACATGTGATCTTAGCGCCACCGTTGTAGAAGATCATCTTCTTTGGAAGCTCATCAAGCTGTGTGATTGCAAAGATGCAACCTTTGATCAGCACTTTTCCGAGCTCATCATTTCCACTTCCCATCTTGTCAGAAGAAATCACAACTACTGTATCCCCTGTTGGAACACAATCGCAAACCGCACCCGCCGGTGCAGTCTGAGTTCCCTCTCCTGCAAGTGCCTGAATTGTCACTTTATATTCATTCTCTCCAAGCTTCTCCTGTGTTACTGTTGCGCCTGTACTCTGTGCCATCTTTGTCACATTAGCCACTGCTGTCTCATTATCAACGAGAACTTCTATTGTCTCCGGAGCTGTCAAAGCATCTAATGCTTTTTTTGTCTTAATTACCGGAAGTGGACATTTGTCCCCCATAGCATTTACTGTTACCATTTTTATCGCTCTCCTTTACCTATTCGTTCAGGCATTTTGCCTCAGGCTTCTGTTTTTCAGTATAACATTTTTCCTATGTTGAATCAAACCATTCTATAGAAATTCTCTATAAATTTCCTTCTTTCTGATTCACATTTTTACGCAAAGCTTCTCCCAGTTCCGTAATACACAGTAATGTGATCACAAGCACGATTCCCGGAATCAGAATGATCCACCAGGAGTTTGTCATCAATGCCTTTTCAGAAAGCGAGAGCATGCTCCCCCAGGAAATGATTTCCATCGGAAGACCAATCCCAAGAAAGCTCAATGTTGACTCTGCTATAATTGCACTTCTGATGTTCATCACGACCATAAACATAATTGACGAAACAAAATTCGGCAGCAAATGCACACGTAAAATATGCCAGAAGCTTCCACCCATACATTTTGCAGCAATCAGATATTCACTCTCACGGAGCTGTCGTACCTCGGTGCGTACCATTTTTGCGATATTCATCCAACTGCTAAGACCAATTACTATGATGATTGCAACAACCGAGTTCTTTCCTGCCAGTGCCTGAAGAAAGATAATTAACAGAATGGAAGGGATACTCAATAAAATTTCTGTAAAACGCATCATTAGTTCATCAATCCACTCCGGTGCGATTCCACTGAAGGATCCGTAGATCACCGCAATCGTAGTCGATAACACAGTTGATATCAAACCAATAAACAGCGAGATTCTACCACCGTATAAAATCATTGAGAAAATATCTCTTCCCATCGTATCGGTTCCAAACAGAACTCTTTATTCGGTGAAATGTTACAGTTCTCCAGATCCATGTATGTAGGGTCTTTCGTCATAAAGAAACGACAGAAAACACAGGCAAATACGATGACTGCAAGAATACTTCCGGCAATGATAACAGCATTAATTTTTTTTCGCCTTTTTTCATTTTCTCCACCTTATACCAGATCTGCCTTTCCTGTCAATTTTATCTCTTTCATTCTCGGATCGATCCATTCACTGACAGACTGTCCGATCACATTTCCCGCAATAACAAAAATACCGGTAAATACGCAAAGCACCATCAGCATATTTAGTCATGATATTTTGCACTTTCAAAAGAAAGCGTTCCGATTCCCGGATAGGAAAATACCATTTCCACGATATACGTCCCTTCGATCACATGCTGAAGTGAAATTGCCATCAGACTGATGAACGATGGCATAATATTTTTCACACAGTGAAAGAACAATACTCGTTTTTCGTGACATTCCTTTTGCCTTTGCCAGTAAAACATAGTCTTTTCTAGTTTCTTCCAACAATCGATTACGGATCAGATATGCATAATACCAAAGGTGGCTCAGCACAACAACCGTCAACGGAAGAATCAGATGCGTCAATCTGCTCAACGGATTTGCCGATTGTCCGAGATCATATGCCCCACTTCCCGGAAGGAGCTTTAGATTCACACTAAAGATCAAAATCAATACAAGTGATAACCAAAATTCCGGAATACAGCTTGTGATTGTTCCCACCTTACGCAAAAATCCGGTCTGGAAGCTGATTTTCATAATACACACAGAAAATTCCAAGCAAAAGTGCCAGTCCAAATGTCAGGATAAAACCAATTCCACCAAGCAATAATGTATTGACTAAACGTCCCTCGATCACTGTAAGAACATCTTGTTTATATTTATAAGAGATTCCAAAATCCCCCTGAAAAGCATTTCCAAGCCATTTCACATACTGAACAGGGATAGGTTCGTTTAATCCAAGTCGTTCCATTGCATGCTCGTGTTCTTCCACCGACATTCTCTCCGCACGTTCTCCATAATAAGAAACCAGCGGATCCCCGGGTGCCAGCCGCGACATTACAAACACAAGAAGTGAGAGCACAAAAACAGATAGCAAGATCAGTCCGATTTTTCTAAGCCATTGTTTCTTCATCTCTCTGCTCCTCTCCTGAAACCTCCGGAATCGGAATCGCCTCCAGAAGTTTCTTCGTATATAAATGCTGCGGATGTTCAAACACCTGCTCGGTTTCTCCTATCTCCACAAGTTTTCCATCCTTCATCACTCCGACACGGTCGCACAACAAACGCACCATTGAAAGATCATGAGCAATAAAAAGGATCGCACAGTCATGTTCTCTTTGTAAATGCCGAAACAACTTCACCATCTGTGCCTGCGTTGTCACATCAAGTGAAGCGATCGGTTCATCTGCGATCAAGAGCTTCGGCTTCATTGCAAATGCCCTTGCGATTGCAACGCGCTGTCTTTGTCCGCCGGATAACTCCGATGGCCACACGTGAAGCTGTTCTTCCTGCAATTCCACTTCTTCCATCATTTCACATAAAAAATCATGTTGTTCTTTCTTGTCAGAAAATACTTTATGTATTTCCAATGGCTCTGCAAGGATCTTCTCTACCTTCATTTTCTGGTTTAAGGAAGATGTTGAATCCTGAAAGATCATCTGCCGCTCTTTTTGCAGTCTTCTTGCATTTTTCTTTTTTGCTTTTTTATCAAGAAGATTTATCCCATCATAAGAAAATGTTTCTGCTTGCGGACTTAGAATCCCCATTAAACATTTTCCAACCGTTGACTTTCCAGATCCTGACTCACCTACCAGTCCAAAAATCTCATCTCTTCTTATATCAAAGGACACATCTTTTACTGCCTGAAACGTCCTTTTTCTATCCAAAGGATAGGCGTAGGACAAATGCGAGATCTCTACCAGTTTTTCATGCAATTTCGACTCACTTTTTAATTCTGATTCATTTCTATACATATAATAAGGATGATCATGAAGCAATTTCTTTGTATAAGAATGTTTTTGGAGCTGTGAAAAGCTGTTTTGCTTCTTCCAATTCCACGATATTTCCATCCTGCATTACAGCAACCCGGTCTGCGATCTGAGCAACAACTCCGAGATCATGTGTGATAAACAGAATGCTTAAATTCAATTCTTTCTGTAATTTTTTCAACAGTTTCAGAATCTCTGCCTGAATTGTCACATCCAAAGCTGTCGTCGGTTCATCCGCAATTAAAAGCTTTGGATTTGAGGTAAGTGCTATTGCAAGCACACATCTCTGACGCATTCCACCTGAAAAATGATACGGATATAGATCATAACGCTGCTCTGCGTCTTTGATCCCAACGAGCTTCATCAGTTCGATTGCCCGCTCTTTTGCTGATTTCTTCTTATTTTTCTCGAAATCTTTCTCTC
>ENA-OQBD01000370-OQBD01000370.1-human-gut-metagenome-genome-assembly--contig:-NODE-370-length-24561-cov-4.207007_pt1 | contig 24561 bp, 26 predicted proteins | sample MGYA00242742_ERZ504543 | MGnify/ENA primary metagenome ERZ504543 (study PRJEB26092, sample SAMD00036239) | human gut metagenome | host: Homo sapiens | study: EMG produced TPA metagenomics assembly of...
CGTTACATCCGTCTGTGCTGCATCCGGCCACATCAATGGCAGAAGCCGTACATTTGCGCTGATTGTTATAGGTACATTCCTGAGCTTTACAGTCGATGTTGATTTTTTCACAGCCGCAGTGATGAGCTTTGCTGTTTGCCATACCGGCAGTCGCGCGGTCACGAAAACTTACCACAGTTTGTTTCATCTGCACGATGAGCATTATCTCCTGTAATCTCAATATCGCCTCTGGAACAGAGCTCATTTTCATTGTAAAGACATTTTGTGGCACTACATTTCAGAATTGTCATAATAGAAGCCTCCTTCTTATATAATGATATGATTATGCATAACAACAAACGTCATGCAGGAATAGTATGCGCTGAAAAAATAAAAATATGTATAAAAAATAACTTGACATTATATAAAAGACATGATATCTTTTTAAAGTACGTGGAAAACAAAGCAGAGTTTCACTCTCACCTCAGCGCATATAATGCGGCTCAGGTTGATATATCGCAGCAGGCTGATCTACAGAGATCGGGGAATGCACAGAGATAAAAATGAAAAAGAGGTTTCATTTGGTTATCCCTGGATATAGCAGAGTGTGGAAACTGTCCATACTCTTTTTTGTTTTCATAAGACAGGGTGGAGTTACTGTTCCTATACAGTAGCTGAGAGATTCAGGTTTATCATTTATTTAAATGTATGGAGGTGTACTACAATTAGCAATTTAATGATTAACGAACAGATCAGAGACAAAGAGGTACGTTTGATCGGACCGGATGGAGCACAGCTTGGAATCGTTTCTTCAAGAGAAGCATTTGCAAAGGCTCAGGAAGCCGGACTTGATCTTGTTAAAATCGCACCGCAGGCAAAGCCGCCGGTTTGTAAAATTATCGACTACGGCAAGTATCGTTATGAGCTCTCCCGTAAGGAAAAAGAAGCTAAGAAAAAATCAGAAGACAATTGACATCAAGGAAGTACGTCTTTCTCCAAACATTGATACCAATGACCTGAAGACGAAGGTCAATGCAGCAAGAAAATTTCTTTCTAAAGGAGACCGTGTTAAGGTTACATTACGTTTCCGTGGAAGAGAAATGGCACATATGGCAAGCAGCAAACATGTACTTGATGATTTTGCAGAACATCTTGCAGATGTGGCAGTTGTTGAGAAAGCCCCTAAGATTGAAGGCAGAAGCATGACGATGTTTCTCAGCGAAAAGCGTTAAGCAGTTATCACAGACAGCGTGTTTTGGCACGTGTTCTTGATAATAAGAAATAAAAACAGTACCACGAATTAAGGAGGAAATAATTATGCCTAAGATTAAAATCTTGTAGAGCAGCAGCAAAACGTTTTCAAAAAAACCGGAACCGGAAAAATCATGAGAAATAAAGCTTATAATGAGCCATATCTTAACAAAGAAATCTCAGAAGAGAAAAAGAAATCTGAGAAAATCTACTGTTGTTGATTCTACTAATGTTAAGAGCATGAAGAAAGCATTACCATATTTATAAAATGCGGTTAAACTAAGTATTTATCGAGATAGACGAACAGGAGGAAATTTAAGAAATGGCAAGAATTAAAGGCGGATTAAACGCAAAGAAAAAAGCATAATCGTACATTAAAACTGGCAAAAGGCTACAGAGGAGCCCGTTCCAAACAGTATAGAGTTGCTAAACAGTCTGTAATGAGAGCACTTGCTAGCTCCTATGCAGGAAGAAAACAGAAGAAACGTCAGTTCAGACAGCTCTGGATCGCTCGTATCAACGCAGCAGCAAGAATGAACGGATTATCCTACAGCAAACTGATGCACGGACTGAAAGTTGCAAACATCGACATCAACAGAAAGATGCTTGCTGAACTTGCAGTAAACGATGCAGAAGGATTTACAGCACTTGCTGAGATTGCTAAAAAAGCAATTGCATAATTGTTGGTTTTAGAGAGACATAAGATTTGATAAATTAAATCAGGATTTTGAGGTACACATAGAAATTGTTACTGTTTCGGTGTGTACCTTTTTTAATGCATTTTTTGATGAATGGGATAAAATTGCGTGCGCGGTACGGCCAAGTGTCCATGAAAGACGGAAAAATCTTAAATTTCCATAAAGTTTTTCTTGCATGGTCAAATATATGGTGATATAATTCAAGACAGCAACATATTAAAGTGTCAGTGGAAGCCAAAGCCGGCTGGGAACCCAGTTGGCTTTTTGTTACTTTTCAGTTCCTCTACATAATAAATGAACTTGCGGAATTTAGAACATCAAAAATGATGTACCAGGTGGAATGAATGGTAACGGAAGCTAATCTGATGAGCCGTAAGAGGGACGAAAGGACTGACAAAATATAAGGAGGATTTTATTATGAAAAACCTGAAAAAAATCATCAGTGTTACTGCGGCAGCAGCAATGGTAATGTCAACAGTTGCACCTGTATCTGTATTTGCAGACGATGCTACATTTAAGATCGGTGGAATCGGACCTGTAACCGGAGCAGCAGCAATCTATGGACAGGCTGTAAAGAATGCAACAGAGCTTGCAATCAATGAAGTAAACGAAGACGGCGGAATCAACGGATATCAGGTAGAGTTCAAATTTGAAGATGATGAAAACGATGCTGAGAAAACCCTGAACGCTTACAACGCATTAAAAGACTGGGGAATGAACATCCTGGTTGGTACAGTTACTTCCACACCTTGTGTAGCTGTAGCAAATGAAACAGCAGCAGACAATATGTTCCAGCTTACTCCATCCGGATCTGCAACAGAGTGTGTTGCTAATCCGAACGTATTCCGTGTATGCTTCTCTGACCCGAACCAGGGTACTGCAGCAGCTCAGTACATTGGAGAGCATAAACTTGCTACAAAAGTAGCTATTATCTACGATAGCTCTGATGTATATTCATCAGGTATCACACAGAACTTCACAGCAGAAGCAGCTAATCAGGGTATTGAAATCGTATCTTCCGAAGCATTCACTGCTGATAACAATAAAGACTTCTCCGTACAGCTTCAGAAAGCAAAAGACGGTGGTGCTGAATTAGTATTCCTTCCGATTTATTATACAGAAGCTTCCCTGATCCTTGCACAGGCAGACAGCATGGGATTTGAAACTAAATTCTTCGGATGCGACGGTATGGACGGTATCCTTGGTGTAGAAAACTTTGATACATCTCTTGCAGAGGGGCTGATGCTTCTTACACCATTTGCAGCAGATTCTACAGATGAGAAAACCCAGAACTTTGTAAAAGCATACAAAGATGCTTACAAAGACACACCAAACCAGTTCGCAGCAGATGCTTATGATGCAGTATACGCAGTCAAAGCAGCAGCAGAAAAAGAAGATGTAAAAGCAGACATGGATGTTGCAGATATCTGTGCAGCACTTGAAAAAGGCATGACCGAGATCACACTTGAAGGTGTTACAGGTGACGAGATCACATGGACAGAAGACGGTGAGCCGAACAAAGCTCCGAAAGCTGTAGAAATCAAAGATGGTGCTTACGCAGCAATGGAATAATGAAATTGAAATAACTGAAAAGATTTCATAAGAAATAAAATGCGATTGTTCCTGGAGTGGACAATGGTTGCATGCCAACGGGGCTGTCTGAATTATGCAGACAGCCCTGTTGCCTAATACGTTATTACATTAATGCGTTAATGACAGATTTACTTTTGGCAAAATAAACAAGACAGATTTCGCTAAAGGCAAATCTGCCAGTTTTACACACAATAAAATTATTTAAATATAAGAAAGGAAAGACTTCTATGAGTAGTTTTATATCATATCTTATCAGTGGTATCAGCCTCGGAAGTGTATATGCGATCATCGCTCTTGGTTATACCATGGTATACGGAATCGCTAAAATGCTGAACTTCGCTCATGGAGATGTTATCATGGTCGGCTCTTATGTAGTTTATGTCGCAGTCAGCGGCATGGGATTAAATCCGATTTTAGCCATCCTGCTGTCCATTATCATCTGTACACTCATGGGCGTTGTGATCGAAGGCGTTGCGTATCGACCACTGCGTAATGCAGCTTCACCTCTGGCTGTTCTGATCACAGCAATTGGTGTCAGCTACCTGCTTCAGAACGTGGCCCTTCTGATCTGGGGAGCAGATACCAAATCATTCAGTAACGTGATCAGTCTTCCATCCCTGAAACTTGCAGGTGGTTCTATCGTGATCACTGGTGTAACCATCGTAACCATTATCGGTGGTATCCTGATCATGGCAGGTCTGATGCTCTTTATCAGCAAGACAAAAACAGGACAGGCAATGCTTGCCGTATCTGAGGATAAAGGCGCTGCCCAGTTAATGGGTATTAACGTAAACAAAACAATCTCCATTACTTTTGCAATCGGTTCCGGACTTGCAGCAATCGCAGGTGTGCTTCTCTGCTCTGCATACCCGTCTTTGACACCATATACAGGTGCTATGCCTGGTATCAAAGCATTCGTTGCAGCTGTATTTGGCGGTATCGGATCTATCCCGGGAGCCTTTATCGGAGGTGTTGTTCTGGGTATCCTGGAGATTTTTGGTAAAGCTTATATCTCTTCACAGATGGCTGATGCCATTGTATTCGGTGTTCTGATCGTAGTTCTGGTTGTGAAACCTACCGGTATTCTTGGTAAGAACATTCAGGAGAAAGTGTGAGGTGGCAGACATGGAAAAGAAGAAATTAAACAAAACAACAAAAAGCAATCTCATTACATACGGAATGGTTCTTGCAGCATATCTGATCGTACAGGGAATGATCGCAGGGAATCTGCTTTCCAACCTGATGCAGGGTCTTCTGGTGCCTCTTTGTGTATATATTATCCTGGCTCTTTCCCTGAACCTGACGGTTGGTATTCTGGGTGAGTTAAGTCTTGGACATGCCGGATTTATGTGTATCGGTGCTTTCACCAGTGCAGCATTTACAAAGGCAACTATGGATACATTTACAAATGCAGGACTTCGTTTCTTCGTTGCTCTGATCATCGGAGCTGTATGTGCAGGTATCTTTGGATTCCTGATCGGTATTCCTGTACTTCGTCTGAAAGGTGACTACCTTGCTATCGTAACACTGGCATTTGGTGAGATCATTAAGAATATCATCAATGTGCTTTATGTAGGAATTGACAGCAACGGAATCCATTTTTCCATGAAAGACCAGATGTCTCTTGGAATGGAGCCTGGTGGAAAAATGATCATCAGTGGTGCCATGGGTATCACAGGTACACCGAGACAGTCAACCTTTACTATAGGTGTGATTCTGATCCTGGTTACTTTATTCGTAGTTCTGAACCTGATCAATTCCAGAGACGGACGTGCGATCATGGCAATCCGTGATAACCGTATTGCAGCGGAATCAATTGGTATTGATATCACAAAGTATAAACTGAAAGCATTTGCAATCTCAGCAGCATTAGCCGGTATCGGCGGTGTGCTTTATGCTCATAATCTTGCAACTTTAACAGCACTTCCGAAGAACTTCGGTTATAACATGTCTATCATGTTCCTGGTATTCGTAGTTCTCGGTGGAATTGGAAATATGCGTGGTTCTATTATTGCGGCAGTGATTCTGAACCTTCTTCCTGAGCTTCTGCGTGGACTCAGTGATTACCGTATGCTGTTCTATGCAATCGTGCTGATCGTAATGATGCTGATTAACTGGGCACCTAAGGCAATCGAGATGAGAGAGCGTCTTTTCAGTAAATTTAAGAAAAAGGAGGCATAAGCTATGGCATTGCTGGAAGTAAATCATTTAAATATTTCATTCGGCGGTCTTCATGCAGTGGATGATTTCCATGTCTCCATCGAGAAAGGACAGCTTTATGGTCTGATCGGTCCGAATGGTGCCGGTAAGACTACAATCTTTAACCTTCTTACAGGTGTGTATAAGCCGGACGAGGGAATCATCAATCTGGACGGACAGGATATCACCGGAAAGAGTACCATTGATATCAACAAGGCGGGAATCGCCAGAACATTCCAGAATATCCGTCTGTTCCATCAGATGAGTGTGCTGGACAATGTAAAGGCAGGACTTCACAATCATGATAAATACAGCCTTTTTACAAGTATTGTACATACTCCGAAATACTTTAAGGTTGAGAAAACTATGAATGAGGAAGCAATGAAGCTTCTTAAAGTGTTTGATCTGGACAAAGAGGCAGATATCCTTGCATCAAACCTTCCTTATGGTAAACAGAGAAAGCTGGAGATTGCCAGAGCACTGGCAACAAAGCCGAAGCTTCTTCTTCTGGATGAGCCGGCTGCAGGTATGAACCCCAATGAAACTGAGGAACTGATGGATACCATCCGTTTTGTTCGTGATAACTTTGATATGACCATTCTTCTGATCGAGCATGATATGAAGCTGGTTTCAGGTATCTGTGAGGAGCTGACTGTACTGAACTTCGGTCATGTTCTGAGACAGGGCAAGACTTCAGATGTGCTCCATGATCCGGAAGTTATCAAGGCATATCTTGGAGAATAGGAGGAGAGACAGATGGCATTACTGGAAGTACAGGACATACAGGTTTATTATGGAATGATTCAGGCATTGAAGGGTGTTTCTTTCTCTGTAAATGAAGGTGAAGTTATTGCTCTGATCGGTGCAAACGGTGCAGGTAAAACAACTACCCTGCATACAGTGACAGGGCTTCTCCGGGCAAAATCAGGACATATTATTTATGACGGACAGGATATCACAAAGGTTCCGCCTCACAAGATCGTAACAATGGGTATGGCACATGTTCCGGAAGGAAGACGTGTGTTTGCAAATATGACTGTTCTTCAGAATCTGAAGATGGGTGCTTTTACAAGATCTGATAAAAATGAGATTGATGCGACCATTGAGAAAGTATATAAACGTTTTCCGCGTCTGAAGGAACGTCAGAATCAGACTGCAGGTACCTTAAGTGGTGGTGAGCAGCAGATGCTCGCCATGGGACGTGCGCTGATGAGCCAGCCAAAGATCATTCTGATGGACGAGCCGTCCATGGGTCTTTCACCGATCTTTGTAAATGAGATCTTTGATATTATTAAAGAGGTAAGTGAGAGCGGAACAACGGTTCTGCTGGTTGAGCAGAATGCGAAGAAGGCTCTTTCTATCGCTGACAGAGCTTATGTTCTTGAGACCGGAAGGATTACACTGGAAGGTAAGGCAAGTGATCTTCTTCATGATGAGTCTGTTCAGAAGGCATATCTTGGAGAATAAACAGGAGGGGTTTTATGGAGAATTTTGTAATTACCATTGCGAGACAGTATGGAAGCGGTGGACGTACAGTTGGTAAGATGTTGGCAGAGAAACTGGGAGTTTCTTTCTATGACAAGCAGATCATTCAGATGGCTTCTGATGAGAGCGGGATTGATGTGAAGCTTTTTGGACAGGTGGAAGAAGGCTCCAGTGTGAAGGCATCTCTGTTTAATAAGACAGGGTTATATAAAGGAGATCTGATCGCACCGAATCAGAAGGGGTTTGTTTCTGATGAGAATATTTTTAATTATCAGGCGAAGATTGCAACGGATCTGGCAGAGAAGGAATCCTGTGTGATCGTTGGGCGTTGTGTGAATTATGTGTTTAAGGACAGACCGAATACTTTGAGAGTGTTTGTTCATGCACCCTGGGAGTTTCGTGTGGAGAAGTCCAGAGAGAAGATCAGCGGCAGTGATGAGGAGATTGAGAAGTTTCTTCGTAGGGATGATAAGAGAAAGCAGGATTATTATCGTAAATTTGCCGGTGGGGACTGGAGTGATGCGACGAATTATGATCTGTGTCTGAATGCAGGAAAGCTTGGATTTGAGAAGTGTGTGGATGCGATTCTGGCGCAGATGGAAGTTATGGGAATTAAATGATGAAAAGGGCAGTCTCTCTTTGGAGGCTGCCCTTTTTGGATTAAGACTGGGATTTGATTTTGTTCTGGTATTCTTTTAGTTTTTTTTCGTAGCCCATTTCTGAGAGTTCGTAGAAGTGTTCTCCCTGGATTTCGGTGGGGAGGTATTGTTGGTGTACGTAGTGGTTTGGGTAGTCGTGGGCGTATTTGTAGCCGATGCCGTGGCCCAGTTTTTCGTGGCCGCCGTAGTGGGCGTCCTGAAGGTGTGGCGGGACTGTGGTTTTTGTGCGTTTGACTGAGTCCATGGCAGCGAAGATGGCGTTGACTGCGGAGTTGCTTTTGGGGGCGCAGGCCATGTAGGTGACTGCCTGGGAGAGGATGATCTGGGATTCGGGCATTCCTACGCGTTCTACTGCCTGGGCTGCGGCGACTGCTACGCAGAGGGCCTGGGGATCGGCGTTTCCGATGTCTTCGGAGGCGAGGATCATGATTCTTCGGGCTATGAATTTGACGTCTTCTCCGGCGTAGAGCATTTTTGCAAGGTAGTAGACTGCTGCGTCAGGGTCTGAGCCACGCATGCTTTTGATGAAGGCGGAGATGATGTCGTAGTGGTTGTCTCCGTTTTTGTCGTAGCGGACGACGCGTTTCTGGATGCACTGAGATGCCACATCCAGGGTGATGTGGATGAGACCGTCTTCGCTACGGGGGGTAGTGAGGATGCCCAGTTCGATGGCATTGAGGGCATTTCTGGCGTCGCCGCCTGCCATGTCTGCAAGGAAGTCGAGGGCGTCTTCATCTATCCGGGCTTTATAGTTTCCCATTCCTTTTGTTTTGTCGTTGACTGCGCGAAGGATGAGTTCTTTGACTTCGGAGATCTCCAGGGATTTCAGTTCGAAGATGATGGAACGGGAGATTAAAGCAGCGTTGACTTCGAAGTATGGATTCTCTGTTGTGGCACCGATGAGGATGATGGTTCCGTCTTCTACGAATGGGAGGAGATAGTCCTGCTGGCCTTTGTTGAAGCGGTGGATCTCGTCTATGAAGAGGATTGTTTTTTTGCCGTACATACCCAGGTTTTGCTGGGCTTCTTTTACAACTGCTTCCATATCTTTTTTGCCTGCTACAGTGGCATTGATCTGGGTGAATTCTGCACTGGTAGTGTTGGCGATTACTTTTGCCAGGGTGGTCTTGCCGGTTCCGGGAGGGCCGTAGAAGATGACGGAGGTCAGTTTGTCAGCTTTGATAGCCCTGTATAATAAGGTGTTTTTTCCGATGATGTGTTGCTGCCCTACAACTTCATCCAGAGTTGTGGGGCGTAGTCTGGATGCCAGAGGGGATTCCTGGTCCAGGGTTTTTGATTTGGCGTATTCAAATAAATCCATAGTTTTTTCTCCATAGAATATGATGATAAAACAGTCACATTTCATTTCATGTTTATAGTAACATAAAGCATTTCTGACAAATTATAGCAAGTCTCTTAATCAATATACATTATTTACGAGAAGTGCTATAGAACGTATATTTGTTTTAGTATAACGTATCCCTGTTTTTTTGTAAAGATTAAGAAATAAAAAGGAAGAGCATTATAAGAGCTCTTCCATTATTTTACCGTATATTTCCTGGTAATGTGTGGACCATTTTTTACAGATCGACTGTGCTGCCTCAAGGTTAGGAGCTGCGATGTTCAGGTCGATGAGGGAGTTGCCCTTTTCGATGAGCTGACATCTTACAGAATAGGTTCCCTGTTTGGTGATGTAATAATCGGCAGGAGTGACGATTCGCTCCTGGGCTTTGAAGCCGGTGGATTTCAGGTATTCCCTGACTTCCTGTTTGATCTCAGGAGAGAGATCTTTCTGGAAAAAGGAGAGAGTCTTTATGCCATCTTCGGTAATCCGGTAATGGGAGACATTGGAACGGGTGTCCATGGTGATCAGTTCTGCTTCTACCAGTTCTGAGATTGCCTGCTGGAGATGGAAATAGTTTGTATATTCCCGGTCCAGGATAAATTCCGAAATCTGCGAATTTGTCAGGGTATTTTCGGTATTCTGAAGCATGTATAACACGATTAATTTGTAAACTGTGAATGGTGTTGCCATTTTATCCCTCCTTTGCATAGAGTAGCAGAGAAGCTTTTAGTGTGAAAACAGTCTTCCCTGGTAGCTTTGTTCTTCTTTCATCCTGTGATGCAGCATATTTAATACCTCACGTTTACGGCTTGCCCACAGTGGTGCGATCAGCAGATCTTTGGGGCCGTCGCCTGTGATGCGGTGTATAACCATATCCGGTCTGAGATGTTCCAGACAGTTTATAAGGAGAGAGATGTATTCATCCCGTTCGTAAGTCTGAAACAGTCCTTTCTCGTAATCTGCTGCCAGATCAGTGCCGCGAAGCACATGAAGTAACTGCAGTTTGATTCCCTGAATATCCATATGGTTGAGGTATTCCATAGTTTCCAGAATATCTGCTGTGTTTTCACCGGGCAATCCGAGGATTGTATGCACGATTACTTCGATATTTTCTTTTCGCAGGCGTTTTACGGCATCATCAAAAACGCAGAGAGGATATCCCCTTCGGATATACCTGGCAGTGGACTCATGGATCGTCTGAAGTCCAAGTTCAATCCAGACAGGTTTCTGTTTATTTAACCGGGACAAAAGTGCCACGATTTCAGGACTGAGGCAGTCTGGTCTGGTGCCGATGGAAAGAGCAACTATCTTTGGATGAGAGATTGCTTCTGTAAAAATTTTCTCCAGATATTCCACAGGTGCGTAGGTATTTGTGTACGCCTGGAAATAGGCAATATATTTATGAATCGGACGTTTCTGTGAAAGGATACTGATCTGGCTTTCTATCTGGTTAGTGATGGAAAGTGCGGCATCTGCAGCGAAATCTCCGCTTCCTCCTGCGCTGCAGAAGATGCAGCCGCGGGTTCCAATCTTACCGTCCCTGTTGGGACAGGACATGCCGCCATTTAGCGTGACCTTATAAACCTTTTCTCCAAACCGCTCTCTCAGCATATAGTCCAGAGAGTGGTATGGTTTCTCTCCCCATTTGGTCATACTGTGTGATCATTTTCTGCTGATAAAGTTTCAGCAGAGTTTCCGTTCTGAAGGTCTGTATCCTGGGTATCTGCATCAGCCGGAATATAATTATCAAAAATCTTTACCAGAAAATGTCCGTTGATAAATGCCTCCAGTGCAAATCCAAACATGCACAGGAGCATGATGGCCATGGACTGTATGCGGAAACTTTTGATAAAAAACACGCCTGCAGGTAACAGAGTGATGACTGCCATCAGGACTGTATACGGAAGATGACGGATAGCCATCAGGAATGCATTGCGGAAGGTGTTTTTGATGGAGTTGTAGAATTTGGCAAGCACCGGATAAATATACAGAAATACCATCATATAAAGGATAGCAAATGCAAAGAAAACGATATACAATACCTGAGACATTGTTCCGCCGATATTGCCTACAATACGCAGATCCATGTAAAGGATAGCTGCAACTGCAAGCATGATAAGATTGATGACAGTTGCCTGTTTGAAGTTCTGCTTAAAGGATTTGAAGAAGCTTCTGATAATATAAGATTCTTCGTTACGTGCCATTTTCAGTGTGACATAGTGGAGTGCAGTCAGTGACGCACCAATAGTCACGATTGGCAGACAACAGATCAGAAAGACCACATTAAGCATAATAAGATCAGCCACGCGTCCCATGACGGTGAAGAATTTGTTGTCCATGTTAAATAGTCTGTCCATTCGTTTAATTACTCCTTTTGTATATAATGATGTACAGCATACTCTGCGGATAATCCTGCTACAGAGAAATCTGTACAAGCTTTGTATAACAGTATAACGAATCAGGCAGGAAAAAGCAAATCTTTTATGTGAGCAGGAGCTGGTCTGCAGTGACAAAAACATAGCCTTTTTCAGTAAAAAGATCAGCGATTTTCAGGGCTGCATCCACAGATGTCTGATAGCCGTCATGCATCAGGATGATAGAACCGTCATGAACCTGTTTCTGGGCGATAGACAGGATAGAATCGATGTTTTTGCTTTTCCAGTCCAGGGTGTCTACATCCCAGAATACGGGAAGCATGGTGACAGAAAGTTCCATATCCTTGATCCATGCGCCGAAAGGCGGTCGTACATAAGAAGGGTAAATTCCGGAAGCTTCATAGATTCTGTTATTTGTTTTTTCAATTTCCAGTCTGGCTTTCTCCGCCGGTATCTTGTCAAGCTGTACATGATCCCAGGTGTGATTTCCGATAAGATGTCCGTCTTTTCGCATTTGCAGGAGTATGTCTTCGTTTCCTTCAATGTTCTCGCCTATCAGAAAGAAAGATGCCCGGATGTTTCTTTTTTTTTAATCCATCCAGAAGTATGGGGGTATACCGGGCATTGGGACCGTCATCAAAGGTCAATGCGATTCTGGGAGATTCTTCAACGGGAATCCCGGCGGTGGTGTCAGTTGAAAAATTCTCAGAAGCTGTAGCTTTTGCAGATGCCTGTTTTACAAGGGAAAGCATACCGGGACCTGCCAGTGAAGTAAGGAACTGTGTGCGTCTGTCAGCAGAAGAAAAGAACAGGAAAAAATCATGCATAATATTTCAAAAAATATTAAAGTCCGCTTCATGCAAAGATACTCCTCATAAAAATATCTCTCTGATTCCGGAACACAGAGTATGAATATCTGTGTCAGAACGAAAGAAACAGCAGGTGGCAGATGTAATCATTACAGTATATGAAAAAAAGAAAGCAATTCATACCGATTTATTGTATAATAGATTCTGCAAAATATCGAAGAAAGAATTTACGGAGATTGAGATGAAAAAGAAACGGACAAAACTGCTGGTTTTCTTTGCACTGGCAGGAATTTTAGTGCTTTTTTATATGATAGGAGAGTCTTATTGTGAGGGACTGTCCGGGGGGAGTAGTCTGAAAGAGAAGAATGAAGTTATGTGTAGATATAAATACGATATGATCGTAGACAGTCCGAATTCTTCTTTCTGGCAAGCGGTTTATGATTGTGCACAGGAATGGGCGCAGAAGAATGATGCAATTCTTGAACTGAGAGGCAGTGGAAGAGAGAGCGATTACAGTAAGCTTGATTATATGAATATGAGTATTGCTTCAAATTCAGATGGGATTATCCTGCAGTACAGTGGGGAGCAGGGACTGGAAGCGAAGATAAATGAGGCTGTTCAGAAAGGAATTCCGGTTGTTATTGTAATGGGAGATGCAGTTCACAGCAAGCGTCAGAGTTTCGTGGGTGTCAGTGATTATCAGCTTGGAAGTGTCTATGGCGAAAAGGTAGCGGAATATGTGACTGAGGATACGGAAAGTATTCTTATTCTGTTGAAGAAAAAATATTGATGATATGAACCAGAGCCAGATATATACACAGATCAGCAATGCAGCCCAGGCAAAGGCAGGCTCTTTGCAAAATATCCAGATAACAGGAAAAAATCTTCGCTTAACCGGAACCTTTGAGACAGAAGAAGCGGTAACAGATATTTTTCAGCAGAGAGATAAAGTACCCGATATTCTTGTGTGTATGGATGAAGAGACTACAGAATGTGCACGTCAGGCAGTGCTGGACTTTAATCTTGCAGGAAAGGTTACAATCATAGGATATTACAGTTCCGAAGATATTCTTACAGCAGTGGAAAAGGGAGTAATCTCTGTTACCTGTGATGTGGATACAGAGCAGCTTGGCAGATACAGTATAGAAGCTCTGACAGCATATCAGAAGGATGGAAGGACCAATTCCTATTATAATGTAGATATTAATTTCCTGGACAAAAATGCAGTACGGGAAATGAGAAGGAAGGGGGTGTCCGGATGAAGCAGCTGCGCTGGAAAGATTTTTCACTGGTCAGTAAAATCGTTATAGAGGTGGGTATGATCGCAGTCCTTCTTTTTGCCATGAATATGCTTTTTATGTGCGGATCAATAATTCCATGCAAAAGATGGATAATGTTTATGCCAGTAATGCAGAGCTTACCGAACTTTCACAGGTATTTGAGAAAGTACAGGATAATATGTATAAGTATCTTAAGGTTAAGAATTCTCAGACACTTCTTGATTATTATCAGAATGAGGCAAAATACAGAAATGAACTTGAGAAACTTAATGAAGATAATATCAATGATCCCGTAAAGCTTCTGGAACGGAATATCCGGAAAATGTCGGAAACATATCTGGACTGTACTGCGGAAACGGTAGCTGCCAAACGAGGAAGGAACGTTGAGCAGTATAAGCGTAAATATGATGATGCAACAAAGCTTTACAGATATATCCAGTCATCTATTGACGAACTGAATAACCTGATGTTTCAGGAGAACTCCAGTACTTATGCAGTACTTCGTGCAGTGATGAGATATCTGGAGATAAGCAATTCAGTTATTATGATCATAATTGTAGCCGGTGGAATGCTTCTGCTCATCCAGGCCACCAGAAATATGTTTGTTCCCCTTTCCAATATGGCAGAGACAGCACAACTGGTAGGTCAGGGAAATTTCCATGTAAAGATGCACGATACAGATGCACAGGATGAACTGGGAACAGTAACCAGAGCGTTTAATACAATGGTAGAGAATCTTGATCTGTATATGGCAAGGACGAAAGCAAGTATGGAGAAAGAGCAGCAGATGATGGAGAGGGAGCTTCTTATGGAAAATCATCTGAAAGAAGCACAGCTGAAATATCTTCAGTCACAGATCAATCCGCACTTTCTGTTTAATTCCCTGAATGCAGGAGCACAGCTTGCAATGATGGAGGATGCAGAGCAGACCGGGATTTTTGTAGAGAAAATGGCGGATTTTTTTCGCTATAATGTAAAAAAAGGACAGGAAGACGCCACATTGGGAGAAGAACTGGAGGCTGTTGATAACTATATTTATATTCTGAATGTCCGGTTCGCCGGAGATATCCATTTCAGCAAGGAGGTGGATGAATCACTGGAGAATGTGCGTATGCCAAGTATGATCTTGCAGCCGGTTGTGGAAAATGCAGTCAATCATGGAATACGTGACATTGAATGGGAAGGAAAAATACATCTCACAGTTACAGGAGATGCAGATTATATACGTATCAGCGTGAAAGATAATGGAAAGGGAATGACGCAGGAACAGATAGAGGGTGTTCTGTCAGGAAACAGAGAGCGCAGAAATGAAGAAGGTGATTCTACAGGAATCGGTATGAATAATGTGATCAGTCGTCTGGAACTTTATTATGAGGAATCAGGGCTTATGGAGATTAACAGTGAAGGTGAAGGAAAAGGCACAGAAGCAGTAATCTATATACCTGTGCATGAAAACTAAGAGAAGTATTATGGGAGTGAGAGAAGATGTATAGAATTTTGCTGGCAGATGATGAAGGTATCATGCTGGAATCATTAAAGAAAATTATTGAAACTGAATATGGAAATGAATGTGAGATCCACTGTGCAAAGTCAGGCAGAGTTGTGGTGGAGATGGCACAGGCATATCCGCCGGATATCTGTTTTATGGATATCCAGATGCCGGGAATAAGCGGAATCCAGGCAATCAGGGAAATTCAGAAATTTAACAGCTCAGCAGTTTTTGTGATCATAACTGCATATGATAAGTTTAATTATGCAAAAGAAGCAGTGAACCTGGGAGTTCAGGAGTTTCTCACAAAGCCTGTAAATAAGAAAGTAATTCTGGAAACCTGCGCGAAGATGATGACAAAGGTAGATCAGATACGGCAGAAGAGAAGCGATGATCTCCTGATCAGAGAGAAACTGGAGACAGTGGTACCTATGATTGAGAGTGGATATATCAATAATATTCTTCTGCAGGATGATTTTGTTACTTATCAGGATAATTATACACAGCTTCTTGATATCCGTCAGAAATACGGTTATATGATGGTCATAGAATTTGGAGATTCTATGGAAAATGGGGTGCTCAGTAATGCAGTAGGTGCAAGTGTAAAGGCAAACAAATTTTATTCTACTTTTCGTGAAATCGCACAGGGATTCTTTGAATGCCTTGTAGGTCCTATTATGGGAAACAGGATCGTACTGCTTGTTCCTTATGAAAATGCGAAAGAAGATTACGAAGACAGAGTTGCAATTGTCACAAGAGCCAGAAATATGGTACATAAATTTGAAAACCGGATCGACAGTATGTTCCGCTGTGGAATCGGAAGGGTCAAAGAACTTGGAAGCGTGAAGGAATCTTTTAAGGAAGCGGTGGTCGCACTGAGAGAGAGCATTAGTCATGTAGTGCATATCGAGGATGTACCGGCGGCACAGAAATATGACGGGGAATATCCAAGAGACCTGGAAATCAGATATCAGAAGAGGATCCTTGAGAAGGATGCTGCGGGAGCGATGAACTGCGCAGAGGGATTTTTTGAATGGATGCACAGTCAGCAGACCGTCACAAGAGAAGACATTGAGATTAAAATCCTGGAGATGGTGATGAATGCGGAACGCAGGGCATTCTTTGCAGGAACTTTGAAATATAATGTTAACAGCAGGAGAAGCTATATCCGGGAGCTTCAGTCGTGTACGGATATAGAAAATCTGAAGAAGTGGTTTCTGGATAAGACGAGAGAAATCTGTACGAAACTGGAGAATTCCAAGGAAAAAGAAGCTGGCAGTATTATTGACAGAGCAAAGGAATATATCAATGAAAATTTCCGCAGGGATATTTCTCTGGATGATGTTTCAAGAGAGGTAGATATCAGTCCGTATTATTTCAGTAAACTTTTTAAACAGGAAACAGGTAAGAACTTTATTGAATATCTTACAGAAATACGTCTGAAAAATGCCAGAGAACTTCTGCAGGATTCCAGACTTTCCATTAAGGAAATATGTGCACAGTCAGGATACAGTGATCCCAATTACTTCAGCAGGATTTTCAAGAAGTATGAAGGAGTTACGCCTAGTGAGTTCAGAGAGAGGTTAGGCTGATGAAATTATATAAGACAAAAAAGAATTGCGGAAAGCTGCTGCTTGGAATACTGGCATTTTGTACAGGGATGATACTGCTGACAGGATGTGGTTCCTCTTCAGAACAAAAACAGAATAAGAATGAAGAAACAGCAGAAGAGAATAAGGAAGAGGATAAGGTTCAGATCGGACTTACAGTGGATTCTTTTGTTATAGAAAGATGGATCCGCGACAGAGATGTATTTGTGGCGACTGCCAGAGAACTGGGAGCAGAGGTAAATGTGCAGGATGCAGGTGCAGATGTCAAAGAGCAGATCAGTCAGATTGAATACTTTATAAATAAGCAGGTGGATGTGATCGTTGTGATCGCAAGAGACTGTGGAGCACTTTCAGATGCCATACAGAAGGCACAGAGTGCGGGAATTCCGGTTATTTCCTATGACAGAATGGTCAATAATGCCAATACAGATTTGTACATTTCCTTTGATAACCGTAAGGTGGGTGAGATCATGGCACAGGCACTTGTCAATGCACTTCCTCAGGGAGGAGATGTCTTTATGATACAGGGATCCTCTTCAGATAATAATGTCCAGATGGTGAAACAGGGGTTTGATGATATGCTTGCAGACACAGATCTGCATGTGGTTTATGAAGCTAACTGTGATGGCTGGACAGCAGAACTGGCTGCCGGATATGTGGAGGAAGCCCTGGAAAAATATCCTCATGTTAAGGGAATTATGTGCGGAAATGATGACATTGCCAGTCAGGTCGTACAGGTACTGGCAGAGAATCAGCTTGCCGGAAATGTGGTTGTTGTAGGTCAGGATGGAGATCTTGCAGCCTGTCAGAGAATAGTAGAAGGAACACAGTATATGACTGCTTTTAAACCAATTGAAGATCTGGCAAGAAAAGCAGCGAAATATGCAGTGGAAATGGGTAGTGGAAAGGGAGTTGCAGAACTGGAAGATGTGACAGAAACAGTAAATGACGGAACTTATGAGATTCCTTCCTGCATCCTTGAACCAACTGCAGTGACAAAAGAGAATATAGATAAGGTGATCATTGAAGGAGGTTTCCACCGCAGAGATGAAGTTTATCTGAATGCGGATTACAGTTAAATAAAATATTCAGAGATTATCCGGCTGCTTTTACAGATGTAAGAGTAAATCAGTATATAGCATTATCTTGCAACAAAAATGTCCTGTCCTGTGCAGGGCATTTTTTGTTTTTCTTAAAATGTCTTGTTTCTTGCCAACCATGTCCAGATTGCCCTGTGCTATAGTAACGTTATCAAGAAAACGTGAGAAACGTAAAAAGAAATGGAGGATTTTTACAATGAGAAAGAAAGTCGTATCTGCAATTCTTTGTGCATCAATGGTAGCTGGAATGGTAGTTATCCCGGGAGTAGCTGTTAAAGCGGATGACAAGAAACTGATCGGTGTTACAATGCCTACAAAAGATCTTCAGAGATGGAATCAGGATGGCGAGAACATGAAGAAAGAGCTGGAAGCAGCCGGCTATGAAGTAGACCTTCAGTATGCATCCAACGATGTAAGCACACAGGTTTCACAGCTTGAGAATCAGGTTGCAAACGGATGTGATCTTCTGGTTGTGGCATCTATCGACGGAAGCAGTCTTGGTGAGCCACTGAAACAGGCTAAAGAAGCAGGAATCCCGGTTATTTCCTATGACCGTCTGCTTATGAACTCAGATGCAGTTACTTATTATGCAACATTTGATAATTACAAGGTAGGTCAGAAACAGGGCGAATATTTAGTAGATGCACTTGATCTCGACAATCAGGACGGACCGTTTAATATTGAGCTGTTCACAGGTGATCCTGGTGACAATAACTGTAACTTCTTCTTCGGCGGAGCGAATGGATGTACTTCAGAAATATATTGACGAAGGTAAGCTGGTAGTTAAATCCGGACAGACAGAATTTGAGCAGGTTGCAACTGCTAACTGGGACAGTGCAAAGGCTCAGGACAGAATGGATACAATTATCGCAGGTAACTACTCAGACGGTTCAAATCTTGATGCAGTTCTCTGCTCCAATGACTCTACAGCACTTGGCGTAGAAAATGCTCTTGCAGCTTCCTATACAGGAGAATATCCGATCATCACCGGTCAGGACTGTGATACACCGAACGTTAAGAACCTTGTAGCAGGAAAACAGGCTATGTCCGTATTCAAGGATACACGTGCTCTTGCAACAGCAGTTGTTGGAATGGTTGATTCCATCATGAAAGGTGAAGAACCGGAAGTTAATGATACAGAATCCTATGATAACGGCACAGGTGTTATCCCGACATACCTTTGCGATCCGGTTGTTGTCACTGTTGACAATTACAAAGAAATGCTGATCGATTCCGGATACTATACAGAAGATCAGATTCAGTAATAAAAATTGATCATACAGGCGGGAATACCACCCGCCTGTGTTAATCTATAGCAATCCCAGAAAATAATGTAATTCAGTATTTCCTGGGATTGCTATAGGACTGCCCGTCGCAGGCATGATTTATAAAGGGAGGGAAACAAAATTGGCTAAGATACTTCTGGAAATGAAAAATATCACCAAAACTTTCCCAGGTGTAAAAGCACTGGATAACGTTAATCTTCAGGTGGAAGAGGGCGAGATCCACGCTCTGGTCGGTGAAAATGGAGCCGGTAAATCTACCCTGATGAATGTATTAAGTGGTATTTATCCGTATGGAACATACGATGGTAATATTATTTATAACGGTGAAATCTGTAAATTTAATACAATTAAAGACAGTGAAGAAAAAGGAATTGTAATCATTCACCAGGAACTGGCGCTGATTCCATATATGACGATCGGTGAAAATATGTATCTGGGCAATGAAAGAGGAAGTTCATTATCTATTAACTGGAATGAAACTTACGGAGAAGCAGATAAATATCTGAAAATAGTAGGACTTGAAGAATCCTCCAGAACTTTGATCAAGGATATTGGTGTAGGTAAACAGCAGCTGGTAGAAATCGCCAAGGCACTGGCAAAAAATGCCAAGCTTCTGATCCTGGACGAGCCGACAGCATCTTTAAATGAGGATGATTCTCAGGCTCTGCTGGAATTGCTTCTGAAGTTCAAAAAACAGGGAATGACATCTATTATCATTTCCCATAAACTAAATGAAATTTCCTATGTTGCGGATAAGATTACAGTTATCCGTGATGGATCTACTATCGAGACTTTGGATAAGAAGAAAGATGACTTTTCCGAGCAGCGTATTATTCAGGGTATGGTAGGTCGTGAGATGACAGATCGATTCCCGAAACGTCCGGATGTAAAGATCGGGGATGTTTCCATGGAGGTTAAGAACTGGAATGTCTATCATCCGCTGTACTCAGAGCGAAAAGTAGTAGATAATGTATCATTTAAGGTGCATAAGGGAGAAGTAGTAGGTATCTCCGGACTTATGGGTGCAGGACGTACAGAGCTTGCAATGAGTATTTTTGGAAAAAGTTATGGAACTAAGATTTCCGGTCAGGTATTCATGAACGGAAAAGAAGTGAAGCTGAATACTGTACAGGAAGCAATCGATAACAAGCTTGCTTATGTTACAGAGGACAGAAAAGGAAATGGTCTGATACTTTCCAAATCCATTAAGATGAATACTTCTCTTGCAAATATGAAGGGAGTCAGTAATGGAAAGGTTATTGACGCAGATAAAGAATATGCGGTGGCAGAGGATTACAGAAAGAAGTTGAAAACAAAATGTCCGTCTGTCGAGCAGAATGTAGGCAACTTAAGTGGTGGTAACCAGCAGAAAGTCCTTCTTGCAAAATGGATGTTTGCAGAGCCGGATATTCTGATCCTTGATGAGCCTACCCGTGGTATTGACGTAGGTGCGAAATACGAAATTTACTGTATTATTAACGATCTGGTAGCAGCAGGAAAATCTGTTATCATGATTTCTTCTGAACTTCCGGAAGTACTTGGAATGTCAGACAGAATCTATATCATGAATGAGGGCAAGTTCGTAGGTGAGGTCGGCAAAGAAGAGGCCACATCAGAACTGATCATGTCCAAGATCGTAAAATCAGGAAAAGGAGCGTAAAAAAGATGGAAAAAAAGATTAGTTTTTCAGAGATGTTAAAGAAATATACCATGGTGCTTGTTCTTGTTCTGGTAGTCATCATGTTTGCTGTAAATACAAAGGGGGTTATGCTTCTTCCTCAGAATGTGAATAACCTTGTAGCCCAGAATGCGTATGTATTTATTCTTGCAACAGGTATGTTGTTCTGTATTCTGACTGGTGGTAATATTGACCTTTCTGTTGGTTCTGTTGTATGTTTTGTAGCAGCAGTTGGCGGTAAGATGATGGTTCTCAACAGTATGAACCCATATCTTACAATGCTGGTTATGTTGCTTACAGGTATTGCCATCGGTGCATGGCAGGGATTCTGGATTGCATATGTAAGAATCCCACCGTTTATTGTAACTCTGGCTGGTATGCTTGCGTTCCGTGGTCTTTCAAACGTAGTTTTACAAGGACAGACACTGGCACCAATGCCTGATTCTTACCTGGCACTGTTTAACAATTATATTCCGGATCCATTTGGGAAAGAGGGATTTAATCTTATCTGTTTTGTAGTTGGTATTATTGTCTGTATTGTATATGTGTTACTTGTTCTGAAGAATCGTGCAGATCGTGTGAAGAAAGGGTACAGTGTAGATGCTTTTGGTGGTGTTGCAGTTAAGATGATTCTGATCTGTGTAGTTGTTCTTGCTTTTATGTTCCGTCTGGCTCAGTATAAAGGTATTCCGAATTCTCTGATCTGGGTAGCTGTAATTATTGCAATCTATACATATATTGCCTCCAAGACAACTACAGGACGTTATTTCTATGCAGTTGGCGGTAATGAGAAGGCAACAAAGCTTTCCGGTATTAATACAAATAAGGTTTATTTCCTTGCTTATCTGAATATGGGTCTTCTGGCTGCTATTGCAGGTATGGTTACTATGGCTCGTCTGAATTCTGCCAATCCTCAGGCTGGTACAAACTTTGAGATGGATGCTATCGGTGCTTGTTTTATTGGTGGTGCTTCTGCTTATGGCGGAACCGGTACAGTTCCGGGGGTTATCATTGGTGCATTGCTGATGGGTGTTCTGAACTTAGGTATGAGTATCATGGGTATTGACCAGAACCTGCAGAAGGTTGTTAAAGGTCTGGTTCTGCTGGCAGCGGTTATCTTTGATGTTGTTAGTAAGAGAAAATCTTTTATCGTAAAATAAAAATTGTATATTCATTCTTAAATGGAAATTTTTTGCAGGGCTTGCAGGGTGCAGGCCCTGTTTTTTTACCGAATCAAGTAAGTCTCCTGCTTTAATTGCGAATATCTGTTTGACTTGACAGGGGACGCGCAGAAAAATAGTGTGTTTGATGTGCGGTTTCGGCATCTAAGATATTCTAAGGCCAAGAAAATCTGCTAAAGGCATGAGCCGGCTTCTCAAACTCGCTCCGTCGCAGACTCCGCTCAGACAGTGATGCAGCCGGCTCATAACGCAGATTTTTTTGACCTAAGAATATCTAAGATACCTGCAAATGCACATCAAACACACTATTTTTCTGCGCTGGTTGCTGGCGATTTTTGGGGGTGTTGGATTGAGTAAAAATGGACGATAAAAATGGGTGGACGGAAAATTTGCTTGTGGAGGTAGAAGGATGGTCGTATAATGAGGGGGAATATTGTACGAAGTGAGGAGTGGGTTGTTATGAGATATAGTTCTGTGTTGGATTTGCATACACATACTTTGGTGAGTGGTCATGCATATTGTTCTCTGAGGGAGATGGCGAAAGCGGCCGCAGATAAGGGACTGGAGGTTCTGGGGATTACGGAGCATGCGCCTGCTATGCCGGGGACCTGTCATAAGTATTATTTTGAGAATCTGAAAATTGTGCCCAGGGAGATGTATGGGATTCAGTTGCTTCTGGGGTCTGAGGTGAATATTCTGGATGCACAGGGGACTGTGGATCTGGCGCAGCGGACGTTGGAGAGGATGGATGTGGTGATCGCCAGTCTGCATATGCCATGCATGAAGCCGGGATCTAAGCTGGAGAATACAGAAAGCTATCTGAATGTGATGAAGAATCCTTATGTAAACATTATCGGACATCCGGATGACGGGAGATATGAGATTGATTATGAGGCACTGGTTCAGGGAGCGAAGGAATACGGGAAGGTTCTGGAACTGAATAATCATTCTATGGATTCGGAATGTACCCGTGAGAATGCTGTGGAGAATGATACGGTGATGTTGGAACTGTGTAAGAAATATCAGGTTCCGGTGGTGATGGACAGTGATGCTCATTTTGATCTTCTGATCGGGGAGTTTGATCGGGCGAGAGATCTGCTGGAAAAACTAGATTTTCCGGAAGAGCTGGTTCTTAATCGGTCTGTGGATGCAATAAGGAAGTATGTGAATCGTAAGTTCTGATAAACTGAGAAGCAGTTATTTGGTGTAGAGCTACGTCACAAAGAGGATGATTTTATCTGCCTTACTCTTCGAAAGAGGTTTTTGTGAGAAAATTAAAAAATCTGTAATTTCTTTTAGGTTAAAGGCTTGCTTCCTATAATTTAACGTGGTAAAATATCACTGTTAGAAATATAACACGGACATTTTAAAGACAAATGTCCGTCCAGTGAAGTACAGAGTTCTAAAAGGAGCATGAAAATGAGTAAAAAAATCAGAACAGAGGCTGTAGATCAGCTTTTTGAAGCGATTTTATGTCTGAAGGATAAAGAAGAGTGCTATACTTTTTTTGAGGATGTATGCACAATCAATGAACTTCTTTCCTTATCACAGCGTTTTGAGGTTGCCAAGATGCTGATGGACAAGAGAACCTATCTTGATATTTCAGAGAAAAACCGGAGCTTCCACAGCAACGATCAGTCGTGTGAATCGTTCATTGAATTATGGAAATGACGGATATGAGATGGTTTTTTCAAGAATGGCAGAGAAGGAAACTAAAGGGGAATAGGATAGCGAAAGGCTGAATAAATGCAGTGCTATTGTGGGGCAGGTGAAGATCACCTGCCTTTTTTGCATAGGGAGTTTTCGGATAAAAGACTATGAAAAGAAAGAAACCTAAAATAGAATTACGCTATTATTACATGCCTGCAGGAAGTCCGATCCTTCCTCTTCTGGGAGAGCGCTGGGTGCAGAATTATGGAACCGGTATAGAGGACCTTCATTTTCATAATTTTATGGAGATTGGTTTTTGCTATTATGGAGAGGGAATCCTTACTCTGGGAGAGGAGAAAAGGAAGTTTACAGGGCGGCAGTTTACTGTGATCCCGGAACGGTTTCCTCATACAACAAACAGCATGGGAAATACGGTCTGTAAATGGGAGTATCTGTTTGTGGATGTTGAGGGATTTTTGCGAAAGAATTGTGAGAGTGCTGTACAGGCTGAGAAAATGCTGCGAAGGATCAACGCCGGGGCATTGTTGATGAACGAGAAAGAGGAACCGTTTATAGCTGAATGTATTATTAGAATTATGGATATCATGCGCCGGGAAGAGGAGTTTTATATTCAGGAGGCATCCGGACTTCTTATGGCTCTGCTGGCAGGGATTGCCCGGCTGAACCGGACGCCGGAACAGGAAATGCTTTATGAAGAGCAGAGCAGGAGCATGAGGATCATTTCAGATACACTGGATTATATTTCAGATCATTACAGAGAGAATATAAAGATAGAGCAGTTGTCTGCAAACTGTCATCTGAGTGAGTCACATTTTCGCAGGATTTTTTCCGGATGTATGCATATGAGCCCTGTAGAGTATATAAATTTGATAC
>ENA-OQBD01000371-OQBD01000371.1-human-gut-metagenome-genome-assembly--contig:-NODE-371-length-24506-cov-4.127815_pt1 | contig 24506 bp, 24 predicted proteins | sample MGYA00242742_ERZ504543 | MGnify/ENA primary metagenome ERZ504543 (study PRJEB26092, sample SAMD00036239) | human gut metagenome | host: Homo sapiens | study: EMG produced TPA metagenomics assembly of...
GGGTGTGCCTTGCTGCACGTAAGATAAGGCCGCGAATCTTGCAAATATACCCGGACGCGCTCAATAGCCAATCCCGAAAAGGGAACCAGACGCTCTTTCGATCCTTTTCCTAAGACCCGAAGCGTACCTTCATCAAACCGAACACGATCAAGATCGAGCCCCACCAGCTCACTCACCCGCAGACCACACCCATAAAGCACCTCTAAAATGGTGGCGTCTCGAATTTCTAAGGGCGTTACAAAAGGCATTCCATCAAGCAGAGAACACACCTGATCGATACTAAGTACATCGGGAAGTTTCTCTGGTTTTTGAGGAATTCCCACCATCTGAGCTGGATCTTTCGCGACAAGATTTTCTCGCACCAAGAATTTATGGTAGCCCTTAATGGTGGAGGTGCGGCGTGCGATCGTAGAAGCTGCAAGACCTCTCTTGTACAGGCTTGATTGAAATGCCAGAATTTCTTCGCGTGATATTTCTGATGCTTCTTTTACCTGGTACGTATCTTTTAAAAAAGAAAGATAATCATCTAAGTCTTCTCGATAAGCGCGCACCGTCGCAGGCGAAGCTCCTCGTTCTGCCACTAAGTAACCTATATAGTCTTGCACGAAAAACATAAGCTCAAATCGCTTGCTGTTGAATTCTTCCATGAACTTCCAAGCGTCCACAACCTAGGCGCTTAGATCTATCGCTATTCTACTGTCGCTATTGTAGTTAAAGCAGATTCTGATTTAAACAAACTTTGGCTTCTCGTGTGTCAGATGAGCCTTATTGCAAGCAGCATCAACAAATCCCACAAAGAGAGGGTGGGGCTTAGTGGGACGACTCTTGAATTCAGGATGACCTTGGCTGGCGATAAACCACGGATGGTCAGGAAGCTCAATCATTTCCGTCAAACGCCCATCAGGTGAAAGTCCGCAGATATTCAACCCTGCTTCAACCAACACTCCACGATACGCATTATTTACTTCATAGCGATGACGATGACGCTCGTAGATTACTTCTTCTCCATACGCCTGATACGCAAGCGAATCTTTTTCGAGCTTACAGGGATACGCACCAAGACGCATCGTGCCACCCTTGTCTTCCACATCTTCCTGTTCAGGCATGAGATCAATAACGGGATATTGCGCTTCCTCTTCAAATTCAGCCGATGTGGCGCCCTGAAGTCCCGCCACATGGCGTGCAAACTCACACACCGCCGCCTGCAGCCCTAAGCAAATTCCCAAATAGGGAATGTTGTGCTCTCGTGCAAACTGCGCAGCGACAATCTTGCCCTCAAACGCACGTTGACCAAAACCACCTGGCACCAAAATGCCATTCATATCACCTAAGGTTGCTTGCACTGTTTCAGCCGAAAGCTCTTCGCCGTCAACAAGATGAATGGAAGCATGCACTCCGTTTGCCACCGCTGCGTGTCCTAATGCCTCAATTACCGAAAGATAGGCATCGGGCAAGCTTACATACTTACCAACAATAGCGATATGTACTTCCCCTTCACAGGCATCTGCCGCAGCAAGGAAATTCTTTAAGGGGGAAAGATCTGCTTCGGGTGCAGTAAGGTTCATGCGCTTAAGAACCTGCACATCAAATTCCTGATCAAACAACGAAAGCGGAACTTGATAAATCGAAGGAGAATCTACGCAAGAAAGGACATGCTCTACCTCAACGTCACAAAACAAAGCAAATTTTTTCTCTAACTTGATCAGTTATTTCATGATCGGAGCGACACACAATAAAATCAGGCTGAACGCCAAGCGAGCGCAGCTCTTTAACACTATGCTGAGTGGGTTTGGTTTTAACCTCGTGTGCAGCCGCGATATAAGGCACCAGGGTTACGTGAATAAAACAAACATCGCCTTCGGGGCGTTCCTTCTTAAATTGACGCGCCGCCTCAATAAAAGGAAGCGATTCGATATCGCCAATAGTGCCGCCAATTTCAGAAATCACGATATCGGCATTTGATTGATCAGCAATGCGACGCAGACGATCTTTAATTGCCTCTGTCACATGAGGAATAACCTGCACCGTTCCGCCTAGAAAATCTCCTCGACGTTCACGGGCAATAAGACTTTTATAGATTGATCCTTGAGTAAAGTTGGATTCGCGCGAAAGATTTTCATCAATAAAGCGCTCGTAATGTCCTAAATCCAAATCGCCTTCATGGCCATCCTCAGTTACGAACACTTCACCATGCTGGAAAGGAGACATGGTACCCGGATCTACATTCAAATAAGGATCCATTTTTGCATGGTTACCTTATAACCACGGGCTTTAAGCAAATGCCCCAACGAAGCGGCGGTAATTCCTTTTCCCAACGATGAAACTACGCCACCTGTCACAAAAATATGCTTTGCCATGATGCTCCTTAAATGATTTATCTCTTGATCTTTACTTACTGATCTTTGCTTGTCTCCTAATCTTCACCAACTAGTTTTTGCCCATTTCAGCTCTATTCTAATGAGCTATGTTTCAAAACATTTAACATCAGTACTTCAAGAAAAGGTTTTACACACTTCGAAACATCTAATTGAGATGATGACTCAGCATCCATCGCGCTTGGAATGATGCTTTTGCATTCATAGCGCCCAGATGATAGTTCGACATCCGTAGTACTCGAATTGACAGCTCGGCATTCAAACGCTTCTCTCCATGAATGCTTTGCAACGAAAAATAATCTGAATACAGATTTTTTATAAGCCCGCCAAGCCCTGCTTTATACTAATTTGGTTACGACGACAATCACAGCTATCTACAAGATGAGAGGATTATTCCATGCGCATCGGTTTTGATAACGACAAATACATTGCCCTACAGGCTGAGCACATCCGTGATCGTATTAGCCAATTTGGCGGCAAATTGTATTTGGAGTTTGGCGGCAAATTGTTTGACGACTTCCACGCTTCTCGCGTATTGCCCGGCTTTGAACCAGATAGCAAAATTCGCATGCTTAAGCAATTAATTGATGACGTAGAAATTATTGTGAGCATCAATGCTAACGATATTGAAAAATCCAAAATGCGCGGGGATCTTGGTATCACCTACGACGAAGACGTGTTGCGCTTGCTTGATATTTTCCAATCGATGGGCTTCGCTACCGCAGGTGTAGTGATTACTCAGTTCGAAAATCAGCCCTCAGCGCTTGCTTTCCGTCATCGTCTCGATACGCTTGGCATCAAAAGCTACCTGCACTACCCTATCGCAGGCTATCCTTACGATACGGCACGTATCGTAAGCGAAGAAGGCTATGGGCGTAACGAATATATTGAAAACCACGCATCCTCTTGTAGTAGTAACGGCCCCTGGTCCCGGCTCTGGCAAAATGGCAACTTGTCTCTCTCAGCTCTATCACGAGCACAAACATGGTGTTGAGGCTGGTTATGCAAAATACGAGACTTTCCCTATTTGGAATCTGCCGCTAAAGCACCCTGTAAATATCGCCTATGAAGCCGCAACGGTAGATCTCAATGACGCTAACACGATCGATCCGTTCCATCTGGAAGCCTACGGCGAAACCACCGTTAACTACAATCGCGATGTAGAAATTTTCCCTGTGCTTAAAGCTATGATGGAGCGAATTTTGGGTACAAGTCCCTACCAGTCTCCTACCGATATGGGTGTCAATATGGCTGGCAAAGCAATCGTTGATGATGAAGCGGTACGCGAAGCGGCAAAGATGGAAATAGTACGTCGCTATTTCCAAGCAGCCGTAGAAGCTCGACGGAGCGGAAGTGGACAAGAATATGTTGAGCGACTCGAGCTTCTTATGAATCAAGCAGGCGTTGATGTCAATTACTCCCCCGCACGATCTGCTGCTCTTCTCAAAGAAGAAACAACGGGACGTCCAGCAGGCGCAATGGTTCTTCCCGATGGAAGCGTGGTAACTGGCAAAACTTCAGATCTGCTTGGTGCTGCCTCTTCCCTTCTTATGAACGCCCTAAAAGGAGTCGCAGGTGTCGATGATGCCGTAGATGTCATTAGTAATGAAGTTATCGAGCCAATCTGCGAGCTCAAAACTTCGACGCTTAATTCAAGAAATCCACGCCTTCATTCCGACGAAACGCTCCTTGCCCTTTCAGTGACAAGCGCTACCGATCCATTGGCAAAACAGCTTATCGACCATGCAGGCGATCTAAAGGGCTGCGATGCATTCTTCAGCGTGATCATTTCTTCCACTGACGAAAAGCTCTATCGAACCCTTGGCATCAATGTATGCTGCGAACCAAAGTATGAGCAGCGCAGGTACTACCACCGCTAAGGCGGTATACCTGCAATCAAATGGTCAGCGAGTGGCACCTATGGTATACTCGCTGTAAACCTATTCACTGACATATTGTTTAAAGTTTTCTAGGGTTCCGCTGAGTTATTCAGCTTTACTCAGGCTGGTCCAAGAGAAAACAGCTACCGATCGGTAGCCACCACGGAGGGATAAAAGCCCGGGAGCAACAAATGTTGTTCCCGGGCATTTCTTTATGAGGAAGGTATCGAACATGCCCACGGTGAAATACATCCGCCACAAACGATCCTCGAAGATTCATTGAGCCAAAAGTAATCCACGAAAGTTATCCCCGCAAGATCAAAGCAAACGAATGAAAGGAACGTCGTGACCAACTACGCCACCTCAATGTCAGACCCCTCTTCAAGACGAAAGCATAGTTTTGCTTGGATTTGCCTAGTTCTGTCGGGCTGCCTTGAAGTGGTCTGGGCTTACACCATGAAGCTATCTCACGGTTTTAGCGATCCCCTCTATACCGTCATAACCATCGTGATATTGGCAGCAAATCTATTCTTGCTTGAAAAGCCTGTTGCGGTATTAGGTATCGGAGTCTCGTATGGTGTCTTCACAGGTCTAGGTATTGTAGGTACCACTATTGCAGGAGCGGTAAGTCTGGGTGAGACGCTCGACCCCATCAAAATTGCCTCAATCGCCATCTTGATGATCGGCGTTATTGGTTTGAAGTTTTGCGACGCAAAAGAAGCGGCTCAAAAAGCAGCAAAAATGATAGAACAATACAATTCGCAAACTATTCAACACGCCACTTCCCCTCAAGAAGGTGATACCAAATGATGTGGATCGTTTTATTCATATCTTCGTTTTTTGAGCTTGAATTCACGGTTTGCCTGAAACTTTCTGAGGGATTTCGCAAAAAGAAATGGACAGTCCTTTGCACCTGCTCGACGATCTGCTCAATAGGACTGCTCTCAATTGCGACAACCGAATTGCCCCTAAGCGTTGCTTATGCGGTTTGGACTGGTGTTGGCACCGTACTAATTACATTGTTCGGCATTGCTGTGTTTAAGGAAAGCAAAAACCCTCTGAAACTGTTCTTCTTAGCTCTTGTTCTTCTGGGGGTTATAGGCTTACGTTTAAGCGGCGTTGCTCATTAGTGTGAATCTATCTCTATCGCGCATGCTTGCCGCGCTTTTTCGGCAAGAAACGCCCAAATAACTTACGCCCAATACGCTCTAGGACGGAAAATTCCTCAACACGGAAAAGCCTGCATAATCCAAACGATACAACCAGACCAACACATCCCGAAATCGCAAGAATGACAACCGCCTCTAATACGGCATTAATTGCAATATTTGCAAGGAGTAACGATAAGCCGTTTGCCAAAATTCCCGCAAGAACCGCCCCTATCAAACCAGCGAGCGCAGACTTAATAAAAACTGCTACAATGCCACGATTGCCATAACTACCAACTTTGCTCCGCACGATAAGCGAACAAATAACCATCATGATGGCATAAAATGCCAGGTCAGAAATGGGAATACCTGCTAAACCAAGCACTTCAGGCTGACACAGATACCAGTACCCTGCTACCTGGCCCAAACGAACAATGAAATCGATAATCGCAAATTTCATAAAGCTTCGAAGTGCAGCAAAAACACGATACATGTACATGTATCCCGCATAAAAAGGCAGGCTTACCACCCATATCGCCAGGATGGTGCCAACATTAGCAACTTCCTCCGCCGTAAAAGCGCCCGCCTGAAACAGCTGCATTAATGGCTGAGCAAGTGCGCCAACCAAGAACGCTAAGGGGATAATCAAAAAGAAAGTCGAACGCAAACCTGAACGAATAAACCCTCTAAAGCCATCCCAATCTTCTCGCGCTGCGCAGTCCGAAAGTTCCGTCAAAAGCGTTGTCGAGAGCGATACCGCAATTACGCCGTATGGCAACTGATACCACGTCCAAGCATAGTTGAGTGTAGAGGGGCCGTTCGGTGCCGCTTCCAGCGAAAATGCATTACGACAACTAAACGTAATCATGGTACCCGCAATATACAAAAACATAGGAGCTGCCACTTTAAGCGCTTCCGCCAACATAGGATCGCGCAAATTAATATGTGGTCGATACTGAAACCCCTGTTTAATAAGTGCAGGTATCTGAACCCCAAACTGACACAGTACGCCCGCCGAAGTACCAATTGCAAGCCACCAGAGAGCAACTTCTTGATTCCATGCAGAAAGCGGCACGAAACCAAACATCACAACGGTAACGACAATATTGTTAATAACCGGAGCCAAGGAAGGCATTAGGTAGGTTCGTTCTGCATTTAAAATGCCCGTAATAACTGCACCTACGCCATAAAGCAAAATCTGAATCGCGAAAATTCGGAAAAAGAAAATGGCAAGCTCTTTCGATTCTCCTTGGTCAACGGTAAAGGTTTGCGTTTCGATTACCGCAGGAGAAAAGAACGAGCATGCTAACGTTAAAATACCTAGTGCAATGATGGTTATCGACAAGATATTTGAAGCGAAATCATACGCCCCTCTATTGCCTTCCTTTTCTTTCATCAACAAATAGAGCGGCAAAAACGCCGTCGCCAAAACGCCTGAAGCCGCCAACTCGTAAATCATTGCTGGCATATTGTAGGCAATCTGATAGGCAGAAGTAAGCAACGTATTGCCTAAAGCAAAGGCCATTGCCCAAGTACGCAACAAACCTGTAACGCGTGAACCCAGAGTGCAAAGGGTAATCAAACCCGTGTTTTTTATAATGCTATCTTGTGAATCGTTTGCCATATGTCCTCGCGTTGCGTCTATAATTGATCGAATTCAATAGAACCATACTAAGGAAAAAATCATGCGTGTTCTGATAGTTCGCAATAATTACAACCCTAAGGCATTAGAGTCTGCATTGCTGCTAGAAGTATACCTGGCTTCACAAGGAGTGGAATGCCGAGCTTACGATACCGACGATTTGCGCTCCTCGTTATCGATGAACGAGCCCGAAAAGGTAGAGGATATTGATTCTTTCGACCTCGCCATTGTTCTTGGTGGCGATGGTACTATCCTTCGCACCGCTGCACAGATAAAGTACCGTCGCATTCCTATTTTAGGTGTCAATTTTGGTCACCTCGGGTTTATGGCTAACTCAAACGAAGATGGCATCATCCCAGTCGTTGCAGCAGCACTCGCAGGCGATTTAACGGTCGAGCAACGCACAAATTTACGCATAGATGTCTTTTATGAGGGCGACGAAAACGTCGAATTGGATCCAGAAGCTTCTCCTACCGAAGGGTCATCGGCGCAATTTTTTGCACTCAATGAATTGGTTCTTGCCCGCGGCGCTCAAGGTCGCGTAATAGATTGTCGTTACGCTGTATCAGGAGAAATGGTGGCGGACGTTAAAGGTGACGGTATCATTGTCGCAACCGCCACAGGCTCAACCGCTTATGCTCTTTCTGCAGGTGGCCCCCTGATTGCCCCAGGCTACAGCGGATTGGTTGTGGTGCCGATTGCCCCCCATTCCCTCCATTCGCGCGCATTAGTTACAGGTCCTTCCGATATAACAGAAGTATTCATGGACCCTTCTAGCGCCAACCGCGAAGCAACTATGTTTATTGATGGCGAAATTATTCCATCTGAGCGCCCCATTCGACGCGTTGTGGTTCGTAAGGGAGATGAACCCACGATACTTTTGCGTTATAAAGCCGAGACATTCTACGGTCGCACTTCGCGCGTATTTTTCAATTCAGGAGGAAACGACGACTAGCCACAATGTCTTAGTTAAACGTTCATATCAAACGCAATGCATATTTCAATAAAAGGCATGGAAACTATTGTTTCCATGCCTTTTTACTGCAACACTTCAAAGCTTGTAATCTCTAACCCCTAAGGAATCACAAATTAGTGCATTAGCAAGGCGCAAAAGGCGCCCGCTCCCTACCGAGCTTGAACTTACAAACTATTGATATTCATCACAGGTTGATCTCTGCTGCTGTAGATCCTAGTTATTCTCTGGGTTTACTGGACGTCGATAATTCGGTTCGACTGTTAACAAGCGAGGACCATCTTCGGTAATTGCGATCGTTTTTTCGAAATGAGCAGAAGGCTTACCGTCACGCGTTACTACTAACCAGCCATCACTCATAACCTTAGTACGATATGTACCAATGTTGATCATAGGTTCAATCGCAATTACCATACCAGGCTCAAGCTTCATGCCATGATGTTTACGACCATAGTTAGGTACATTTGGTTCCTCGTGCATATTGCGACCAACGCCGTGACCTACATATTCGCGCACTACCCCATAACCAGCCTTCTCGGCAATTTCTTGAATAGCATGTCCGATATCGCCTAAATGATTTCCAGGACGCGCCGCCTCAATACCTGCCCACATGCACTGCTCAGTCACCTCAAGCAGGCGCTGCTTCTCGGGAGAGATTTTGCCCACAGGGAAGGTCCAAGCATTATCACCTACCCAGCCACCAACGATTGCGCCCGTATCAACAGACAGAATATCGCCTTCTTGTAAGATGACATTTTTTGACGGAATACCATGAACAATCTGCTCGTTTATGGAAGCGCAGATAGACCCCGGAAAGCCACCGTAGCCCTTAAACGCAGGGATACCTCCCTCCATACGAATAAGCATTTCCGCCAGATGATCTAGCTCTTCAGTGGAAACACCTGGCTGCACACGCGCCCCCACCTCACGTAAAACTTTTGCAGATAGGCGACCCGCTTCTGCCATCTCCTCAATCTCTTGAGGACTTTTCAAAATTACCCCATTGCGGGATCTTCCAAGACTCATTTGTTTAACCCTCTTTCTTATCTTTCGAGGCTAGAATACACCCTCTACCAAATATGCGAAAGCAGAAACACGTATTGCCTGCTCTAGGTTATGATGTGTCCATACATTTTATACGAGGAGAACCATGGAAAATAAAACCCCGCGACATCGCCACACGCCATCGGACCCCGCGCACAGCAGCGCAATGTCATAGATGGAAGGCCAATCCCTAGACGTCGCTCATCAAGTCCTGCCTCATCGGATCGGATGGATACTTTGATAGATCTCGCATTTCGGCAGACGACGCTGCTCACGTGTCAAGAAACAGCACTCAAAAGTCTTACCAGCCTAACCCAGATCCCTCCAGGCAAATGCCAAGCTGGGCACAGCAGCAAATGCCCCGCAGCACACGAACGAATCAGTCGCGACAGGGAACGCGCCGTCAACAACGACCAAATAATCGCCAAAGCGAATCCTCGCGTCTTCAACGAGAACAGGTTGGGGAATATCATGAACCGTTCGTAGAGCAACCAAGTGAATCATTTGCAGCTCAGGAACCCCTTCAAAAACCAGCCTTCCTGGTATGATCCCAATCGCGCAAATAGTTCTCGAACCCCCCGCGCAACGCTTGATACCAGCCTCGAAAACCCTCGCTGGTACTCCCGCAATGAAAACGACGTATACGTAGGCGGTCGTCGGTCTTTTGGCAGGCATGCCGGCGCAGGTGCTAGAGCAGCAGGACGCGGCGGAAATTTCAGCGCTTCGGGCTCTCGCACCAGATCAAGACTACCTTTTATTATTGGCGGTGGCGTAGTTGTCCTTATTCTTCTTATCGTACTGATCGTTAATGTTGTTAATACACTCACTGCTCCACAGCAACCTGCACAAGAAGAAACGCTTCCTGTCTCAGAAAGTGCCCCTACTTCAACCTCATTCACTATCTCTTTTGCAGGCGACTGCACTTTGGGAACTGATTCAAGCTTTGACCCATCAACAAGCTTCACTGCGGTCTACAACGACGCAGAAGATCCCTCATATTTCATGAAAAACGTTGCCGACATTTTTGGATCCGATGATTACACCGTAGTGAATATGGAAGGAACGCTTACTGAATCCACCGAACGACAAGACAAAACGTTTGCCTTCAAGGGTCCAGCAGAATATACCGACATCCTTAAATCTGGCAACATCGAAGCAGCATCTCTGGCAAATAATCACTCGCACGATTACGGCGACCAGAGCTACAACGACACTATTTCTGCACTCGATAGCGCAGGAATCGTAAACTTTGGCTATGATCGCATTGCTTATGCAGAGGTCAAAGGAGTAAAAGTCGCCCTTATTGGTACCTACATGCTTGCCGAGGGATTAGACATTAAAGACGAAATGGTAGCAAACATTAACGCTGCTAAAAACGAAGGCGCTCAGGTCATAATAGTATTCACCCATTGGGGTATTGAAAAGGAAACTGTTCCTGGTGCCGATCAAGTTGAATTAGGTCATGCTGCCATTGATGCGGGCGCTACGATAGTAGTTGGATCACATCCTCACGTCATTCAGGGCTACGAAAAATACAATGGTCGCTATATCGTATATAGCCTTGGTAATTTCTGCTTTGGCGGCAACAAAAACCCTAGCGACAAAGATTGCATGATTTTCCAGCAAACCTTTACGGTAACGGGCAATGATGTAGCAACCGATGATGCAATTAATGTCATTCCCTGTTCAATTTCTTCCTCTTCGAGTAGCAACAACTATCAGCCCACCCCTGCTGAAGGAGATGAAGTAGAACGAATTCTTGCAAAGATAGAGGAAAGCAATTCGAGCATTGCTTCGGTATCCGCTGAAGTTTCGGGCAGCAGCTCTTCGGAGGATTCTTCAAATGGCGGCAGCGACAGTAACGAGGCGAATGCTTAATGAACTCTGATAAACCGCGCCAAGAAAGCCAAGGGTTGCCATCCCGGCAAAGCCAAGGGTCGCCTTACCAGCAAAACCAAGACCCGTTTGGCGTCCTTGGCAACCTACCTCGCACTATCGAAATTGCAGAAGATGGATCTCTGGCTCGCATTATCGACCAAACCAAACTCCCTTATGAATTGGCTTTTATTGACATCACTCAATGGGAACGCATGGTAGAGGCTATCAAGCGCCTCGAAATAAGAGGCGCACCAGCGCTTGGTATAGCAGGGGCTGGTGCTCTTTGTCTTTTTGCTGTAAATCAATGCAGACCCTCCTGCGTAAATTCCTTCATGGATGAGCTCTCGAATGTAAGTGATGCAATTGCGACTGCTCGACCTACTGCTGTCAATCTTTCTTGGGGAGTTCGTCGCGCCCAGAATGCTGCTTACCTTGCCGCCAACAAACCCATGTCAACCATAGATTCAATTAAACAAGCTCTCGTGCAGGAAGTACATACTATTCGCGACGAAGACGAAATCGCGTGTCGAGCAATCGGCAGTTATGGGGCAACTCTTTTTTCTTACCCAAGTAATGTGCTAACACACTGCAATGCTGGGTCGTTAGCAACTGCCTATTACGGCACGGCTCTTGGAGTAATCTACCGCGCCTTTACGCAAGGCAATATAAAATGTGTCTACGCCGATGAAACACGCCCGGTCGGACAAGGTGCACGCCTTACCGCTTGGGAACTTGCTCAAGCAGGAATACCCGTTACTCTCATCTGTGACAATATGGCAGCAAGTCTTATGGCACAAAACAAAATTGATGCTGTAATTGTTGGCGCAGACCGCATTTGTGCAAACGGCGATACTGCAAACAAAATTGGGACATACAACCTTGCTGTCTTGGCATCATATCATCATGTTCCCTTTTACGTTGCAGCACCTACTTCAACGTTCGACTGGAATTTATCGGCAGGGAAAGATATCGAAATTGAGCAGCGCGACTCCAGCGAAGTACTCGCTAAGCCCATCGGAGGTGTCGAGGTCTTCAATCCTGCATTCGACGTTACTCCTGCCAGCTTGATCACTTCATTTGTAACCGAAAAAGGTATCGTTAAACCAACTGATTTAGATTTGCTCTCACACAACTGAAGATGCACTGAGATAAATCCACTGGATTCGGCACGCCTTCATACAGCTAAAGAAATACCACGCTAAATCCACAAAGTTACTGCAAAACAGCAAGTCGGTGCAGAAAATCAACGCTCGTGCACGATATACTTAAACCAATCGGCTCTTAAATATCAAAAAGCGCCACTTTTCCTAGCTTTGCTTACAAAAAAGTGACGCTTTGATACCCTAAACGCAAAACGAGTCACCTCAAAACGAACGATCAGAGCGCACAACCGTCGTTTTCTGCACCAACTTGCGCAATTTGACAAAGTTTACCAACTGAAAGGACGCTCATGAAAACTACTAATCACACCGCAGCTCCCGTCTGGTTTATCACAGGTGCAAGTCGTGGATTTGGAAGTGAATTTGCTCGTGTAGCGCTTGAGCACGGTTGCAAAGTTGCCGCAACAGCACGAAAACCAGAAGCGGTTACGCAAACGCTCGGCGAACACGAAAATCTCCTTCCGATTGCACTAGATGTTACCAATCAAGAGCAAATCGACGATGCGGTTAAAAAAGCAATCGATACCTATGGACGCATTGACGTACTGGTCAATAATGCGGGATATGGTATTTTTGGCGCGTTAGAAGAGATTAACGATGCTGAAACACGGGCCATTTTTGACACCAATGTATTTGGAGCCATGAACGTCACACGCGCAGTATTGCCGCACATGCGATCTCAAAAATCAGGAAGAATCGTTATGTTGGGATCTGCTGCAAGCTTAGCCTGTGATCCAGGTGGCGCCCTCTATGACACCACTAAAGCAGCACTCGCTTCGCTCAGTAATGTCCTAAGCCTTGAGATGAAGCCTTTCGGGATTCAAAGCATGGTTATTGCCCCTGGCATGTTCCGAACCAATTTCTTTGATGGATCATCCATCCAACGTCCTACAAGCCCCATGTCCGTCTACGACAACACGCCCGCCCGCGGAGCGGAAGACTATTGCCTAAGCAACAATTACCAACAACACGGCGATCCCGCAAAAGCAGCCGAACTTGTGTATCAAGTAGTATCTTCCCCTGAACCGATGCCAGCATGGCTCCCTCTCGGCAAAGATGCAGTAAAGAAATACGAGAAGACACTCACTCGCATGATCGAGGCTCTGCAACCCTACAAAGAGGCAGCATCAGATTTATTTGTCGAAGAATAATAGCAACATTGCTGCCATTTCAAATTGGCAGCAATGAACTTATTTGCGAAAACGTGCCACAAAAGACGCATCATCGCCTTCCTGTGGCACTATTCAATCCTGCCCTAAATGAGTGGTCCAACTGCCAAAACGCAGGGAACTAGACTCATTTTCCATGTTATTCCCTGAAACGCACTTAAAACTCCGTAAGAATTGAATCCTTTACTTTTTTCGTCAATTTCGAGAACACAAGAGCATAACTTTTGTCACACAAATCAAGCACAAGGCCATCAGGAACATCTGATTCGAGATCAATCGAGATCCATGTTCTTCCATCGGAATAGTACCCAGGAAGAATATCTTCGGGAAACTCATTGCTGCAAATTCGATGATACGTTCAGGATTGCATTTAAGCGAAAGAAGATGACGCCCCGCATAAGGGGCTTTCGCGTTTGGGGCAGCTACAAATTCGCAAGCAAATTGCTTTTCACCAACCCAATAAACCATCCAACCCCATTTTTCGTGAAATTCTTTTCTTGCGCCTGGATGCGAGAGTAGACGCTCATTGATCTTTTGAAAATTCATGGCGCTGCAAACCTCAAACAATTGGATGACGAATAACCGTCTTGAGATTTTCCGGTTTAGTACGTCTTGGATCACTAAGATATATTTCAAATAACTCAAGCGCTTGCTGATAGAAACCCCCATTCTGGTTGGGATCGCCAGTGCCCGCAACCGCTACAAAATTCATTGCAGGAGCCTCTATCAAACTTGGCTTTACTTTAGGAAGATACAAATCTTTGTATTCTTTTTTGAAATCGTAAGCCATTATTCCTCCCTACAAGAAAATCCTGTTCAGCAATTATATCAGAACATTTGTTCGTATTCTATCGTATTCTTTAGTGCTTACTGTTTGAAGTTTTTTTAATGCAAGTATCAAAGTTGCTTTGAGAAAGTATTTTATGCACTAAGTAATCTACAATAAGGTCCGTCTGATGCTTCTCCCAAAAAGTTTTCCGACACCTGCATAGTCTTTAATCCCTACAAAGGCATTTACCAACAAATGTCTTTTAGCAAAGATCCGAAAGACCCACGAAACACGTATATGCGTACAGGGCCTTCTTTAAAAGTTAATCAATAATCCCGGCATCCATGAGGTTATTTTGATAGCAGAAAAAATAAAACAAGCAGCTCTACCTTATAAAACATTCATCTGCTCTTTTTCCATAAAAGCAGCTATCGCCCTCACTTTGCTTTGCCTTTTTGGCCTCTTCATTGAACACATTCCCCCTGCCGCGATCGCGATAATCTGGGCAATTACCAGTGCGCTTTTTACTATCACTCTTGCCTACCCTTTTATCATTAAAAAGATCAACACCAAGGAAATGTTTCAAGATGGCTCAGAAATTTCGAAGCGCATAAACGGGCGCGTCGGCAGGCTTATCTTTTGCTTTGTAATTTCTGCTGTATTAGTAGCAAGCCTTATGATCGAAAGCCTTAAATGGACCATTCTTGAATGGGTATTAGTTTATTGCTCGATTCCTTTCTATTTTTCACTCGCAATTATTATCAATAACAAATGGATCAAAAAAGAATATAAACCTCTCTACCAACGACGCGGAACCATGCTCTTTACCTGGGGAATTATGGGAGCGGTGCTTACCATTCTTTTCGTGGTAATTTCCGCTATAACTGCAAGTAATATTTCGTCTTTTGGAGAGGCGTTTTCCTCCACAAAACTACTCTTTACCGGCTCTTCGTCAGCTCTGATGGAAGAAATCGGAAAACTTGGCTACCTTATTGATGGCTTCACCGCTTTTGGATTATCGGCACTAAGCAAATCAGAATACACTCTTTACTTTGTAGCAAATATCGCCTTGTGCGCCTCTTCCGCCTTTGCGCTTGCTCATCTTCTCAGTTTCTGCTCTGTAGAGTTCTCGGAACTCAAACGAGTATTTATTCCCATTGAAGAAAACTACAATACCCCTTTACGCATTAAAACCATCCTCAGTTCAGCACTTACTCTTCTTATTTTTGCTTGCGGAACTTTCGGATTGTTTTATTACGCGGAAGACCAAGCCGCAAACGCAAGAAATACCGAATCGTACACCGCAGTAGAAACATTCATTAGAAACCAGGTAAACCTTACGGTCTACGAGACCGAGGGAAAAACCTATGATGCCAACACGATAAATAAAACTATCAATCAGCTCTTTGAGACCAATCAGGAATACATTCAATCTCGCGACAACCTCAGTACGCTTATCAATGAATCGTATGACACCTGCGATAGCAATGTTGAAAGCTATGTTACCTGGTATTTTCGTCCGTGGTATGACGATCCCCTTGGCAGTCTTCAACGTGGATTCGAAAACGTCACTAACCCCAACAGTACACGAAATGAAGAAGAGTATCGCGAACACCTCACTGAAAGAATAGATACCTCTAAGATTGCGGAGAGCGCTCAGAATTACAATCGAATCTTGGACGACCTCTCAACGCAGACCAAAGAAAAACTCCAGGAATTACCCGTCTACGAAATTCCCGACTGGCTAGCAGTAAGTACAAAGCCGTTAGATGAGCATCTTCAAGAGCTCCACGTAAAAGAAGAGCTTGTCCTTCAATATCCCCAGGGCTCCGATTCTGATGCTGAAACTTACACCAAAAGCATCAGAAAAGCCCTCCAAGATAGCCGCTCAGAAATGCTCAGCCCCATACAACAGCTCCTCGTGTAAGCTTCTTCCTCTTTATGAAGAAGTTGGTACCGTCTATTAGCAGGACAGGCCCTATAACCTTATCAATGGACTAATACCCTGAACTGCGCAAAGAACCACAATCGTTATCTACAGATCACAGCAAAGTATCTTTTTGCGATATCGAACTATACCCCTCCCCGTCTATTTACCACCCAAAATGAATCCCTTCGTTCTGTTTTTTGACGAGGCTACTACAATAGTTCCGTTAGGTTCAAATTGGTCAGAGGGTTAAACATTGAAGATTTTTTTCAAAGAGCATTCTTCGAACTCCAGCATACTTTCGAATTTGATGCCCTTAATGAATACCTCATTTAAGCCGGGAAACTGCCGAAACATCATTAACCAATTCGAAGATCCCTCTGTGCGCATGATAGCTCGCGCCGAGTATTGCTACTTTAGTGGTAAAGCGGAAGAGGCAGCACAAATAACCGAAGGGTACTTATCTCACGAAAACTTAGCTATAAGGCTTTCTGCTTGCTTGATTTACGCATACGCCAACCTGCCTCTCGGCAAAATCAATCAAGCGCGCTTTGCCCTAGCTGAAATGCAACTAGAACTTAACGCTCACAAGGATTCGCTACCCCAAGAAAATAAAGCGATTGAGGGATTTGTTACCTATGCAGCTTCGGTACTTTTGCATTTGCCTATGCCCAAAGGATTGCCTCCAGTTGAAGCATTTTTGCCACTTCTTCCTTAGGGCCTAAGAACGTTTGCTCTATACGTTCACGCCCATCAACTCTACTTAGAAGGAGACTATTCTCGCAGCCTTGGACTCGTTGAAGCGGCTTTAATGATGGACAATGCGACATACCCAATCCCGGAAATCTATTTACGACTTGTTGCAGTAATGGATTACATGAGCCTCAAACGTACCGAAGATGCACGTGCTCATCTCCTTGCGGCATGGGATCTTGCACGGCCCGACGGCCTTATTGAAGCAATCGGCGAACATCATGGTCTTTTGGGCGGAATGCTTGAATCGGTTATTAAGAAAGATTGGCCTGAAGACTTTAAAAAGATAATCGACATTACGTATCGCTTTTCTGCTGGATGGCGACGGGTTCATAATCCAGCAACGCAAGAAACTATAGCCGATAACCTTACGACAACAGAATTTGCTGTTTCTATGCTAGCCGCTCGAAAATGGACCAATAAAGAAATTAGTATTCATCTCGATGTCTCTGAAAATACCGTAAAAAGTTATCTTGCTTCTGCGTTTAGAAAACTCGGCATCTCTCGCAGGCAAGATCTCGAACAATATATGTTGAAATAGCAAAAAACTGTCTACCTACTGCTGCTCTTCGACATGCGTTTGGACCTCTTCTACAGGCATATCATCTATTTTTATACGCAACTTCTCAGTCGTGCCATCTAGATGATCAAACCGTTCGTTTTTAATATCCGAATTCAAGAAGACTACCGCGTGACCAGCATCCATTGCAAAATGAAAATTCGCTTCACTTAAATGATGCAACTCGCCCGCAATAATTTTGTCGGTTCGCTTTGCTAAATTCTTAAGCATAAAGGCATTCATATGAAGGTAGTACAGCAGCTGAAGCGTACGATCGTTTACCGCCCGTCCCCGCTCGATATCTCTTCTAATTTGCGAAAGCAGACGCTCGTCAACGCGCTCCATTTCTTGCACCTTGTGAGAAATGGTTAGATTTCTACGTGCTTGCAGTAAAACGAAAACTATCGTGAGCACGATCAAGGTGCCACAGAGCACAAATAACAATCGGATAAATAAGGTATCACCAAGCGACATAGTGGAATACAACGCAGTTAGCGCTAATTGAGTACCAGCAGCCATTGAAACCGCAGGACCAAAATTGAGAAGAATAACGGTATAGCCAATCACCAATACGAAAAACAGACGTACCTCAAGAGGAATAAAGTGAATCACTCCAACAAACACCGCAATACCGATAAACATGCCAAGCGTCTGACTGCCCATCATCTTTATGGTTTCATCGCGATATGTATTCAGCATCAAAAACGAAGTAAGAGGAATCCAAACACCAAAGCGCGTATCAAAATGAGCACTCATTATTTCTGCAATTAAAAATCCAACGCCTACGATTACAGAAAGCTGAATAGCAAACCTAATTTGCGGGTTTTTGTGCGAAAAATTATCGCTAATAAACCGAGCGCGATACTTCAATCCTTTCCATAAGGGAGTTGAATTATCGCGTGAAGTGGCGCTTTCCCTTAAGGTGCGAACAAGCGCTTCTAGGGTTGCTCGACAAGCAGTATCATGCTCGATATTATCCAGTTTATGCGTTTCTAGAAACCCTTCAAGCGCATCAATCATGGCTCGAACTTGCAAAATTCTCCCTTTGCCAAAAGCAAGAAACACCTCAGACAAATCCAGGAAATACATCTGCTCTTTTTCACCCATTGTCGATACTTTGCGAGAAGCAGCTTGAATCATATCGGCAATCTGCTCAGCGCAAACTAGTAAGGAAAACGTGTAGCGCTGCCTACCACTTAACAATCCGCCCTGGCGAAACGTTACCCCATATTCGGTATTACAGTATTCTTGAGCGATCGCGTAAACACGATGAGAATCGATATCGATGGTATTGCCGTGCGATAAGTCGATAAGCTGAAAACCAATATCATCGAATGCTTGCATGATAAATCTTCTATCGCGAGCAATCTCACTTTCCTTCTTCACTGCTTTCATTGCATAAATAAAGGCAGTGGTACAGGCAATAGCAAAGATAGTTGCGCCAAGTCGAATAGGGATCTCTTGAATTCCGATGGGATAGATTTCCAAAAGCAAAAAACCCATTCCCAGCATAAAGAAATTTCGAGGTAGGTAGGGATCAGAATTGAGAAGAGTAATCCCGAACATATAAAGGGCACTACCACAAACCAGAAGCACAGGATGCAAACCAGCCAACCGATGCACAAAGACTCATAAGGAAAAATAAAAATGCATGCTTGAGATAGTTCGCAAAAGAAAGACCTATGGTTCTACCATGGTTTTCGCAAATGACTGGAAAACAATACCAAGAAGCGCGTCCTCAACGCCAAAAAGGTTATATTCGACAAAAAAGAGAGCAACAAGAAACACTACGTATGGAACAACTTCAAGAATACGTTTTCCCATTGCCCCTCCCTAAACCTAGCTTACTTTTCGTTCGTCAAATACGACTCGTCTACCTTACCCTGCTTTCCATCCCAAATCATATGCTGAGCAAGGGCAATCATATTTTCTACAGCTCTCGTTTTGTGAGCGTTCTTTCGATAAGCAAGATAAATTTGATGTGCTCCTTTACCCGCATTATCAGTAAAAGGAATGCGCTTCAGTTCAGGAAAAGGCGCTAGACCAAGTGTATCAAGCGAAATGCCCATGAGATCAGGATTGACCGAAACTTCACCACCAAGTGTAATCTCATCATCGCACCACTGTTTTATATTGAGGTCAAATTCCTCAATAAGACCCTTTACCTCGCTGCCAATTGAGGTTTCTGGTCTATAGGTCACAATACCGGTTTTGCGCATATCAGAGACCTTAATGAATTCCCTGTTTGCCAACGGATTATCCTTGTGCACTACCGCAACAAAATCTTGCGCAAGTACGGGAATAAACTCAATATCAGGCAGCCCGTCTGCATAGGCACAAATCGCAATATCATAAGTGCCATCTTCAAGGCGATCCAATAATCCCTGTGTGAGACCCTGATATAATCGAACGTCTACCTGAGTGCCATAGATACCCCGATACGTACGGAGCAATGCTGGTAAATAATCTGACTGCACGGTAAAAATCGTGCCAATATCAATCGTTCCCGAAAGACTGTTTGCATGCTCTTGAGCAACCTGTATTCCCTTGTCTATCACATCAAGGCCTTCGGAAACGTACTCGTTAAATTCTTTGCCATACTTCGTTAAACGCACATTGCGACCGTGCTGTTCGAACAATGGAATTCCCAATTCATTTTCTAATTGCTTAATTGAATTAGAAAGCGCTGGCTGAGTTATAAAAAGAGCTTCTGCAGCACGCGTAAAATGCTGAACCTCTGCCAACTTTCTAAAGTAACGCAATTGAGACAAATTCATAAGGGCCCCTCATTTCGGCATAAAAAATGGGTCTTCATCCATAATAGTAGGACAGAACGACCATAGAACCGCGAATAAAATGCCGAGTTATAAATTATTATCAGTTATAACTACTTTGCGGACAGGTACTCAATCTTACCGCCGTGCTTCTCGCACTCACGAGCGATGGTGATGCGCTGTACGGTAGGTGCACCCTCTTCAAGCCACATAGCGCGGCAGTCACGATAGAGGCGCTCGGTAGGACCATAAGGAGAATCCTCAAAGTAGCCGTCGCCACCGAAGATCTCGAGCATTTCGTCAGAAACAAGACGTACTGTGTCGATAGAGAAGAGCTTAGCAATAGCAGCCTTTTCATCGATGTAATCATTGTGCTGATCGATATCGAAGTCCTGTGCGAAGTCATATACCAAGCAGCGAAGTGCATGAATCATCATCTGCATGTTAGCAATCTTCATCTTGATTGCCTGACGCTTGATGATCGGCTTACCGAAGGTTACACGGTCAGCTGCACGCTTAAGGGAGATCTCGAGCATACGCTGTGCCATACCGAGGTTAGAGCAAGCGATGTGTACACGAGATACAGAGAGGGAGTGGATAGCTACTTCCATGCCCTGGCCCTCTTCGCCAAGCAGATAAATTGGGTCAAGCTTCAAGTTGGTGAACTTAAGGCCTGCATGACCTGCACCCTTGCAGCCCATCATATGAGGCATAGGGATGATTTCGAAACCTGGTGCATCGTTAGGTACGAGGAATGCAGAAAGACGAGAGTCCTTGTCGCTTTCCTCGGTCGGTAACTGCGATAACATAGGTGTAGTCAGAGCAGTCGGTGTGGGAGATGAGCCACTTTTCACCGTTCAGAATGTAAGAACCATCAGCCTGCTTCTCAGCGGTGGTGTGAAGGTCAGCACCGGTACCACCAGTCTTCTCGGTGATAGCAAAGTTGCAGTAAATGGTCTTGTCCTGGAACTTGTCCATGAGCTGTGCCTTGAGCTCAGGCTTACCATAGTCCTCGAGGATACGCCAGTTCATGTCAGCTGCATGATGGAGATGCATACGCATTCCGCCAGGTCCACGAGAGAACTCTTCCTGAACCTTCAGGATTTCAAGCTCGTTGAGGTCCCATCCACCGTATTCTGATGGCAGATAGTAGCGATAGAGGTCGTTCTTCTTAGAGAGCTCATAGAACTCCTCTGGGAACGTATTGGTTACCTCGATCTCCTTCTGCATTTCCTCGAATGGGCCTTCAGCCAATTCGCGGATCTGCTTGAGATAAGCCTCAAACTGCTCATCCGTGATCTTTGCGTTAGGATTCATTAGTCCCCCTTCTTTTCATTTGCTCAAGCTTAGCGCTTTTGCTTACAGGTCTATTCTGACGGTGAACGGGTTCTAAATCAAATCATTAACCAAATTTAGTTTCTTAGGAATCTATATTTTTTCTGAATAGGTTATATATAAACGACCACAACAAACAATTTTTCGTTAAATAAAATCGATTCGCTGAACTAATTTTATGCAACGCGTTCACGCTTTTCTTACAAATCCCCCGCATACCTAACACAAACTATCTAACTTCATATCTATCTCTGTGACCTATAGTTTTCTGCACGTTTTTCTTTTGCCAAACTCTTCACCGCTTGGCTCACAAATCTTCACCATTTGGCCCAACAAAAAGGAGGCGCCCGCCAAAGCGAACGCCTCCGTAAACCCCTCCCGCGCAATGTGAAATCACGAAAAGAAGTAACTATAACAAGTTGTATCTAATCACCCTTGCGCGATTAGCTTTGATGATCTGATCGATCCAGACCTTAACGTTCATCAAGATGATGTCGGTTAAAGTTAGTCGAGCTGACCACCATACAGAGGAACGCGATCCTCTTCAGGCTCAATGTCGTCGCCTAAGCGAATAGAGCCCTTCTCCTTAAGACGAGCAATCGTCTCATCGTCTGCGCCAACCTTCTTGAGATATTCCTCGGTATCTGCACCAAGAGGAGATACTTCCTCAAAGTCTGCAATGTTAACAGGGATGGTGGACAGATGATGAGGAAGACCAGTCTGAAGAACACGACCAACGCGAGGGAAATCAACCCAAGCAAGAGCCTCTGGGTTCTCGCGGGTAATCTGCTCAACAGCTTCAGTCTTGGAGTTAACCTTAGCGATGCAGAAGTCCTTGTCCTCGAGCCATTCCATCCATTCATCGGTAGTCTTAGACTTGATGGTCTCTTCTACGATCTTGAATGCCTCAGGAGCTTCCCAACGACGCTTCAAGCCGTCACCCTTGATTTCGGGATGACCAATTGCGTCGCAGAAAGGCTGCCAGAACTTAGGCTCTACCATACCAAGTGCCAGCTTACCGCCGTCCTTGGTTTCATATACATTGTAAGCAGCAGAAGGATACTCGAGGTCGTTACGATCGCACTGGCCGCCATTGAAGCACCAACGAGAATCGAGCAATGAGTTCCACCATACGAAGCAGTCAAACATGGAGGTATCAATATAGGTACCCTTACCAGTCTGCTCGCGAGCATACAATGCTGCCAGGAGTGCCTGACCTGCAACCATACCAGAAGAAAGGTCGCACAGGTGAAGTGGAGAAGTACCGCCATGATTTACTGACAGATAACCACTGGTTGCCTGCATGTTGAGGTCATGCTGAGCTTTCTTGGAACGAGGATCCTCAGCACCATAACCGGAAATGGAGCAGTAGATGATACGAGGATTAATCTTGTTGATGGTTTCGTAGTCAATGCCAAGTTTCTTGGTCACGCCAGGACGGAAGCTTTCTACGATAACGTCAGCTTCTTTAGCCATCTTCAAGAACCAATCAACAACTTCCTGGTCCTTCAGGTTCAAAGAAACAGATTTCTTATTACGACCAAGAGCGGTGATGTAGTAAGAAATGCCATTGCCCATTGTTGGGTAGTCATGACGCATGAAGTCGCCAGCGCCGGTATCTTCGCACTTGATTACCGTAGCACCAAGGTCAGCTAATACCTGAGTAGCATAGCCACCTGGAAGGTAACGGGAAAAGTCAAGAACAGTAATTCCTGAAAAAGGTGTAGTAGCACGTGCCATGTAAAGAACTCCTTATTATTAACTACTTAGTCTTCTTAGAGTTAGGACCGAAGCTAGGCTCAAGTACCTCAGGAGGCAATGGATCGCCGGTGTATTCCATTACGGCGCCATCTGCAATAAGCTTATCGACATCAGCGTCGGTGTAGCCATACTCTTTCAGGATCTTACGGGTGTCATAACCGGTAGGACGGCTGCGATAGAGTACAGGGTCGCCAATGCTGTCAAGACGGAATGGCATGGTCGTAATAACGTATTCGTCTTCTTTGCCATAAGGGCTGGAAGGACCTTGCTTCTCGTACTTAACGTAACGGAGCTGGTCGTTATCAAATGCTTCCTGATCCTGAAGAACGTCGGTAACGGTCTGAATCTTCTCGAATGGAATGTCGTTCTCGCGGAACTTCTTCTCCAGTTCAGCAAACGTGAATTTCTTGCATGCCTGATGCATTGCAGCAACAACGTCAACATACTTGCCATTGTCTGCCAAAACTTCGAGGCTCTCATACTGAGGATCGGTGTACCATACTTCGTCCATTTCAAGAGTCTTGAAAACAAGCTCGTGATACTTGTTGTAATGACCGAAGCACATGAGGAACCAAATACCATCAGAAGATACATAAGAGTTATTGGTTGGGCACTTAGCCTCCATGCGGTCCTTAGGATAGTCGCAACCCTGCTGCTGAGCGATAAGAGCAGAGGTCATGCCCCAAGTGCCTACGTGATACAGAGAACCAGTTACCTTGTCGCCTTGACCGGTGCGAAGAGCGCCTGCATAAGCACCAAGGATACCAGCTGCCAAAGCGCAACCAGTGTTCCAGTCACCAAAAGCAATAGGAGAGTTACCTGGCTCATAATGAGCATTTGCCTGAGGAATTGCGCTAACAAAACCAGAGCGAGCAGCAAAAGCCGTAGCGTCAAAGCCCTTAGCATCTTTCATAGGACCATGCTCGCCATAACCACGATTCTGTGCCCAAACCAAACGAGGGAACTTCTCGTGCAAGGTTTCATAATCAAGACCCAAACGCTGCAATGCGCCGGAACGTAAAGAGGTAAGGAAGATGTCTGCGGTTTCGAGCAGTTTGTACATTACTTCCAGACCTTCAGGATTCTTAGCATTAATTGCAGTCCATTCCTTGTTAAAAGAACCGCAGTCATATGCTACGTCGTCAAATTCGGTACGGAAAGCCATACCCCAAGCCATACCCTGAGTACGCTGCTCGTCACCGGTGAATGGCTCTACTTTGATTACGGTTGCACCCATTTCAGCAAGCGCACGACCAGCTGCTGGTCCTGCTGCATACTGAGTAAGCTCAACAACCTTTACTCCTTCAAGTCCTGCCATATTTATCTCCTAACTAAGTGATATTGGCGTAATCATCTATT
>ENA-OQBD01000372-OQBD01000372.1-human-gut-metagenome-genome-assembly--contig:-NODE-372-length-24498-cov-2.308030_pt1 | contig 24498 bp, 24 predicted proteins | sample MGYA00242742_ERZ504543 | MGnify/ENA primary metagenome ERZ504543 (study PRJEB26092, sample SAMD00036239) | human gut metagenome | host: Homo sapiens | study: EMG produced TPA metagenomics assembly of...
TTCGGCGCATCTTTCGGCTGGAAGCCGTATGACTATCTCAGCAATCCCAACAATACTGTAATGGGAAGCAAAGTAAACGCCTATCTCAGCGCAGGCATTCACCTGAGCTGGATACTTTCCCCGCGGTTCGACCTCAATATCGGCGCAACGGCAGTACATTTCTCCAACGGCAATACCCGGTACCCCAACACCGGACTGAACACGATAGATTTTAAAATCGGAGTGGCATATAATTTCAACCGGGACATTGACAAAACCTTGCAACCGTTGCAGCAAATTCCGGTTCCGACATTCCCCCGGCATGTCAGCTATGACCTTATGCTGTTCGGTTCGTGGAGACGGAAAGCCGTTGACGTTCCCGGCGGACAAGTCCCCGCTCCCGGCAAATACGGCGTAGCCGGGTTCTGTTTCGCTCCGATGTATAACTTCGGATATAAATTCCGTGCAGGAGTATCCCTGGACGGTGTCTATGATGCCAGCGCCAACATTTATACAAAGGATTACGCTACCCAGCTCGACGGTGCCAGCGAGGAAGAGGCATTCGGCACTCCCCCGCTTCGCAAACAACTCTCTCTGGGTGTATCGGCACGCGGAGAATGGGTAATGCCCTACTTTACCGTGGGCATAGGTTTCGGAGCCAATATCCTGCATGGCGGGGGCGACTTGCAATCATTCTACCAAATCCTGGCGCTCAAAATAGATATGACCCGCGACACATTCCTGCATGTCGGCTACAACCTGAAAGATTTCCACGAGCCCAACTATCTGATGCTGGGTATAGGGTATCGGTTTAATAACAGGCGTCCCCGGCTTCACATAGGTTTCCCACTTTAGGAAAGGTGGTAAGGATGCAGTCCGGAGAATGGCTGAATGTAGCAGGCTATGAACTGATATTGAAATAAAGAAAACTGTTTTTTGGTCGTCACTCGTCACCTATTGCCCGTATCCCTTTACCAGAGGGCGATACAGAGGTGACGAGAAGTGTGACGACCGGTGACGAGAAACTATCGGTCATCACTAAAATATCCGCTTTTTCAGCATTTCATCTTCTATAACTATTTAATTATCTGTCACTTTACCCAATAATACACATCTCATCATATTTTGCGGCATTTTGCCCATATTAAGGGAAAAAACGTACCCCAACCCCTTACATTTTGTCTCAAAATGCACAAGGAAAATACACTTTCTCCTTGTTCTTTTTCTTGCGTTGCACCTTATATTATGCCGTCATAGCTCTTGATAAATTTCGTTTTGCAGCTGCGAACCATACAGTTTCCATCTGCGGGCTGTACGGCCCCGCAATTGGCAACCGTAGAGCCCGCAATTGCAAAACGAGGTTTTTGCTGATATACAGCTGCATTTACAATGCTCCTTTACGACATAATACACTATGGACAACGATATTTCTTACAGGGGATTCCAACTGAAACAGCTAACGTATATACTTTTTCGGTTTACATTTTGGTTTACATGAGCGGCATAATTCAAGAGAAAATGCGACTCTATTTTTGCTGAAAAACAGGGCGGTCCGAAAAAAATAAGATTTCCAATTTAGATAAAGAGCATAAAAAAAGCTTCATAAATCAATGATTTACAAAGCCTTAGATGAGTACTCGAAGCGGGACTTGAACCCGCACAGCCATTACTGGCCAAAGGATTTTAAGTCCTTCGTGTCTACCATTCCACCATTCGAGCATCCTCAAAAAAGGAGAGCGGAAAACGAGACTCGAACTCGCGACCCTAACCTTGGCAAGGTTATGCTCTACCAACTGAGCTATTTCCGCAGGTTTCTGGAGAACGGGTGCAAAGATAAACAGTTTCTACGTTACAGCCAAACTTTTCACCGGAAAAAAGTTAAATAAATAGGGATGTACGATATTAACCTGACTGTCATTAATAAGTTTATATCCTAAACAGAGAAAGCCAACATCGTACACCACAAGCAGTTAATCAACTATGATTACCGGCCGAGCAACGTTTTTCGGCCTGTTCCATTACCTCAAAATTAAAGCCGTCCACAACTTTCTGCATCAAACCGGATATTTCATCATTGCAGAGGTTGCCGATACTGCCTTCGTGCGTATGATGCACTGTCTTGTCATGAGAGAAATTGCCAGCCTCAATGTCCAGACCGACCTTCTTATAAGCATCTCGGAACGGCATGCCTTCGCGCACCAGACGGTTTACCTCTTCCACGCTGAAAATAAGCAGGTACTTATCGTCATCCAGAATATGTTCGTTCACTTTGATTTCATTCATAATATAGGTCGTCATCTGCAAACAATCCTTCAACTCCCGGAAAGCAGGCAGGAATACTTCCTTAATAATCTGCAAATCGCGGAAATACCCGGAAGGCAGGTTATTGGCTATCATCATTATCTGCTGGGGCAATGATTGCAGTTTGTTGCATTTGGCACGTGTCAGCTCAAACACATCCGGATTCTTCTTATGCGGCATTATGCTCGAACCGGTAGTACAGTCATCGGGCAGTTTCACAAATCCGAAGTTCTGGCTGTTGAACATACAGGCATCGAACGCAAGTTTGGAAACGGTGCCCGCAATGCTTGCCAGCGCAAAAGCCACGTTACGCTCCATCTTACCACGCCCCATCTGGGCATACACCACATTATAATTCAATGAATCGAAGCCCAACAGCCGGGTAGTCATTGTACGGTTCAAAGGGAAAGACGAGCCATATCCGGCAGCAGAACCCAACGGATTGCGGTTGCACATTTTAAAGGCGGCTTGCAAAAACAGCATATCATCCACCAGACTCTCGGCATAAGCGCCAAACCACAGTCCGAACGACGACGGCATCGCTATCTGCAAGTGGGTATAACCCGGCATCAATACATCTTTATAACGTTCGCTCTGCATGACGAGCACATGGAAAAGCTGTTCTACAGCCTCGGCTATGTCCCTTATCTCCGCACGGGTAAAGAGCTTTAAGTCGAGCAGCACCTGGTCATTACGGGAACGTCCGCTATGAATTTTCTTTCCTACATCACCCAATTTACGGGTCAGCATCAATTCCACCTGGGTAGTGAACATCCTCTACCCCCTCTTCTATCACAAACTCCCCGCTCTCAGCAGTTGCGTAGATATTCTTCAACTCCGCAAGCAGCAGGGACAATTCTTCTTTTGTCAGCAAACCGATACTTTCCAGCATCGTGATATGTGCCATGGAACCCAACACATCATGCTTTGCCAGATAAAGATCCATCTCACGGTCACGTCCCACCGTAAAACGCTCTATACCTTATTTACCTGAACGGACTTTTCCCAAAGTTTCTGAGCCATAAGATTTAGTAATTAATAATTAATCAGCGACAAAGTTTCCGCCATTTTCTCCAATCCTTCCTGCAAAGGTTTCTGCACCATGGTTTTCATAAACGGATTCAGCTCCATTCCGATGGTAAGCTTCATTTTACATTCCGTCTCCGTAACGGGCACTATCTGTATCCACAAGTTAAAGGGCAGAGGCGAGGTGGTTGTTGCAAACTTGATGCACTTGCAAGGTTCTTTCTCTACAATCTGTAATACTATTTTCCCAATCGGCGGTACTTCTATCGACAATGTTTCCGCATCGAAACTCAAATTCTTCACTTTGTCCTGCGGCAGGCGGTCTTTCACTTTCTCCAAATTGCTAAGGTCTGAAAGCTTCTCATAAACAGCTTTTTGCGAAGCAGGTATCACCTTTACCGCACTTTCAAATTTAGTCATAATACAATGGTCTTTAAAAGACAAAAAGAACTATCCGGACAGCAACTATCCGAATGGCTCTTTTGTCATAATCTATCATTATGTAAAATAAGTCTTATTTTCCGGCTTCCCAATGCGCGGGGTCTTTACGCCATTCGTTCAGCGTAGGCACATCTTCTTCTTCGATGTAACCGGTGCGAAGGGCAACTTCCATCACTGCTTCGTAATTGGTCAATGTCACCAAAGGAACTTTTGCATCCTTGAATGCTTTTTCTGCAATGGGGAATCCATATGTGTAAGCGGCAACCATACCGATTACTTCGCATCCGTCGCGACGGATGGCTTCAACAGCTTTCAGACTGCTTCCGCCGGTAGAAATCAAATCTTCTACCACCACCACTTTCATACCCGGACGAAGTTCACCTTCTATCAGGTTCTCCAAACCGTGGTCTTTCGGGGTAGAGCGTACATATACAAACGGCAGGTTCAACGCATCCGCCACCAATGCACCCTGGGGAATAGCTCCCGTAGCAACACCGGCAATGGCATCAACCTGACCGAAACGTTCCAGAATCAGACGTGTAATTTCCACTTTCACGAAATTACGGAGAGAAGGATATGAAAGAGTCTTACGGTTATCACAGTAAAACGGGGATTTCCATCCTGACGCCCAGGTAAACGGGTTAGCGGGTTGTAGTTTAATCGCCTTAATCTTCAGCAACTTCTCTGCAAACAATCTTTCTAAAGTTTTCATAGCCAAATTAACTATTATGATAAATATGCCGCAAAAATACAGAAAGCTGACGAGAATAAAAAAGAATACGGATAAATTTTATTCCAATTCGTCATTTTCATCAGAAAGCGTAATACAGTGGCGGATATCTTTCATTTCGAACCCCCGGCTCAAAGCAAAACGCACCAGTTTATTGTTCAGTTCGTACTCATTCTCCGCATGCACGCTCTTGCGCTTTACCGCCAGCAAATTATCCAATACGGCAAGATATTCATCCTCGTCGATTTCGTTCAGGTAACGGTAAAATACACTTTGGGGAATTTTCTTCAGTTGAAGCGCCTGTCCTATCTTTATCTTCCCCCATTTGGCAAAGCGGTACTTATCATGAATGAAGGCACGGCAAAAGCGTTCCTCATCAATATATTTCTCCTGTTCCAAACGGTTGATTATGCGGTCTATGGCGTCATAGGGAATACCCCAACGCTGCAACTTCTCCGTAACTTCCGCACGGCAATGCTCCGCAGTGGAGCAATAAGCAGCCACGCGGCTTAAAGCATCTGTTTCTGTAATTTCTATCATCGTTCTGCGATTACAATTCGGTCATTTCCGGAAATATCTTTCAACACCCGTAGATTGGTGTACCCCTGTGCGCGAAGCATCGTTGCCGTAGCTTCCCCGAACGCACGGTTTATCTCAAAATAAAGTCTGCCGCCGGACGCCAGCATACCCTTGCCCAGCTCTGCAATGCGCCGGTAAAAAAGCAGCGGATCATTATCCGGAACAAACAATGCCGAAAAAGGTTCCCAGTCCAAGACATTGCGCTCCATTTCCTGCTTTTCCGATTCAGTGACGTATGGCGGATTGCTGACAATCACATCATACCGTTCCCCGCTGCCGGGAACATACGCCAGCACATCCCGCAGTACAAAGCACACGGATGCCTGCAATGCCTCATTATTGCGGCGGGCTATGCGGAGGGCAGTGTCCGAAATGTCCCATGCCGTCACTTTGGCATCCGGCAGCATCTTGGAGAGAGAAATGGCAATGCAGCCGCTCCCCGTCCCAATGTCAAGAATACGGGCTCCGGACGGAACTTCCTTCAGCATCACCTCCACCAGCTCCTCCGTTTCCGGACGGGGAATCAGCACGCCGGGGGCCACATGGTAGGAGCGTTCCAGAAAACGGGCGGTGCCCTGCACATACTGTATCGGCTCGAAATTACGCAAGCGGGCAAGAATGGTGTCTAAATCCTGCATCTCTTTTGGGGGATAAAATCATATCTTTGCCCAGGTAATAATCGACCGCAGTCTGCCCCAGCATTTCGCAACAGACAATGCGGGACAGATTGGCAGCTTCTTGCGCAGAGTAACTCTCCTGCAAAGCATGGCGGATATGGGAAAACGGAAACAGTCATAACATTCGGCATTTCGGGCTGCAAAAATAGTGGAAGTTTAAGAGTAATACAAAGTATGGAGAAGAAAAATACATGCGCCGCTGCATTCAGTTAGCCCAAAACGGGTTATGCAATGCAGCCCCCAACCCGATGGTGGGCGCAGTAATCGTATGCGACGGAAAAATTATCGGCGAGGGATACCATGTGCGTTGCGGCGAGGCGCACGCCGAAGTCAATGCAATCCGCTCCGTAAAAGACCCCTCGTTGTTGAAGCGTTCTACAATCTACGTCAGTCTGGAGCCTTGTGCCCACTACGGAAAACACCACCCTGCGCCGACCTTATCATAGAGAAGAGATTCCGCGCATCGTAATCGGCTGCCAGGACCCGTTTGCCAAAGTAGCAGGACGGGGAATCCGGAAGCTGAAAGATGCAGGGCGGGAAGTCATCACCGGGGTGCTGGAAGATGAATGCAGAAGTCTAATCCGGCGTTTTATCACGTTTCATACCCTTCATCGTCCCTACATTACCCTGAAATGGGCGGAGTCTGCCGACAAATACATCGATAAGAACCGTGAGGACGGGCAGCCGGTCATTCTATCCAGCCCCCCTGACATCCATGCTTGTGCATAAGAAACGGGCAGAGCACAATGCCATCATGGTAGGTACACGTACGGCAGAGCTGGACAACCCCAGCCTGACCGTACGGAACTGGCAAGGCCGGTCGCCAGTACGAATCGTAACAGACAGACAGTTGCGGCTGTCTCCCAAGCTGCATGTATTCGATGGAAATGTCCGCACACTTGTGTTCACCGAGAAACCGTGCCTGCCACAGCCCAACGTTGAATACATCCCCATTGACTTCCAACGGAATATACTGCCGCAAATCATGGAACACCTGTACATGCAGGGACTACAATCTCTGTTAGTCGAAGGCGGAAACATCCTGTTACAGTCCTTTATCGATGCGGAATTGTGGGACGAAGCCTTTGTCGAAGAAAGTCCTTTAACGCTATTATCCGGTATCAAGGCACCTGAAATTGGCAATAAAGCGCCCTGTACCAACGAAGTTTATTTCGGCAGGAATTTCCGGCATTACAGCGCCACAAGATTAGGCTAACAGCCTTATTCAAGGGCATTTTTATCGAGAAAAACAGCCATATTATCTATAATTTTATATAAAACTTGCCGATAAAGCTGTTTATAGAAAAAATGTTCCTATTTTTGCAACTTGTAAATAAACACTATCTTTCAAATGAGAATAAAGTTTTTAGCTATAATCGCAAGTTTTCTTTTTGTATCAATCGCAATAAGCTCGTGCCTGGACTCTGACGACACGGTAGAACTAAGTTCCGATGCAACGGTACATGCTTTTGGCATTGACACGGTATACGGCAAACATTATAAATTCACGATAGACCAGTTAAGAAGAAAAATCTACAACCAGGATTCATTGCCTATAGGAGCAGATACGATTATCGACCGCATATTAATTGACACGTTCACCGTAAGCGGCTGGATTACTTCAAGAGATGAAATGAATAGTATCAGCGGTGATACGATATTCAACAGAGCCGACTCGGTAAATCTTACGAAAGCCATAAACACCGAAAACGGGATGAAATTCAAAATACATGCCCCGGACGGCTTTACCGTAAATGAATATTCCCTTGAAATCAGAGTACACAAGCAGGATCCGGACTCCTTAGTGTGGGATAAAATGGGAAGTGCACCGACACTTTCAGGTGAACAAAAGGCCATCCTATTCAACAACGAACTGTGGGTATTTACACAATCTGCGGCACAGAAAACACAGACAAGAGCAGGTGCATATTGGCTGGACACAGAAGAAACATACGGCTGGGATGCAGTGCCCGGAGCAAAACTTCCCGACAATGCAAAACTGGAATCCCTCGTCTGCCTGAAATACAAAGACGGAGAAAATGAGAAACAAAGACTTTACATCGTGACAGAAGACGGTACGGCACATTCTTCCGATGACGGAATAAATTGGACACCAGCCAATTGGGAAGGAAATAGCAATATCCGGACACTGATTGCCGGTTTTACCGATGTGCTGACTGTCGTTACCTCAAACGGTGAAGTTTACACAGTTGACAATCAAGGCAACAAGATAGAAGGAAATATGGGTAAGGCAGAGGCTGACTTTCCTACATCACATATCTACTCCACCAACTTTGACAGCAACAATCAGTCACAGGCAATGGTAGTGGGTCGTACCGTTAATGACGTTCAGCAAACCATTCCCTGGGTTTCTTCCAACGGCAAAGACTGGTATTCATTGGCAAACACCAGTTCCTATGATGTGTATTGTCCGAAATTTGCCAATCCTGCCGTAATGTACTATGGTGAGAACTTTTATATCTTCGGCAGCAAAGATGAAAACAAGCTTGATGCCATTTATTCTTCCGTTGACGGTATTTCCTGGCGTGAGCCTCAAAGAAAATTCTTGTTACATAAAGATATGACAGATATAACTGCTCCCTATTCCATTGTTGTAGACAGCCCTTATATATGGGTTATCTTCGGCGGAAACGGAACAAATGCTGCCGTTTGGCGCGGACATCTCAACAAGCTGATGCCAGTCAGGGTGCAATAAATTCATTATTTCTGTTTCCTTTATATATATAAAAGTATAAAACGAGAATAGTAACCAAGACAAGAGATGTAAGTATAAAAAGATGCTAAATAAAGAAGAACTTGATTTAAGCCGGATTCCACAACACGTGGCAATTATCATGGACGGCAACGGACGTTGGGCAAAGTTGCGCGGACAAGAGCGCAGCTATGGACACCAGGCCGGCGCCGAGACAGTGCATGTCATTGCAGAAGAAGCGTCTAAATTAGGCATCAAATATCTGACTTTATATACGTTCTCCACCGAAAACTGGAATCGCCCCTCTAATGAAGTCGCTGCATTGATGGCGCTTCTGTTCGACTCTATCGAAGAGGAAACATTCATGAAAAAACAACATCAGTTTCCGGGTTATCGGAGATCTGACCAAGCTGCCCGACAATGTGCGGGAACGTTTGGAAACCTGTATAGCACATACCGCAAATAATACTGGGATGTCTCTGGTACTGGCAATCAGCTACTCGTCCCGCTGGGAAATAACGGAAGCCGCCCGCCGCCTTGCAGTCTTAGTGCAAAAAGGCGAACTGACTCCCGAACAGATTGACAGCACCCTGTTGTCCCAATATCTTGCCACCGACTTTATGCCCGATCCGGATTTATTGATACGTACGGGCGGAGAAATCCGCTTGAGCAACTACCTGCTCTGGCAATGTGCTTACTCGGAACTTTATTTCTGCGACACCTACTGGCCTGACTTCCGTGAAGCGGAACTTCACAAAGCCATCCACGACTATCAGAAGCGTGAACGCAGGTTCGGAAAAAACCAGCGAACAAATCCGCTGACCGGACAAACACAAATTGTAAATAGTAAATCGTAAATATAGTAAATAAAAAAATGTACTATCGTATTTCCTCCATACTCGTAAACGTTTATCTGCCTCTTTAGCTGTGTACTGACCAGCTCGGCACAGGACACCAGCAATACCGATGAAACCGAAAAACCGGTTATTCTTTATTCGGGAACACCCAAGAAATATGAAATAGCGGATATTAAGGTAGTTGGAGCCAAGAATTATGAAGACTATGTAATCATCGGTTTATCCGGATTATCAAAAGGCCAGACAATTACCGTGCCCGGCGATGAAATAACGCAAGCCTGCAAACGCTATTGGCGTCACGGATTGTTCTCCGACGTACAAGTTACTGCGGATAAAATCGAGGGCGACCGGATTTGGCTTACAATCCACCTGACGATGCGCCCCCGCGTTTCCGATATTCGCTATCACGGTGTAAAGAAGTCGGAACGTGAAGATTTGGAAGCCCGGGTAGGTCTGATTAAAGGAAACCAGATTACCCCCAACCTGATAGACCGCGCCAAGACGTTGATTAAGCGCTACTTTGACGATAAGGGTTTCAAGAATGCCGACATCATCATCACGCAAAAGGATGATCCCAACAACGAGAACCAAGTCCTGGTAGATATCAATATCGACAAAAAGGAAAAAGTAAAGGTACATCAGATTACAATCACCGGTAATCAGGCCATCACAACCAAGAAGCTGAAACGTGTGATGAAGAAAACAAATGAAAAAGGCAAACTGCTCAACCTTTTCCGTACCAAAAAGTTCGTTGAAGAAAATTTTGAAGCCGACAAGCAACTGATTATAGACAAATACAACGAATTGGGTTATCGTGATGCCATGATTGTAAAAGACAGCATCAAGTCTTATGACGACCGTACGGTGGATATTTTCATGGAAATCGAAGAAGGACAGAAATACTACTTGCGCAATGTAACGTGGGTAGGTAACACCCTCTATCCTTCCGAGCAACTGAATTTCCTGCTCCGTATGAAGAAGGGCGACGTCTACAATCAGAAGCTGCTGGAAGAGCGTACCAGTACAGATGAAGACGCTATCGGCAACCTCTACTACAACAACGGTTACCTCTTCTACTCGCTCGACCCCGTGGAAGTAAATATCGTAGGTGACTCCATCGACCTGGAAATGCGTATCTTCGAAGGCCGTCAGGCTACTATCAATAAAGTCAGCATCAACGGTAACGACCGTTTGTATGAAAACGTAGTCCGCCGTGAGCTCCGTACCCGTCCGGGACAGCTTTTCAGCCGTGAAGACCTGATGCGTTCCATGCGTGAAATCCAGCAAATGGGACACTTTGACCCCGAACAAATCCAACCGGATATCCAGCCCAAACCGGAAGACGGTACGGTGGATATAGGTTATGACCTCGTCTCCAAAGCCAACGACCAGGTAGAGTTCTCTGCCGGTTGGGGACAGACAGGTATTATCGGTAAACTGAGTCTGAAGTTCACCAACTTCTCCGTTGCCAACCTGTTGCATCCGGGTGAGAACTACCGCGGTATCCTGCCGCAGGGTGACGGCCAGACACTGACTATCAGCGGCCAGACCAATGCCAAATACTATCAGTCATACAGCGTATCGTTCTACGATCCGTGGTTCGGCGGCAAACGTCCGAATGCGTTCTCCGTATCTGCATTCTACTCCCGCCAGACGGATATCAGCAGCCGTTACTATAACGATGCGTACATGAACAGTTATTACAACAGCTACTATAGCGGCATGTACGGTTATGGTATGTACAACTATGGCAACTATAACAATTATGAAAACTATTACGACCCCGACAAGTCCATCCAGATGTGGGGATTGGCTGTAATGTTCGGTAAGCGTTTGAAATGGCCGGATGACTACTTCCAATTTACGGCAGAATTGTCCTACCAGCGTTATATTCTGAGCGACTGGCAATACTTCCCCGTTACCAACGGCAAGTGTAACAACCTGAGTATAAACCTCACCTTGTCGCGCAGTTCTATCGACAATCCTATCTATCCGCGCCAGGGTTCCGAATTCTCGCTGTCAGCACAACTGACACCGCCCTACTCCCTGTTCGACGGTACAGATTACAGCAAGTACAGTACCAGCAATCAGGATGATATGAACAAGATGCACAAATGGATAGAATACCACAAGTGGAAATTCAAATCCAAAGTATACATCCCGTTGATGGACCCTATCGCCGTAAAACGCACTCCGGTGCTGATGGGACGCGTAGAATTCGGTCTGCTGGGACACTACAACAAATACAAGAAATCTCCGTTTGAAACCTTTGACGTAGGTGGCGACGGTATGACAGGATATTCCAGCTATGCAACCGAAAGTGTCGCCTTGCGTGGATATGAGAACAGCTCTCTTACTCCTTATGGCTACGAAGGTTATGCATACGCACGTCTCGGTTTGGAATTAAGATATCCGCTGATGTTGGAAACAAGTACCAGTATTTATGCGTTAACTTTCGTTGAAGCCGGTAACGCCTGGCACGACGTAAACAAGTTCAACCCGTTTGATTTGAAACGTTCTGCCGGTGTCGGTGTCCGCATCTTCCTGCCTATGATTGGTATGATGGGTATCGACTGGGCCTACGGTTTCGACAAGGTACTCGGTTCCAAGCAATACGGCGGCAGCCAGTTCCACTTCATCCTGGGACAAGAGTTCTAATTTGTTTAACTAAAACCAGAACATTATGAGAAAGAGTTTATTAATCATGTTTCTGCTGTTTGCCGCAGGCATTACAGCCAATGCACAGAAGTTTGCCCTGATCGACATGGAATATATCCTAAAGAATATCCCTGCCTATCAAAGTGCGAGCAATGAATTGAACCAAGTGTCCAAACAGTGGCAAAACGAAGTCGAGAAGCTGGGTAAAGAAGCCAAGAGCTTGTACGACAGCTACCAGGCATCCGTCAAAACTCTTTCCGATGCACAAAAGACAAAGAAAGAAGAAGAGATTGTTGCCAAAGAGAAATCCGCAGCCGAACTGCGCCGTAAATACTTCGGTCCGGAAGGCGAACTTTTCAAAAAGCGTGAAGCGCTGATGCAGCCCATCCAAGATGAAATCTATGAAGCTGTAAAGGAAATCTCCACACAGAAAGGTTACGCGGTAGTAGTGGATCGCGCATCCGCATCAAGCATCATCTTTGCCTCTCCGAATATTGACATAAGTAATGAAGTGCTTGCAAAATTAGGATATTCAAATTAATTTCATACATTTGCAGCCTATACAAAGAATTATCATTCAAAATAAATAGTAAATATTATGCTTAAAAAAAATCGCACTGCTCGTAGTTATGTTTGCCCTCCCCCTGGGAGCTATGGCGCAAACTAAATTCGCTCACATGAACTCTCAAGAAGTAATTGTCACCATGCCGGAATACACAAAAGCACAAGCCGACCTGGATGCTATGTCTAAAGAGTACCAAACAGAAATGCAACGTACCCAGGAAGAGTTCAATAAGAAATATCAGGAATTCTTGGCACAAGCCGACTCACTTCCGAAAAACATTGCAGAAAGACGTCAGAAAGAACTGCAGGACATGGCACAACGCCAAGAACAGTTCCAGCAGGAAGCATATCAGTCTATGCAAAAGGCACAGCAGGATGCCATGACTCCTATCTACAAAAAGCTGGACGAAGCTATCCAGGCTGTAGGTAAGGCTGAGGGTGTAGTATATATCTTCGACCTGGCCCGTACTCCGATACCTTATGTAGGTGCACAGAGTGTAGATGTAACTGCCAAAGTTAAAACGCAACTCGGCATTAAATAACACCGGTATCAAACAAACCGCATACCTCTAAACGAGGAATTCATCGAAAAGGTTAAGCCATCAACGGCTTAACCTTTTTTTTATATCCCCTCTGCTCCTCTTATTTGTACCAAGTTCTTCGGGTACTTCTTCGGAACCGCCATTCTTGCCAACGTCGTTCTCGGTTACGTAGCCGAAATGGCAGGCTGGGATTGGACGTTCATACTGCTGCTTATAGCTTGCGCCCTGTCAATTATTCTGATGTCCTTTACCTATAAGGACGAAAAGGCATTGCTTGCAGAAAAAAATCAAACATTAGAATATCGAAAAGCTCCCTAATAGCAGGCATGGCGACGTTTGCTATATAATATTAATTAACCACAGGTTGATTGACAGAATTGGTACATGCGCCAAGCCAATTCTGTCAATGAATCACTATCGAAAAAAGTATGAAAAAACACTTTTACACACACTTTGGGAAACACTTTGCCAAAATAGCATTTGTTTCCATGGTAGGTTTGATTTCTGTATCCTGTTCCGATGATATACGGACAGATGGATTTTCAACCAATGACATCCCAGAACTGCTGCCTTTGAGCAATGTACAAAAAGAAATTCTGGCCTATCTGCCAAAAGACTGTATCATCGCTCACCGCGGTACTGAATTTTGGGCACCTGAAGAAAGTGAAGCAGCTATGCGTTGGGCACGCAATATGGGGGCAGACTATCTTGAATGCGATGTACAGCGCACTAAAGACGGAGTTGTACTCGCTCTTCACGATGAAAGCCTGCTTCGTACAACCGATGTAGAGGTTATCTATCCCAATCGTAAGAACGATTATGTAAGTGCTTTTACATACGAAGAACTGTTGAAACTTGACATCGGCTCATGGTTTAAAGATGCTAATCCTGAACAGTGGCGAGAATCATTCAGAGGACTTGAGATAATTACCGTACAAGACGTTATTAAGATTGCGGAAGGTTATCGTTTCAAACGTTGGGGACAAGACACTAATGGTGTATTAGACGGCCATCGCTATGGCGAACGCATATATGACAGGATAGAACTTCCCGACGGAAAAGTTAAATATGATTTTAAGTATGTAGAAGACGAAGCGGATAACGGCAACCGTCCGGGTATCTATGTAGAAACCAAATCACCGGTACTTTTCAGTGGAGTTGAACAAGACTTACATGATATTTTCGTAGAGTATGGTTGGTATCATGATGATATTAACCAATTGAAACGAGTTCCTTACAAAAACAACACACCGGGTCTGGTTGATATAGCCAATACACCGGCACGCATCATTTTGCAGACATTCTCCGACCCCAGCCTTAAAAGCTTCAATACTGTATTCAAGCGCACGATTCCCTACGCATACCTCTATGCAGATTTGGAGTCCACCCCTGCTACTTATGCACGTCTCATTAAATTTTGCCATTGAGAACGGCGCCACTATTATGGCTCCCAATATCGACTATGTTACCGGTTATCCGAGTAGCCTGAAGATATGGCAAGGAGAAATGATACGTCGGGCAGGTATGGATATTCATGCATGGTCATTCAACACCAACGAACAATACCTGGCCTATACAGGTCCTTGGAGCGATCCAAAAGGAGAAGGCGGTGCAGACAAAAACTATTTGGATATGTCATTTACCAATTTGACAGACTTATGTATCCGATACTATAACGATACAATGCAAAAATACAAGGATGCAGGCAAGAACTATTTCCGCGATCAGACTCGTAACAGACATGCCGGTAAAGGCACCAAGACTGCACAGCAAGTGCTTGATGAGTTAGGTTACTAAATAATCAATCAATTATAATAAAGACAATCATGAAGAAATATATTTTCCCGTTACTGGCTTTCGCTCTGCTGAGTACACAGAGCTGGGGACAAACGAAGCCCACTGAGGCACAGACAGAACTCAATGCTTATATGGATGACGGTTTGGTGACATTCAAATCTCAGGACGGACAGTATAGTTTCCGCGTAGGCGGACGATTAGCGGTGGACGGCGCATATTACATCGATGACTACACCGACCGCAGTTCTGGAGCTGACCTGTCGTCAGCCCGTATCCGCATTTTCTCCAAACTGGGTAGTAAACTCGATGTAAAGTTTGATATTGATTTCGCTTCCGGCGTATCTATTAAAGACGCTTATTTGCGTTGGCATACAGACCGTGCCGGCTTTTTACGTGTCGGTCACTTTGCCGAACCGTTTTCTGCTGAAAATATAGCCAGTACATTCGATTATAACTTTATTAACAAATCCGCCACCAATGAAGCCTTTGCACCCGGACGTGCTTTGGGAGTTTCCTACCGTCATTACAGTAACTATCTATGGGGTGAAGGTGGTATTTTTTCTCAGAAAATAGGCAAGTCCCATTCTAATGGTGATATGGGTTGGGGCGTAACAGCCCGTTTACTGGCTCGTTACACAGGTGAAAATTGGGCAGTTCATGCCGGTGGCGCTTTCAGTTATCGTATTCCTGATGCCAATGGATTTACCAATGGTAATGATGACTATAACCGCTCTGTAACACTTGCATCTTCACTTGAATCCGCCATTGATAAAACAAGTATGCTTTATTCTAAAGTCAATAATGTAAAACAGACCCTCAAATATAACATCGAGGGATTGGCAACTTGGAGAAATCTCTATCTGACAGGCGAATATACACATGGGAAATATGTGCGTGAAAGAGATTGGGACTATAATTTCCAAACCTCACTCGGCACACTCATGGGCACCTTCACTCCTACCCCCGAAATCTATAAATCATTCTTCGGTCCTGATACTAATGCCGAATTCAGTGGTTATCAGGTACAGGCAGGTTGGCTGATCCGTGGCGGCAACTATCATTACAACAAGGTAGAAGCCTTAATGAATCGTCCCGGCAAAAATTCTTTCGAGTTGATTGCCCGTTACAACCACACAGACCTCAACTATATCGAACCGGGCAGTATCTTCATGAACGGCAAATTCTACTCTAATGAGATGATGGCAAGTTGGGGCATGGCTAATACTTCTGTAGTAGGTGGTGTAGCCAATACCTTAACAGTAGGATTGAACTACTATTTCACGCATAACATCGTCATGAAAGTCAATTATTCTTATGCGCATTTGGACCAACAATACAATGACGCTTTCAGATATGATAAAAATTTACATACATTACAAATGAGACTACAAGTTGAATTCTAAAATTGTAAACTAAATTAAAGTATCCTCATTCCACATATTTATGTAATGGGGATACTTTATAAAGAAGTTATTAAATAAAGCTATAAATGAAAGGTAAAAAGCAAAAGGTAGAATTACGGTATCACAATATTTGCACAATCCGTGCCCTATCCTCACAATTTACATTATCTTTGCTGCACACTATACTCTTAGCGTCAGAAAGATTGTATGAAACAAAAACTACCTTCCACTCCCGGTCCTATCGGTGTATTCGATTCTGGATACGGCGGGCTTACTATTTTAAGTAAAATACGGGAAGCCTTACCGGAATACGACTATATCTATTTGGGCGATAATGCCCGCGCCCCTTACGGAACGCGTTCTTTTGAAGTCGTCTACGAGTTTACATTGCAGGCAGTTACCAAACTGTTCGAGATGGGTTGCCACCTTGTAATCCTTGCCTGCAATACAGCATCCGCCAAAGCTCTGCGCAGCATACAGATAAACGACCTGCCGCACCTTGACCCGGCACGCCGTGTATTAGGCGTTATCCGCCCTACCGTGGAATGCATCGGCAATATAACCCGCAGCCGCCACGTCGGAGTCCTTGCTACAGGCGGAACCATCAAGTCCGAATCCTATCCGTTGGAGATACATAAACTGTTCCCCGACATCAAAGTCAGCGGAGAAGCCTGTCCGCTATGGGTGTCACTTGTAGAGAACAATGAAGCACAAGGCGACGGAACGGATTACTTCGTCCGCAAATACATAAATGAACTACTTGCCAAAGACCGGGAGATAGACACCGCCATCTTGGGTTGTACGCACTATCCGATACTGCTACCCAAAATCCGGAAATATATGCCGGAAAGTATCACGATAGTATCACAAGGCAAATTAGTGGCCGACAGTTTGAAAGACTATCTCCACCGCCATCCCGAAATAGACGCCCAATGTACCCGGAACGGCAAATGCAGTTACTATACCACCGAAGCGGAAGACAAATTCACCGAATCCGCCTCTATCTTCCTGAATGAAGCGGTAACGGTGCAGCGCATCGAGCTATAGGCATAAATTGTCCGGCATTAAACATTAAATCGAAAAACTTGTTATATTTGTAGGACAAGAACTCTAAATTCATACCGCTATGAAAGAAGAAGATAAAAGCAAGCTCGTCGAAGTATTCAACGGATCGCTTTGGGAAGCCGAACTTGTAAAAAGTTTGCTGGAAAACAATGGCATCGAATCAACCTTGAAAGACGGGATGGTAGTAAACATTGTCCTACCCGAGACAGCAGTCGATGTAGCAGTACTCGTCAATGAAGCGAATTATGAAGCAGCCATGGAAGTGGTTCGCTCATACGAAAAGAAAGAAGACGGAGATTAAATCTTCCCGCATCGGGAAACACACAAATATGGAACAACAACTAACGAGAATTGCTGTCAAAATAGGCAGTAATGTATTGACACGCCGTGACGGCACATTGGACGTAACCCGCATGTCCGCCCTTGTAGACCAAGTGGCGGAGCTGCATAAAGCAGGCGTGGAAATCATTCTCGTTTCTTCCGGAGCCGTTGCTTCGGGAAGAAGCGAGATACACCCCGCCAAGAAGCTGGATAGCGTAGACCAGCGCCAACTGTTCTCTGCCGTGGGGCAAGCCAAACTCATCAACCGTTATTACGAACTATTCCGTGAACACGGTATCCCTGTGGGGCAGGTGCTCACCATGAAAGAGAACTTTGCTACCCGCCGCCACTATCTCAACCAGAAAAACTGCATGACCGTAATGCTGGAAAACGGAGTAATTCCCATTGTCAACGAGAACGATACTATTTCCGTCAGCGAACTGATGTTCACCGATAATGACGAGCTCTCCGGACTGATAGCTTCCATGATGGATGCGCAAGTCCTGATTATCCTCAGCAATATCGACGGCATCTACAACGGCTCGCCTGCCGACCCTGCATCGGAAGTCATCCGTAAGATAGAGCACGGCAAAGACCTATCCTCTTACATACAGACTTCCAAATCCAGTTTCGGACGCGGAGGCATGCTCACCAAAACCAATATTGCCCGTAAAGTGGCCGACGAGGGAATTACCGTTATCATCGCCAACGGCAAGCGCGACAATATCCTGGTAGACCTGCTGCATCAGGAGCTCCCCGCCCTGTTCCCCGATGTTCAATCCTCTGCTTTCGATTCTCAACTAACTTACACCCGCTTCATTCCCGCTCCCCAGCCTGTATCCAGCGTAAAGAAGTGGATAGCCCACAGTGAAGGGTTTGCCAAAGGCGAACTGCACATCGACGATTGCGCCACAAAAGTACTTGCATCCGACAAGGCAGTCAGCATTCTTCCCATAGGCATCACCGATGTGCGGGGTGAGTTCGAGAAGGACGACATTGTGCGCATCATAGACTTTGAAGGAAATCCGATAGGTGTAGGCAAAGCCAATTGCAGTTCGGAGCAGGCTCGCGAGGCTATGGGAAAGCACGGCAAGAAACCTGTGGTGCACTATGACTATCTTTATATAGAATAAGTCCGGTTAATACCGATTATAATCACTACATTTGCAGAAGTATCAATTAATAAATCACTGAAAATGGATTTAAACAAGACCTTTTCCGCCGTACAGTATGCCAGTCGCAAGCTTTTGGCGCTGAACGATGAAAAGATTAACCAGATATTACTGGCCGTTGCAGATGCAGCCGAGAACCGGAAAGACTTTATCCTTGCCGAGAACCGGAAAGACCTGGACCGCATGGACATCTCTAATCCGAAGTACGACCGCTTGAAGCTGACGGCAGACCGCCTGAAGGGAATTGCAGACGATATCCGCAAGGTAGCCAAGCTACCCTCACCGGTAGGGCGCGTACAAAAGCAGGCAGTAATGCCCAACGGACTGAAGATAAAACGTGTAAGCGTTCCTTTCGGAGTAATCGGCATCATCTACGAAGCACGCCCCAACGTCAGTTTCGATGTATTCTCGCTCTGCCTAAAGAGCGGCAACGCCTGCATATTAAAAGGCGGAAGTGACGCAGACGCTTCCAACCGCGCCATTATCAGCGTGATACACGACGTACTGAAACAGTTTGAAGTAGACCTGCACGTTGTGGAGCTGCTTCCTTCCAACCGTGAAGCCACCGCAGCATTACTGCATGCCAACGGTTATGTCGATTTGATTATCCCGCGCGGCAGCAGCAACCTCATTAACTTTGTCCGTCAGAATGCCACCATCCCGGTGATAGAAACCGGTGCAGGCATATGCCACACCTTCTTCGACCGTTACGGAGATGTAAAGAAAGGAGCCGCCATCGTCAACAACGCCAAGACGCGCCGCGTCAGCGTATGCAATGCTTTGGAACTGCCTGCTCGTAGACGGCGACTGCATGAAAGACCTGCCCGCCTCTGTGCACCGCTGCAGGAAAGCAATGTGATTATCTACGCAGATACGCTTGCATACGCCTCTTTGCAAGGCCACTATCCGGCAGAACTGCTGAAAGAGCCACGGAAGAGGATTTCGGTACGGAATTTCTGGACTACAAATTGGCTGTAAAAAGTCGTTGAAGGCATAGACAGCGCCATAGCACACATACAGCAGTATGGTTCCAAACACAGCGAATGTATCGTAACCGAAGACAAAGAACATGCCGACTGGTTCTGCCGCGAAGTAGATGCCGCCTGCGTCTACGTCAACGCCCCGACTTCCTTTACAGACGGCGCACAGTTCGGACTGGGTGCAGAAATCGGCATCAGTACACAGAAGTTGCATGCCCGCGGTCCTATGGCTTTAGAGGAAATCACCACGTACAAGTGGATTATTGAAGGAGAAGGACAGATAAGAAAGTAAATTAACGCTTAATCGCTAATCACTAATCGCTAAAAAAATATGAAGAACTTTACTTGTGTGCAGGATATCGGCAATCTGAAAACTGCACTGGACGAAGCATTCGAAATCAAAAAAGACCGTTTCAAATATGTAGAGCTGGGACGTAATAAGACACTGATGATGATATTCTTCAACTCAAGTCTGCGTACCCGCCTCAGCACTCAAAAAGCCGCTCTGAACCTGGGCATGAATGTCATTGTATTGGACATCAACCAGGGAGCATGGAAGCTGGAAACCGAACGCGGCGTCATCATGGATGGCGACAAGCCTGAACATCTGCTGGAAGCTATCCCCGTAATGGGTTGCTACTGCGACGTAATCGGTGTGCGTTCCTTCGCCCGCTTCGAAGACCGCGAATACGATTACAACGAAGTAATACTGAACCAGTTTATCAAATACTCCGGCCGGCCGGTATTCTCCATGGAAGCCGCCACGCGCCACCCGCTGCAAAGTTTTGCAGACCTCATTACTATTGAGGAATATAAGAAAACGGCACGTCCCAAAGTCGTCATGACATGGGCTCCGCATCCCCGTCCGTTGCCGCAGGCTGTTCCCAATTCCTTCGCGGAATGGATGAACGCCACGGATTACGACTTTGTCATTACCCACCCTGAAGGTTATGAGCTCGACCCGAAATTCGTGGGCAATGCCCGTGTGGAATACGACCAGATGAAAGCCTTTGAAGGTGCGGACTTCGTATATGCCAAGAACTGGGCTGCCTATACCGGCGACAACTACGGACAAATACTGAGCAAAGACCGCGACTGGACCGTGAGCGACCGCCAAATGGCAGTAACCAACAATGCCTATTTCATGCACTGTCTGCCGGTACGACGCAACATGATTGTAACGGACGACGTGATTGAAAGCCCGCAATCCATCGTAATACCGGAAGCTGCCAACCGAGAGATTTCTGCGACAGTCGTGTTGAAACGCCTGATAGAAGGGTTATAAATACCATTTTATCGTAATCTCCGTATTTCTCATAGATAATACGCTTATATACGATACAAAATCTTATTATGCCTTATGTTTTTTTTCCGTCCCGCAATTGTGGGACGAATAGTTTCCAGCTGCGGGCTGTCGGGCCCGCAATTGGCAACCGGGCAGCCCGCAACTGCAAAACGAAGTTTTACTATAAGCATAACAACATTTTACATGTGCCCGAAGAATAAAACACAGCATACCGGTCAAGGATTTGCCAGCACTGTTCTTTATATTTGCCAGCACTCACGCAAACTCCTTTCTGCAAAACGACAGCTCGGTCAGTGCTATGTGCCGGCAAGGGGGACAGAATCAGAATTAAAAGGAAACTATTTCTCCGTTTCCTTTCCGGCCTCTTTCCACCCGATAAAGCCCTTGTCGAGCTCATAAACCTTATACCCTTTCCGGCTCAAAATAGCGGCGGCTTTCTTACTACGCTTTCCGCTGCGGCAATAAAGAGCTATCGGTTTATCTTTTTGAAGTGTAGAATCCGCAATGGCAGCAAACTGTTCGTCCAGCACATTGATATTGATACTGCCCGGAATATGCTCTTCCGAATATTCGGCAACCGTACGTACATCCAATCGCTGAATGTCGGAATCTGCTATCAATGTGGCAAACTCGTCTGCCGAGACGGATTCGAAATCCTCTCCTTTCTGCTGACATGAGAAGAGAGTGGAGAAGAACAGGCAAATGCCCGCAAAGAATACTTTCATAAGTCTACTTATTTTAGTCTGATTAAAACTGCAATCAAGTATAACTTTTCGTTATTATGCGCCATACCGGGTAATATCTTGCACCTACACCATCTGTACAACAAAAATGAGGATGCTTTTCACTGCATCCCCTTTCTTGTTTTTACCTCATTACAGAGGCTCACTAACCATTATTATAAACAAATTGCACACAATCAGAATTGGAACATCAGACGGGCCTGGAGCACGTGGAAGTTCTTGTCATATTGGAACTTGTCACGGTCAAGACGATTGTAAGTGTAGCTCAACATTACTTGGGCAAACTTGTTGAAAGAGTAGTTTACACCCAAAGTAGCGGAGTGCATGTTACCGCCACCGACACTTAATGATGTAGCCGGGTAGTCTGCCAATATACCGTTGGGATAGTATTGGTCGCGTCCGGGAATATATTTCTCGCCTTCAACGAGGTCATTCAGACCGGTATAACTATAACGGGCAACCACTTCAAGCGCTTTTCCGTTCAAGCCTTTCAACAAAGCATCGGAATTGCTGTATTGATACGGATCGCCGAAGATTTTGTAACCGGCTTCGATATAAGCTCCGTGGAAAGAGTTCTCACCAAGCGGATTACCTTTCTGCCATGCTTCGAGTGAACCCCAGGAGTCGATAGAACCCAGATTAGCTTCGAACAATGCCTGGTCGTCACGTTCTTTGGTAACATGTTTGTACATATATTCACCACGGGTAAAGAAATTATCTGTCTTGTATAAGAATTCAGCACCTACATCAAATACATTCTTCGCCCACGGCAGTTTGGCAGACAGGAAGTCCTGAGTAGCATCTACGTAAGTTTCCAATGAAGAACCGAGATCCAGTTCTGTTTTTAGCACGTTGTTCTCCACCACACCCGTAGCGATATTGGCATAACGGAAAGCTGCTCCTACGTGGAATGTTCTGTCTTCGTTATTAATGGGACGCCATACCCAACGGCCGCCGAATGACATGCCCTGATATCCCGACGGCTGGTCGTTGTACTTGTTCTCGGCAAATACACCCTGATTGGCGAAAAAGTGGTTGTTGTAGAAAATATAACTCAAACCCAGCTCACGTGACGGTGAGAAAGCGTTGGCTGCCGCCGAGCGGGAAATAAAGTGCAGGCTTCCGCGGCTGGTATTGTTTGCCATGGATGCCGGATTATTGTAGTAACCGGCTTTAAAGCGATGAGTACCTTTTGCACCTTCCAGCGAGTATTGCAGGAAGATATTCTTCTGTGAGAACTTGCCTTTGGAAAAGTCGAAATCGGCATAGAAGTACCAGTCTTCATAGCTCATAGAGGTACGGATGCGCGCATCGGTAATAGCAGCTCCCGATTTCACCGGAGTGAAATCCGAATGATAATATGCACCGTCCATCATAAAACGTGCGCCAATCGTAAAGTTCAGATTCTCCTTGGAGTTGCTTACATTAACAACCGGCTTATTATCAAAGTCCTGGGCTTAGGCAACCGATCCTGACAGTGACAATGCAGCCAATACCGGCATTAAAATATACTTTTTCATATAATATAATCTGTATTAGTGTTAATAAATTAATTAGTAACCAAGTCTCTTAAGTGTTTCAACAGCATCCGGCACTGTCTGAGGAGCCGGAGCCTTACGCAGACCGTTGTCAATTAAGTATTTCAAGCTCATTTCAGAACGGTTGGTAAACAGACCGTCGCCATAGATGCCATGCAGGAGCTCATCATATTGTACGGTATTTCCCCAGTTGTACTGACCGAAATATTTTCCCATTTGCGCATAAGAATCGAATGAGTACGGATGGTTGAGCATACCGGATTTCTTGATAAGATAGGCCTGCCACGGAGCATTCATTTCCGGATAGTCGTTGGGAGCGCCTGCGATGCAAGGACCGATGATATGAGCCTTGTATTCCAAACCGAGATTAATGAAAGATGCATAACCCTGAGGAGTATCGTGTTTCAGGTCGGTAGCACCGTTACCCTCCCACAACAGGAAGCACATAGGAATTTTGCCTTTGAATTCTTCTGCCGTACGGCGAAGGCTTTCGAGAGAGAATGTCTGGAGAATGACCTTACCGTTGGTATTACCGACATTTACTTTATTATTCTTATAGAAAGGTTCGCCGTCGCAAGGTTTGGTAATGATGTTCCAACCAAGTTCGTCAAGTTTATTGTAAACGCGCTTTTCAAAGTCCGAAGGGTTCAACCAAGACTCTTTGAATTCAATATAGACACCCGGACGGTTGCCTGTATCCTGCGGATCATCCACATATTCAAATTTATATGTCAGACAGTCGCGGGGTTTATCCGGATTCCAAGTACCGGTAACAGTGTATATGCGTTCACCGTTAACATCACGCTTCAGCATTTTTCCTTCGGCGTAACGGATTTGGTCTTCAAGAGCCGAGATATACTGGTGTTGTTCGGAAAACGACTCACGAGCCTGCTCAATGCTTGTTTCGTTAAAGCCAACTGCCGGCATCGAGTGCAAGCAACTCCTCATACATGTAAGACATTGCATAGTAAGGACGGAAACTTGCTTATCGGCTTCTACAAGTTTTTCAGCTTCCGCCTCACTCATTCCATGACGCATATAGAACGCCTTACGGGTTGCCGGAACCAGTTCGCTATATACATTTTCAATATTAGTGGTACGCTTCA
>ENA-OQBD01000373-OQBD01000373.1-human-gut-metagenome-genome-assembly--contig:-NODE-373-length-24475-cov-4.852637_pt1 | contig 24475 bp, 17 predicted proteins | sample MGYA00242742_ERZ504543 | MGnify/ENA primary metagenome ERZ504543 (study PRJEB26092, sample SAMD00036239) | human gut metagenome | host: Homo sapiens | study: EMG produced TPA metagenomics assembly of...
AGATGAAAGACTGAAGATCGGAGTGGTGACACAGCTTGCCAGATCTTCTTTTATGCAGGAAGTAAACCGTGGTATTGAGAAGGCAGCCGTGGAACTGAAAGAAAAAGGGATCCAGCTGATTCTGAAAGAGGGTCTTTCTGTTGATGAAGAGGAACAGCTGCAGGCCATTGAGGAACTGGAACAGGAAGGAATCCGGGGACTTGCGATCATGCCGGTAGACAGTGAGACTGTCCGGGAGAAACTGAATGCTTTGATCGAAGAGAAGAATATCCCAGTAGTAACCTTTAACTCTGATATTGTAGGAACGAGAAGAATCTGTTTTGTGGGAATGGATAACCGTAAAAGTGGACGTACTGCGGCTGGACTCCTTGGAATGCTGACAAGAGGAAATGGAAAGATCCTGATCATCACCGGATATTTTAGCAATCATGTTGACAATCAGCGAGTGGATGGCTTTGTGGAGGAAGCCAAGCGGGCTTTTCCACATCTGGAGATCGCCGGTGTTCACGGAAGCTTTGATGAAGCAGCTGAGGTGGAGCACATTATAGAAAATGCCATGATGAGTACTTCAGGGATCAGCGGGATCCTGGTGGTATCCGGAGGCCAGGCAGGAGTGGGTAAGGCATTTGAAAAGCTGAGACTTGACCGCAGGCCCTACGTTGTGATCTACGATCAGACTCCGAAGAATGAACGGGCACTGAAGAATGATCATGTGGATTTTCTGATCGACCAGAATGGATATGTCCAGGGGTATGAACCGCCAAGGATCCTGGCGGATATCCTGACAAAAGGACAGGAGCCGGAGAGAGAATATCTCTTTACAGATATCAAGATCAAAACAAAATATAACCTTTGAACATGTATTGTGCAAAGTATCATATAAAATAGTCTGCAGAATGAAAACTGCAGGCTTTTTTTATATTACAGGAAATCTGTAAGATACTACGATATGAAATATAGATTCCAAGAAAACGACTGTCTGGATACATTTGATTGCGTGCCAATAGCGTGCTAAAAAATCAACACGCAAATGCACATGTAGATAATAGCTACTTTGAACAAAACAAAACTACAAAAATTGTATAGAATAACTGAAAAAAAGAAAAATGAAAAGAAGTACTTGCCCAAATTGTAAAACGGTGCTATATTAACATCATAAGAAACACGCAAGAAAGCACGCTAAATAAAAGAAAAAGCACGCAAATCAAAAAAGCACATAAAAAGAAGTAAAAAATAAACCATCAAACAAACGGAGGTAAGATCATGAAGTATATCGAATTTGATGAATCCAGACCAATGGACCTGGTGCTCCTTGGAAGAGTTGCCATTGATTTTAATCCTGCTTACAACGATCAGGTGAAGGAGGAGTTCAAACCCCTGAAGAAGGTACATATGTTTGAGAAATTTGTAGGAGGATCTCCTGCAAACATCGCTGTAGGTGTTACCAAGCATGGCCTGAAAGCAGGATTTATCGGAAAGGTTTCTGATGATCAGTTCGGTGAGTATGTTGTAGATTATTTTGATGAGAGAGGAATCGATACCTCACAGATCACAAAATGTACAAACGGAGAGAAGCTGGGACTTACCTTTACCGAGATGCTTTCTCCAAAGGAAAGCAGTATCCTCATGTATCGTAACCGTATCGCAGATCTGCAGCTTCATGTAGACGACATCCACGAGGATTATATTAAAAATGCAAAAGCGATCCTCATTTCCGGAACTGCTCTTGCAGAGAGCCCTTCCAGAGAAGCAGCGATCAAAGCGGTTATGCTTGCTAAGAAAGTAAATACAAAGATCATTTTTGATATTGATTACAGAGAGTACAACTGGAAGAATGCAGATGAGATTTCCATCTACTATTCCATCGTAGCTAAGGAAGCTGACATCATCATGGGCTCCAGAGAAGAGTTTGACCTTACAGAGAAACTGATCAAAGAAGGTATGACTGATGAGGAGAGTGCAGCTTACTGGCAGGCAAAAAATGCAAAGATCGTTGTCATCAAACACGGTATGAAGGGTTCCACAGCCTACACAGTTGACGGACAGAAGTTCAGCATCAAGCCATTTCCGGTTGAGGCAAGAAAAGGCTTCGGCGGCGGCGACGGATACGGCTCCGGATTCCTGTATGGACTGTATCAGGGCTGGGAGATCATCGATTGTCTGGAGTTCGGTTCTGCAGAGGCATCCATGATGGTTAAGAGCAACAACTGTTCTGATTCCCTTCCGGGACCGGATGAGGTTCATGCATTTATTAAAGATGAAAAAGAAAAATTCGGCGAAATGATCGCAAGAGTATAAAGAAAAGGAGTGGAAAAAATGGCAAAGACAGTAAGAATGACAACTGCACAGGCAATTGTAAAATTTCTGGATAATCAGTATGTTTCCATGGACGGAGTGGAGACAAAATTCGTAGAAGGATTTTTCACGATCTTCGGACACGGTATTGCTGTAGGACTTGGCGAGGCGCTGGATACAAATCCGGGACAGCTGAAGGTTCTTCAGGGAAGAAATGAGCAGGGTATGTGCCACGTTGCTACCGCTTTTGCAAAACAGAGCAACCGCAAAAAAATCATTGCATGCGCTTCCTCCATCGGACCTGGAGCTGCAAACATGGTAACAGCATGTGCAACAGCAACTGTAAACAACATTCCGCTTCTTGTATTCCCGGCAGATACTTTTGCATCCCGCCAGCCTGACCCGGTTCTCCAGCAGCTGGAGCAGAGCAGCAGCCTTGCCATCAGTACGAACGATGCATTCAAACCGGTCTGCAAATACTGGGACAGAATCACAAGACCGGAGATGGTTATGACAGCTCTGATCAACGCAATGAGAGTTCTTACAGATCCGGCTGAAACAGGTGCATGCTGCATCGCACTTTGTCAGGATGTTGAGGGTGAGTCCTTTGACTTCCCGGAGTACTTCTTCAAGAAGAGAGTACACAGGATCACAAGACCGGTTGCAGTAGAGGAAGAGCTTGAGGATGTGGCAGAGATCATCGCAGGAGCAAAGAAGCCGCTTATCGTTGTTGGTGGTGGTGTCCGTTACTCAGAAGCCGGAGAAGCTGTTGAGAAATTCTGCGAGGAATTCAAGATCCCATTCGGTGAGACACAGGCCGGAAAGAGTGCCTGCCAGTCCGGCAATCCATACTGCCTTGGCGGTATCGGTGTAACAGGAACCTACGCTTCCAATATCATCGGTAAAGACGCAGACGTGGTAATTTCTATCGGTTCCAGAATGTCTGACTTTACAACAAGCTCCAAGCATCTGTTCCAGAATGAGGATGTTCAGTTTGTAAGCATCAACAACTGCAGATTCCACGCATACAAGATGGATGCAGTAAAAGCTGTGGGCGATGCAAAAGCTACCGTAGAAGCACTTGCGGAGAAGCTTCGTGCAAGAGGATATAAATCTGCATATACAGATGAGATCGAGAAAGCAAAAGCTGCATGGGATAAAGAAATGGAGCGCCTTGGAAGTATCGAGTACACAGGAGATGATTTTGAGCCGCTGATCAAGGCAAGAGATCCTCGTACGATTCCGGAATATGTAAAGCTTACAAACGGAAAGATCACACAGACAGCAGCACTTGCAGCGATCAACAGAACTATCGACAAAAACGCAACCATCATCACAGCAGGCGGTTCCCTTCCAAGCTGTATGCAGCGTATGTGGAGAACAGACAAACGTGGCGGATATCACGCAGAGTACGGATATTCTTGTATGGGATATGAGGTTGCCGCTACCCTTGGTGTGAAATTTGCAGAGCCGGATAACGAAGTATATTGTGTAGTTGGAGACTCCAGTTTCCAGATGCTCCACAGTGAGATCATGACTATCATGCAGGAGAGACAGAAAGTCAATATCATGGTATTTGATAACTGCGGATTTGGCTGCATCAACAACCTTGAGATGAATCACGGAATCGGAAGCCTTGCAACGGAGTTCCGTTATACAGACGGCAAGAAACCGACCGGAGACCTGATCCCTGTAGATTATGCAAAGATTGGTGAAGGCTATGGTCTGAAGACCTATACCTGCCGCACCATCCAGGAATTGGTAGACGCTCTGGAAGATGCCAAAAAGCAGGAGATCGCATGCCTCTTTGATCTCAAAGTTATCCCGAAGACCATGACAGACGGATATGAGTCCTGGTGGGATGTAGGAATCGCAACAACATCTGAGAAAGAAAGCGTAAGAAAGGCCTGCGAAGGAGTTATGAAAGGCCGTGAAGAGGCAAGACTGTACTAATCTGGGAGGTAAGAAAATGAGTAAAGTATTTGGTTATCCGGAATATGACGAAAAAGGCGAAAAGATTCTTACAACATACGATAATGAGTACAAGGCCATGATGATGGACATCCGTGTTTACCGTATGAAGGCAGGGGAGACAAGAACATTTTTAAGAGAGGGTGAGGAGACAGCAGTTCTCCTCCTCTCCGGAAATATCACCTATAAATGGAACGGAAACGAAGCAGCAGCAACTAGAAAAGATGTGTTCACAGAGGGACCTTGGTGTGTTCATGGATGTACAGGAACTGAGATCGCAGTTGTGGCAAATGCGGAGTCACAGATCCTTGTCCAGTGCACAAAGAATGAGAAAGATTTCGGTGCAAAACTCTACAAACCGGAAGATGCTCCGTGGGGATATTCCTGCGTAGGCAAGTTCGGAAATGTTGCGAAGAGAAGAGTAAACACCATCTTCGATCATGACATTTCACCGGAGTCCAATATGGTACTTGGTGAGGTTCTCAATGACAGAGGAAACTGGTCCGGATACCTGCCGCACAGACATCCGCAGCCTGAGACATACTTTTTCAAATTTGATCATCCGGAAGGATTTGGAGCAAGCTTTGTCGGTGATCAGGTATTTAAGAGTACAGACGAGAGCTTTTCCGCAATTCCAGGAGGAGAGCTTCATCCGCAGGCAGTTGCACCTGGATATCAGATGTATACATGCTGGATGATCCGCCACATTGACGGAAATCCGTGGCTGCAGACAGACCGCTGCGAGGATGAGAGATATACCTGGCTTCATGACGCCGAGTTTTAAGGATTCGGAGATACTGATACTGGATCGTAAATAACAGGCAGCAGGAAGAGGAAAATGCTGTTGTTCGTGAGGAGCGGACAGCAGTAGACCTGCTGCTATTATGAAAAAAATTGTACTGACTGAAGGGAGATTTTGACAATGGCAAGAGAATTTATTGTACCTGGAGAAATTATTTCCGGTTCCGGAGCACTGGACATGGCAGAAGGAGCACTGAAACTCCTTGGTAAAAAAGCTCTGATCGTAACCGATAAAGTAATGATCGACCTGGGAAACTGTGCAAAAGTTGAGAAGGCGCTGACAAATCAGGGCATTGAATACAGCATTTATTCTGACATCTGTGGTGAGCCAACAGATACCATGATCGAAAAAGGCTTACAGATCTATAAAGATGCGAACTGTGACTTCCTGGTAGCTCTGGGAGGCGGAAGCCCCATTGACTCCATGAAAGCCATCGGCTCACTGGTAGTAAACGGTGGAAGCATTTCCGACTACATGGGAAAAGTGATCGATGTAAAGATGCCGCCAATGGCGGCGATCCCTACCACAGCAGGAACGGGATCTGAGGCAACACAGTTCACGATTATCACGGATACCAAAAAAGACATCAAGATGCTTCTTAAAGGCAAAGTTCTCATGCCGGATCTTGCCATTATCGACCCACAGTTTACTATGACTGCACCTCCAAAGATCACAGCAGCAACAGGTCTTGATGCACTTTGCCACTGTGTGGAAGCTTATACATCCAGAAAAGCACAGACACTTTCCGATACTTTTGCAGTATCTGCAGTAAAGAGGATCTTTAAATATCTTCCGGTTGCATATAAAGACGGAAAGAATGAAGAAGCTCGTGTACAGATGTCTGTCGCTGCTCTTGAGGCAGGAATCGCATTTAACAATGCATCTGTTACCATTATCCATGGAATGAGCCGTCCGATCGGAGCACTGTTCCATGTAGCACACGGACTTTCCAATGCCATGCTTCTGAAGGAGTGCCTTACCTTTGCGCTTCCCGGAGCATACGACAGATTCGGAGCGTTGGGACGTGATATTGGTGTGGCGGATGCAACTGATTCTGATCAGGAAGCAGCTGAGAAATTCCTGAAAGCAGTAGAGTCACTTGTAAATGAACTGGATACTCCGACTCTGGAGCAGTTCGGTATCAATAAAGAAGAGTTCTTCAACGTCATCGAAAAAAATGGCACATGATGCCATGGACAGTGGAAGTCCTCAGAATACCATGCGTGATGTAACAGAAGAGGAAGTAAAAGAAATCTACAGAAAACTCTGGTAAAATGTAAATGTAAACCCTGCATTGCCAGATAGGAAAAGACTCCGGACCGGAGAAAAAGGCTCCGGAGTCTTTTTTCCCGTGGCAAATATAGCTGCAAAAGAAAAGGAGGCATATCCTTCATGAGAAAAAAGTATATCTGTATTCTGGTGGCAGTCATAGGAGTTTGCAGCCTTTCCGGATGCGGGTCTTCTGCAAAGAAAACAGAAGAAGAGCAGGTAACGATCGGTGTTGTTACAAAATCTAAAAGCAGTGAATATTGGTTGTCTGTCTGCGACGGAATGGAAGATGCGGCAGAAAAATATCATGCAGATGTGGTGATTCTGTCTCCGGATTCCGAAACAGAAGAAGAGGTTCAGAAAAATATGATCCGGGATCTTCTGAAAACCGATATCCAGGCGATGGCAGTTTCTCCTATAGATTCCTATGAATGCGAAGATTATTTAAATTTCGCAAGAGAAAAGGGGATTTCTGTATATGCCTGTGATACTCCCATAGAGGATTCAGAAATCCCTTATATTGGAATTGACAATGAAAAACTAGGCTATGAGCTGGGCGAGCAGCTTGCAAAGGCTCTGGATCATAAAGGAAAGATTGGCGTGATCGCCGGTGATTTTAAGCAGGCTGGACACCGGATGCGTGTTGCCGGATTTGAAAAATATATGGAAAAAGAGCCTGGGATCACCATTGAAATGGTTCGGAACGGATACAGCAATATGCGGGTTTCCCAGAAGGATGTGGATGAGATCCTGGTGAAGTATCCGGATCTTAACGGAATCATGACCACAAGTGCAGTGACGGCCCTGGGACTTTCAGAGGCAACTGAAGGACGGGAGATTTCTATTGTTTCCGTAGATGCTCAGGAAGATGCCTTGAAAGCGGTTCAGGATGGGCGTATCGTGGCGCTTGGCGCGCAGTCCGGTTATCAGATCGGTTATGAAACCATCCGGTATATTGTGAAGGATCTGGAGGGAGAGGGAACAGGAGAAAATGAGATTCTGGATTCCCAGGTGCTTACCGAAGAAAATATTGATACATATATGAAGGATGACGGACATTCTCATCCCTGATACAAGCAGGTTTCCATCCGCTGCTTATTATTTTTTACAATCCGGCAGAGGCATTGACTGATTCGGTAAAAAGTCAGGCTGGTATCCAAAAATAAAACACAAAACATAAAAATAGGACAAAAGAAGGATGTAGAGATATCAGAACCAGAAAAACTTTGGTACAGATTTAACAGTCAGGTAAAAATAATACCGAAAAAACTAAAATTTCTCATACTATGATAATCCCGTATTTTCGATAAAATAGAATCATCAAAAGGAAAGCGAAAATAAAAAAACGAAAAGAAATGAAAGGGCGGGATAATAAGATGGAGAAGAAAAAACTTTCGGTATCAACAGGGCTGTGTTATGCTGGAGGAGATGTAGGATGTAATATCGTGTTCGGAATGATCGGAACACTGCTGACGCTGTTTTACACAGATTATGTAGGGATAAGCGCAGCAACAGTAGGACTGGTAATGTTACTTTCCAGATGCTTTGATGGATTTTCCGATCTGGTCATGGGTGTCATTGTAGAGAGGACCAATTCCAAATGGGGAAAATCAAGACCCTGGCTTCTGTGGATGAGCATTCCGTTTGCGCTGTCAGCAGTACTGCTTTTCACAGTGCCGCGTACAACAGGGATGCTTCAGTTTCTGTATCTCTTTGTAACCTATAACTTCTGTACGACCATATGCTATACAGCGATCAATCTTCCATATGGAAGCCTTTCTTCAATGATGATCCGTGAATCAGCAGAGAGAGATAAACTCAGTGTATTGAGAATGGGACTGTCACCTATCGGAAAGATCGTTGCAGCAACCTGTACACTGCCGCTTGTAAAGCTTCTTGGAAATGATCAGGCTGCATGGATCAAGGTTATGAGTGTATGGGCAGTGCTTGCACTTGCACTTCTGCTTCTCTGCTTCTTCAAATGTGAGGAAAAGGTTCAGATCGAAGCAAGAAAGAAAGATGAGAAGCTTCCGATTCCGACAATGCTGAAGGCACTTTTTGCAAATCAGTATTTCTGGGCAGTAATGCTTCTGTGGACAGTACAGAGTGTATCCTTTACGATCACAGGAACCATTCTTCCGTACTACTGTAAATATATTTTCAACAATGATACATGGATGTACAGCGCACTGTTCCTTACAGAAACCCTGGTTCTGGTAGTGGGAATCTTCATCTGCTCACCGTTGATCAAGAAATTCGGAAAAAGAAATATCGCATTTGTCGGCGGATTTGTTGCACTTGGCGGCCAGATTTTGTTTTTCCTGAATCCATACAGCTTCGGCTTCATGGTTATGAGCTGTGTCACACGTGCCATCGGACTTGCTCCACTGAACGCAGTTGTATTCAGTATGGTTGGTGATGTAGTAGAGTTCGGACAGTGGAAAAACCATATCCGTCAGGAAAGTCTGATCTTTGCAGGTGGTTCCATCGGAACAAAAGTTGGCGCAGGTCTTGCCTCCGCAGTGATCACAGGTCTTTTAAGCAGTTCCGGATATGTAAGCTCATCTGCAGGAATAACTGCACAGCCGGAAACAGCACTGGAGATGATCGTTTCTCTTTATAAATTTGGACCGATCCTCATTGCAGCAGTGATCATTGTAACGCTTTTCGGATATAAGCTTGACAAAATGTATCCGGCGATCATGCAGGAGCTTACCGAGCGCGAGGCACACGGACAGTTATAAACATTTTATTGTAAAACATATATTCAACCGCAAACAGGAAATCAGGCAGGGGTAGGATACTCCTGCTGTTTCCTGCGTTTATGGGCATATAGCATAGAGAGGCATATATCCGCTTTACAGAAGGGAGGAGTTCTATGTTAAAAAGTATCCGGGCAAAGATATTACTGGCGATCCTGACAGTAACCATGTTTACTGCCTGTTCTCTTACGGGGGTATTTTATTTTCGGGCAGCAGGGATGATCGAAGAAAATTATTCAGGTATCCTGTATGGACGGATGCAGCAAACTATAAAAGATCTGGACGAATCCCTGAAAGAGATTTATTATGTGAATACGAGAACTGCCTGGGATACAGATATACGGAATAATGCGAAGGAATACAGCTGTACAGGAAATGAAAACAGCCTGGAAAATATGGCTGGGCTTCTCCGGGAACACAGTCGGGAATATAAAGATATCAACTCCCTTTACTTTGTCTTTCCAGACAAAAAAATGGCTGTGACTTCTGAGGAATTTCCGGTAAACAAGCAGGGGATTTCAGGAGAACATATCGAGGAATTGGAAAAAATACAGGAACTGGATTCCTTTCCGGTTCTTGTGGAATCTCCGATCCATGAAGGCGGCAGCTTTCTTTCTGTGATCCAGAAGGTAGAGGATGATAACGGAGAGATTCTGGGGTATGTTGTCGCAGATATCAGGGAACGGGCAATTTATTACGAATATCTGGAAGCTGTCAATGATGAAAAGATCACCAGAATAGTTCTGGTAGACAGAAATGATGAAATCGTGACATCCGGAGACTACAGTGACATTGGAAAAACATTTCCGGAGATTACAGACCAGAATGCTCCCAAAATGGAAGGCTATGCAGAAAAAAACGGTGTGATCTCTTTTTTCAGCAGAGGTAGCTTTTCAGACTGCGGCTTATATCTGGAGGTACCGAAAAAAGAAGTTTTAAGCGGACTTTCCCGGATGCGGCTCTTTCTGATCGGAATATTTGGTGCAGTTTTTGTGGCAGCTGTGCTGCTGGCACTGTGGCTCTCCAGAGTAGTCTGCGGACCGCTCAGATCCATGACTGGCACGGTTGAGAAGGTTGGTGAGGGAGATCTGAGCCTCCGTACAGAAGTGACTACTGCTGATGAGATCGGAACCCTCGGAAAAGAATTCAACCACATGCTGGATTATATCGAAGCTCTGATCGCCCAGGTGATCGAAGAGGAACAGCAGAAAAAAGATGCAGAGCTGGAAGCACTGCAGTATCAGATCACACCGCATTTTATGTATAATACATTGAACTCCATCAAATTTGCGGCATTTCTGAAAGGGGAAAAAGAGCTGGCGGGGCTTATTGGAGATTTCGTGGAGCTTCTGCAGGCCAGTATCAACAAAAAGGGAAGCTTCCTTTCTGTTGCCGATGAGATCCATATACTGAAAAATTATATCCATCTGCAGGATTTTCGCTATCAGGGAAGCTTTCGGGTGAAATATGAGATCTCTGAGGAAGCATACCGGTGCTATATTCCAAGACTGATCCTTCAGCCGCTTGTGGAGAATGCTCTTCTTCACGGGATCGACATCAAACGGCAAACAGGAAAAATCTGGATCAGCGGAAACGTAAGTGAAGGAAAGCTGATCCTCATAGTAAAGGATAACGGCAGAGGAATGACAAAAGAGCAGATCCGAGATCTTTTTAACAGTCATGCAAAAAAAAACAAACGGACTTTCCGCAGTGGGGATTCCAAATGTAAAAGAACGCCTGGAGCTTTATTACGGGACACAGGGAGGAATGGAATACGTAAGCAGTGGAAACGGTACAGAGGTCACGGTATTTCTGCCTGCGATCTATGATATGCCTGAAGAAGGGAGAAAAAATTAATGTACAGAACACTGGTGGCAGATGATGATTTTCTTGTAAGGAGCTATCTCAAAACCCTGGATTCCTGGGAAAAAGCAGGATATGAGATCGTGGATGATGCAGAAGACGGGGAGGAAGCTTATGGATTCCTTCAGAAAGAAAAAATCGATGTTCTTGTGACGGATCTTACCATGCCTGTGATGGATGGAATTGAGCTGATCAGAAAAATCCGTGAGGAAAACAGGGATATCTATATTATCGTGCTCAGCTGTCATGATGATTTTTGAATATGTAAAAGAGGCCATGCGTCTTGGGGCGGATGAATATGTATTAAAGAACAGTCTGGACGAGGATAGTCTTTATGATACTCTGGAAAAATCAGCCCGGCTGATCGAGAAGCGCAGAGAAAAAAGTCAGGAACAGGCACGGACGAGAAAGCTGATCCATCTGGGAAGTCACGCTCTGAAGTATTATTTTTTTAACGGACTGATCTCGGGAATGCTGAAAAATCAGGTACGTGAGGAAAAGCGTGTGGAAGCCGGAATCGCCGGGAAATATTTTAACAGTGCTGTGATCTGTATGTTTATGGAGAACTGGGCAGAGAGGGAAAGACAATGGACGCCGCTGGAAGTGGAACAGTATTCCCATCATTTCCGTCACAGACTGCTGGAACGTACGGAGGAGCTTCTTGGGACAGAAAGTGAATTTACGGAAGTGGTCTATCTTGGCGCAGGGATTTTTTGCTGTTTTCTTGATCTTTCCGGAGACTGCAGGACATCGGCTATGCAGCAGAGACTGACTGAGGCAGCAGCGATCTGCTATCGGCACTGTCAGGAGGATCTTTGTGATTTTGGTATCAGTGTCAGCAGTGTCTGCATGGGAGAGGATGGGATCCGCCAGGCTTATCAGCAGGCCAGAGAAATGATGAAGCTGCATTTTTATGAGAAAAAAGAGATCCTTTATTTTGAAGGACGGAAGAAAGCGGACAGTGTTTTACCGGAAAGTGCTGAGAAGCTGGAAGGGCAGATTTCCAGGTTGAAGGCAGGGAAAGACCGAAAGAAAGCGGAGGAGCTTTGGACACAGGTTCTCGCTGACTGTCAGGATCGCTATACCGACGGAAGAATTTTGGTACAGTGGCTTAAGAAATTGAATCAGACAGCCGGAATTGAGAAAGAGTCCATCTGGTATGGAGATATCGAAAGCTTTGAGAAATTCAGGGAAAAGGGCAGTGCCTGTATTTCACAGCTTTTTGTAGGGGAAGAGGATGCTGTTCCGGAGGGAATCTCTGCTGCTGTGAAAAAAGCTCTGGAGTTTATCCGGGAACATTATGAAGCGCCGATCAGCCTTCAGGATGCAGCAGATGCGGCGGAGGTGAATCCTGCTTATCTCAGTTATCTTTTCAAACAGGAGATGAAGATCGGTTTTTCCAATTATGTGCAGGAGCTTCGGATCGACTATGCAAAGAAGCTTCTTTCAGAGACGAACTGTAAAGTTAAGGATGTGGCGTTGCGTTCCGGTTTTGGAGATTATCATTATTTTTCCAAGATATTTAAGAAGTTTACGGGCTTAAGTCCTGCGGAATACAGAAAAGAATCCGGATTATCATAGAAAGAGGTGCTTAGTATGGGAGTTACTATAAGGCAGATCGCGGAAGCTGCCGGTGTTTCCAGAGGTACTGTTGACAGAGCGTTAAATAACAGGGGCAGGATCCGTCCGGAGGTTGCTGAGAGGATCCGTGCCATCGCTGATGAGATGGGGTATAAGCCGAATCAACTGGGCCGTGCTCTATCCATGAGCAGAAATAATATTAAGATCGGCGTGATCCTGCAGGGTGCGGAAACACCTTTTATGAAAGAAGTTCTGAAGGGAATCCAGGAGGCGTGCGCTGAGGTGGATAATCTTGGTGGTACAGTCCTGGTCCATAAGATCGAGCATCAGAATGCGGAGGATGTTATTCTCGCCATGGAGAAGATGCGGATGGAAGAGGTTAGTGGTATTGCCATGGTTCCTTTGGATGAGGAACGTGTGAAAAGGGAAATTGATCGGTTTGTGGAGGAATTTCGGATCCCGGTGGTGACGTTTACTTCGGATGTGGAGGATACGAAACGGCTTTGCTTTGTAGGGCAGAACGGTGTGCAGTGTGGCCGTGCGGCTGCGGGGCTTATGGGGGAGCTGACCGGTGGAAAAGGAAAGGTTGCTGTGATTTCCGGCTATAGTACCAATACTTCTCTGAGTAGCAGGGTGGTTGGATTCCGTGAGGAAATTGCGCGGAAGTATCCTGGGATTGAGATCATTGGGCCGGAGTATTGCTTTGAGGAGAATGGCAGGGCCAGGGAAATTACGGAAGGGATATTTAAGGATGTTCCGGATCTTGACGGGATATATCTTACTTCTCATGGGGAGGAGGGGGTGTGTGAGGCAATTGCCGGAGCGGGGAAAGCTGGTCAGGTGAAGATGGTTGCCAATGATTTTATGGGGCGGAATTATGAGCTGATGAGGGAAGGATTTATTCATTTCCTGATCGGGCAGGATGCCAGGATACAGGGGTATGAGCCGGTGATGATTTTGTTCCGGCTGCTGTTTAATGGGGAAGCGCCGGAGAGGGCGAAGATTTTTACGGAAATATATATAAGGAATGAGTATACGATTCCGGAGGGGAGACACTGAAGTGGGGTGTCTCCTTTTTTTGTGCGGAGGGACGCCGCGGAAGGGGATGCTGTCTGGTCTGCGGCTTCGTCGGGGGCTGGCTTCTAGGACGCCGGAAATCTGCTAAAAGCGTTTTTTAAAAGTCCGAACTCGCGGCCTGCTGCCGCTCAGACAGCGGACTTTTGAAAAATCAACGCAGATTCCCGCCGTCCAAGAATCAGCTCCCCTCCTGCAGAAGCAGAGCCAGACAGCATCCCCTTCCGCGGCTGGTGCTTCCAGCGAGAAAAAAATTGTCGTTTGACGATAGGTTGTGGGTCGTCAGCGCTGCGCTGGACGACTGCAAGGGCTGAGTTTGCGCCTGTTTGCAGGGAGAGTTTGGGCATCGGCGCTGCGCTGGATGCTTGAAGGGATGTAAGCTGTGATGCTGTGCTGGATGCTTGAGGGGATGTGAGCTGTGATGCTGCGCTGGATGTTTGAAGGGATGTGAGTTGTGATGCTGTGCTGGATGCTGGAAGGGATGTGAGCTGTGATGCTGTGCTGGATGTTTGGAGGGTGGTGGGGTGTGGGAGATTTGGGACGATTGTATGGGAATGTGTTGGAGATGTTTTCGGTGAAGTTGACCTAAAAATATTACATATTGTGGCTAAAAATAGTTCTCGTCATTTTTAATAGAAAAAAGATGGTAATATTGTACAATATTAGGGGTTGCGATTTGTGTGTTGCGATGATATTATATTAAGCATAAAGAGCGTGTTCGGACACGCAAAGAGATTACATTGGGAAAATAAATCAAAAGGAGATCAAAACTATGATTAAAGTTGGTATTATCGGAGCAGGTAGAATTGGTAGAGTTCATATTACCAGTATCACAACAAGGGTGCCGGATGCGGTGATCAAGACGGTTGCAGATCCTTTCTTAAATGATGAGACTGCTGCATGGGCTAAGAGTATGGGTGTTGAGCACACGACTAAGGATTATAAGGAGATCATCAATGATCCTGAGATTTCCGCAGTTCTGATCTGTTCTTCTACAGATACTCATTCTCCGATTTCTGTAGAGGCTATCAAGGCTGGCAAGCATGTTTTCTGTGAGAAACCGATCGATCATGACATTGCCAAGATCAAAGAGGTTATCGATGCTCTTGAGGGCACAAATCTGAAATATCAGGTTGGTTTTAACAGAAGATTCGACCATAACTTTGAGTCTCTTCAGCAGGCTGTTGCAGCTGGTAAGGTTGGTAAACCGGAGATCATCAAGATCACTTCCCGCGATCCTGAGCCGCCTAGCATTGATTATGTTAAGGTTTCCGGTGGCATGTTCCTGGATATGACAATTCATGATTTCGATATGGTTCGTTATCTTGCAGGCTGCGATGCTACAGAGGTTTATGTTCAGAGCGCAAATCTGGTTGATCCGGCTATTGGTGAGGCTGGGGATGTTGATACAGCTGTTATCACTCTTCAGATGGAGAATGGTGCTATTGCTGTTATCGATAACTGCAGAAGAGCTTCCTATGGCTATGATCAGAGAGCTGAGGTTTTCGGTTCTGATGGTATGGCTGCTATTTCCAATGACAGCCAGTCTTCCACAGTGATCAGCAATGCTGAGGGTGTTACAGGCGAGAAGCCGATGTTCTTCTTCCTTGAGAGATACATGGACGCTTATGGTAAAGAGGTTGCAGCATTTATTGATGCGATCGTTAATGACAAAGAAACACCTCTTAATGTTTATGATGGTCTGAAGCCGGTATTAATGGGTCTTGCAGCTAAGAAATCCAGCGAGGAGCACAGACCGGTTAAGATTTCTGAGATTATGGAATAATTCAAATAAAAAGGAGAATTGACCAATGTTTGATAAGAATAAAGTAAAGCTTGGTATTGCACCAATTGCATGGACAAATGATGATATGCCGGATCTTGGCAAAGAGAATACTTTTGAGCAGTGCGTCAGTGAGATGGCTCTTGCCGGTTTCACAGGCTCCGAGGTGGGTAACAAGTATCCGAAGGATCCTGAGGTTCTTAAGAAGGCTCTTGAGCTTCGTGGTGTTGAGATCTGTAACCAGTGGTTCTCAAGCTTCCTGATCACCAAACCGTTTGAGGAGGTTGAGAAGGAGTTCCGTGCACAGCTTGCTTTCCTGAAAGCTATGGGTGCGAAAGTGATCGGCGCATCTGAGCAGAGCCACAGTGTTCAGGGCCAGATGGATACTCCGATTTTCGGACATAAATATGAGATGAATGACGAAGAGTGGGATACCTTCTGCACAGGTATGAACAAGCTTGGTAAGATCGCAAAAGAGGAGTATGATATTGCTCTTACTTTCCATCATCATATGGGTACTGTTGTACAGAGCCTTGCTGAGGTTGACCGTATGATGGAGAATACAGATCCTGAATATGTAAGTCTTCTTTTTGATACCGGTCACTTTACATACTGTGGAGAGGATCCTCTTGAGGTTGTAAAGAAATATGTTCACAGGATCAAACATGTTCATCTGAAGGATATCCGTCCGGAAGTTGTTGAGCAGGTTAAGAAAGAAAACATGAGCTTCCTTGCAGGCGTAAGAGCCGGTGCCTTCACGATTCCGGGAGATGGATGCATCAACTATGATCCAATCTTCAAGGTTCTCGAGGATGCAGGCTACGAAGGATATATGGTTGTTGAGGCTGAGCAGGATCCGGCTAAGGCTAATCCGCTTGAGTATGCGATCCGTGCAAGAAAATTCATTGCTGAGAAGACAGGCTTATAATTACGACAGGGAAATAGGTGCATGCTGATGTACAGTTAAGCGGAATAAAGATGTCCGCTTTGCATAGAAAAAGCGGTATCAGCCAGTAGTGCTTTGACACCGCTTTTTTCTGTAAGATGCAAACAGTGTACGATAAACAGGACAGGAGGGCCAAATCATGGCACTTGTGAAAATGAAAGATCTGCTGAGACGTGCCGAAGAGAAAAATATTGGCTGCGGTGCTTTCAGTGTTGGTAATATGGAAATGGTAAGAGGTGCGATCCGCGCAGCAGAAGAACTGGATACTCCGATCATCCTTCAGATCGCGGAGGTGCGTTTGAAAAATTCTCCGCTTCACCTGATGGGACCGATGATGGTACAGGCTGCAAAGGAGGCTAAGGTGGATGTGGCTGTCCATCTGGATCATGGTCTTACTTTTGAGTCGGTTGACAAGGCTCTGGAGCTTGGCTTTACATCGGTTATGCTGGATGCTTCTACGCTTCCTTTTGAAGAAAACATCGCCAGAGTAAAGGCCGTTGTGGAGAAAGCACGTAAATACGGCGCTACAGTTGAGGCTGAGCTGGGACTTGTGGGCGGAAGTGAGGATGGAAGTTGTGACCACGGTATCCGCTGCACAGATCCGGATGATGCGGTCGTTTACGCAAGAGAGACAGGTATTGATGCGCTTGCAGTTGCCATCGGGAATGCCCATGGTAATTATCCGGTAGCGCCGACGCTTGCTTTTGATGTATTGGAGAAGATCCATGAGAAAGTGGATATTCCGCTGGTTCTTCATGGCGGCAGTGGCATCACCGATAAAGATTTCCAGAAGGCGATCTCTCTTGGCATCCGTAAGGTGAATATTGCCACAGCAAGCTTTAACAGCCTGACAGCTCATGTGGAGAAATATATGGAATCAACAGACAAGCATAATTTCTTTGACCTCAATGAGGCTATGGCCCAGGGTACTTACGAGAATGTGAAGAAACATATTCTTGTATTTAATGAGCCATATCAGGAGTAGGCCAAGGATTTTCTTGTAAAAAAAGAAAAGGTCTGATAAGATGTTCTCAGTGAAAATAACTGGGAACATCTTTTTTGTGCCCATAAAAGAGGAGAGATAAAAATGGAACAGAAAGAGACTGTCTGTTCAGTTGCGAAGAAATGCGGCGGTTGCCGTTATCAGGGTGTATCCTACCAGGAGCAGCTTCGCAGGAAACAGAGAATTACAGAAGGCCTTCTGAAAAAATTCGGAAAAGTAGAGCCGATCATTGGAATGGAAGATCCCTATTATTACAGAAACAAAGTTCATGCAGCTTTTGGCCGTGACCGGAAGGGAAACGTAATTTCCGGGATTTATGAGGAGAAGAGTCATAGGATCGTTTCCGTAGATGACTGTATGATCGAAGATAAAAAAAGTCAGGAAATCATCCGTACCATACGTGGTATGCTGAAATCCTTTAAGATCAAGACCTATGATGAGGATACAGGATATGGACTTCTCCGCCATGTGCTTGTGCGGAGAGGCTTTTCCACAGGAGAGATCATGGTGGTATTAGTTACGGTTTCTCCAATATTTCCATCTAAGAATAACTTTGTAAAAGCTCTCCGTAAAGAGCATCCGGAGATCACTACGGTGGTTCTCAATGTCAATGACAGACAGACAAGCATGGTACTTGGAGACCGCAATATCGTACTTTACGGACCGGGATTCATCAAAGATCGACTTATGGGACTGACCTTCCGTATTTCTCCATCTTCTTTTTATCAGGTAAATCCTGTGCAGACAGAAGTACTTTACGGAAAGGCTATGGAGTTTGCGGCAATGACAGGAAAAGAGAGGGTGATCGATGCTTACTGCGGCACAGGTACTATCGGGATCATCGCTTCCGGGAATGCCAGGGATGTCATTGGTGTAGAACTGAACCGTGATGCTATCCGTGATGCCAGAATGAATGCCAGGGAAAACAAGATCCGTAATGTTCGTTTTGTTCCGGGAGATGCAGGATGGTTTATGGAAGGAATGGCAGCAGAGGGAGAGAAGGTGGAGGTTGTTCTCATGGATCCGCCACGTTCCGGAAGTGACCGTAAATTCCTTCACTCCCTTTTGACTCTTTCACCGGAAAAAATTGTTTATGTATCCTGCAACCCGGAAACCCTGGCAAGAGATCTTGCCTGCCTTACTAAGAGAGATTACCTGGTAAAGAAGATGCAGCCGGTTGATATGTTCCCGCTCACCGATTCAGTGGAGGTTGTTTGCCTTCTGGAGAATCGTAGGACCAGACCGGGAAGAGCTTAGATTTTTGGCAGCTCACAGTGATATGCGATGCCAAGGGGCGTAACAAGAAGCGGATGGACCGGACGGTATACCGGAAGCTTCAGCCTCTTTTCAAAAACGGTAGTAAATTCCTTAAACATGGAAGAACCGCCAACTACATAAACAGCCGGAACCTGATAGCCCTTTAGAAATTTCTCGGTGATCACAGCCATTTTTTCTACAGTGGCCTTGATCACAGGGAAAATTTCGTCTTCTTTTTCCGGAGTAGTTTTCAATACTTCGGCTTCCTCATAAGGGATCTTATAGTGACCGGCGACTGTCATGGTCATATGGCTGCCGCCAGTAGCCTCATCATCGGTGTAGATAACTTTTCCGTCTTTCAGGATGCTGATACCGGTTGTGCCGCCACCCACATCCACAACAGCACCGTCTGTGATCTTAAGGACAGCAGCTGCGGCAGTAGGCTCGTCCACGATATTTGTAACCTCGAAACCGGCACCCTCCAGAACATAGCCGATGCTTTTGACACTGCCTTCAGAAACTCCCGGAGGGATGGCAGCAGCACCGTAAGTAAGTTCTGTGCCAAGCCTTTCCTCCAGCTCATTTTTAAGCTTTGTCACAAGCTGGACAGATTCATAGTAATTGACGATCACTCCATCCTGAATCGCATGGGATGGTGCGGAAATTCCGGCTATGGGACGGTTATTCCGGTCGACAACGGCAAGAACGGTATTGGCAGTACCAAGGTCTATGCCTGTCTTCAGACGACCGCGGAATTTTTTACATTCACCTGTTTCTACAAGTTCTGCAAAATTGGACAAAGTTCTGTTTTTTAATTCCATTCAAAATACTCCATTTCTTTCAGACAGGGACAAAAAGAATTTTGCCCCTGATATAAATTCTAATAATTGCGGCCGGTAAAGATGGCAACGGATCTGGGCCGCATGCAGAAATCGTGTTCAATGCGTGGCTCCTGGCCTTTTTCGTAGAAATAACGGCCATTTCCGTCACCGAACGTGTTGACACAGAGATACCATGCACCGGGACGGGCAAGCTCCGGAAGTGTGACCGTTACGTCCTCCCAGTATGCGTTGATCACAATGTAGATCAGGTCATCAGTGCCTTTGCTCTTATCATAGCCTGCAAAGCTTACAGCGAAGGTGTGGGCATCTCTTGGAATGGTCACATCCCTTGCGTCAATGTTATGAGTGTGGATATTTTCCATACCGCATACTGCGTTGGGAAGCTTCCGGGAGATAACAGGGTGGTCTTTACGGAACCGGATCATAAATTTGAAAAATTCAAAAAGATCGTGATTTTTCTCCAGAAGCTTCCAGTTGATCCATGAGGTTTCGTTATCCTGACAGTAGGTATTGTTATTTCCGTGTTTTGTGTTTTCCGAATTCATCACCTGCAAGGAACATCGGGGTTCCGCGGCTGGACATCAGTACAGCACAGGCATTTCGTATCATGCGGAAGCGGAGGGAGAGCACTTCGCCACTGCCATACTTCAAGTTCCACATCACGTTCCTGTTCCTTATTATTCACAAGGACAACAAACTGCTCCCTGCGGTTAAATCTCGCGTAACAAAGGAGATTATCATCTCCTCGGAGATTATTGTCTCCTCGGAGATTATCGTCTCCTCGGAGATTATCGTCTCCTCGGAGATTATCGTCTCCTTTTAAAAACATAAGGGAACCGGTGCGGAGTGCTTCATGTTCTTTATGAATGCGGATAATATCACGATGAAAATCGATCAGGACAATGTCCTCTTTCCCCCATGGATAGGTACGTCTGTTATCCGGGTCTGTAAATCCGCAGAGCCCTGCCTCATCACCATAATAAATGGTAGGTGCACCCGGCCATGTCATCTGGACAACCACTGCCTCACGAAACACCGCCGGTTTAATTCCTTCCTCAGCAGCTGCCGTGCCAAGTGTTGCTGCACGTCCCACTTTTTCGTTAGTTCTTGTCATGAATCTGGAATGATCATGATTTGAAAGCTCATTCATGGCACACAAAAGCTGCGATGTCTGGAAACTTGCCATATAATGACGCATGGAGTCTTCAAAATCTTTCACGCTTCCCTTTAACTGTGGTTTTGCCTCATCGCTGTGTTTTTCCATACCGGTCAGGAACCAGGTCAGCGGCTCCATGAATGCATCATAGTTCATAACGGTATCCCACTGGTCACCTTTCTGGAGCCATTCCTTCGGGTCACCGTAATGCTCTGCTAAAATAATTGCATCCGGGTTTGCCGTTTTCACTGATTTACGGAAATCTCTCCAGAACTTATGGTTCATCTCCGGGGAATGTCCTAAATCTGCAGCAACATCAAGTCTCCAGCCGTCCGCATTGTATGGCGGAGATACCCATTTTGCTGCAACACGCATAATATCATCATACAGTTTTTCAGAGCCTTCATAGTTGAGTTTTGGCAGCGTATCATGTCCCCACCAGCCCTCGTAGGTCGTATTGTACGGCCATGCAAACTGATCCTGGAATCCAAAGAAATTGCGGTACGGACTGTCTTTGGAAACAAAGGCTCCATCCTCATAATCGCCGCTTACCTGATAGATTTCCTCGCGGTCAAGCCATTTATTAAATGATCCACAGTGATTGAACACACCGTCTAAGATCACTTTCATGCCACGCGCATGGATCTCTTCTACCAGCTCTGCAAAAAAACGGTTGCTCGCCTCAAGATTTTTCTTATTGGTCACACGGTTGATATAGCGTTCAGCCTTTCTGTTATCACTCACACCGTCTTTTAACAGCCCGCCGCCGTCCTCAACGATTTTTCCATAATGCGGGTCAATATAATCATAATCCTGGATATCGTATTTATGATTGGATGGGGACACAAATAACGGGTTAAAATAAATTACTTCCACACCCAGATTCTGCAGATAATCCAGTTTCTGTCTGACACCCTCTAAGTCACCGCCATAAAACTCTGCCACGGAAAAATCAGACGGGCACTGATCCCAGCTGTCCATCTTTCTGCTGGTAGAACGGATATAATAGTACTCATCGGTCAGCACATCATTCGACGTATCGCCGTTGTAAAAAACGGTCGACTAAGATCTGGTACATAACTGCACCCTTTGACCATTCCGGTGTTGAAAATCCCGGAATAATGCAGAAACGGTATTCGTCACGTTTTTCCTTGCTGACACCATAGCGGTCATAATATACATTTAACAGACCGCTTGCCACTTTAAAATAATAGTAAAACGGCTCCCTCTCCGAGTGTGAAATTTTACCTCATAATAATCAAAGGCTCCCCCGGTCTCTGTCTTTTCATTTTATAATTTTTTATCTCCGGTACACAGCCATACGATATCGACATTATCGCGCGCTGTACGGAAACGGACAGTCACTTCATCCCCTGCATCCGGTTCCACCGGCTGTCTGTAATCTGCCGTTCCATCCGAAAAAAAGTGCATTCGTTTTTTAACAGCGGACGCATCTGCATAATATATCTCTGTATACGGTTTAACTCATAAACTGATTCTTCCTGGTTCATGTAATCCCTATTTTCCTTTCTTTGCGAAAATTTACGAAAACTCTTCATTTATTATAACACAGAATGGTACTTTCGCAACGTCTAAAACTGCATTTATACAAATAATAACACACAAAAAAGTCTACTGACCATAAAAATCTGAAAGACACTGCAAACCTTATATCCTGTTAGATATACATAATACCAGGACCTAAAATCTATTTACACAGATAATTTCGCGTTATATAATTTTCGTATGGAATTTTTAATTTAAAGGAGGATCTCAGGTTGACTGACAGTGATATCAAGCTTTTTTTCGATGTCTATTTTAATAATTTTATCACCAGCATTTCCTGGGATGAACAGATTCATGCTCCGGCTGCAAAAGAAGAATGGATCAGATGCCTGAAAAACTGTGGGCGTTCAAGATATCAGCTTTGTATCGAGGATGATCTTTTATTCCATTCATTTTTCACGCACTTAAAAGAAGATAAATCTACTTTAAGCAACAGCCAGTATGATCTGGTCTTAAGCTATTGCCGTAAACTTTATTACAGCCAGTATAATGAGCCATCCCTGCAGCTTCGTTTTGCAAAAGAGCTGATTTCTCATTATGAAGCAAATAAAGATGTGGAGAGTCTTATTTTTCTCTACACCTGCGCCGCCTATTCCGCACTTCAGCTTTCCCGCACAGGCGATCATAAGATGGGACTGCGCTCAAGTGACTATTACAAAAAAGTTGTAGCACTGCGCGATAAGATCGACACATTTCAGGTACCGGAAAGCCGCGATTATATTTTTGTCGCCTATGATAACCTGATCCGTGTTGAGCCGTTTCTTCACAATCTGCCGATTGAGGAGGCATATCAGTTCTTTTTAGAACTGATCGAACTGCGCAAGCAGGAAAAGTTCTGCCGTTACGATACGGTCAATCCGCGCATTCCCAAAATTGTAAATAAAACGATCAACAATTTTCTCTCCTGCGAAAATGACCTGCTGCTTTTTGATATTGAATTTCCGGATTCACTGCGGCTGCATTTATCTGAACTGACACTGCAGCATTATACCCAAGTCCTTAAGCACAAGGGTTCCATTTACGACTGTCCGCCCGCCCTCGTATTTCAATATTATCGTCTCATGGCAGAAGAAGAGGCATTAAGCTGGGACGAAGCTTATTCGGTCGTAGATGATTATTATACCCGAAAAAAAGAAATGATTCCGGATGAAACAGAACTGGATTATCTGTCCTTTTATGTGGATCTTCCAATTCTTCTGATGCACTTTCTGTCCCATACCACCCTTTCCGAGGCAGAAAAAGATCGCAGAAACCTCACTTACCGCAGTATGGTCATTCATTTTCTGTCGACAAGACATTACCGTCTGCACACATACTCGCAGTATGATGGTATGCGTATGGCATGTTTTCATCCAATCGTGCTTGATACGTTCCACCACCCGGTTGAAAAGACAAACTTTATCCTTGATCTGATCGTTTCTAGTCATCTGGCAACACTGACACACTCCGTTATGGTTTCCTATCTGGCGGAGGCGCTTTTAAAATATATTTTCGATGATAAGCCAGAGCTTCTGATCTGCCCGGCACTTGGTTCGACGGTTTCTGAAATTCAGAAAAACCGCACGCATATCATTGATTTCGCCGTGCAGGGTTCGATGCTTCACGATATCGGTAAAAACGGAATCGTCCCGATCATCAACACGCAGCACCGCAGGCTGACGGATTACGAGTTTGACCTGATCCGCATGCATCCGGAAACGGGAGCAAAGGATCTCGCCTCTGTTCCTGATTTTGCGTGTTATGCAGATATCGCACATGGACATCACCGCACTTATGACGGCACAGGCGGTTATCCGGATGACTTTGACATCCTCCATTCACCGTGCCGCCCGGTCATTGATCTCGTGCACATCTGTGACTGTCTGGATGCCGCTACGGATTACTTAAGCCGCAACTATCACAATGCAAAAGATTTTGATACCGTGCTTTCGGAACTGGCGGATGGCCGTGGCACACAGTATAATCCGAATATCATTGACCTGATCCTGGATCATCCGGATCTTCAGAAAGAGCTTGCCTCTTTAATCGGACCAAACCGCGAAAATATCTATTATGATGTATACCGCACTTTTGCGAACAAACAAAATAACCATGCGATTTTAACCGCATGGTTATTTTTTCAGAAAAAAAGATAGCTATCGGCTAGCTATCTTTTTAGGAGAAGGTATTTTTACTATGGGGTATAGCAAAAAATATATATAATGTATTGGGGGGGTTTTTACAGTAATTATAATAGCATGAGCGGCAGGATAAGTGTGCACAAATTTGAAGCTTTTTTTTACCGCCCAAACTATACAAAATAAAC
>ENA-OQBD01000375-OQBD01000375.1-human-gut-metagenome-genome-assembly--contig:-NODE-375-length-24446-cov-5.179572_pt1 | contig 24446 bp, 22 predicted proteins | sample MGYA00242742_ERZ504543 | MGnify/ENA primary metagenome ERZ504543 (study PRJEB26092, sample SAMD00036239) | human gut metagenome | host: Homo sapiens | study: EMG produced TPA metagenomics assembly of...
ATGAAAAGTATAGAGCTCCGGGTCTATCATGTGTTTTCGTACAAAGATCAGATTAAAAAAGTCTTTTTCAAGACCGGAAAGAAGTTCTTCGTCTTCTACCTCCTTCAGAGAAAAAGAAAGCTCCGGGTGTGTATCACAAAAACTGTGTATCACAGAAGTAAGATGGTACTGAGAAAGAAAAGGAAGTGTTCCAATATGAAGTGCCTGGAACTTACTGTCCTTAAAATGGTACACTGCTTCCAGAGAACGATGATACTGTCTGGAAATCTTAAGTGCTTCTTTGTAAAAAAAACTCTCCTTCAGGAGTAAGCACAGCAGTACGCTTGCTGCGGTCCCATAAGGTAAGCTCCAGTTCTTTTTCCAGTTTCATGATCTGCTTGGAAAGGGAGGACTGGGAGATATGCATAGCTTCTGCAGCATCAAAAAAAGTCCGGGATTGAGCTGCACAGATAAAATAGTCGATCTGTTCAAGAGTCATGGTAACACCTGCCTTTTAGAAAATAGTGACGAATCATTCCATATTGGAAACAATTATATCATAGAAAGAATTGATTCACCATGTAAAAAAGAGATAAAATAACATAAGAAAATAAAGATGTTACTGAGAACGGAGTGAACAGTAATATAAAGATAACGCAGGAGGTTTTTTATGGCAGAAAAAGTAAGAGATCTGAGAAGTGCTCTGGCACTTCTGGAGCAGATGCCAGATCAGCTGATCGAAACAGAGGTGGAAGTTGATCCGATGGCAGAGCTTGCAGGGGTATATCGTTATGTAGGAGCCGGTGGAACGGTGAAGCGTCCCACAAAGGAAGGACCTGCCATGATCTTTAATCGTATAAAAGGACATCCGGATGCAAGGGTAGCTATCGGTCTTCTGGCAAGCAGAAAAAGAGTTGCTGCTTTACTTGACACTCAGCCGGAAAATCTTGGAAAGATGCTCTGCAAAAGCGTGGAGAATCCAATTCCACCGGTCGATCTTGAAGGCGATGCACCGTGTCAGCAGGTGGTGCATAAGGCAGCAGATCCGGATTTTGATCTCTATAAGCTGGTTCCTGCGCCAACGAACACACCGGATGATGCGGGCCCGTATATCACACTTGGCATGTGCTACGCCACACACCCGGATACTGGAGTTCACGATGTGACCATTCATCGTCTTTGCATTCAGGGAAAAGATGAGCTTTCCATTTTCTTTACACCTGGTGCCAGACATATCGGAGCAATGGCAGAGCGTGCTGAGGAGCTGGGACAAAGGCTGCCGATTTCTATCAGTATCGGAGTTGATCCTGCTATTGAGATCGGTTCCTGTTTTGAGCCGCCTACAACACCACTGGGGTATGATGAGCTGTCTGTAGCCGGTGCACTGCGCAAAGAGCCGGTGAAACTCTGTAAATGTTTAACCGTTAACGAGCGTGCCATCGCCAATGCGGAATACGTGATCGAGGGAGAAGTGATCCCGGGTGTGCGTGTAAAGGAAGATCAGAACAGCAATACCGGATACGCCATGCCGGAGTTTCCGGGATATACAGGGCCTGCAAGTGATCAGTGCTGGCTGATCAAGGTTACAGCAGTGACACATCGTGAAAATCCGATCATGCAGACCTGTATCGGGCCAAGTGAGGAGCACGTATCCATGGCGGGAATCCCTACAGAGGCCAGCATCTATGGCATGGTGGAAAAAGCAATGCCTGGAAGACTTCAGAACGTATACTGCAGCAGTGCCGGAGGTGGAAAGTATATGGCTGTCCTTCAGTTTAAAAAGCTTTCTCAAAGTGATGAGGGAAGACAGCGTCAGGCTGCACTTCTTGCATTTTCCGCCTTCAGTGAGCTGAAAAATGTATTTCTGGTAGATGAAGATGTGGATTGCTTTGATATGAATGACGTACTTTGGGCGATGAATACGAGATTCCAGGGGGATGTGGATGTGATCACCATTCCGGGTGTCCGTTGTCATCCTCTTGATCCGTCCAATGATCCTGCATTTTCTCCAAGTATCCGTGATCATGGAATTGCATGCAAGACTATTTTTGACTGTACGGTGCCTTATGATCTGAAGGAAGATTTTCACAGAGCCCGTTTTATGGAACTGGATCCGGAGAAATGGCTGAAAAAATGAAAAAGAGAATTATAGTTGGTGCGACAGGTGCAAGCGGCCTGCCGCTCCTTGTAAAATGTCTGGAGATCATCCGGGAGAATCCGGATTTTGAGTCTTATCTGATCATGAGTTCCAGTGCAGAGCTGACTCTTCGCCAGGAGACGGAGCTGGAACCGGAGGATGTGAAACGATTGGCAGATCATGTATGTGCACCGGGAGAAATTGGGGCAAAACCGGCCAGTGGTTCTTTCAAAACAGAGGGGATGCTGATCGTGCCCTGCAGCATGAAGACGATCGCGGGGATCCACAGTGGCTATGCAGATAATCTCATTCTGCGTGCGGCAGATGTGACGGTCAAGGAACAGAGAATACTGGTGCTGGCAGCCAGAGAAACACCGTTAAGCGGGATTCATCTCCGAAATCTTTATGAGCTTTCCATGCTTCCGGGAGTGCGGATCATTCCGCCGATGCTGACGTTTTATCATAAACCGGAGAGCATTGATGATATGGTGTATCATATTGCGGCAAAGCTTTTGGAACCGTTTGGGATCGAAGCAAAGGAGTATCGCAGATGGAATGGATTATAAAAGAGTGTGTGGAGACTGCAGGCTGTGAGCTGGAGGTCAGTGCTGCATTTATCGGAGAGGATGTGCTTATCTGTCTGAAAGGCGGAGAGAGACCTCATCTGGGATGTGTGGTGCAGACGGAATCGAGAGTGTCTCTGACAGGGGATGGTTCTGTGAGTGCGACTTCTTCAGTTTTGAATTTTCCGGGACATAAGGACGAGGTGATCTGCCGGTGGATGGCGGAGAAGGTTTCGAAAGAGCTGGGAAAGAGAGTGGTTTGCACCGGGGGATTTCATAAGGATGGTATTTCGGAGAAGGAGATCCGGGAGGTACAGGAAAGTGTTGTGCGTCTGACAGAGAAGGTGATAGAATGGATTGCAGCGGTAGTTGAGTAACGAACGGCTTGGAATCTGCCAAAGTTATTTTCCAAAAGTCCGAGACTTTCTTCGCTCAAACAGCGAATTTTTGAAAAATAACGCAGATTCCAGCCGTCTAAAATGTTTCTGTATTCTATTTATTTTCAAATATATTCTCGCGGGTAATATTCTTAGCCCACTTCCCACTGAGATACCTTTTGATCACCCATGGCCACTTCACAAATTCATCCGTACAGAGCAGAAAATACACCCACATAACCGGCAGCTTCAGTACAAAAGCAGCGAAGAATCCAAGGGGTACTGCATATACCCACATATCAATGGTATCACAGATCAGACCAAACTTTGTATCACCACCTGCCCGGAACACACCAGCGATCAGGGTTGTATTTACGGCAGACCCCATAATATAGTAGCTGTTGATCAGAAGCATATATTTCAGATAATGCATGGCAGTGGGTGTCAGGGACGCAAATCTCATTACGAACGGTGTGATGGCAAGAACGATAAGTCCGCCCAAAAAAACCTGCAATAACAGTAAGCTTCAGTGTTTTGGAAGCATAACGCCTGGAACGTTCCAGATCACCCTGCCCCATAACATTGCCTAGAAGGATACCTCCTGCACTGGCAATACCGAAACAGAAAACAGAGCCGATATTACGGACTACTACAACCAGAGAATTGGCAGCAACCGCATCCGTACCAAGGTGCCCCAGGATCACAGAGTACATGGAAAAACCAATGCTCCAGGAAATATCATTACCAAGAGCCGGCAGGGAAAGCCGCACGAAATCACTGAACAGAAGTTTGTTTTTTATGAACATACATCGAAGATCCAGTCGGACATTTTTGCTGAAAGCAGAAACAATAAAACAGGCGATCAGCTCGATCATTCTGGAAAGTGCAGTAGCAATAGCCACACCGGTAGCACCAAGCTTGGGTGCTCCGAACAATCCGAAGATAAAAGTCGCATTCAAAAGGATATTCAGTCCAAATGCCAGCATATTCATCGCCATGCTGGTAGTTACCCGGCCAATGCTTCGAAGAACAGCCAGATAAACCTCCGTCATACCCCAGCAGATATAGGTGATACCCATAATGCGGATATAGGAAGAACCAATGGCCAGAAGCTTCGGATCATTGGTGAACAGTTTCATCATCATCTGCGGCATGGTAAATGCAACGAGCGCCACGAGAATAGAGATGATCATGGAAAAACGAAGAGCGATTCCCTCGATGATCTGAATGGCTTTGTAATCTCCCTTTCCATAATACTGGGCACAAAGCAGGGTGGCTCCCGTACCAAGACCGTAATAAACCATAAACAGGACATTGGAATAATTCGCTGCCAGGGATACTGCGGAGATGGATGACTGACCTACAAAGTTCAGCATGATAACATCGGCGGAATTGACCGCTGCACTTAGCAGATTCTGAATGATGATGGGGATGACAAGCTTAACGATCTGTGGATAAAAATCATCCCGCTGTGAAAGTTGATTTCTCATTTCCTCCTCCCAAAAAAAAATACAATTACAATGATGTGAAAAACAGTAAATCACATACATGGTAACTGTGTCAGCTTTTGTAAAAATGAAAGCAGACATGATTGCACGATAACATAGTTTACAGGCAGTGTCAATCGGCAAACTGCAAAATTGTTTAAACAACTTACGAAAAAATGACGAATACAAAAAATGCATAAAAAATTATATCAGCAGTTGTTGAGATTTCCAATCCATGATAAACTGAATGGAGATATTTTTCAGAGAAAGAGGAGTAAAAAATATGCCAGTTTTTGATTTCAGCGCAGCGCCGGCAGATAAAAAAGAGACAAAAAGCCAGTGCACATATACAACATTTCGTTCTAATGAAACAAAAGCCACACCGGAGAAACCGGTGCTGATCCTGGATAACAGCAAAAGAGAGTGGAAACATCATTCCTGCGGATATTTTTCCAATCCTGCGAAGCAGACTGCATTTGAGTTTAAGGAAGAGGACGGTGTTTTTCCGGCAGACATCCTGAAGATCGATTCCCGTTTTACAAGCCTGATCAAATGGCTCGGAGAAAATCATATCAACATCCGTCTTTCCGGACAGAATACAGAAGAAGGATATGCTGTTTACAAAATCCGCGAGATCGCTTTTGGCGGAGGCACCAAGCTTTCTGCTGAGGACGGATTTCTTCAGTTTATGATCGAGCGTCTGTTTGCAAGCAGTGCGCCGGCAGAAGAAAATGAGAACGATGAGGAGGAAGAAGACGGTGACGATATGAAGCTTACCAGTATTCAGAGTATCACCGACTTTATGAACTGTGCCGGAAAGACTATGCCGGATAATATCCGTCTCTGGGCAAGAAGAAATCTGGCAGTTGCTCGTTCTCATGAGGTTTCTCAGGAGGAAAGACGCCATGCCCAGAGAGCACTTTCCATCATGATGAATATTCAGTGGAAGCATAATTATTTTGAGTCTATTGATCCGAAGGAAGCACGCCGTATCCTGGATGAGGAGCTTTATGGAATGGAGCGTGTAAAACAGAGGATCATTGAGACGATCATTCAGATCAACCGTACGCATACACTTCCTGCTTACGGACTGCTTCTTGTAGGACCGGCAGGTACCGGTAAATCTCAGATCGCTTATGCAGTTGCAAGAATCCTGAAAATGCCGTGGACAACCCTGGATATGAGTTCGATCAATGATCCGGAACAGCTTACAGGAAGCTCTCGTGTTTATGCAAATGCCAAGCCTGGAATCATCATGGAGGCTTTTTCCATGGCAGGAGAATCCAATCTGGTATTTATCATCAATGAGCTTGACAAGGCTGCATCAGGTAAAGGAAACGGAAATCCGGCAGACGTGCTTCTGACACTGCTGGATAACCTTGGTTTTACAGATAACTATATGGAATGTATGGTTCCGACAGTTGGTGTCTATCCTATTGCCACAGCCAATGATAAGGCACAGATCAGCGCACCTCTGATGTCACGTTTTGCAGTGATCGATATTCCGGATTACACACCGGAGGAAAAGAAGATCATCTTTTCCAGATTTGCGCTTCCCAAGGTTCTGAAACGTATGAGCCTGAAACAGGAAGAATGTATCGTAACGGATGAGGCGCTGGACGCAGTAATTAAGAAATTTGAAGATACCACAGGAATCCGTGATCTGGAGCAGGCTGCGGAGCATATTGCGGCCAATGCTCTGTATCAGATCGAGGTGGATCATGTGAAGGCTGTAACCTTTACCCCCGAGATGGTACAGGAGCTTTTGGACTGACAAAGGGATCTGTTTTGCAATGATAAAAATGCTTCCGGAGATTTTTTCGGAAGCATTTTTGGCTGAGGGAATGCACCTGTTTATGCCGGGCCTGTCTGATCGTAAAGGAAAATTATAAAAATAATGAAATCAGGGATTGCCTGAGAAAGTGTAAATGTGTATAATGGGATAAAAGAGCGTGCACGTGAACATAAAGCACACAGGAGAGGTTTTGGAGGGTAAAATATGGCAGTAACATTACAACAGATTGCGGAAGCAGCAGGAGTTTCAAGAGGCACTGTGGACAGGGCACTGAACAACAGAGGCCGTATCCGCCCGGAAGTAGAGGAAAGGATCAAAAGGATCGCCCGGGAGATGGGATATCAGCCCAGCCGTGCCGGTCGTGCCCTTGCCATGGCAAAGAGGAAAATCCGTATCGGTGTGATCCTTCAGTATATGGAGACTCCTTTTATGCAGCAGGTTTTAAAGGGAGTCCTGGAAGCAAAAGAAGAAGTGGAGAGCTTTGGCGGAACAGTAAAGATCTATGAGATCGAAGGCGTGGAACCGGAAAAAGTAATGGCTGCAATGGAAGAACTCCGGGAAAAGGGGTTTAATGGAATCGCGTTGACTCCATCAGAGGATCAGCTTTTGAGAGCGAGGATCGATCAGTATCAGGAAGAGTATGGAATTCCGATAGTTACCTTTAATGCGGATCTGGAAGATACAAAAAGGTTATGCTTTGTGGGACAGGATACCTTTCAGGCCGGTCGTACTGCAGCAGGCCTGATGTGGGAGATGACAGGCGGAAACGGGCAGGTTGCCATAATTTCCGGACAGGTTGCCAATCCTGGTCTGATCAGCAGGCAGAAAGGATTTACGACAGAGATTAAAGAAAGCTTTCCGGGAATCGAGATCGTGGATATAAGGTATTCTTATGATGACGAATGGGTGGCATCCAAGATCGTGGAAGAATTTCTGGAGCTTTATCCGGAGCTGACCGGGATCTATATTACGGGTCATGGTGTAAAGGGTGTCTGCCAGACCTTGCAGAAGCTTGGAAAGGATAAAACCATGCATGTGATCGCCAATGATTTCCTGGAAGAAAATCTGAAATGGCTGAAAGAGGGGACGATCAATTTCCTTATTGGTCAGGATGCGGCTGTACAGGGACATTCTCCGGTGATTATTTTGTTCCAGCTTCTCTTTGACAGCAAGGCACCGGAAAAGGAATACCAGTATACAGATATTGTGATCCGGACGAAATATAATATAGGTTAAAAAGTCAGTATAAACATTAAAATTGCTGTTGTGCACGGAGTCTATAGTCAGATTATATACCAGGGTTCTGTACAGAAAAAAAGCAGATTCAGGAGGAAAAATGAATTATAAAAATGTAAAGATCGCAGAAGGTGCCAGGATCGCAAAGCAGTCTGTGATCCTTGGAAATGTAACGATCGGCCGTGACAGCTGTGTATTATATTATGCGGTGATCCGCGGAGATGATGCGCCGGTAGTGATCGGAGAAGAAACCAATATCCAGGAAAACTGTACCATTCATGTGAGCCACAACATGCCGGTCCATATCGGAAACAACGTTACTGTGGGACATAATGCGGTGATCCATGGATGTACCATCGGAGACCGGACACTGATCGGAATGGGAGCCGTGATCCTGGATGGTGCAAAGATCGGAAATGACTGTATCATAGGAGCCGGAAGCCTTGTGACTAAAAATACGGTGATCCCGGATGGCTCCCTGGTAATGGGAAGTCCGGCCAGGATCAAACGAAACCTTACCTGGGAAGAGAAGCTTGGTATCGTGGAAAACAGCAAAGAATATCTTACTGTGTCCGAAGAGATGAAAGCGCAGGATGTATTATAAAAAAGGTGAAGAAGACATTTGTAAACGGACAGCTCCGACTGCTTTGTAATATGAGAAGCAGTCGGAGCTGTAACTTTGTTATATAAAATGCTTATATTTATCGTTTTTTTATTTATCGATCACTTCCACCGGTGTGTCATCCCGTGCATCCAGGTCGTTGATATATTTTTTGGTCTCTTTTACGATCACATTGGAAAGCAGTAGTACTGCGATCAGGTTTGGAATAGCCATCAGTGCATTCAGGATATCCGCTACGGTCCATACCAGGTTCAGAGAAATAACAGGGGAGATGGCAGCTACCGCAATGTACAGCACACGATAGGGAATGAGTCCCTTTTTGCCGGAGAAATACTCCACGCATCGCTCGCCATAATATGCCCATCCAAGGACTGTAGAATATGCGAAGGAAATGATACCCACTACAAGGATCACAGGACCAAGAACCGGGATCTGCTGAAAAGCCAGTGTAGTAAGAACACCGCCATCAGTGATATTTCCCATGTCGATCGAAGGATTTTTCATAATACTGGTTACCAGAACAAGACCGGTCATCAGACATACCACAACGGTATCCCAGAATGTACCGGTGCTGGAAACGAGAGCCTGACGAACCGGATTTCTTGTCTGTGCGGCAGCAGCGGCGATGGGGGCAGAACCCATACCGGATTCATTGGAAAAAAGTCCTCTTGCGATTCCATACTGCATGGCCATCATGATACCACGTCCTACAAGACCTCCTGCAGCAGCACCAGGGGTAAAAGCAAATTTGCAGATGGTTTTTACTGCGGGAATGATAAAATCGAAATTGATCCCCAGGATGATGATACATCCAATCACATAGAAAAATGCCATAAACGGAACAAGACGTTCACATACATTGGCGATGGATTTGATCCCGCCGAAAATAACAAGGGCAGTAAGAACTGCCACAGCAATGCCGATCGCTGCCGGCGGAATATGAAGGTTCTCATTACATACCGTTGCAATGGCATTGACCTGGGTAGCACATCCGATTCCAAAGGAAGCAAAGCCACCGAAAAAGGCAAAGATCAGACCAAGCCAGCGCATATTTAATCCGCGCTCCAGGGCATACATAGCACCACCCTGCATACGGCCGTCTTTGGTTTTGACGCGGTATTTTACAGCGATGAGAGACTCACTGTATTTGGTGGCGATTCCGAAGACACCGGTAAGCCAGCACCAGAGGACTGCACCGGGACCACCAAGAGCAATGGCAGTACCGACACCGATGATATTTCCGGTTCCAATAGTGGAAGCAAGGGCTGTTGTCAGGGCGCCAAACTGGCTGACTTCACCTTCCGCATTGGTATCTTTGGTGACAGACAGGCGAATGGCGGTACCAATCTTACGCTGGATCACACCGGTACGGATGGTCATGAAAATATGGGTGCCCAGAAGTAAAATGATCATCCACCAGCCCCACACCAGACTGTCGATCTGGTTTATCACACTTCCGATTGCATTCATCATAGAAATCGCCTCCCTTTCTCAAAGCGAAATATCGCAGGACTGCAGAAATAGCACAAGGGCGTACAGACACAGGAAATATGTGCTGTACGCCCTTGTACGTTACGCTCTTGAGTTTTGATTATTGTGTTAATTATACAGGAATATTCAGAATAATGCAACAAAAACATTCCCTCTGAACAGAAGATTTTTTGCTTCAATATATGTTGATCAAAACACTACAGGACCTTCCTCGCAGTACATATAAAATCCCGGGCGTACTGTGGGAGATAGGTACCTCTTCGGTATGCAATTGTCAGTGTGCTGAAAACGCCATCTTCACCAATGGAAAAACAGGCTGGTTTTACAGGGAGGTCCATATTTTGGACATAGGTTTCCGGGGTGAAACACATACCAAGTCCTTGCATGCAGAGTTTGACACAGGTTTCTGTGTTGCGGCTCTGTATTGGCACATAAGGCTTGATATGGGCAGCTTTCAATGCTTCCAGCGAAAGCTGTCCGGTAGTCTGTTCCGGAAAATGCAGGATAAAAGGCTCTTCTGCCAGAAGTGAGAGATCAAGCTTCGGGTATATGCCGTGAGTGGATACACTGCCGGCAGCAGCCAATGGGTGCTCCGGAGGCATGATCAGAAGGATTTCTTCTTTTTTCAGCAGTTCGTATTCCAGCTTGGGGTGTTTATGTACTTCATTGAAAATGCCAAAATCAAGCTGATCATTGAGCAGAAGTTTTTCCTGGATAGAATATGCCTCTTCCAGGATATTGACCTTTACTTTAGGATATTTTTTGAAAAAAAAGAGGTCATGATCTGAGGAACCATACAGGTACTCCTCATCAGTGGGAAAGCAACGTTCAGTTCTCCTTCATATTTTCTGTAAGATCTTTCAGCTCTTTTTCCCAGTCCTGTTGTATCTGCAGGATCTTTCGGGTATACTCCATATATTTGCGGCCCGCAAAGGTAGGTGTATAGCTGTTTCCGCTGCGGCTGAACAGCTTGGTCCCCATTTCTCGTTCCAGTTTCTGGAGATGCTTGGTCAGGGTTGGCTGGGAAATATAAAGCTCCTGTGCGGCTTTTGTAAGATTCTGATATTTGGCAATGCAGAGAATGTACTTCAGTTCATGATAGTTCATGTTTTCCTCCAATTATTCCATTTTGGTATAATTTTTATGTATAATATGAATTTGACTTCCTGATATGCATATTTTACAATACATCCTATCATCATATCAAGGGGGGAAAAAATAAATGAAAAACTGGCTGGAAAAACAGTTCAGACTGTCTGAGTTCAATACAAATATAAAAACAGAACTTCTGGCAGGACTGACAACTTTTGTAACTATGGCGTATGTGCTTGCTACGATCCCAAATATTCTGGCAGGCGCCGGTTATGATAAACACACGACTCTGACAGCTATGATCATTCTGATCATTGTGACCAGCTGTGCAATGGCATTGGTTACCAATCGACCGTTTGCTCTGGCTCCAGGACTTGGAAGCGTTGGAATTATTGCGTCTATGATTACCAATGAAGGCGTAAGTATGCCGATCGCAGCAGGTGTGATATTCTGGAGTGGTGTTCTTTTTATCATAATTTCATTCTTTGGTCTGAGAGAAGCCGTGGTACGTGTGATCCCGGTAAGCCTGAAACAAGCGGTTAGTGCCGGTATTGGTCTGTTTATCGCACTTCTTGGTGCAAAAAACTGTGGACTGATCGTGGCAAATGATGCAAAAAACTGTCTTTCCTTTGGAGATCTTGCATCTCCATCTGTGATCGTAGCAGTGATCGGATTTCTGATTCTTCTGGTAATCAAGGTACGAAATATTCCGGGTGGTATGATTCTTGCGATCCTGCTGACCACTCTGGCAGGAATTCCTTTCGGTGTTACACATGCTCCGGAATCCATTTTTGCATTTCCGGCAGGTATCGGCCATCAGTTCCTGAAAGTTGATTTTATGGGAGCGCTGAATTTTGCTTATATTCCATTTCTGATCGCTCTGTTTGTACCGGATTTCTTTTCTACATTCGGAACAGTTCTGGGAGTGGGAGCAAAGGCAGGCTATCTGGATAAGGATGGAAATCTTCCGGGTATTGATAAATGCTTTAAGGTAGATGCGATTGCAACAAGCTTTGGAGCATTGTTTGGAATGCCGAGTCTTACTACTTATCTGGAGTCATCTGCAGGCGTAGAAGCAGGAGGAAAAACGGGACTTACGGTTATTTTTACAAGCATTTTCTTCGGACTTTCGCTGTTTCTGGCACCACTGGCTCTTGTGATCCCATCTGCGGCAACCGGTCCGGTGCTGATCTATATCGGCATCAATATGCTTGGTGCTATGAGAAATATTGATTATTCGGATATTACAGAGTATATTCCGGCATTTTTATGTGTAACCTTTACGATTTTTGCAAATAATATCGCAAATGGTATCTGCGTGGCGCTTCCGGCTTATCTCGTTATGAAAATCGCAGCAGGAAAGATCAAAAAGGTTGAACCGGTCATGTATGTACTGGTAGCAGTCTGTCTGTTGTATTTTTATTCAATTATCTAAGGATGGTGAAATGGTATGGAGCAGGTTCATCTGCTGATCAAAAACGCAAAGGTATTTAATTCCTATCTTAAGAAATTCATATCTGCCAATGTTGCGGTGAAAGATGGAAAATTTTATTACATAGACAGAAAACAGGATACGGATCTTCAGACTGACAATGTGATTGATGCAAAGGGATCATACATGATTCCAGGACTGACAGATATTCACATGCATATTGAGAGTTCTATGGCCACACCGGCTTTTTTTGGAAAATGTGCAGGAGAAAATGGTGTGACGACGGTGGTTTCAGAGCCTCACGAAATGGCCAATGTCAAAGGGATCCGAGGGATTCTGGAAATGATCTCTGCGGCAAAGAATGCACCTATCGATATTTTTTACGGGATTCCAAGCAGCGTTCCGTCAACCAGTGAAAAGCTGGAAACAACAGGCGGGATCATTGACTGCAGTGCAATGAAGCATCTGCTGGAAGAAAAAGGATGTGGTATGTGTAGGCGAAATCATGAATTACCGGCAGATCATCCGGGAAAATGATTTGGAGATCAGCCGGTTTCTGGAATATCTGAAAAAAGACCATCCGGGATATGTGATCGAGGGACACTGTCCGTCATTACTGGATCTGGATCTTGCAAAGTTTCTTTATCTGGGTATTAATGGTGATCATACAGAACATACTCTTGAGGAAGTAAAGCAGCGGATCGAAAACGGAATGTTTTTTGAGATCCAGGATAAAATGCTGAAACCGGAAATCCTGGAATATATCTGTCAGAACCAGCCTACGAGTATGTTCCTTTGTAACAGATGATACTATGGCAGATGTTTTGTATGAGCAGGGACCGCTGAATGCAGTGGTACAGAAAGCGATCGATATGGGATTTCCGATGGAACAGGCAATCTACTGTGCCACATATACACCATGTCAGCGGATGCATTTTTATGACAGAGGAGCTATCGCACCGGGAAAACTTGCGGACTTTATGCTGCTTAAAGATCCGTCCGTTCTTAAACCGGAAGCTGTATTCAAAAATGGTGTTCCGATTTATGCAAAGGATGAACCGCAGTTGCCGCTGTCTGCTTCCACATATGAATTTCCGGCAGATTTTTACCGGAGTGTACAGCTTCCGGAGATTTTTCTGAAGGATTTTCAGGTGAATGCTCCTTTTCAGGAAGGATATGCAACGGTTCGTGTGATAGAGATCAATCCGGATCGTACCCATACTACTGAAAAACTGGTGGAAATGCCGGTGAAAGCTGGAAAGATCTGCTGGGAAAACAGCGGATGTCTTCTGGCTATGGTGGTGGAACGTCATGGGAAGAACGGAAATATCGGCTATGGATTTCTTACAGGCTCCTGCTTGAAAAAGGGAACTGTGGCAACAACATATTTTCATGATCATCATAATCTCTTTGTGGCAGGAAGCTCTCCGGATGATATGTTATTTGCTGTAAATAGGATCCGGGAACTGCAGGGGGGATTTCTGACAGTAAAAGATGGAAGGATCCTTTCTGAACTTGCACTTCCGGTATGTGGGCTTTTATCCGAAAAATCAATCAGGGAGAATGGCCTTGCATTGAAGGCGGTAAGAAAAAGCCTTACAGATCTGGGATATGTGCATAATAATCCGATCATGTCAGTGGCAACACTTGGATTACCGGTAAGCCCGGCACTGAAGCTGACTGATAAGGGACTGGTGGATGTAAAAAAAGGAGAAATTGTTCCGCTGATCGTAAACACAAAGAAAAATAAATAACGTTGTTCTTATTGCAGCAATATAAGCCGGACGTGAGTTGCGGAAGGCGGCATAATAAGGCATAATAATCAGATATCGTTGTAAAAAATCTGCATTTTTCAATCTTATGATTGGAATCTGCAGATTTTTTGTTATAGAGAAAAAACAAAAATCATGGTAAAATAAAAATGCAGGACAAAAAAGGTTAGATCAGGAGAAAACGTATGAAAAAGAATCACTTTGAATTAAAAAATTATGTTATGGCAACCGGCGTTTTTATCTTGGCGGTTATAGCAGGGATTCTTATTTTTTTCGAGTGTGTGCAGAGGGCTGTACAGGTGAATTCTCAGAATACATTGAAGATAAATGTGCAGAGACAAAGTGAACATTTGCGGACGATACTGGATATTAATTATCAATATCTGAATGAGATTGCCTCTGCAATGGGAAGATCAGAAGAACTTTTTTCAGAAGAAAATAAAGAACGACTGATATCTATTTATGAAAAGACAGACCTGGAGAGGGCTGCTCTTATTGATAAGAATGGAGATGCATACTACGACAATGGAGTAACCAAGAATGTTTCTCATCGCAGATATTTTCAGGAGGCTATCAGTGGAGAGCAGACCATCAGCGATCCCCTGGAAAGCAGTGTGGACCATAAGGTGCGGGTGGTTTTAGGTGTGCCGGTATACAAAGACCATAAAGTGATCGGTGTGTTGGGCGGATCCTGTAATGTTACAGCGCTGAGCCATATGCTTTTTAATGATCTTTTTGATGGAGCGGGAAACAGTCTTCTGGCTACAAGTGATGGAGAGATCATTGCCTTTGACAGTGGTTCGGCGTCTGGTACGGAGATCACATATGGAATCAATCTTTTTAAATATTACGGAGAAAAAAATCTCAAAGGAAAGAATACTCTTCAGGATATTCAGGAAGATTTTAAAGTTGGCGAAAGTGGTCTGGTGAAGCTTAGTCTCAAAGAGAGAAAAGAAGCAGACCGGTATCTGGCATATATGCCTCTTGGATACAACGACTGGATGATCTGTTATGCAATTCCTGTAAAAAGTGCACAGCAGGCTTATGAATTCATTTCCGGTTATGAAATCCTATTTATGGGAAGCTTCTGTATTCTGATGCTTCTCCTGCTCCTGTATATTGTTGTAAGAAATAATCAGGAGAAAGCGGAATTGGTACGTTCTGCCCAGAAGGATGCGCTTACAGGCGTTTATAACAGAGAGAATACGCAGAAGGTGATCGATGCTATTCTGAGAGAAAAAGCTCCGGAAGGCTTTCATGGCTTCCTGATCCTGGATATGGATCATTTTAAAGAAGTGAATGATGTTTACGGACATGTCATGGGAGATAATGTATTAAAGATGCTGGGAGGTTTTCTTAAAGAGCAGTTCCGGGAACAGGATGTGATCGGGCGTATCGGCGGGGATGAGTTTGTGATTCTGCTCTGTAATATCGGTTCCCGGAAAAATATGGAGAGCAGAATAAAAAAACTTCATGAAAAGCTCAGGGAGATCCGTATGGAAGGCATGGGAGAGCATACATTTACTTTTAGTGCAGGAATTGCTTTTGCACCACAGGATGGAGATACCTTTATGGAACTGTATCAAAAAGCAGATTTTGCCCTTTATCAGGTAAAACGCTCCGGAAGGGATGGCTACCGGATCTATAAATAACAATAAAAAAGACAGAAGATATCCTGAAGAGAAAAAAGGAAATCTTCTGTCTTCTTTTTGTATAAATTGGAATGGGAAGCTTTAATGTCCTTAGGCTTCCGGAAATTTTTTGAATGATCGTTCTGTTTATGACAACCAGGAAAGCTACGGACACGATCAGAGAAATGATCTCCGCAATGGGGAAAGACCACCATACTGCGTGAAGTCCGCCGATGGAAGCAAGGATATAAGCAGCAGGTACCAGGACAAACAGCTGACGCATGATAGATACGATCATACTGAATACAGCTTTTCCGAGTGCCTGGAATACAGTTCCCGCAATGATACAGAACCATGCGATCAGATAGTGGATTCCTATGATACGAAGTGCAGGGATTCCGATGGTAAGCATATCTTCGGAAGCACTGAACAGCCCCAGCAGTGTTTCGGAATAAATTCAAAGGCAAGAAAACCAATGAATGTAAAACAGAATGCGATGAACATGCTGACTTTGACAGTTTAAGCATACGCTTTCTGTGGCGTGCACCATAATTATAGGCAATGATCGGTGTAATGCCGTTGTTAAGTCCAAATACAGGCATGAAGAAAAAACTCTGCAATTTGAAGTAAACACCAAATATTGCAGTTGCAGTGACTGTGAACTGTACCAGGATCAGATTCATGCAGTAGGTCATGATAGAACTGATGGACTGCATGATGATCGATGGAATACCTACTGCATAAATATGGCCGATGATCTTAAGGTCAGGACGAAAGCCCCTGAAGCTGAGCCGGACTTCATGATTAAATTTATGGTTGCATATTCCTGCAACGATGCAGGCTACACACTGTCCGATCACAGTAGCTACAGCAGCTCCGGTAACACCCATTTTCGGAGCACCGAACAGACCAAAGATCAGGATCGGGTCAAGGATGATGTTGGTGATGGCACCGCACAGCTGAGAAGTCATGCTGAATATGGTTTTTCCTGTGGATGTGAGCAGACGTTCAAAGAAAAACTGTCCAAGCAGACCGAAGGAGAATATCATAACTGTGCTCAGATATTCAATCCCAAATTTAAGGATCTCAGGGTCTGCGTTATGTACCTGGCTGGCATAAAATGGTTTTACTACTGTAAATCCAAGGATCAGGAAAACCAGATAGCTTAAGCCATACAGGAAAGCAGCATTGCTGGCTGTCCGATCAGCTTTTTTAAAATTCTTTTCTCCAAGGGATTTGGAAAGCAGTGCGTTCATACCCACACCGGTACCTGCACCTACTGCAATCAGAAGTGTCTGCAGTGGAAAAGCCATGGAAACTGCCGTCAGAGCATTTTCGGAAAGCATGGCAACGAAAACACTGTCTACAATATTGTACAATGCCTGCACCAGCATGGAGATCATCATTGGCAGAGACATGTTTAGTACAAGCCTTCCTACGGGCATGGTCCCCATTTTGTTTTCTGCTATGGGAGCAGATGTACTTTTTTGATTCATATTTCCTCCATTTTGTATTTTGTAGTTTTTGACCTAATTATACATATTAGCATGAAAATATGAGGGATTCAAGAAAAGAATATCCTTCTGACATTATTATAAATGGTTCATACTATAAGTATTTAAACGATTTTGATAGTTGACATGAATTTTCAGATATGCTATGCTTATGGAGATTTTGAAGGACAAGAAAGAGTCTTTTCAAAGCAATTATTTTGGACCACTCCATTTTGGGGTCAAGGCCATACGGACAGCCGGGTCCACTGCCGCTGATGGTAACTTTGGTTGCCTTATTGATTGAGTTAGAAGCTCAAATTTTATAAGTTGGTTCCTTTGATAACCGTCATGCGCCTGTTGCGCAGACTTGTGAAACGGTCAATAAGAGTAGTAAAAGTATGATTGCTATATAGACTCTGACATATATCATCCGGATTCTGATCTCATGTAAATATGGGGATTCTCATATTTATATGCGATGAAAATAAAATCAGGAAGAATGATCTAAGCAGGTTTACGGTTTTGTATCGGCCTGCTTTTTTTGTGCGGATAAAGGAACTGGAAATGGAGAAGCAATGAACAGAAGTCGTTTTAAACTGGACCAGAATCATGCTCCAATTCATGAAGCTCTGGAAAAATTCCTGCGTATGAGAGTAGTACCTTTCGATGTGCCGGGACATAAAAGAGGGAGAGGAAATCCGGAGCTTACTGAATTTCTGGGACAAAAATGTGTAGGTGTGGATGTAAACAGCATGAAGCCGCTTGATAATCTCTGTCATCCTGTATCCGTGATCCGGGAGGCGGAAGAGCTGGCAGCAGATGCATTTGGAGCAGCGCATGCATTTCTTATGGTTGGAGGAACTACAAGCTCAGTGCAGACTATGGTGCTAACTGCCTGTAAGAGGGGAGATGAGATCATTCTTCCCCGAAATGTCCACAGAAGTGTGCTGAATGCACTGGTTCTGTGCGGAGCAATCCCGGTCTATGTGAATCCGGAGGTGGATCAGAGACTTGGGATTTCTCTTGGAATGCGACGTGAACAGGTGGCAAAGGCAATTAAGGAGCACCCAAATGCGGTGGCTGTGCTGGTGAACAATCCCACCTATTATGGAATCTGCAGTGATCTTCGCGCAATTGTACGCATGGCTCATGAAGCAGGAATGCTGTGTCTGGCAGATGAGGCACATGGAACTCATTTTTATTTTGGCGGAGGTCTGCCGGTTTCGGCAATGGCAGCTGGTGCAGATATGGCGTCTGTATCCATGCATAAAAGCGGCGGAAGCCTGACCCAGTCCAGCCTTCTTCTTACAGGACCAGGTGTTCATGCCGGTTATGTGCGTCAGATCATCAATCTGACTCAGACTACTTCAGGCAGCTATCTTTTGATGTCAAGTCTTGACATTTCGCGCCGGAATCTTGCACAGCGAGGACGCCAGATTTTTCATCAGGTAGCAGATATGGCAGAGTATGCAAGGGAAGAGATCAATGCTATTGGCGGCTATTATGCATTTGGAAAAGAGCTGGTGAATGGAGATTCGGTTTTTGATTTTGACATTACGAAATTAAGTGTACATACCCTGGATATCGGACTTGCAGGGATCGAGGTTTACGATATACTGAGAGATGAATATGATATTCAGATCGAATTTGGTGATATTGGAAATATTCTGGCTTATCTGTCGATCGGAGATCGTGCCCAGGAAATAGAGCGGCTGGTAAGTGCTCTTGCGGAGATCCGCAGGCGATTCCAGAAGGATAAATCAGGATTGCTGGATCAGGAATATATCGATCCTCAGGTAGTGACAAGTCCTCAGGAAGCTTTTTATGCAGAAAAATGCAGCCTTCCTCTCAGAGAAACCGAAGGCAAAGTATGCAGCGAGTTTGTAATGTGTTATCCTCCGGGAATCCCGATTTTGGCTCCGGGGGAACGAATCACTCCGGAAATCCTGGATTATATTGAATATGCCAAGGCAAAAGGATGCAATATGACAGGCCCTGAAGATCCGGATATATTGCGTTTAAACGTACTGGCAGGGAGGTAAAGAAAATGGAAATGTGGTTTTCGGAATTTCATACACCGGATGTGAAGCATAGTATCCGGGTAAACCGTCAGCTTTATTCAAAGCAGAGTGACTATCAGAGAATTGATATTTTTGAGACACCGGAATTTGGCAGGGTGCTCACACTGGACGGTAATGTAATGCTCACAGAGCGTGACGAATTTATTTATGACGAAATGATCACGCATGTACCTATGGCTATTCACAAAGAAGCTAAAGATATTCTTGTGATCGGAGCAGGAGACGGCGGAGTTGTACGTGAACTGACCAGGTATGATCGTGTCAGCCATATTGATCTGGTAGAGATGGATCCTATGGTAGTAGAAGCCTGTCGCGCATATCTTCCGGGAAATGCCTGCAGGCTGGATGACAGGAGAGTGCACCTTCATTATGAAAATGCGTTGAAATATATACGCCGCTGCGAAAATAAATATGATCTTATTATTGTAGATTCCTCGGATCCTTTTGGCCCATCGGAGGGATTATTTACCCGTGAATTTTACGGAAACTGCTATAATGCGTTGAAGGCGGATGGAATCATGGTTAATCAGCAGGGAAGTCCTTTTTATTCCGAGGATGCGCATGCCATGCAGCGCAGTCACAAAAGAATTGCCAGTACGTTCCAGATCAGTCGTGTTTACCAGGCACATATTCCTACCTTTGCTGCCGGTTACTGGCTGTTTGGTTTTGCAAGCAAAAAGTACCATCCGGTGGATGATCTGGATCCGGAGGCATGGAACGCCCTGAATCTTCGCACCCGTTACTATACCACAAGGCTTCACAGAGGTGCATTTTATCTCCCGGCTTTTCTGGAGGAAATGCTTCAGGAGGTGGAGGACTGATTTATGATTTTACCAAATATTGAGAATTTTATCGGCTGCGACAGCAGCTTTGAGGAAGCAGGGATTGTTCTTTACGGAGCGCCCTTTGATTCTACCACAAGCTTTCGCCCTGGAGCCAGGTTCGGTCCTTCTGCCATTCGTCATGAAAGCTTTGGACTGGAAACCTACAGCCCTTATCAGGATCGTGACCTTATGGATATCCGGGTATTTGACAGTGGAGATCTGGAGCTTTGCTTCGGCAGCAGTGAAAAGGCGCTTGCTGATATACAGGATCGTGCAGAGGAAATCCTGAAAGAGGGAAAAATGCCGTTGCTTCTGGGGGGAGAGCATCTGGTGACACTGGCTGCTGTGAGAGCTGTCGCCGGGAGATATCCGGGACTTCATATTATTCATTTTGATGCGCACGCAGATTTAAGAGACGATTATCTTGGTGCTCATTTAAGTCATGCGTGTGTTATCCGCAGATGCTATGATATTCTGGGAGATGGGAGGATACATCAGTTTTGTATCCGAAGCGGGGAAAGAGAAGAATTCCGGTTTGCAAAAGAGCATACAGATTTTCATCCCTTTACCTTTGAAGGCCTGGAAGAAACCGTACAGGAATTGGCCAGGAAGCAGGTTCCGGTATATTTTACCATTGATCTGGACTGTCTGGATCCATCTGTATTTCCGGGAACCGGTACACCAGAGGCAGGAGGCGTAAGCTTCCTTGAATTGCTCGCTGCTATCCAGAAGGTATCAGAATTAAATATTGTGGGAGCAGATGTCAATGAGCTGGCACCTATGCTGGATTCAAGCGGTGTTTCCACAGCTACAGCATGTAAGGTGGTCAGGGAACTGCTGCTGGCGGTGGCAAAATAAAAACAGTTACGAAAATTGAGTATAAAAAAGGAGACAAAAAACATGAGCAGAGTACTTGTAATCGGCTGCGGCGGAGTAGCCAGTGTAGCAATCCAGAAGTGTTGTCAGGCAGATACTGTATTTACAGAACTGTGTATAGCAAGCAGGACAAAAGAAAAATGCGATGCACTTGCCCGGAAACTGGAAGGAAAAACAAAAACAGTTATTACCACCGCAAAGGTGGATGCGGATGATGTAAACCAGCTGATCCAGCTGATCAATAGTTACAAACCGGATCTGGTAATGAACATTGCGCTTCCGTATCAGGATCTGACCATCATGGATGCATGTCTGGCATGTGGTGTAAACTATATGGATACGGCAAACTATGAGCCGGAGGATACGGATGATCCCAAATGGCGTGCTATTTACGAAAAACGCTGCAAGGAAGCGGGATTTTCCGCATATTTTGATTATTCCTGGCAGTGGGCATACCGGAAGAAATTTGAAGAGGCAGGACTTACAGCACTTCTTGGCTGCGGTTTTGACCCGGGTGTTACCCAGGCATATTGTGCATATGCATTAAAGCATGAGTTTGACCAGATCGATACCATTGATATTCTGGACTGCAATGGAGGAGACCACGGATATGCATTTGCAACCAACTTTAATCCGGAAATCAATCTTCGTGAGGTAAGTGCGCCCGGAAGCTACTGGGAGAATGGACACTGGGTGGAAATTCCTCCGATGGCGATCAAGCGGGAATATGATTTTGATCAGGTCGGCGATAAAGATATGTATCTTCTGCATCACGAGGAGATCGAGTCCCTTGCCCAGACAATTCCGGGAGTAAAGAGAATCCGTTTCTTTATGACCTTCGGACAGAGCTATCTGGATCACATGCGCTGTCTGGAGGATGTGGGAATGCTTTCTACTACTCCGATCAACTATAATGGACAGGAAATCGTTCCTATCCAGTTTTTGAAGGCTCTTCTCCCGGATCCGGCCAGCCTAGGTCCACGTACTAAGGGAAAAACTAATATTGGCTGCATTTTCACCGGGGTAAAGGATGGAAAAGAGAAAACCTATTATATTTACAATGTTTGTGACCACCAGGAATGTTATAAAGAGGTTGGAAGTCAGGCAATCAGCTATACGACAGGCGTTCCGGCTATGTGCGGAGCATTAATGATGCTTACCGGAAAATGGATCCGCCCGGGAGTGTACACAGTAGAAGAATTTGACCCGGATCCGTTCCTGGAAGCACTTGACAAATATGGACTTCCACGCAGCGAAAATCATGATCCGGAGCTGGTGGATTAATGGAAAGAACAGATACAAGACCACCCTTTGCAGCGTCCGGCGGAATTATTCCGCCGGAGCTGCGGAAGATCAAAACACCTTGTTATGTTCTCGACGAAGCGGCGCTTATAAAAAATGCAGAATTAATGGGGAATATTGCCAAGAGAACAGGCTGCAAAATGCTCCTGGCACAGAAGGCTTTCAGTAATTATGACTGCTATCATCTTTTGGAACCATATTTGACAGGAACAGAAGCAAGCGGACTGTACGAAGCCAGGCTTGGTGCCCAGGAGATGCCCGGAAAAGAGGTACATGTATTTTGCGCTGGATATCGTGAGGATGAATTTGAGGAGCTGCTTAGCTTTGCAGATCATATAGTGTTTAACTCTCCTTCTCAGCTTCTTCGCTTTGGAAAAAGAGTGAAGGAGGCCGGGAAAAGTGCAGGGCTTCGGATCAATCCGGAATGCTCCACCCAGGAGGGACATGCTATTTATGATCCCTGTGCCCCAGGCAGCCGCATGGGTACCACAAGAGCACAGTGGGAGACTGCTGTGAGAAAGCATCCGGAGCTGATCGGATTATTGGATGGTATTCATTTTCACACCCTTTGTGAGCAGGACTCTTCTGATCTGGAAACTACTCTTACAGCAGTAAAGACGAAATTCGGAGATCTGATTTCTCAGATGAAATGGCTGAACCTGGGAGGAGGACATCATATTACAAGACCAGGCTATGATATTGCACGGCTTGAGAAGTGCATTAGAGCAGCAAAGGAAGAATGGAAGGTAGATGTTTATCTGGAGCCCGGAGAGGCATGGGCCTTAAATGCAGGATTCTTTTTGACAACTGTTCTGGATGTGCTGCAAAATGGTGATACCCGGCTTGCAATTTTGGATGGAAGTGCTGCCTGTCATATGCCGGATGTTCTGGAAATGCCTTATCGTCCTCCTCTTCTTGGAGCAGATGAACCGGGAGAAAATGCAGTCACAATCCGGCTCGGAGGACCAACCTGCCTGTCAGGAGATATCATAGGAGATTACAGCTTTTCAGAGCCGTTGAAGTACGGAGATATCCTCATGTTTGGTGATATGGCCATTTATACAACCTGCAAGAACAATACCTTTAATGGAATGCCTTTGCCTGATATATGGCTGAGACATGGCGATAAAACCATGGAACGTCTTACTGATTTTGGGTATGAAGATTTTAAAGGCAGACTTGGACGCTGCAGGAAATAAGAGCAGTTTTTTTGAAAAATAATATTGACAGGTTTAATGAAAAATGGTGCTGAACATAATATCCAACACCATTTTTTTATATAGTCTGGTCCAATGATCATAATCTGACATGGTGTAGCTATTGGTGTCATAAATACAGGAAATACTGGGATTATTTCATGTTTCAAAAAGGTGTGGATCTGCATTTAGTTAAGATAATTTGACAGGTTCTTATAAAATAAATAAAATTGATAAAATATGTAAAGTTTTAGTTGGATTTTAAGTATTTTATGGTACACTAATATAGTATATCAAAAATGGGAGGGAGATTCAAAAATGAGCAAAAACGAAGGAAAAGGGTTAAAGTCTTTTAACAAGGGATTCCAAGTGCCTGATACCTACATTATTATCTTTTTTGTAGTTGTTTTCGCAGCACTTATGACATTTCTTGTACCAAAGGGATTTTACGAAACACAGGATATTTCATATATGATCAATGGTGTTGAGAAAACCCGTACAGTAATCAAAGACGGAAGTTTCCAGTATCTGACAGATGATACAGGAAATGTAGTAACAGAAGGAGTAGCACTCTTTAGTGGAGATGGTGGAACAGGATTTTTCAACTATATGTATAACGGAATCGTAAATAGTTCTGCAATCGAGATTATCGCATTTCTTATGGTAGTAGGTGGTGCATTCGGTATCATGATCCGTACAGGTGCGATTGAATCTGGATTGATCGGATTGATCCGTAAGGCAGAGGGAGCAGAAAAACTACTGATTCCGATACTTTTCGTACTGTTTTCTCTTGGTGGAGCAGTTTTCGGGATGGGAGAAGAAGCGCTTCCGTTTACTATGATTCTTTGTCCGTTGTTTGTAGCAGTTGGATATGATTCAGTTATCGCAGTTCTTGTTACTTATGTTGCAACACAGATTGGTTTTGGTTCATCTTGGATGAATCCATTCTCTGTAGGTATTGCACAGGGTATTGCAGGTATTGACGTATTCTCCGGAGCAGGATTCCGTATGGTAATGTGGGTAGTATTTACAGCACTCGGCTGTGGAATGACTATGTTCT
>ENA-OQBD01000376-OQBD01000376.1-human-gut-metagenome-genome-assembly--contig:-NODE-376-length-24445-cov-5.329262_pt1 | contig 24445 bp, 22 predicted proteins | sample MGYA00242742_ERZ504543 | MGnify/ENA primary metagenome ERZ504543 (study PRJEB26092, sample SAMD00036239) | human gut metagenome | host: Homo sapiens | study: EMG produced TPA metagenomics assembly of...
TGAGCGAGTTTCTTCATGATAATTATCCGGATATTCTTATTGTTATATTCAGCGGTTTTGGGGAATTTGAATATGCGAAGAAAGCAATCCGTTATAATGTAAGTGAATATATGCTCAAACCTGTCACGGCAATGGCCTAAAATGAAAAACTAACTTCCACCCTTAGCCTATATTGTTCTACACTGTGAAATAGGGGTGGAAGTTAGTCTTGCAATCGTTTATCCTATAAGAAATACCAGGGCTCCCCCTGGTCATATCCTCCAACTACCGGAAATGGAATATTTTTATTACATAGGAGGATTCATTTATGTCTACGAAAGCTACTGGAAACAAAAAACACCTTACCCTCGCTGATCGTGCTGCCATTGAACATGGAATCAGCTGTGGGGAAAATTTTACTCAGATTGCCCACAGGATCAACAAGGATTCTTCCACCATATCCAAGGAGATCCGACGGCATCTTTTCCGGGTTCCTCATTTTCAAAATGAAACCCAGCGGAAACGCTCGGAATGTGAGCATTATCAGAACTGTGAAAAACAGCATATCTGTGGGAATCAGACTTGTAATTCCTTATGCTGGAAATGCCGCCCCAAGCGCTGCTCCATGTATTGTCCGGACTTTACTCCCAGGCTCTGCGACAGGTTAAAAAAGCCCCCATATGTGTGTAATGACTGCCCTCAGATACGCAGCTGTTCTCATGATTTCTATTTTTACAGGGCCAATTATGCCAATGATATTTATAGTGAAACAAAATCCTCCTCACGGTCTGGGATTAACCAAACTCCTGAGTCCCTGGAACAGCTTGACCGCCTGGTATCTCCTCTTCTCCTGCAGGGACAGCCTTTGTCCCATATCTTTGCTTCTAACCAGGATTCTGTCTCATGTTCTATAAGGACCCTCTACAACTATATAGACCAGGGATATTTCACTGCAATCAACCTCGATCTTCCCCGTAAAGTCCGCTACAAAAAGCGCCGGAAGGCCCGCAGGGAGCCCGACAACACTGGGTATAGAAAAGGCCGGTCCTATCAGGATTTTGAGCGGTATCTGGAAAAGTTTCCAGATACAAATGTAGTGGAGTTAGATGTGGTGGAAGGTGCCGGGGGAAAATCAGAAAAAGTACTCTTGACCATGCTTTTCCGTAATTGCAGCCTTATGCTTATTTTTCTGATGGATGCCGACAGACAGGACAACGTGGAAGATGTGTTTCAGCGGATATACATCCATCTGGGGGCCGATCTGTATAGAAAACTTTTTCCTGTCATTCTTACAGACAATGGAGCTTCATTCAAAAAACCAGACATTTTTGAACGGCCTGAAGGTGAACTTCTGTCCCATGTCTTTTACTGCAACCCAATGGCTTCCTGGCAGAAGGGACGCCTGGAAAAGAATCACGAATTTATCCGTTATATCATCCCAAAAGGTATGACGTTCGCAGGTTTGAACCAGGAGCAGGTAACTCTCATCACCAATCATATCAATAGCGTAGCAAGAGCCAGTTTAAACGGCTGCACCCCGTTTGAACTGGCTCAGTTGCTGATAGACCGAAAACTGCTGGATCTCTGCCAACTGGAAAGGATTCCCGCCAACCAGGTAATCCTTAAGCCATCACTCTTGAAAAAGTAACTGCAGGATCCTTTTCCGGTATTGGTTTCATTCTCAGACCGGTGGAAGTTACTTTTGCAAAAGAACTTCCAGTGGTCCCAAAATCATGCCCGTTCTCCAGAAAAAAGCGCTGTTTTCTGCCTTTATTATATGTCAGGTTTTACGAATAATCCAGAACTATATGGAAGTTAGTCCTGCAAAAAGCCTTATTCTATCTGCAACAATACACGGTGGAAGTTACTTTTTCATTCAACCAGAATTTGTGAACGCTACGAGCCATGCAAAATGACAAAAGTTTATACCACAACAGTCACAGTTTCTGGCAGGTTCATTTTAGACATCTTATTCTCCACATGAAACTTCTCTGCAATATGATTATCTTCTGTTTTTATATATTATTACCATGAATTTGCATTGCTCAGTCTACAATCCCCAATAACCAGTCTCTGGCATTAATACGTCGAATTCCCTCATATTGTTCTTCTGGTTCTTCATCCATTGTTAAGATAATCTTTGGATAATGATCTCGTATCGCCTGTAATGGTCTTAATTCTCTCAAAAGTGTATTTTCATCTCGTACAGTCAGTGCCACCTGGAAATATACTGTTCCCTTTTTATTCTGTGCCACAAAATCCACTTCATATGAATTGATTTTTCCAACATACACATCATATCCTCGACGTAACAATTCCAGATAGACTATATTTTCCAGAACATGTCCTGCATCTGCCTGCCTCGACCCTAAAAGCATATACCTCATTCCAATATCAACTATATAATATTTTTCCAAGAGTTTTTAAATATTGTTTTCCCTTTATATTATAACGTTTTGCCTGATATATAATATAACTCTCGCTAAAAGCCTCTAGATATTTTTCCACCGTTTTTGTATCAATTTTTCGCCCTTCTGAGGTCATCGTATCTGCAATTTTTTTTGATGACAATGGATTTCCTATATTATCAAACACAAATCTTAATGACACTCTTAAGCATCATAGTATCTGTGATTTTTTTTGCCTGTTTATAATATCCTTTACAACCAATCGTATTATAGTATTCCTTCCAGATAATCTCTGATCTCATTCTGGCTGATTTTTTAATTCCAGTGTAAACGGAAATGAACTATTCTGCAAATACTCAGCATATTTGATTCCTCTGTCATTCATACTGCCAGTACTCTCCATATATTCCTTAAAAGACAACGGCAACATTTCAATCTGAATATATCTTCCTGAAATCATAGTTGCAATCTCACTGGACAACATATATGCATTGGAACCAGTCACATAAATATCTATGTTTTTTTTAATATAAAGACTGTCCAGCACTTTCGGAAAATCTGTTACATTCTGAACTTCATCAAGGAAAATATATGTCATTTTTCCATCAATCAGACGTTTCTTTAAATATTTATATAATTTCCTGTAATCTGTCAGTTCTTCATAATCAAGATCGTGAATTAAAAACTTTATCCTCACACGACTGAAGTCGCGTGCTTCCAGACGCTTTAGGCGTCAGACTGAATATCGGCGGATACGCCTGTAACTTAGGTGCGCAGTTATGCGCATTTCCCATGCCAGATATGGCAGGTTCCCACATTACAGGTAGTCCACTGTATATCTGCCTGTATCTATGCTGCTTTTAAACGTTCCATTTCTGAATGGAGTTTCCTCAGATCTGCATAAACACATGAGGTTCTACGCTTTACAGGAGGGACTTTTGCCTCCAGTAAAGACCTTTCCGTTGCCGGAAGGGGTTTTAAAAGTTCCCTTATAAAATATCTCGCTCCTATATTATAGGATGCTGACAGGTCACAATTATATCGTTTTCCTGTCTGGAAAGTACAGAGGCTGTGATTTTCCCAGTCACGTGTTACCGCCCCGGAACCATCATAAGCCAGTCTGCTGGTATTCCATGCGCAGATCCTGGATACCCGCATCCCTTTCCTGTGTGCCTGATGTTCACAACACTTCTGGATATCTCTTTTTCTCCACAGGTGCAGTTTCTGTTTTTTCTTTCCCGATATCTTCCCCTGCATCTCCAGATACTCGAACACGATCACATCTGCATGGTTTTCTTCCGCATATCTTACAATCGCACCTGCAATCTTTTTACCCAGTTCTGTGTTCAGACGTTTCGTATATGCCCATCTTCCCTGTGTCTGCGCAGAGCCATGTTCCCTCTGGAATCTGCGGATCCGTCCCAGTGTGCGGTACATCCGGTCTTTTTCACTGGGATGATCTATGAATCTTCTTCCCAGGACAGTTCCGTCTGCCCGCATGATCGTACAGACTGCATCGGTATTGATCCCTAAGTCCACGCTGCAGATAATCTGTTCTTTCACAGGTGTTTTGGTAAGTGTTACTTCCTCTTTATAGGAAAAACGCAAAAAATACTTCCGGTGTCTCTTTTCCAGAGTCGGGGCAGATGCCTTTTTCCCTGACCAGCATTTTCTCAGATATTCCATATCCGTATGATCCAGACGTACACAGGACCATTTCCAGTCATGACCGTCATAGAGTTTCAGGTATGCTTCGTCTTTCCCTTCCGCGCCTTCACGATACATGACATCACGGTAGAAGACCGGCATGGCGTGATTTTCATATACAAGCTTTGGTTTCCCGCTCTTTCCGTCGGTCTTTTCCCATAGATCCAGCCGTGTTTTATAAGAGGATACTGTCCCCAGTGCATGCTGGATGGCAGATCTGCGCAGATAGGAAGGCATCTTTGGGAACCGGATATCAAAATCAAAACAGGCATGGTTTTTCTTCGTAGTATGTACCAGATGTTCTGCAGCATTAAAACGCCTCTTTGCATCCGGGATTTCTGCTAATTCTTCCCATACCTGCACATAAATCCCAATCAGATAGCTGACAGCAGAACGGTAGATCTCCAGTGTCTGGCGGATTGGGATATTCTGTTTTCGTAATTCTACACCATAACTGGATATTATCTGCATTTTTATTTCTCCCTGATAACTCTTTTCTCAGATTCTGTTGTTTTTTCTACTACCCATGGCTATATTTTAGCACATATAGCGCTAAAAATAAACATATGTTTTCCTTTGGGTAAAAAAATTTGCAGGCTAAAGTAACGAGAATGCGATGCGCAATTATTCAATTTTTCAAACACGTTCTAACATCAAGCATCAGGTAAACTAATAAACAGCCTGAAGAAAACTCTCCAGACTGTTTTTATCATTTCTGTGCGAAATACTCTTTTGTAAGTGTAATGGCGGTTCCTGAAAGCAGGAATACACCAATTAAGTTGGGGATTGCCATGAGACCGTTGAATGTCTCAGCAATACTCCAGAGAAGTCCCAGATCTACAGTTGCACCAATGATTGCCACTAATGAATAGGCGATCATAAATGGGCGGATAACTTTTGCAGAGAATAAGAATTCAATGCAGCGAGCTCCGTAAAGTCCCCATCCGATAATCGTTGAGAATGCAAAGCAGCACATGGCAACTGCCGTAAAGATGGAAACCCAGCCTCCGTATGTAGAAGTAAATCCGGAAATTGTAAGTTCTGCACCTGCCGCTGCACCGTAATTTACCGGCACGCCGCTTACAAGGATCACAAGTGCTGTCAGAGTACAGATCACGATCGTATCTGCAAATACCTCAAAAATACCAAACATACCCTGTTTTACAGGTTTGCTTGTATCCGCACAGGCATGAGCGATAGAGCCTGTACCAAGTCCGGCTTCATTGGAGAAAATACCTCTGGAAACACCCTTTTTCATACTGAGGAAAAAGCTTCCGATCACACCACCTGTCACTGCTGACGGATTAAAGGCTCCATAAACAATATCATGGAAAACTGCCGGAACTCTTCCGATATTTAAGATCACAACGCCCAATGCAAGTGCAATATAAAACAATGCCATAAACGGCACCAGCTTCTCGGAAACACTTCCGATTCGCTTGATACCACCCAGCAGTACCATACCAACCAGCAGCGTGATCACAATTCCAAGGATCAGATTCAGTCTGCCTGTGGAAGACTCTGAGATCACATTAAAGTTAATAAGAGCTGTATCAATTGCTGTTGTAATGGTATTTACCTGAGTAGCATTACCTGTTCCAAATACAGTCAGTACACCGAATGCAGAATAAAGAACTGCAAGAAATCTCCAATTCTTTCCCAATCCGTTCTTAATATAATACATAGGTCCGCCTACATAATCCCCATGTCTGTTTCTCTCACGGAAATGTACTGCCAGAGTAACCTCTGTAAATTTCGTGCACATTCCAAGGAGCGCGGAAATCCACATCCAGAATACAGCTCCCGGTCCGCCGATGGCGATAGCTCCGGCAACACCGGCGATATTTCCAGTACCTACTGTACCTGCCAACGCAGTACAGACTGCCTGGAAAGGTGTCATGGAACCGTCAGAAGCCTCTTTCTTCTTAAAAATTCTTCCCAGTGTGGTTTTAAGCGCATACGGGAATTTGCGGATCTGGACAAAACCAGTCCGCAGGCTCAGGTAAAGCCCTACGCCGATAATACAGATCATAGCCGGGACACCCCAGATAAAATTATTTACGACGTTATTGATGGATTCAATTGTCTGAAGCATGTTAAATAAACCTTTCTTTCGTGTAATAATAACAGTTTAGCACTTTTTTCACCGTATGTACAGAAAAATTCTATTAAGATAAAGCATTAAAGCACAATAAGTTAACAGCGCAAACAGATACGATCAGCCGCTCCACTGCTTGCCATACCCATATCACTGCTTCACAGTTTGAGCAAAAGTCAAAATAACGTATAAATTTGTCATAATTTCAGTAGCATTTCCTCACCCAAACCTCTATTATTGTAAATATGAAATCAAGGAAAACATATGTGTATTTTCCAATAGCACTTAAGCGTTTCAGTCATTAATTTAACACTTTTCAACCTAAGGAGGACATGACAAAATGATTCAGAAATATACTTACGGAACCCCATTTGAAACCGATGCCATCGTAACTTCTATCCCGGCTTCTGAGGGAACTCCTGCATACGGAACTATCTCCACAGAGAACGGCTTCTCTTTTACTTATGACATGGATGACAACGATGTTGTCTATGGTCTGGGCGAATCAAACCGCGGAATCAACAAACGTGGATACGTTTATGAAAGCAACTGTTCCGACCAGCCAAACCATACAGAAGATAAAATCTCCCTCTACGGAGCACATAACTTCATCGTAATCTCCGGAAAACAGACTTTCGGTCTCTTCGTTGATTATCCCGGAAAACTGAAGTTTGATATTGGTTACACACTCTCTTCCCAGTTAAAGATCACCTGTGAGGATGCAGATCTTTATCTGTATGTGATCGAGGGTGAAACCCCTTACGATATCGTAAAACAGTTCCGCAAAATCATCGGAAGAAGCTATATCCCGCCTAAATTCGCATTTGGTTTCGGTCAGAGCCGCTGGGGATATACAACTGCTGACGACTTCAGAAAAGCTGCTGACGGATATCGTGAAAACAATATTCCGATCGATATGGTATACATGGATATCGATTACATGGAAGACTACAAAGATTTCACAGTCAATCAGGAAAACTTTCCTGACTTTGAGGCCTATGTCAATGAAATGAAAGAAAAAGGCATCCACCTTGTCCCGATCATCGATGCAGGTGTCAAGGTAGAAGCTGGCTATGATGTTTATGAAGAAGGCGTTGAGAAGAACTACTTCTGCAAACGTGAAGACGGCAGTGATTTCGTTTCCGCTGTATGGCCGGGCTGGACTCATTTCCCTGATGTCCTGAATGCAGATGCCAGAGCATGGTTCGGACAGAAATACGAACGTCTCATTTCAAAGGGAATCGACGGTTTCTGGAATGACATGAACGAACCTGCAATGTTCTGTACACCGGAAGGCGTTGCTGAATTAAAAGAATACATCAAAGACAACTTCATGGACAAGGAAGAAACATCTGGATTCGTTCTCGGCGCAAAGGTAAAAGGACTTGCAAATAATCCGGAAGATTACAAACGCTTCTATCACAATGTAAACGGTCAGAAGATCCGCCACGACAAGGTACATAACCTGTTTGGCTATAACATGACCCGTGCAGCAGGTGAAGCATTTGAAAAAATCGCACCTGGCAAACGTTTCCTGATGTTCTCCCGTTCCTCCTATGTGGGAATGCACAGATACGGCGGAATCTGGATGGGAGACAACAAATCCTGGTGGTCACACATCCTTCTGAACTTAAAGATGCTTCCATCCCTGAATATGTGCGGTTTCCTTTACACAGGTGCAGATCTGGGCGGATTCGGTGCAGATACCACACGTGACCTGGTACTTCGCTGGCTGGCACTGGGTGTATTCACACCTCTTATGAGAAACCACTCCGCTCTGGGAACCAGAGAACAGGAAGCTTACCAGTTTGAAAACATCGAAGACTTCCGTCATGTGATCGGTGTCAGATATCGCCTTGTTCCATATCTGTACAGTGAATACATGAAAGCAGCATTAAACGATGATATGATGTTCCGTCCGCTGGCATTTGACTACACAGAGGATGCATTCGCAACTCAGGTAGAAGATCAGCTTCTCCTTGGAAACGAAATCATGATCGCACCTGTTTACACACAGAATGCAAAAGGCCGCTATGTATATCTGCCAGAAGAAATGATGTTCGTAAAATTCTTGCCGGATGGAACCATCTCTCAGGAAATCCTCGAAAAAGGACATCACTATGTAGAAGTTGCCCTGAATGAAGTTCCACTATTCATCCGCAAAGGAAAAGCAATCCCGGTTGCTGATGTTGCGCAGACAGTAAAGGATATCGATCCTTCTACTATCCGCATGATCGGATATGAGGGAGCTGAATATGACCGTTATGATGATGACGGTGTAAGTACTCTGTAATTTAACCGAATCAGACAACTTTCCCTGCCTGAATTGCAAAAATGTACCAGGCAGCAGATAGAACTGAACCAGAAGTCACCTCATAAAAATAATAAAAAGAAACAGGCACATACATCTGATGAATGTTGAGACATTCACTCAAGTATGTGACTGTTTTCTTTTACATTGTTATTCTTTATCTTTATTTGCCAAAACAATATAACGGTAAATTTCTGTAAACGGGATCTCTTTTTCTCTGCTCAACTGTGCAACGCTCTCATATTCCGGATAGAGCTGCTCTTTTCCATTCAAAGTGCATACCTTTACCTGAACTTCTCCCCATGGAGTCGGAAGGGTTCTCGTTTCTCTGGGAAGAATCGTACGTTCCATTATGCTATAACGAATTCCAATCGTAGTAGTTTCTTCAAAAATAATATTCTGGAGCATTTCCATATCTTCTTCCTTACAGATCACATTCAGAACCCATGCAGGTCTGTTCTTTTTCATAAAAACAGGCACATAATGTACATCTCTGGCACCGGCTTTCATCAGACGTTCCATGACAAATCCCAGAACTTCTCCACTGCAGTCATCAATGTTTGTCTCCATCTTGATAATCGTATCTTTGGTTTCCTGATTTTCAGCTTTCGGATTATTTCTGATTTCCGGGTTTTTGAATTCTTCTGACTGAGCCTTTGCCTCATCTGTTTCTGCGCTCTGCGAGATAATCATTGCCCTTAGGATTCCCGGGCATTCATACTGGCGTTTACCTGCACCGATTCCAATCTTCTGGATTTCAAATATTTCCGGAAGTTTATCTTTTGTTTTCACTGCTGCCACTATCGCTGCACCTGTAGGCGTTACAAGTTCACCCTCTACCTCTGTCATTTTCAGATGTAAATGGTTGGCACTTACTATATTTGCAACTGCCGGAACCGGGATTGGCAGGATACCATGCTGACAACGGACAGTTCCCCGTCCCTCACAGAGAACAGGAACGATCACCTCTGTAACATCCAGATTATCCAGGCAGACTGCCACAGACACAATATCCACAATAGAGTCCACTGCTCCCACTTCATGAAAATGCACCTGATTCACAGGCACATTGTGTGCTTTACTCTCTGCCTCTGCAAGAATTTCAAATATACGCAATGCAATCTTCTTTGCATTCTCAGTCATTGCACTATGCTCTATAATATAGGTAATTTCTTTTATTCCACGGTGTTCGTGATGGTGATGGTCTTGCGCTGTTCCTGTGCCATGGGCGTGATTGCGCTCATGACCTTCATGATGATGTCCATGCAGATATTCCATATCATGGTCATGATTTTCATAATCTTTATCCAGCACAACATCAAAATCACATGCATCTATTCCGGACTTCACAACTCTGCTGATCTTTGTCTCAAATCCTGATATCGGAAGGCTTCTCAGCACCTTGTCCAACACAGTTCTGTCACCCCCCAGATCAAGAAGAGCCGCAACCGTCATATCACCACTTATCCCTGAATAACATTCCAGATATAATGTTTTTCCCATAATCAATTTCCTTTCTCATCTGTACCTGCTGCCAGACGGTTGATCTGTGTTGCCAGATAGCCGGCACCGTAGCCGTTATCGATATTCACCACAGCAATCCCGTTCGCACAGGAATTGATCATGGTAAGAAGTGCCGAAAGACCATGCATACTTGCACCATAACCCACAGAAGTCGGTACTGCGATCACCGGTCTGCTCACCAGACCGCCCATCACACTGGCAAGAGCTCCCTCCATTCCCGCAACTGCAATTACACAGTTCGCACTCTGAATCGTCTCCAGTCTGGAAAATAAACGATGCATTCCGCTGACTCCCACATCATAAATCCGTTCAACATTTGTGCCAAAATATTCCGCTGTCTGTGCAGCTTCCTCAGCAACCGGAATATCTGCAGTTCCTGCTGAACACACCGCAATCTTACCAATACGCTTCTTATCTTTCTTCTCAACTTTTAAGATGCGCGAGATCGGATCATATTCTGCTTCCGGAAACTTCTCTTTCACCAGTTCATACTGATGTTGGGAAGCTCTGGTTCCGAATACCTCGCCGTCTTCTCTGTATAATCTTTCAAAAATATTCAGAAGATGTTCATCTGCCTTATTACTGCAGTAGATTACTTCTGCGAAACCGGTTCTTGCCTTGCGGCTTGTATCCAGCTTCGCATATCCCATTTCTTCATAACTTTCTTTCTTAAGGATTCTCTCTGCCTCTTCTACAGATACAGAACCACTTTTTACACTTTCAAGAATCTCCTGTAAGGTCATGGATTCCTCCTTTTAGAACACCACCTGCACCAGAAACATACAGACAACCGTTCCCACTATAATACTGAGCAGTGTATTTCTCTTCCACAAATGAAGATTTTGCTGTTATCATTCTTTTTCCTTATCAGCGCCCTTATTTCCACGCTGATCATAGTCATCCAGGAAATTATAGTATTCTCCATCTTTATGATATCCCATAACAGTACGAAGATTAATATCCCGCACACTGTTAAAGATATTCGTCTCGATCACACTGCTTGTATTTCTAAACTGTGCAACCAGCTCTTTCATCTCATCACGCTTGGAACCACGTCCGCCCCCACAGCTTACACAGTTCTCGGTGAAACGGCATGCACACTGAATGAAGTGCAGCCCATTAGTATCTCTCCATGCCTTGATCGCAGATTCCTTGATCAGATACATGGGACGGATCAGTTCCATTCCCTCAAAATTCTGACTGTGCAGCTTCGGCATCATAGTCTCCACCTTACCACTGTACAGCATACCCATGAGGATTGTCTCGATCACATCATCAAAATGATGTCCCAGCGCAATCTTATTACATCCCAGCTCCTTGGCATGAGAATACAGATAACCACGTCTCATTCTCGCACACAGGTAACAGGGATTATTCTCAATTTCTGCCACTGTATCAAAAATATCACTTTCAAAAACCGTAAGAGGAATTCCCAGAAGCTCTGCATTATCCTGAATAATCTTCCAGTTATCCGCATTATAGCCCGGATTCATTACCAGAAACACCAGTTCAAAATGAATCTTCCCATGACGCTTCAGCTCCTGAAGCAGCTTCGCCATCAGCATAGAGTCCTTACCACCTGAAATACAGACAGCAATCTTATCTCCCTCCTGAATCAGCTGATACTGATTCAAAGCCTTGGTAAACGGTCTCCAGACTGTCTTTCTGAACGTCTTGATAATACTGTGCTCAATCTCTTTCGTCTTCAGTTCCTTCTGCTCCTTAGCATCATTCTCCATAAAACGGCTCAGAGAAAGTCTCAGATACGCACGATATCCACCTTCAATATTCACAGCCTCATACCCTGCATCACTCAGCTTCTCCACACAGTCCCGGCTTCTGTCCCCCGTATGACAGAGAACATACACCATCTTCTCCCTGTCCACAGACTCCATTCTTTCCTCAAACTCATCCAGCGGAATATTCACTGCCCCCGGGAAAGATCCCCTGCTGTACTGATCCGCCGGCCGCACATCCACGATCGTAATCTTAGAAGAATCAATCTTCTCCAGCTCTTCCACACTAATTGTATTCATATATAACCTGCCTTTATCTATTAAAATCAATCACTTACCTCTGATGAATCACCCTGTATTTCCGCCCAATTCACCAGCCATCATTATACTTTGAAACCCCATGATAGTCAACATATTCCCTCGCCGTTGACTCGTAACAGTCCCTGTTTCGTTACTGTGTGAACGGAGTGAACAGTAACACAAAAGGAACAGAGCCAACGCCCTGTTCCCTTTTTATTATTTATAAACTTTTACACCAAAGGATTCATGAATGATAGTACGAGCCTCTTCAATGGTTTTAAACTCTTCTGCTTTCAGCATCTGTGCTGTGATATTTCCGATTGCAGTTGCCTCTCCTGGACCTGCATGGATTTCTTTCTTTGTTGCCTTTGCAGTCAGCTCATTGAGATATCCTGCGTTGGAACCGCCGCCCACGATATGAATACGGCTGTAAGTCCTGCCGGTCATCTCTTCCAGCTCTTTTGCTGTCTTTGCATAGCATTCCGCAAGACTTGTGTAGATAACTGTTGCAATCTCTCCCAGAGTTTCCGGAACCTTCTGTCCTGTTCTGCGGCAGTAATCCTTAACTTCCTCTGTCATATTGTCAGGAGAAAGGAAACACTCATCATTTGCGTCTACTCTTGACGGGAAATCCTTTGCTTCCTCTGCCATTGCGCAGATTTCTGCAAAGCTGTATGCATCATTTACTTCATGACGCACAGACTGGATCATCCAGAGTCCCATGATATTCTTCAGGTAACGGAAACGGCCTGCATAACCGCCTTCATTTGTGAAGTTCATCTCACAGCTCTTCTCAGAGCAGTCAGCTTCTTTTCTCTCAATTCCCATCAGTGACCATGTTCCGGAGCTGATGTAGATAAAATCATCGTCATTTGCAGGAACTGCCAGTACAGCGGATCCTGTATCATGTGTTGCAGGTGCAACCACTTCCAGATCAAAGCCCACTTCTTCCCTGATCTTATCTGACAGATGTCCGATGCCTGTTCCGGGCATAATCAGCTTCTGGAACATTTTTCTCGGATAACCGAGCATATCGATCAGTTCATAATCCCAGTCCTTAGTGATCGGGCTTACAAGCTGTCCTGTCGTAGCTTCTGTGTACTCACAGGTTTTCTGTCCTGTAAGAAGGAAATGGAAATAATCCGGCACATGAAGAAGTGTCTCCGCCTGTTCCAGATATTCCGGATGTTTCTTTTTCACTGCCATCAGCTGATAGATCGTATTATAATCAGCTTTCTGGATACCTGTTCTTGCATAGAGATCTTTCAGGGAAATTGCCTTATAAACTTCTTTATCCATTCCCTCTGTACGGTGGTCACGATATCCTACTGTATTTCCAAGAACATTGTCATTTTTGTCCAGAAGTACGAAGTCAACGCCCCATGTGTCCACGCCCATACTTACCGGAATCTTGCCGATTTCTTTACATTTCTTCAGACCATTTACTACCTCTTTGAAAAGACGGTCAAATTCCCAGCAGAGTTCTCCGTCTTTCTTTACCATTCCATTCTCAAAACGATAAATTTCTTCCAGAACCATTTTTCCGTTTTCCATATGTCCAATGATGTGACGTCCGCTGGATGCTCCGATATCTACTGCTAAATAATATGCTGCCATTGCAAAACCTCCTCAATATATGAATTTATACGCTTTTCATATCTGATGATTTCATTTTATCTCAACTTACTCCCCAAAATAAGAACCTTGTTTGACTGAAAAAGTGTCCTTATTTGCTATTTTGAAATCTATCGTCGAAATAAGTATCTTTACAACTTAATAAAATCATCATTTCCAATCATTGTTTTATTGTTTGAACAACAACGCCGCACTTGCCATACGGCAGTGCGGCGTCTGTATTTGTATTAATAATTAATACTTAATTCTAAGGATTCATTTCCTCTCGATATTTACTTATCGATTAGTCATAAAGGTTAGGAGCGATTTCTTCGCTGTCCATGTTTGTGGAATCATACCAGTATCCATCTGTAGGAACATCTTCAAGTTCCTGTCCGTTAGCTGCTGCTGTCAGAGCGTAGATTGCATAGTAACCCATCATCAGAGGAGACTGTGTAACAGCACCGATGAATGTTCCATCCTGTACAGCGGCTTTAATGATAGAACCAGCATCGAAACCAACACCGATAACATCGCCTGCTCCTGCGTCAGAACCAAGAACGTTCAGGTTAGCATTAGCTGCAAGAACACCTTCTGCTGCTGTCTGGTTGGAACCGAAGATAGCGATGCAGTTTTCCTGAGAAAGGATTGCCTGAGCCTCTGTGGAGCAAAGCTCTACAGTTGTCTGTGCCGGAACAGCTACCTGGATAACAACGTCTGCGTCTGCTTCTTTTGCATCTGCACCTTTAGCTGCGTTTACATAGAACTCGTTACCTTTAACTGCAACTGTTTTTCCGTCAGCCTGAATAAGTTCGATCATTTTGTCAATGAATCCGCCACCACGCTGCTGGATGTTCTGAGCTGTGGCATCCTGGTTAACTTCACCGATGATAACCTGTCCATCTGCATTAGCTATAACATCTTTGATTGAATTATACATGTTTTCAGCTGCAACAGAACCAGCCTGTGTGTTATCTGTACAAACTTCACATACTACAGATCCTTCCGGAGCATCAGCGATACCTGTATCAAATGTTACTACCGGGATTCCTTTGTCAGCACATTCCTGAAGTGCATCAAGAACAGAAGATGTATCACATGCAGCAAGACCTAATCCGGCCGGCTTTGCAGCGATTGCTGTGTTGATCATGTTAACCTGGTCAGCGATATCAGATTCACTGTTTGGTCCCTGTGCTTTGTATGTAACACCAAGTTCATCAGCAGCTTTCTTCATACCTTCCTGAGCTGCATCCCAGTATGTAGACTGGAAAGATTTAACCATCATCGGGAAATCATAAGCTTCATTAGCTTTCAGATCTTTGAACTGTTCCGGCATATCGGCTGCCATAACGCTTGATGCGGACATTCCTGCTACCATTGCTGCACACATAACTAATGCGATCACTTTTTTTGCTTTCATTTAAAAATTTCCTCCTTTTAAATATACATTTTTAATATAGTTTTTTTTATAAATGATACCCCGGAGGCTTCCTCTCTCGTTCCGCCTTCCCCAAAATACACATATGACAATACTGTCGCCGAACATCCCCTGGAAGCCCTCCGTTGTTTCATATCCTGCTGTTTTGCATCTGTCGTAAGATGCATTTTTCTTTATTCAGTTTTGAAAATTATTTTGCTGCTGCTTTCTTTTCTTTCATGATATCGATCAGTACTGCAATGATAAGAACTGCACCTGTAATGATCTGCTGCCAGTTTGCCTGAAGTCCGATATATGGAAGACCGGTTTTCAGAAGCATGATAACGAAGATACCGGCTAAAGTACCGATTACTGATCCATAACCACCTGTTGCTGCAACACCACCTACGAATACTCCACCGATGGCATCCATTTCAAGTCCTGCACCGGTACCAGGCTGTACAGTTGGTGTAACTGCCGCATATGCGATAGCTGCAAGACCTGTGAAGAGTCCGCATACTACATATACCATAACATGATAGAATTTAACGTTGATTCCCGAAAGAGCTGCTGCTTCTTTATTGGAACCGATCGCGATCGTATAACGACCGAATTTTGTATGATTCAGAACATATTCCATTACAAGGACCAGAATGATCATCCATAAGAAACCGATAGGATAACGGGAAGCACTTCTTCCTGTTCCAACTGTAATCTTAAAGATTGAATGGAACCATCCGCCCTCCTGTGTAAGTCCCGGCCAGGGAGTGGCACTGCACAGGGATCCTGCACCTCGGGTAATCATACACGTACAAAGTGTTGCAAGGAATGGCGGCAGGTTCATAATACCGATCAGCACACCATTTGCTGCTCCTACAATAATTCCAAGTACAATGCAAAGTAACATTGCAAGTACAACCGGAAGATTATTATTTCTTACAGAGATCCTGCGATCAATGCGTAACATACCATACCTGTTCCGATTGACAGGTCTACACCTCCTGTAATAAGAGGGAATGTAACACCGATTGCCATCAGAAGATCATAATATGAGAAATCCAGCATACTCAGGATTGTGGTATACTGTCTGAACTCCCTGCTCTTAAAGGAGAAAATTGCAAACAGTACAATAATAACCAGTAATACAATAAATCTCTGATCACTTAAAATACTTTTTTTTTCTTCTTAGTCATGACTTTCCTCCTTAATTGAGTTCCGTGTTGCATGATTCAAATGTGTTCCTGTGTAGCTTCGGAAATATCAATATTTCCTGTAATCTTGCCTTCACACATAACGATAATGCGGTCACTCATACGGAGAACTTCTGTCATTTCAGAAGAAATCATGATAATAGATTTACCTTCTGCTGCCAGTCTGTTCATTAACTTGTAAATTTCATTCTTGGCACCAACATCAATACCTCTGGTCGGCTCATCAAAAATAAGAATCTCACTGTCTCGTGTCAGCCATTTTGCGATAACGACCTTCTGCTGGTTACCACCGGAAAGATTGACTACCAGCTGCTCGCAGTTTGGAGTTTTGGTTGCCAGCTCTTTAACGTATTTCTCTGAAACCTCTTTTCTTTGATTTATTAATGAAGATACCACTGGTAAATTCTTCCATGGTTGCCAGCGTAGTATTCTCTGTTACAGATTTCTGTACGACACAACCATATCTTCTTCTGTCCTCTGACAGATAACCAATACCATATTTAACTGCATCCTGAGGACTGTTGATAGTTACCTCGCGAAGCTGTCCGTCTTTTCCCCTTATAGAGATCTTTCCACTCTGTTTCGGGTCAGCACCAAACAGTGCTCTTGCTGTCTCAGTACGTCCGGCTCCCATCAGTCCTGAGAAACCAAGAATCTCACCTTTGCGAAGTTCAAAGCTTACATTCTGAACCATCTTACCTGCATTCAGGTTCTCTACCTTAAGAACAACCGGCGCATCTGGTGCAACCATGCTATGTTCTTTTGGATCCTCGTAAATAACACGTCCAACCATCATATTGATGATGTCTTCTTTTGTACTGTCTGCTGTGATCAGAGTTCCTACATAACCACCATCTCGCATGACTGTTACTCTGTCAGTGATCGTTTTGATCTCATCCATACGGTGGGAAATATAAACGATTCCAAGACCTTTCTTACGAAGATCACGGATAATCTCGAATAAGTCTGCAATCTCTTTCTCTGTCAGTGCTGCTGACGGCTCATCAAAGATAATAACCTCTGCTTTGTGGGAAATAGCCTTTGCGATCTCACACATCTGCTGTTTTCCGACGGTAAGATTGTTCATCTTTTCTTTTGGATTGATTTCAATGTTCAGTTCCTGAAAGAGTTTTTTGGAATCTTCGATCATTTTCTTATCATCAATGCTGAACCCTTTCTTTGGTTCACGTCCGATAAAAATATTCTGAGCTACGGTAAGATCACCTACCATGTTCAGCTCCTGATGCACGATTACAACACCTGCATCCTGCGCTTCTCTTGTGTTATGGAATTCAGTTTCCTTTCCTTTATAGGTAATGGATCCTGAATCTTTCTGATAAATACCGGTAAGAACTTTCATCAATGTAGACTTTCCGGCACCGTTTTCTCCCATAAGTGCATGTACTTCGCCGCGTTTCACTTCAAAATTAACGTGATCCAGAGCATGAACTCCAGGAAAGGACTTATCAATGTCCTTCATAGTCAAAATAACTTCACCCATTGTTACATCCTCCCTTCCGATCAGTTCTTTCTGCGTCTTGCAGAAACGTCGACATAAACTGCTACAATTACGATAAGTCCTGTGATGATCATCTGCTGACCTTTACCAAGACCAAATGCCATGATACCCTGCTGAAGAAGAGAAATGATAAATACACCGATGACTGTACCGCCGATAGAAGCAAGTCCGCCAACCATGGATGTACCACCCATTACACAGCCTGCAATCGCTTCATTGTTGTACTGATCGCCGTATCCAGGCTGAACAGTTGTATAAGCACCAACAAAGAAAATTGCTCCGATTCCTACAAGAACACCGCAGATCACATAAGCAAGCATTCTCCATTTTTTTGTATTAACACCGCTGAGTCTTACTGCTTCGCTGTTAGAACCAAGACAAAGGATATAACGTCCCGGTTTTGTGTTATAAAGAATAATTCCACAGATCACTGCTGCTGCCAGGAAAATCACAAGTCCTACAGGGAATCCCTTATAGGAGATAAGATTTCTGAACCATCCGTTTACAGGATCACTTCCCAGTGGCCAGCTGACGGACTGTGTCTTTGTAAATACAGATGCAATACCTTTTGCAATGTTCATAGATGCCATGGAAATGATAAATGGCGGAACTGACATATAAGATACCATCCAGCCATTAAACACGCCAAATGCAAATCCGATCAGGATACAGATCACCATTGCTGCTGCACAAGGTACATGATAAGATGTCATGCAGTAACCTGAGATCAGGGCACAGCAGAACATTACAGGTCCAATGGAGAAATCGATTCCTCCAGTGGCAATTACAAATGTTACTCCAAGTGACAGAAAGCCCAGGAAGTATACATAGTTCAAAGTAGATTTGATACTGTCACCTACAGGGAACTTACTTCCCAGAACTACTTTGAAGACTACGAACATAAGAACCAGAATACATGCTAACAGGATTCTGTTCAGACCGAGTTTCTTCACAATTGGATTTTGTTTCAACTTTTCCAAGTTTTTCACCCTCCTTACGTTATTTCGTATCTCTTTGTTTTCTATATCTTACCTTACCTGTCGGATAATTGTAATGAAATATCTTCCAAAAAAAGGTTAAATATTTCCTTTTTTTCATCCGGAAATATTTAACCTTTTTGCTTCTTTTATCCTTATATTACGCAGTCGTTTCAACGCGTCAGTCAGCTAAACGGGAAGATCAGCCGTTCAATATCACTGTTATACATATTCTCCGGCGTAACCAGCTCGCATCCTGAATCAATATTCTTCTCTACTGCATCCCCGTTAAGCATATGAATGGTTTCTTCCACTCCGATATACCCCATCCGGAATGCTTTCTGCACAATAATTCCCTTATAAACGCCCATTTCCATAAGATTGATGGCCTCCTGAGAACAGTCCACACCAACTACTGCGATCTTATCTTTCGCTCCTGCATCACTGACTGCTCTTCCCACACCAACTGCAGAATATTCGTTCATTCCTGCAATCAGTTCCAGATCCGGATATTTCCTCATCAGTTCCTGCGCCAGTTCATAGGATTTCTCATAGAGTGAGTTACAGTAGACAATATCTACTATGTTATCAGCATAGTCACCAAGACCTTCCCTGAATCCCTGTTCTCTCTCCACAGCCGTGGAAACACCTTTTACATGGCTGACAATGGCTATCTTTGAATCTTTATCGATTAATTTTCTGGCATACTCTCCTAACATCCTGCCCGCATTCACATTATCTGTGGCAACTGTAAGATCCTGCAATTCTTCTTTTGTATAGGAATCAATATAGGTAATACGGATTCCTTTTTCTTTTGCTTCCTTCAGAAGTTCATCTGATGCATCCATGCTGGAAGGAGAAAACAGAATCGCATCCGGTTTCTGCTCAATGGCCTTTTTCAGAAGTTTATTCTGTTCTTCTATATTCTCTTCTTTATCCGGAGCCAGGATTTCAAGGTCAGATTCATATTCCTCTGCCGCCATCTTACAGCCGGATATTACCGAAGTCCAGAAATCATTGGTGTTATCCCTGATCTTTGGAATATAAATGAGGGAGCATTTTTTCGTCTGTGTCGCCTCCGGTTTCAGGATTCCGGCAAAAATCACCACTGCTGCCGCCATAAGGATTGCAACTGTTATAATCTCTTTTTTATGACTTTTCATGGGATTCCTCCTGTATTCCGGGAATTACAACAGATGCTGTGGTTCCCTTTCCTTTTTCACTGTGATAGATAATGCCATAATCTTTTCCGTAATATAAAACCAGACGCTGCTGCACATTGTACACCCCAACTCCATTGGAACGGTAATTCACCTTATGCTTATCATAAATATGTTTCAGAGTTTCCTCATCCATTCCCACACCATCGTCCGTAATATCGATTACTGCATTCTCACCTTTCATATATCCATGTACTGTCAACAGTCCTTTACTGTCTTTATATTTTAAGCCATGATAAATTGCATTCTCCACGAGCGGCTGCAATACCAGACGAATGATAGGTACCTGTGTAATGGATGGATCTGCCTTTATCTCAAATTCCAGCTTATCCTTGTAGCGCATCTTCTGGATCGTGAGGTAACTTCTGACATATTCAATCTCCTGTCCGACTGTTACAAGCTCATCCTCATTGCTGATACTCTGTCTGAGCAGTCGCGCCAGAGAAGCCGTCATTATCACCACTTCCTCATTCTTCTTTCCTTCAGCCATCCAGATAATAGAATCCAGCGTATTATACAGAAAATGTGGATTGATCTGCGACTGCAGGGCTTTCAGTTCTATTTTTCTCTTCTGCTCCTGCTCCTTTACATTCTGCTCCATTAATTCCCGTATCCTGTGCGTCATCACATTAAAAGACCTGGTAAGACTTCCTATTTCATTGTCGGAAATCACCTCTATATCTTCAATATCAAAATTTCCTTTCTGCACACTTTTCATGGAATCACGAAGCTTCTGGATCGGCAGCGTAATATTTCTGGCAATCAGGCTGGAAATCAGAAGAGCAACTATGATCAGCCCCACTGCTACCAGCACATAAATACTTCTTGTCTGTCTGCTGTTTCGTAAAAGTTCAGACATATTCATGCATCCCACAATAGTCCATCCTGTGATATCAGAATGGGACAGTGCATAAATTTTCTCGTCATCTCCCTTTCCGACAGTAACAATATCTGATTTTGCATTCATAACAAGTGAAATGTTCTCTGTCTGCAGTTCATTATATAACTGCTGCTGTTGTGGATGATAAACGATATTTCCATTCTGATCAAGAATAAAAACATATCCTTTATCTCCCATGCTGCTCTGTGCACAGAGTTCACTGATCGCACTGTAATTCAGATCCAGAAAAACTACTCCATCCTCTGCTTCTGTTCCTGTATAATTGCAGATTCCTCTGCTGAGTGTGATGACCCATGGTCTTTCTCCCTTTATCACATTCTGCACATGAGAAGATGTCAGATTATACCGGTCATATTTTCCGACTGCATCTGCATACCATGGCTGTGTATTAAGATCTACATATGTATTTCTCACAGATAATCCATTGTCAAACAGAGATGGAGAGTTCTTATCCTCTCTGACAATCCCGATATTTCTGATATCCGCCCTGCCCTTCAGGATCGTTTTAAACTGTTCCACAAGGCGCTGTCTGTATTCACTGTAATTTTCATCCTTTGTGGCTCCATATCCTTTTTCACTGTACAGATATTTATAAGCATCACCGCTTTGCGCGATCACTGACGCAATATTATCCATATAACTGATATACGAATCTATATTCTGATTCAGCTGTTTGATGATCGTCTGTGTATACATAACAGAATTTTCATAAATAGATGAATTCGTATATCTCAGAGATACCACTGTCACAACCAGCACAGCACTTAATACCAGGATCGACACCGCACAGAAAATAGAACTCTGAATACTCTTAAATTTTGAAGAAATCTTCATCGGCGTTTCTCCCTTGCATATTCGGTAGGTGTTTTTCCTGTCATCTTCTTAAATGAAATTCCGAAATAGTGTGGATCTGAAAATCCTACTTTTTCCGCAATCTCATAATTCTTCAGAGTTGTATTCTCCAGGAGTTCCTTCGCCTTCTCCATTCTGATCCTGGTAAGTGATTCGATAAATGTTTCCCCTGTCATCTCCTTAAAAATAGTGCTGAAATAGCTGGTACTGATATTCAGATAAGAACAGATACTGTTCAGACTCAGATCCGGATCCATATAATTTTTTCGGATATAATCCATAGCCATCATTCCCTGCCTCTGGCCGCTGGAACTGTTCAGATCCTGAAGTGATTCAAATACTCCTTCAGCATACTCCTTCACCAATGTCACTGCTTTATCAAAGGTTTTTGCCTGAGAAACTTCTTTCAGAAGCTTCTCTCTCTGAGCAATGATCTTTTCCGGATCATCACTCAGGGACTGGCAGGTATTTCCGATGGCACGTATCACCTGCTGAAGATAAATGCAGGCATAGCTTTTCTCCACCAGTGCCCCTTTGATCTCATGCTCGATCTGCTCCAGGATTTCTGTCACTTTCTGCCTGTTTCCGACCTTTATCTCTTCTGTCAATGTTTCCAGAGATTTTATAAGATTAATACTGTTGTCTGTTTTCTTTTCTTCCATATCAAAAAGAAGACTGCCTCCCAGCAGATACCGATAGCCAATGGCTTTCTCAGCAAGCTTATAAGAATAGACCAGTTCCTGAGGTGATCTCACCCAGCTTCCGATTCCTATAGAGGTTTCAATCCCGATCACTTCTTTTACTTTCTGCTGGATTTCCTGACAGATACTATGTATTTTGTCTCCGAATTCTCTGGATTTGCATCCTGTAAATATAATGCATACCCGGTTACTGCCTTCCTGATAAGCAACACCTGCGTTCTCTCTGGTCACAATTTCATTGCTTATATTAAAAAGTACAAAGGACATCAATGCGCTTTCCTGCTGTTTATGCATATCTACCTGATACATTTCTGAGTAAGTGTCCATATCAAAAACAGCTACTCTGTAGCTCGAACAGTCAAAGCTGATCCCCAGCTTTTTCAGTTCCAGAAGACTTACCTGTACATCTCTGGTACAATTTACAAGAGTCTCCAGTGCTTTCGACCGGATGACATCCACATTCTTGTGATAATCCTTTGAAGTCTGCGACAGGGATTCCATTTTTTCTGTTCTTTTTTCTGGAATCCAGTTTCTCTTTCATATTCCGGAGCACTTTTGTCAGTTCCATTGCTGTGACAGGTTTGAGCATATATTCACTTACATTATAACGGATTGCTTTCTTCGCATATTCAAATTCCCCAAAACCGCTGAATATAACAATAAGAATATCCGGATAATTATCATGAAGAAACTCGCTCAGTTCCATACCATCCATATAAGGCATACAGATATCTGTCAATACAACATCCACCTTGTGGCTCTGCACAAATTCCACTGCCTGTCTGCCATTCTCACAATCCCCCACAAGCTCACAGTCCAGGCTTTTCCAGTCAATGTTCTCCCTGATTGCATCCCTGACCAGGATTTCGTCGTCTACCAATAATATTTTGTACATATTAAATTTTATCCCCCATAAGATCAGGCATCATCCCTCTGCCTGATAACCCAAATAAAAATGTTACTGTTCACTCCGTTCACACTAACTTAGCCAAAATTCATTCCAGATTGCCTGCGGCAATGGAATTTTGGCTTGTATGTCTCGGGATTTTGGCATATTCATGCCAAAACACCTCGCGGGATAGTAGTGTGTGAACCAATGGTATTTAGATAAATAAAGCATATTCCGGAGATTACTTGACATTTAAAAAGAAATGCCTTAGAAAAAAATTTATGAAATATGAAAATGGTTAAATTCTTGTTCGTTTTGCCAACGACAAATAAGCAGATTTTCATCTGCTTGAAAAAGTGATATACTATCAGTTGATGATACTGTTTAGGAAACACGGTATATCAGATATTTGGGTTTTCTGAAATGAGCCGTTTTAAGTCTTGGGAATTGTCGATCGCAGCGGATCGGGACTAATTCCTTTTGTAACAGTGCCATCACATTTATGGAATCTGTCTCCGTGTGGAGACGGAGATAGATTCTGCATATATGTGCAGCAAGCGTAAAGTTTACTTTATAGGAATATTTACGTTTCCCATGAACGACTACAGTATGAGCAACAAGAAGTTCCGTGGCATTATAAGCGATAAACTTCGCCCATATTTCCTGTTTTATAAAATCAGGTTTATAGCTGTGATAATGACTTAATCCAATCGTATATTTCAATTTTTCGAAAAGAGGATTCGATCCCCCATCTGGAATTATAGATTTCTTTAAGCTTTTCAACAGGAAAGGTTTTTTTCCGGAAGATTTGTCACAAGGCATTCATAAGTATCTTCTGATATTGGAAACCGTACGATCCGAAAAGTCAGATCATAAGTATCTTCTGAGCCATATTTTATGTAGTCAAAAGAAGCTGCCTGGTCAACATATCTTCGGTAAAACCATCTTTGATTTTTATAGATTTACGATGGGATCTCGTAAGAGTTACGTCAACAGTTATATCAAATGTATCAGAATCCGGAAAAACAAAGTTCCCAATCAACCCTTTGCTTGTAATGTCTTTTGTACGAAAACAAAATAC